>CAJDTU010000010.1_pt1 | contig 106367 bp, 98 predicted proteins | sample 7389901 | NCBI WGS metagenome assembly CAJDTU01 (sample SAMEA7055649, study PRJEB34461) | soil metagenome | biome: terrestrial ecosystem; feature: Peninsula; material: soil | place: Antarctica | collected 2016
GGCGCGCGCTGCGCTCCGGACGATCCGCGCGCTCGGCGCGTTCGGGGCGCTGAGTGGAGTCGACTCGCTCGGGACGTTCGGCCCGCTCCGCCCGCTCACTCCGCTCGGGGCGATCCGCTCGTTCGGCGCGGTCGACCCGCTCGCCGCGCTCAGGACGCTCGGGCCGCTCAGCGCGTTCGCTCCTCTCGGGGCGCTCGGCCCGTGCCGGCCGGGCGTCGCGCGCGATCGGCTGGCTGTCCTGGTCAAGCGCGCCGGCACGTTCGTCGCGCGCGCTGCGTGGCTCCCGTGGCAAACGACCTTCGCGACCTTCGCGTCGGCTGCGGCCTTCGCGGCTTTCGCCGCCTTCGCGGGCTTGCCCGTCGCGTCCGCGGCCCCGGCGCGAGCTTGCTTGTCCTTCGCGCAGCGCAGCCGCGGGGGCGGCGGCCGGCGCGGCCGGTGGCGTGGCCTGGGCTTCGTTCGCCGGCTTGTGGCGAAACCAGTCGAGAATGCGGTCGAGCAGGCCATCGGCCGGCGGGCGGACTGCAGGCGTTCCGGCAGTGGCGGTCGATCGCGTTGCGAGCGCTGTCACAGCCGGTGCGCCAGCCTGCGAAGGAGCGGGCGCCGGGGACGGGCGCGGCGCCATGCCCGGGATAATGCCCTTCACGGCGGCCTCCTGGCGCGGCTTGCTCGCTTCGAGCTTGCGTTCGAGGTACGAGTTGTCCTCGTCGGGCTCCTCGGCGAACTCGTAGCTTGCACGATAATTGGCAAGACGCTCGTCGTCGTGGCGCAGGCGTTCGGTCTTGTAGTGCGGCGTCTCGAGATGCTTGTTGGGAATCAACACGATCTCGACCTTCAGTCGCGCTTCGAGCTTGTTCAGTTCGCTGCGCTTTTCATTCAGCAGATAGGTCGCCACATCGACAGGTACCTGGGCGTAGACCGCCGCGGTGCTGTCCTTCATCGCGTCTTCCTGGATTACCCGAAGCACGTGTAGAGCTGCCGACTCGATGTCGCGGATCACCCCGGTGCCGTTGCAGCGCGGGCAAGTGATGTGCGAGCCTTCGGCCAGCGCCGGGCGCAGTCTCTGACGGGACAGCTCCATCAGTCCGAAGCGCGAAATCTTGCCCGTCTGCACCCGCGCCCGGTCGTAGTGAAGGGCGTCTTTCAGGCGCTGTTCGACCTCGCGCTGAGCTTTCGTGTTTTCCATGTCGATGAAGTCGACCACAATCAGCCCGCCGAGATCGCGCAAGCGCATCTGACGGGCGGCCTCGTCGGCGGCTTCGACGTTCGTGCGCAGCGCGGTTTCTTCGATATCGGCGCCGCGCGTGGCGCGTGCCGAGTTCACGTCGATGGCGACCAGCGCCTCGGTGTGGTCGATGACCACCGATCCGCCGGAGGGCAGGGGCACGATTCGCGAGTAGGCCGTCTCGATCTGATGCTCGATCTGGAAGCGCGAGAACAGCGGCGTGTCGTCAGAATAGCGCTTGACCCGATCGACCGTATCGGGCATCACGTGGGCCATGAACTGGTGGGCCTGTTCGTAGATGTCGTCGGTATCGATGAGGATCTCGCCGATGTCCTGCGAGAAGTAGTCCCGGATCGCGCGGATCACCAGGCTCGATTCCTGATAGATCAGGAACGCACCCGGGGCGGAGCCGGCGGCCTGCTCGACCGCGGCCCACAACTGCAGCAGGTAGTTCAGATCCCACTGCAGCTCTTCGGCGTTGCGGCCGATCCCCGCGGTCCGGGCGATGAGGCTCATTCCGGACGGATAGTCGAGCTGGTCCATCGCCTCGCGCAGTTCCTGGCGGTCTTCGCCCTCGATGCGGCGCGAGACGCCGCCGCCGCGCGGGTTGTTCGGCATCAGGACCAGGTAGCGCCCGGCCAGCGAGATGAAGGTGGTGAGCGCCGCACCCTTGTTGCCGCGCTCTTCCTTTTCGACCTGGACGATGACCTCCTGGCCTTCGCTGATTGCATCCTGGATGCGGGCCTTGGAGACCTCGACGCCGGGCTTGAAGAAGGACCGGGTGATCTCCTTGAACGGGAGAAAGCCGTGGCGCTCCTCGCCGTAGTTCACGAAGCATGCTTCGAGGCTTGGCTCGACGCGGGTGACAACGCCCTTGTAGATGTTGCTCTTGCGGGATTCACGGCCCGCATTTTCGATGTCGATATCGATCAGCTTCTGGCCGTCGACGATGGCCACGCGCAACTCTTCCGAGTGCGTCGCGTTGAACAGCATTCGCTTCATGCAAATGACTCCGTTGCGCGCCTGGAGCGTGGCGGCGCGCGTCGGCCAGCGGGCCGATACGAACGGAAGCAGGGAAAGAGGGAGTTCAGGATCGGTCGCGAGGGACCGGCGCCAGGCGCCGGTTGCCCACCGGTGAGCGCGCGCCGCAAGGCGCCGGGCAGGGCCCGGAAGCATCGGACGATCGTTGCGCAGACATGGGGTTCGGAAGCCGCACTGGTTGGTAAACGACAGCCGCTCGGCTGTCGCCTCTTGCTCTGTTCTGGGTGATTCGCATCGTCCCGCGTTCCAGGCTTTGTAGGGCAGGGAACCGCGGTTGCATTGTTCGTCTTGTCGTGTCTGGAACCGGCCATGCACCGCTTCGCCAGCTGGGCCGGTCACACTGGGCCGGTACAATCGCCCACTGAAAGTGCAGCATACCGTTGCGCCAGTATTGCGCACGACTTATCGAGTATACCAACGTGGACAGCCATCGGCTCAAATCCGGCGGAGCGATCGCTTCGCCTGCCATGCCGGCTCCTCGGGTAGCGGCTCGGCAAGTCCGGATCGAGGACGACCGCGCGGGCCAGCGGCTGGACAATTTCGTGGTCGGCCTTTGCAAGGGCGTGCCGAAAAGCCACGTCTATCAACTGATTCGCAGCGGCCAGTTGCGGGTCAATGGCGGGCGGCGCAGTGCCGACTATCGACTGCAGGGCGGCGACATCATCCGGGTGCCCCCGATCAGGATGAGTTCGCCGACGGTGCATGACACGGCGGCCTCCGGGCAGGCGCAGCGGGCGCGCGCCGCGCTTGCCCGGCGCTTGCCGGTGCTGTACGAAGACGAGGTCATCGTTGTCATCAACAAACCCGAATCGGTTGCCGTGCATGGCGGCAGCGGCGTCTCGAGCGGCGTCATCGAGCAACTGCGGGCAGCCGAACCTCAGGCGCGCTTCCTCGAACTCGCGCACCGGATCGATCGCGACACGTCAGGCGTTCTGGTCGTGGCTCGCAAGCGCGCCGCGTTGCTCGCGCTGCAGACCCAATGGCGCGAGCGGGCGCCGGACAAGCGCTACCTCGCAATCGTCGCCGGACGCTGGCCGCTGCGCAGCAAGACGCTCGCTTTTCCGCTGCTGCGGCGGCCCGCGCCGGATGGCGATCGTCGCGTGGCGGTCAGCGCACTCGGCCAGGAGGCGATCACGCGGGTGCGCGGGCTGACCCGGTTCGAACTCGCGGGGATCGGCGCCTTCACGCTGGTGGAGGCAACGATCGAGACCGGGCGCACCCATCAGATCCGGGTACACCTGAGCCACGCGGGCTTTCCGATCGCCGGCGACGACAAGTACGGCGACTTTGCGCTGAACCGGACACTCACTGCGGCCGGCTTCCGGCGCATGTATCTCCATGCTGCCTCGTTGCGGATCCGGCATCCCGAAACCGGGCGTGCGCTGGTGCTCGAGGCGCCGTTGCCGGCGTCGTTTGCGGCGCTGCTCGAGGCCGGCGGCGCAAAGGCGGACTCTGCAACTTCCGAACGGAACCCCTGAGCCCATGGATTGCGAACATTTTCGCCTGGTCGTTTTCGACTGGGACGGCACGCTGATCGATTCGACGGCGGCAATCGTGCACGCGATCCGTGCATCGGCTGCCGATCTCGGGCTCCCGGTGCCGAGCCGGGAACGTGCTGCGCATGTGATCGGGCTCGGTCTGCTCGAAGCGATCCGCTACGCGGTGCCCGAGATCGGCCGCGAGCAGATGCCGGCTTACGTCGAGCGCTATCGCTGCCACTTTCTCGAGCGCGATGCGCAACTCCAGCCCTTCGAAGGGGTGCCCGAGCTGCTCGACGAGATCGCAGGCTGTGGCGTGCCGCTCGCGGTGGCGACTGGCAAGTCGCGCGCGGGCCTGAACCGCGCGCTGATCCATATGTGCTGGACGGGTCGTTTTCTCACTACGCGCTGCGCCGACGAAGGAGCCCCCAAACCCGCCCCCTGGATGCTGCGCGACATCTGTTACGAACTGGGAATGGAGCCGGCCGACGCCCTGATGATCGGCGACACGACTCATGACCTGGGCATGGCGCGCGCTGCCGGGTCCGGGGCAATCGCTGTGAGTTACGGCGCGCATCCGCGCGAGGAACTCTCAGGCCAGGCGGCGCTCGCAATCGTCGACTCGGTAGCCGAGTTGCGCGGCGCGATCCTGAGCCGCGTCCGGTGAGCGTTGCCGGGGCGAATAGCGGTTGCGTCGTTCGCTGCGCTGGAGCGCCGCGCGCCTGTCCGGCGCGCTGGCGTGCTCGTCGAACTGTGTTGAATGCCTGCCAAATTCGCCGATTGACAGCGGCTTATACTTGCGGCCTGTGCAACCCATAGGGCGAGCTGCGAGCCTGATACCCGGGCAATCGGTTGGGCGGACCCTGCCATGGCGCGCACGCCAACCAGGTTTGACCGATATGGCTGACAAGATGAACGAACCGGAACACCTCGGCCCTGACGAGCCCTGGGTCGCCGGCGAACGCCGTCCGGCGTCCGCCGCGACCCGGTCGGCCGACGCGCCGGCGCCCGGCTGGGAGCGCGAGGTGCTCGAAAAACTGGTGCTCGGCTCGCTGGCCGAGCGCCGGCGGGCGCGTCGCTGGAGCATCTTCATGCGCCTGCTGACGCTCGTGTGGCTCACGATCGTGATCCTCTATTTCGGCGGCTGGTTGAGTGGCGATGTGGTGAAGACCAGCGCGCGGCACACGGCGCTCGTCGATCTCGAGGGCGTGATTGCGTCCAACAGCGAAACGTCGGCCGACGACATCGTGTCGGCGCTCGAGTCGGCGTTCGAAGACTCTCGCACGGCGGGCATCGTCTTGAAGATCAACAGCCCGGGCGGCAGTCCGGTGCAATCGGGGATCATCTACGACGAGATCAGGCGGCTGCGTGGCAAGTATCCGAACATACCGCTGTACGCGGTGGTCGAAGAGGTCTGCGCTTCGGGCGGCTACTACGTGGCATCGGCGGCCGACGGAATCTATGTCGACAAGGCGAGCCTGGTCGGGTCGATCGGCGTGCTCATGGACGGCTTCGGGTTTGTCGGCACGATGAACCGCCTGGGCGTGGAGCGCCGTCTGATCACCGCCGGGGACAAGAAAGGCTTTCTGGACAGCTTCTCGCCGATGTCGGACGAGGCGCGCGCCCACGCGCAGAAAATGCTCGATGAGATCCACCAGCAGTTCATCGAGGTGGTCCGCAAGGGTCGCGGCGGGCGGCTCGGCAACGATCCGGACCTGTTCTCGGGGCTCGTCTGGACCGGCGCCCGCAGCGTCGAACTCGGCTTGGCCGATGGACTCGGCACGGTCGGCTCAGTCGCACGCGACGTGATCAAGGCGGAAGACATAGTCGACTTCTCCACGCGCCCGAACTTCGCTGCCAAGCTGGCCCGACGTATCGGCGCCAGTGCTGGCGAGGCGCTTGCGCGCACACTGCGAACCGAGGGTAGCGCCTGGTCGCTGCGCTGACGAGGCGCTTCAGCGTCCAGGCTCGCAAAGGCCGCGTTTTGCGGTCCGCCGCTTCGGCGGTAGATCACCGCCTCGCGCCGCTCGTGGGTCTCGTGCGGTGCCCGCGGCGTTTGCTGGCGGGTGCGCGCGCGCCGCGCTGCCTTGCGCATCGGCGGCAAGCAAGCCGAACGTGGTTGGTGCGCGCGCCAGTTGCACGATTGCCCTGCGCCAATCGTGGATGCTGCGCATCGCGATCGACTCCCCTGCGAGGGTGAGCTGGGCGCCCACGAACAAGCGGGTCGCGGGCGCGAGCACTGCCAGCGCGGTATCGAAGACATGCTGGTTGCGATAAGGCGTTTCGATCCAGAGGAGGGTCTCGTCATTGGCGCGCGAGCGCTGCTCGAGTTCGCGTAGTCGCGCCGCGCGTGCATCGGCCTGGGCCGGCAGGTAGCCGACGAAGCCGAAGCGCTGTCCGTTCAAGCCCGAGGCCATCAGCCCCAGCAGCAGGGAACTGGGGCCGATGAGCGGCACGACCCGGATGCCGGCGGCGTGCGCCGCGGCGACCAGGTTCGCGCCCGGGTCGGCGACTGCCGGGCAGCCGGCCTCCGACAGCAGCCCGACATCGCGCCCGCTCAGGAGCGGTGCGAGCAGCAGCTCCAGCGCAGTGACCGGCGTGTGCTCGTTGAGCTCGCGGATCTCGAGCGCCTGCAGCGGTTTCTCAGTGGCGAGCGACTTCAGGAAGGCCCGCGCCGACTTGGCGTTTTCGGCGACGAAGCACTCCAGGGGCGTGATCGCGGCGAGTGTATCGGCCGGCAAGACGCGGCACGGATCACTGTCGGCACCGAGCGGGGTCGGAATCAGGAACAACCGGCCGCTCATTGTTGCCCGCTCACGCCTGCTCGAGCAGGCTCACGCCCGCTTGCAGCGGAGAAACGCCCGCCCGGCGCAGCGCGCTGGTCAGCGCAATCAGGGGCAGGCCGACCAGGGCAGTTGCATCGGGTCCGTCGATCGCCTCGAGCAGCGCAATGCCGAGGCCTTCGGATTTCGCCGACCCCGCGCAGTCGTAGGGCTGCTCCGCGAGCAGATACGCCTCGATCTCCTCGTGTGCAAGCTCGCGGAAGCGAACCTGCGTCTCGACGATCTGCTCGTCGCTGAAGCGATCGGCACCCCGCACCACTGCGAGTGCGGTGTAGAACGCTACCGAGTGGCCCGAGGCGGTGCGCAACTGGGCGCGAGCGCGCTCGTGGTCGCCGGGTTTGCCGAGAATCGACACACCGTCGAGCGTCGCGGTCTGATCGCAGCCGATCACGAGGGCTTGCGGATATCGGGCGGCAACCGCATCGGCCTTGGCGCGAGCCAGCCGCATGGCGGCAGCGCGCGGCGCCTCGTGGCAGCGAGGAGTCTCATCAACCCCGGGGGCCTGCACCGTGAAGGGCAGGCGCAGCCGTTCGAGCAGCTCGCGGCGATACGGCGAGGTCGAGGCGAGGATCAGAGGCGGCATCGCAGATCAGGACCGCAGGATAGAGGAGAAACGGTGAACAGAGAAGGCAGACGCGGGAAGCTTACCTATCGGGCGGCGAGGGCCGGCGAGCGACTATCATAGTGCCGCTGTGTTCGATGCTCGCTGCGAATGCCACCCGGCTTGCTTGTCAACCCGTACCGTTACCGATTGATGCCGCTACTGATCGACACCCGTGAACTGACCCGTTGCGCAATGACCTTGCAGGGCACGCTCGAACTCTCCGCGCTGCCTCGGCTTGCTTCCTTGCTGGCCCACGTAGAGGGCGAGTTGGCGTGGCGCGCGCAGGGCGAGTCGCGCAAGCGGGTCGACGGTTTCACCGACGAGTTGCTGCACCTGTCGGTTAAAGGCGAGGTCAAGATGGAGTGCGTTCGCTGCCTGGGTGATACGGTGGTCGCGCTTCACGCGGAGCGCGATTTCCGCCTGGTCGGCAGCGAGGAACAAGCGGCGCGCGAAGACGCCGAGGATGCCGAATACGACGTGCTGGCCGGCGGCAAGCGCTTCGATCTGGCCGGACTGATCGAGGACGAGGCCATCATGGCGCTGCCGCCGGTTGCGCGCCACGAGCATTGTGAATTGCCCGGCGAGTCGCAGCCAGACGGTGCCGAAGGCAGCGCGGTACAGGCAGGCGCGAACGGATCCGAGGCGCGGATCAGCCCGTTCAGCGACCTTTCCGCCCTCACCAGGCGCAGACACTGAGGCCGCAGCACCGCCCGGAGGCAGCAGGGTGTGCTGATACAATCAGCGATTCGCTTTTTGCAAGCAAGGATCGATCATGGCTGTCCAGCAGAACAAGAAATCGGCGTCCAAGCGCGGCATGCACCGTTCGCACGACTCCATCTCCGGGCCGCCGATTGCGGTGGAGCCGACTACTGGCGAAATCCATCTGCGTCATCACATCAGCCCGAACGGGTTCTACCGCGGCAAGAAGGTCGTTCAGACCAAGGCCGACGAGTAATCCACAACTGTCCCTCGTCCTCTTGTCCCGACATTTGTCCGCAGGGGGGCGCTGGCACTCGGCCCCGAGAGCCTGATGACGGTTCGCATAGCCATCGACTGCATGGGCGGTGATCATGGCCTTTCGGTCACGATCCCGGCGGCGCTTGCGTTTCTCGCGGGCGCGCCCGATGCCTCGCTGCTGCTTGTCGGTCGCAGCGAGGCAATCGAACAGGCGATCGCCCGGGTCGCGCCGGCCGAGCGTTCGCGCATCGAGATCTGCAACGCGTCCGAAGTGGTCGAAATGGGCGATTCGCTCACGGTCGCCTTGCGCAACAAGCGCGATTCATCAATGCGGGTCGCGCTTGCCCTGATCAAACAGAGTCGTGCCGATGCCTGCGTCAGCGCCGGCAACACGGGCGCGTTGATGGCGATTTCGCGCTTCGTGCTCAAAACGCTCGAGGGGATCGATCGGCCTGCGATCGCATCGCAACTGCCCAATCAGACGGGCGGCACGACCACGGTGCTCGACCTGGGGGCCAACGTCGATTGCGACGCCGACCACTATCTGCAGTTCGCGATCATGGGTTCCGCACTGGTCACGGCCCTCGGCGGGCCCGAGCGCCCCACCGTGGGCCTGCTCAATATCGGCGAAGAAGGAATCAAGGGCAACGACACGGTCAAGGAAGCCGCCGAACTGTTGCGCGCGAGCAGCCTGAACTTTCACGGCAACGTGGAAGGCAACGACATCTACGAGGGCACGACCGATGTCGTCGTCTGCGACGGATTCGTCGGCAATGTCGCTCTCAAGGCTTCCGAAGGTCTCGCGCGCATGGTGGCCGGCTTCATCCGCGAGGAATACAAGCGGCATGTATTCACCCGGTTGATTGCGCTGGTATCGTTTCCCGTGCTGCGCCGGTTTCGCAAGCGCCTCGATCATCGCCGCTACAACGGCGCGAGCCTGCTCGGCTTGCGCGGCGTCGTTATCAAGAGCCACGGCTCGGCCGATGCCTACGCCTTCGAGGTTGCACTGCGCCGGGCCTACGACGCCGCCAGCAATGGCTTGCTGCAGAGAATCGAGGACACCCTGGTCAGGATGCGCACCTGCGGATCCGGGCCGCAACTGGCGCCTGTCGGTGCGCCCTTTCATGAACAGGACAAGGCCGACGTCCCATGATTTCGCGCTTCTCGAGAATTGTCGGCACCGGCAGGTGCCTGCCTCCGAACCCCGTCAGCAATGACGAACTGGCGCGCCGGCTTGCCGAGCACGGCGTGGAGACCTCCGACGCCTGGATCACCGCACGAACCGGTATCCGGCAGCGTCATCTGGCAGCGCCGGACGTAGGTTGCAGTCAACTCGCCACGGCGGCGTCACGCGAGGCGCTGTCGGCAGCCGATCTTCAGCCGTCAGATATCGACCTGATCATCGTGGCCACCTCGACTCCGGACTGGGTCTTTCCGAGCACAGCTTGCCTGGTGCAAAAGGCCCTGGGTCATCCGGGCGGTGCCGCGTTCGACGTGCAGGCCGTCTGCAGCGGCTTCACCTACGCCTTGGCGATCGCCGATTCGATGATCCGCACCGGCGGCGCCGAGCGCGCGCTGGTCATTGGCGCCGAGGTGTTCTCCCGGATTCTCGACTGGTCCGATCGCGGCACCTGCGTACTCTTCGGCGATGGCGCGGGTGCAGTCGTTCTCGCGGCCGACACCAGGCCCGGGATCCTCGCGAGCAAACTTCATGCGGATGGTCGCCATGAGGACATCCTTCGAACGGCCGGCAACGTCTGTCGGGGCGGGATAACCGGCCATCCCTATCTTACGATGGACGGCAAGGCGGTCTTCCGGCTGGCGATCTCCGTTCTCGATTCGGTGGCCCGCGAAACCGTCGCGGCTGCCGGACTTACCCTGTCGGACGTCGACTGGCTGATTCCGCACCAGGCGAACCTGAGAATCCTGCACGCGACCGCGCGCAAGCTCGGGATGGCTGAGGAAAAGGTCATCATGACCGTCGACAGCCATGCCAATACATCAGCGGCGTCGATACCGCTGGCACTCGACGTCGCCGTGCGCGACGGGCGGATCAAGGCCGGCCACAACATCCTCATGGAAGGCGTCGGGGGCGGCTTCACCTGGGGAGCGGTACTGGCCACGATGTGAGGTCGACTGTGCCATGAGTCTAGCTTTCGTTTTTCCCGGCCAGGGGTCCCAGTCGGTGGGCATGCTTAACGGCTTCGAGCAGTCGCGCGAGGTGCAAGCGCTCCTTGCGCAGGCCGATGCGGCCTTGGGCGAGCCTTTGTCGCAGTTGATTGCCACCGGACCCCCCGAAGCGCTGGCGCTCACGGTGAACACACAGCCGGCGATGCTCGTTGCCGGACTTGCCTGCTATCTCGCCTGGCGGGCTGCCGGCGGGCCGCAGCCCGAGTTGGTGGCCGGCCACAGCCTCGGGGAGTACACCGCCCTGGCCGCCGCCGGTGCGATCGACGTTGCCGATGCCGTAAGACTGGTTCGCCTGCGCGCGCAGGCCATGCAGGACGCGGTCCCGGTCGGGAAGGGCGGCATGGCAGCAATTCTCGGACTCGACGATGCCGCGGTTGCGCAGGCATGTCGCGAGGCCAGCGAAGCGGCGCCCGGCGAGATCGTCGAGCCGGTAAATTTCAACGCTCCGTTGCAGGTGGTGATCGCCGGGGACCGGGCGGCAGTCGATCGCGCCTGCGAACGCGCCAAGGCGCTCGGTGCGAAGCGCGCCATGATGCTGCCTGTTTCGGCGCCGTTTCACTCATCACTGCTCGAGCCGGCCGGACGCCGCCTTGGCGACGCCCTCGCCGGCATCGAGGTGCGCCAGCCGGCGTTCAGGCTTGTCAATAATGTGGATGTTGCAATCGAAAGCGATCCGGCACGGATTCGCGACGCGCTGGTGCGCCAGGCCTCGCACGCGGTGCGCTGGGTTGAAGTGGTGCAGCGACTGCAAGAATTGGGCGTGAGCCGGGTTATCGAATTCGGTCCCGGCAAGGTGCTCGCCGGCCTTGTATCGCGAATCGACCGGTCGCTGAAGGTCGGCGCCGTGTTCGATCCGGCGTCGCTGAAAAATGTCCTGCAGGAGATTGAATGAAACCCGGCGGTTCGCTCGAGAATCAGGTCGCGCTCGTGACCGGCGCATCGCGCGGCATCGGCCGCGCCGTCGTGCTGGAACTGGGGCGCCGCGGCGCCACCGTCTTCGGCACCGCGACGACCGAGGCCGGGGCGCAGGCGATCACCGAGGCGCTCGGCGTGGCGGGGGTCGTGGGTCGCGGGGAGGTGCTCGACGTGACCGATGCGGCAGGTTGCGAAGCTGTTGTCGCAGGAATCCAGCGGGAATCCGGTGTGCTCTCGATCCTCGTCAACAATGCCGGCATCACGCGCGACAACCTCGCCATGCGAACCAAGGATGATGAATGGCAGGCGGTGATCGACACCAACCTGAGCGCGGTGTTCCGGATGTCGCGCCTGGTCATGCGCGCGATGATGAAGGCGAAATACGGCCGTATCGTGAACATCACTTCGGTGGTGGGCTCCATGGGCAACGCCGGGCAGGCAAATTACGCCGCAGCCAAGGCAGGAGTGGCTGGCATGACACGCGCGCTGGCTCGTGAACTGGGCAGCCGCAACATCACCGTGAACTGCGTGGCGCCCGGCTTCATAGATACCGATATGACCCGCAGCCTGAATGGCGAGCAGACCGCGGCGCTGCTCGCGCAGATTCCCGCGGGGCGCCTTGGACAACCCGACGACATTGCCGACGCGGTCGCTTTTTTGGCAGCGCCGCAGGCAGGCTATATCACTGGCGCCACCTTGCATGTAAATGGCGGCATGTACATGGTTTGAACGGTGTTCGCAGAAGTTGCGAACATCCTTGTGAAGGGCCACCGGGCGAACGCGGCGTCTCACGCTGGCCGCGCGCGTCGGGTTCCCGAATTGCCGGCACTAAGTGCTATACAATCGCGCCGCGCCGAGCAGCCCCGGTCCCACGGGAGCATGGCGCTGCACCCAAAGGAGCAGAAAGATGGAAAGCATTGAACAACGGGTCAAGAAAATCGTCGCCGAGCAGCTTGGCGTGAACGAAGCCGACATCAAGACGGAATCGTCGTTCGTCGACGACCTCGGCGCGGACTCGCTCGACACGGTCGAACTCGTCATGGCGCTCGAAGACGAATTCGAGACCGAGATTCCCGATGAGGAAGCCGAGAAGATCACGACGGTCCAGCAGGCGATCGACTACGTGAAGGCGAGCTCGAAGGCTTGATGGCAAGGAATGATGACGTGAGTCGGCGACGTGTCGTGATCACCGGCCTCGGGATTGTTTCCCCGGTCGGCAACGATGTTTCGACTGCCTGGGAAAACCTGGTGGCCGGAAGGTCCGGAATTACGCGGATCACCCATTTCGATCCCGCACCCTTTCCCACGCAGATCGGTGGCGAGGTCAAGGACTTCGACGTCGCGCAGTACATGTCCGCGAAGGAGGCGCGCCACTTCGATACCTTCGTGCACTTCGGTGTGGCGGCTGCCAGCCAGGCGCTGCGCGACAGCGGCCTGGAGGTTACCGAGGACAACGCCGACCGCATCGGCGTGATCATCGGCTCGGGAATCGGTGGGCTGCCATTGATCGAGGACACCCATACCGAGATGGTGGAGCGGGGCGCACGGCGGATTTCCCCGTTTTTCGTTCCGGGCTCGATCATCAACATGATTTCCGGCCAGGTGTCCATCATGTTCGGCTTGAAGGGGCCGAACTACGCGGTGGTCAGCGCCTGCACAACCGGTCTTCATTGCATCGGCGATGCCGCCCGGCTCATCGAGTTCGGCGATGCCGATGCGATTCTGGCCGGCGGCTCCGAGGCGACGCTGTCACCGCTCGGACTGGGTGGTTTTTGCGCTGCGCGTGCCTTGTCCACACGCAACGACGATCCGGCGACCGCCAGCCGACCCTGGGATCGGGACCGCGACGGATTCGTGCTCGGCGAGGGCGCGGGCGTCGTGATGGTCGAGGAATACGAGCATGCGAAAGGGCGTGGTGCCACGATCTACGCGGAGATCATCGGGTTCGGGATGAGGGCCGATGCGCACCACATTACCGCGCCCGACATGGACGGCCCGCGCCGCTGCATGCTCGTGGCGTTGCGCAACGCAGCGGTTGCGCCCGAGCAGATCGACTATCTGAACGCACACGGCACTTCCACCCCGCTTGGCGACCGCAATGAAAGCGTGGCGATCAAGGCCGCCCTGGGTGAGACCGCCGCCCGCCGCCTGGTGGTCAATTCGACCAAATCCATGACCGGGCATCTGTTGGGCGGCGCAGGCGGCATCGAGATTGTTTTCACCGTGCTGGCCATTCGCAACCAGTTGTCGCCGCCGACGATCAACATCTTCAACCAGGACCCCGAGTGCGACCTTGATTACTGCGCCAACCAGGCGCGCGACATGAAGATCGACTTCGCAATGAAGAATTCCTTCGGCTTCGGTGGCACGAACGGCACGCTGATCCTTGCCCGCATCTGAAGGCGGGCCGCGGCGGTGACGTCGCCCGGCTTCGAGATCAGGATTGCCCAGTCGCGCTCTGTGCGAGCGCTTCGCTGGGCGATCCTGGCGCTCGGTGGCGCGGGGCTGGTCCTTGCTGCATGGCTGGCTCGCGACAACGACGAGGGCTGGCTGCTGCTCGCATTCGGTGCACTGATGCTCTGGACGGGCTGGCGACACGGCCGCCTCGGCCTTGCCTGGGGCACGCTGCGCGTCGATGCGGCCGGCGCGGCGGCCTGGAAGCCCGATGCAACCCGCTCGGCCAGTCACACTCCCGCGGCCGCTATGCCGGTCAAGGTGGAGCGCTGGTTCGCCGGCGAGCGGCTCGCCTGGTTGCGGCTGCGCACGTCGGACGGACAACGTCACGAGATCCTTTGTGGACGCGGTACGATTGACGGTGAATCATGGCGGCGTCTCGCCAGTTGGCTAGCCTGGCTGCAGCGCGCCCGGGCAAGGTAATTACTCCCCCTCTACAGGAACGCAGATCCATGAAAAAGCTGATCCTGGCGATTGCGACGGCAAGCGCATCGTGGCTGCTCTCGCCCGTCTCGCCCTCGCTCGCACAAACGCCGGCACCGGCACCAGCATTGACGCAGCCCCCTGCGCCGATGCCTGCGCCGGCGGCCGCGCCTGCGCCGGCAGCCGCACCTGCGCCGGCAGCCGCACCTGCGCCGGCAGCCGCACCTGCGCCGGCAGCCGCACCTGCGCCGGCGCCCAGGCTTGCATCCACTCCACCTGTAACGGCGGCGCAAGCCCCGGTGCCCTTGCACCAGTTGCCCGACTTCACGGAGTTGGTCGACCGGGTAGGGCCGGCCGTCGTCAATATCCGCACCACGCAACGGTTGCGGGGCGATCGGGCGCAGTCCGGCCTGCCGTTTCCGCTTCCCGATGGCATGGACGAGAACGATCCGCTTTTCGATTTCTTCCGCCGCTTCTTTCCCCCGCGCCAGCCGGGCCAGCCTGGCCAGCAGTCGCCCTCGCCGCGCGGCAGGAGCGCACCGGGTACGCCCGGCGCACCGGGCGCGCCCGGTGAAGAGGTGCCTCGGGGCGTCGGATCGGGGTTCATCATCTCCGCCGACGGTTACGTGCTCACCAATCACCACGTCGTCGAAGGCGCCGACGAGATCTACGTGACGCTGACCGACGAGCGCGAACTCCCCGGCAAGGTGATCGGTTCGGATCGTCGCACCGATGTCGCGCTGGTAAAGATCGAGGCGGAGAATCTGCCGGTCGTCACAATCGGTGATTCCACCAAGGTCCGCGCCGGACAGTGGGTGGTCGCGATCGGCTCTCCGTTCGGCCTCAACAATACCGTCACTGCCGGGATCGTGTCGGCCACCAGCCGGGACACCGGCGACTACCTGCCGTTCATCCAGACCGACGTCGCGGTCAATCCGGGCAACTCCGGGGGGCCGCTGCTCAACATGGCGGGCGACGTGATCGGCATCAACTCGCAGATCTACAGTCGTACGGGCGGCTTCATGGGCATCTCGTTTGCGATCCCGATCGACGAGGCGATGCGCGTGGCAGACCAGCTTCGCGAGAACGGCCGCGTGATCCGGGGCCGCATCGGAGTGGGCATCGCAGAAGTCACCCGCGATGTCGCAGAGCCGCTCGGGCTGCCACGTGCCGCCGGCGCGCTGGTTCGCAACGTCGAGGCGAACGGCCCGGCCGAACGTGCCGGAATCCAGGTCGGCGACATCATCCTGCGCTTCGGCGATCACGCGATCGACAAGGCGAGCGATCTTCCGCGCCTGGTGGGCAACACCAAGCCGGGAACCAAGGTCGCGATCCAGGTCTGGCGGCGCGGCGCAACCAAGGACCTTCCGATCACGGTCGAGGAGTTGCAACCTGAGCGCACCGCTCGTGCCGGCGAGCGCCCGAACGGATCGCAGGCGGCGCCTCCTGCACAGGCGGCAGCCAGCGCACTGGGCCTGGCCGTGTCGGACATTCCGGCGGACCGGCTATCGGAACTGCGCCTGAAGAACGGCGTGGTCGTCGATGCCGTCGAAGGACCGGCGGCACGCGCCGGGCTGCGCCAGGGCGATATCGTGATTGCATTGAACGACAGCGATGTCACGAGCGCGAGCCAGTTCAACGATTTGGTCAAGGCGCTCGACAAGTCGCGTTCCGCGGTGCTGCTGGTGCGACGTGGCGACAGTGCGCAGTTCGTGCCTTTGCGGCCCGAGCAGCGCTGATAGAATCCGGAAGGCGCGCCTTTGGCGCGTTTTCCGTTTGCAGGTCGCACTTACTCCTCGATGCAGCACATCCGAAACTTTTCCATCATTGCGCATATCGACCATGGCAAGTCGACTCTCGCCGACCGGCTGATCCAGCGCTGCGGAGGACTCACGGACCGTGAGATGGAAACGCAGGTTCTCGATTCAATGGCCCTCGAGCGCGAGCGCGGTATCACCATCAAGGCACAGACGGCGGCGCTCGAGTACGAGGCCGCCGACGGTCAGCTTTATCGACTGAACCTGATCGACACGCCGGGGCACGTCGACTTTTCCTACGAGGTCAGCCGTTCGCTGTCGGCGTGCGAAGGCGCGCTGCTGGTGGTCGATGCGTCGCAGGGAGTCGAGGCGCAGACGGTCGCCAATTGCTACACGGCGATCGAATTGGGCGTCGAGGTGGTGCCGGTACTGAACAAGATGGACCTTCCGCAGGCCGATCCCGACTCGGCAGCGGCCGAGATCGAGGATGTGATCGGCATCGACGCGACCGATGCGATCCGCGCGAGCGCCAAGACCGGCATGGGGATCGACGAGATCCTCGAGGCGATTGTCGCGCGGATCCCGCCACCGAGCGGCGATCCGGCCGCCCCGCTGCAGGCGCTGATCATCGATTCCTGGTTCGACAACTACGTTGGTGTGGTCATGCTGGTGCGCGTGTTCAACGGCACCCTGCGGCCGCGCGACAAGGTCCGGCTGATGGCCAGCGGCGCGGTCCATGTCTGCGAGCAGGTGGGCGCTTTCACCCCCAAGGCCACGCCTCGAGCCGCCTTGTCGGCCGGCATGGTCGGCTACGTGATCACGGGGATCAAGGAACTGAAGGCCGCCAAGGTCGGCGATACGCTGACCCTGGTGAACCCGTCGGCCAAGGAGCCGCTGCCGGGATTTCGCGAGATCAAGCCCTCGGTGTTCGCAGGTCTTTACCCGATCGAGGCGAACCAGTTCGAGTCGATGCGCGATGCTCTTGAAAAACTCCAGCTGAACGACGCGTCGCTGCACTTCGAGCCCGAAGTCTCGCAGGCGCTCGGTTTTGGCTTTCGCTGCGGCTTTCTGGGGCTGCTGCACATGGACATCGTGCAGGAGCGGCTGGAGCGGGAGTTCAGCGTCGATCTGATCACGACGGCACCGACCGTGGTTTACGAGATTCTGCTGAACGACGGCCAGTTGTTGCGGGTCGAGAACCCCTCGAAGATGCCCGAGGTTTCGAAGATCGACGAGATCCGTGAACCGATCGTGATCGTCACCGTGTTTTCGCCACAGGAGTATGTCGGCAACGTGATGACCCTGTGCACGAACAAACGCGGCGTGCAAACCAATCTTTCGTATCACGGCCGTCAGGTCCAGCTCAGCTACGAGCTGCCGATGAACGAGATCGTGCTCGATTTCTTCGACAAGCTGAAATCGACCTCACGCGGCTATGCCTCGATGGACTACGAATTCAAGGAGTATCGCGCGGCCGACGTGGTGAAGTTGGATATCCTGGTGAACGGAGAAAAGGTCGATGCCCTGTCGTTGATCGTGCACCGCAGCGTGGCAGCGGCGCGCGGGCGCGATGTCGCCGCCAAGATGCGCGAGCTCATTCCACGGCAGATGTACGACGTCGCGATCCAGGCCGCGATCGGCGGCAACATCGTGGCGCGAGAGAACATCAAGGCGCTGCGCAAGAACGTGCTGGCCAAGTGTTACGGCGGCGACATCACCCGCAAAAAGAAGCTGCTCGAAAAGCAGAAGGCCGGCAAGAAGCGGATGAAGCAGGTCGGCAGCGTCGAGATCCCCCAGGAGGCGTTCCTGGCGGTCCTGCAAGTCGATGACCGCTGATCCCCGCGCCCCAGAACGGACCTTTTCCTCATGAATTTCGCGTTGATCCTTTTTTTGCTGCTGATCGTGACCTTCCTCGCGTGGGTGGCGGACCGGCTGGTGTTTCGTCCGCAGCGCGCCCAGGCGGCCGCGACCGCGCTGGCTGGCTTCGATCGCGAAGCCGCGCCGCAGCTGCAAGCCGCAGGCGGCGAGCCGGCAGTGGCGGCAGAACGAGCGCGGCTGCGCGACAGGCTCACTCGTCAGCCGTTGTGGCTCGAGTACACGGCCGGACTCTTTCCGGTGATCGCGATCGTGTTCGGTCTTCGCTCGTTCGTGGCGGAGCCGTTCAAGATTCCTTCCGAGTCGATGCTGCCCACACTGGTGGTCGGAGACCTGATCCTCGTGAACAAGTTCACCTACGGGCTGCGGCTGCCGGTGTTCAACACCAGGATCCTCGACGTGGGGTCTCCGAAGCGTGGTGACGTGATGGTGTTTCGCTATCCGGGCGATACTTCGGTGGACTACATCAAACGAGTGATCGGCGTGCCCGGCGATGTGGTGTCCTACGAGAACAAGCGCTTGTCGGTCAACGGAGTCGAGGCGCCACTTGCGCCGGCTGGCGAATTCGAAGATCGAAGGCGCCTGACCCTGGCTCCGCAGTACGCCGAGACCATTGGAACGAACACTCACAAGATCCTGACCGAACTGGACAAACCGTCCCGGATCCAGCCGATCGAGCGATTCCCGCACTTCGACGAGTGCCGCTACGATAGCCGCGGCGTCACCTGCACAGTGCCGCCCGGCAACTACTTCATGATGGGCGACAATCGCGAGAACAGCCTGGACAGTCGCTATTGGGGCTTCGTTCCGGAGCGCAACATCGTCGGGCGCGCGTTCTATATCTGGATGAACTTCAGCGACCTGTCACGGATCGGGAGCTTTCATTGACTGTGTCCCCTCGCGCTTGCATCAGCGGCGTGCCGCAGTGCCGTCGCCGGGCGTCGCTGAGCTGCGCGCCGGTCTGCTGCGCCGATGTGCGTCGAAGCCAGCAAGGCCTGACCCTGATCGGCTTGTTGTTCGTCGCTGCGATCATCATCGTGATCGCGATCCTTGCCGTGCGCGTGGCGCCATCGGCAATCGAGTTCATTGCAGTGCGCAAGGCGGTCGACAGGGTTGCAGCCTCGGGGGCGACCTCCGTGCGCGAGTTCCAGATCGCGTTCGATCGCCAGGCGGCGATCGACGACATCACCTCACTCTCGGGTCGCGACCTGATCGTCGAGCGGGTCGAGGGCGGCACCGCGTTGTCGTTCGCCTACGAAAAGCGGGTTCCCCTGTTCGGCCCGGTATCGCTCGTCATCGACTATCACGGCACCAGCCGGGGACGCTGACCGGGATGGATATCGACCGGCTGCAACAGGTTCTCGGGCACCGGTTTGCCGATGCCGGGTTGCTGCGCCAGGCGATCACTCATCGCAGCTTTGGCCAGCCGCACAACGAACGACTGGAGTTTCTCGGCGACTCGGTGTTGAATTTCCTGGTGGCCGCGATGCTGTATCGCCAGTTCGCGCAACTCGACGAAGGCGAGTTGTCGCGGATGCGCTCCAACCTTGTCAGGCAGGACGCGCTCTGCGAGATCGCGCAGCGGCTCGGGCTGGGCGATCACCTGCTGGTCGGCGACGGTGAATTGCGCAGCGGCGGCTTGCGGCGGCCATCGATGCTCGCCGACACGCTCGAGGCGATCGTCGGCGCGATCTTTCTGGACGCCGGCTTCGAGGCCGCGAACAGTGCCGTATCGAGGCTGTATGCTTCCGCGTTGCAGGCCATCGATCCCCGCGAGCCCGGGAAGGACGCCAAGACGCTGCTGCAGGAATGGCTGCAGGCGCGCAAACTGCCACTGCCCTCCTATTCGGTCGCCGCCACTCGCGGCGCGCCGCACAGCCAGGTATTCGAGGTCGAATGCGCGATCCCCACCCTGCAGATCCGCACCTCGGGCAAGGGTGCGAATCGCCGCTCGGCCGAGCAGACGGCCGCCCGCACGGCGCTCGAGGCCGTGCAGGGGCCGGCGCCGAACGAAGGCCGGGGTTCGCACCACAGCGCCGGCGCAGCATCCTGAACGGACTACACGCACGATGACATCAGCCATGCCCGTTCACCGCAGCGGCCACATCGCGATCGTAGGCCGGCCCAATGTCGGCAAGTCGACGCTTCTGAATCGCATCGTGGGCCAGAAGTTGTCGATCACCTCCGATCGGCCGCAGACCACCCGCCATCGGATCTGCGGCATTGTCACCCGGCCGGAATGCCAACTCGTCTTCATCGACAGTCCGGGCTATCAGACTCGTGCCGGCGGACCGATGAACCGGGTGTTGAACCGCACCGCTGTTCAGGTCGCGACCGACGCCGACGTGGTCGTGCTGGTGTGCGATGCGCGCGGCTGGACGGCGGCCGACGAGCGGCTCGCCAAGCTGCTGCCGCGGCAACGCCCGGTGCTGCTTGCGGTGAACAAGGTGGATACGGTCGCCGACAAGGGCGCGCTGTTGCCGCTGGTGGAGCGCGCAAGCCGCGCTCGCAGCTTCGACGAAGTCATTCCGCTCAGTGCAAAGACCGGCCGCCAGGTCGAGTTGCTGCTGGAGCTTTGCGTGGCGCGCCTGCCCGAAGCTCCGCCGCTCTACGGGCCCGATTCGCTGACCGATCGCAGTGAGCGATTCCTGGCTGCCGAACTGATCCGCGAGAAACTGTTCCGCCGTCTCGGCGACGAAGTGCCCTACGACAGCACGGTCGAGATCGAGCGCTATGAGGAATTCCCGAAGTTGCGCAGGATCCACGCCGCGATACTGGTGGAGCGCGAAGGGCAAAAACCGATCGTGCTCGGCGCCGGAGGCGAACGCATCAAGCGGATCGCGATCGATGCGCGCCTCGACCTCGAGAAACTCGTCGGCTGCAAGGTTTACCTGGAGTTGTTCGTCAAGGTGAAGTCCGGCTGGGCCGCCTCCGAGCAGAGCCTGCGCGCCTATGGCTACGAATAGGACGAGCGCACCGGCCTTCCTGCTCCATTCGACTGCTTACCGTGAAACCAGCCTGATCGCGGATCTTTTCACGCGCGATCACGGCCGCATCGCAGCAGTCGCCAAGGGCGCAAAGCGGCCTCGCTCGGCGCTGCGCGCGGTACTGATGCAATTCCAGCCGCTCGTTGCCACCTGGTCGGGCAATCGCGAACTGCGCACCTTGATCGACGTGCAATGGACCGGCGGGCTGCCTTCGCCGCGGGGCGACGCCTTGCTCTGCGCGTTCTATCTGAACGAGTTGCTGATGCGTTTGCTGGCGCGCGAAGACGCGCACCCGGAGTTGTACGACGCCTACGAACGGGCGCTGCTCGCCCTGTCGCAAGAGGCCCCGCCGGAGGAAACGCTGCGTCGCTTCGAATGGTCGCTGCTGCGCGAAGCAGGCTACGCGCCGGACCTGGAGCGCGACTCGACGCTTCGGCCGATCGAGGCCCAACAGCAATACCGATGGAGTTCGACGGGCGGATTCATTGCCGCCGAACCCGGCGAGCCATCGACGGTGTCCGGTGCGACGCTGCACGAACTGGCCGAGGGTCGCTTTGTTTCGGCGGCGAGCCGACAGCAGGCAAAATACCTGATGCGCACGATCCTGTCGCATCATCTGGATGGGGCGCCGCTGAACACACGCCAGATCCTGATCGATCTGCACAGCTTGTAAAGGCCTATCGAAGCGACATATATGGAAGCGAGATGATAGAACTGGGCGTGAATATCGACCATATAGCGACCGTGCGCGAGGCGCGTCGTACCTGGGAGCCCGACCCGGTGTGGGCTGCGGTCGAGGCGCACCTTGGCGGCGCCGACGGCATCACCGTGCATCTGCGCGAGGACAGGCGCCATATCCAGGATGACGACGTGCGCCGCTTGCGCGAACTCACGCACATCAAACTGAATCTCGAAATGGCGCCGACCGACGAAATGGTCGGCATCGCGCGGGTAATGAAGCCGGAGATGGCGATGCTGGTGCCCGAGGGCCGCCACGAAGTCACCACCGAGGGGGGCCTCGACATCCTGGCGCAGGAGGGCCGGTTGCGTGAGGTGGTCGCCCGGTTGGCCGAGGGCGGCATCGTGACCAGTGTCTTCATCGACGTCGAACCGGCCCAGGTCGAGGCTGCTGCGCGGATCGGCGCGCGCGTGTGCGAACTGCACACGGGACCCTACGCTCATGCGTTTCACGAGCGGGGTCGCGATGCCGGGAGTCCCGCAGTGGTCGCCGAGCTGGGCCGGCTGCGTAGCGCCGGCGAAGCGGTGCTCGCTCACGGCATGCGCTTCAATGCCGGGCACGCCCTGAACTACTTCAATGTGCAGCCGGTGGCGGCGCTGCCGGGTGTCCGTGAGTTGCACATCGGCCACGCGATCGTGTCGCGCGCGCTCTTCATCGGCATGCGTGAGGCGGTGCGCGAAATGAAACGCCTGATCCGCGAGGGCGCCGTCACAGCATGATCTACGGGATCGGAACCGACATCGTACTGGTCGAGCGGATCGTCGCGCTGCTGCACCGCTACGGCGAGCGCTTTGCGCGGCGGGTGCTCGGACCCGACGAACTGCTGGAATTTCAGCGCCGGCAAAGCCGTGGCGAGCACGGCGCGGCTTATTCCGCGCGCTACCTGGCCAAACGCTTCGCGGCCAAGGAGGCCTTCGGCAAGGCGCTCGGGTTGGGGCTGCGCGCTCCGATGTCGCTGCTGGCGCTGCAGGTGCTCAATGATGCGCACGGAAAGCCGGTGGCGCTGCCCCGCAAGGCGCTTGCCGGCTATATGGCCGAGCGGGGCCTGACGGCTCATGTGTCGTTGTCCGACGAGGTCGACAGTGCGCTTGCCTTCGTGATCCTCGAGCGCGGCTCGGAGGCATCCACGTGAGCCGGCTTCGCACCGATACCGCAGCGCACATGCTTTCGCGCGCAGGCGGGCGCGTCAAGCAGAAACGCGGGCCGGTAATCGTCGATATCGAGGGCACCGCGCTCACCGGTGAGGAGCGGGCGCGCTTGCGCCACCCGCTGACCGGCGGCGTGATCCTGTTCGCGCGTAACTTCGAGTCTCGCAAGCAGTTGAAAAAGCTTTGTCGCAAGATTGCCCACCTGCGCAAACCGCGGCTCCTGATCTGCGTCGACCATGAGGGAGGCCGCGTGCAGCGATTTCGCGACGGTTTCACCCCGATTCCGCCAATGAGTGAACTGGGGCGGCAGTGGGACGACGACATCCCCGGCGCCTGTCGGCGCGCCACCGAGATCGGCCTCAGCATCGGCTCCGAACTGCGCGCGGTCGGTGTCGACGTGAGCTTCACACCGGTGCTCGACCTCGATTGGGGCAACTCGGACGTGATCGGCGATCGCGCCCTGCATCGCGACCCACGCGCCGTTGCAATGCTGGCGCGCTGCCTGAGCCACGGTCTGCTCCTGGCCGGGATGGCGAATTGTGGCAAGCATTTCCCGGGGCATGGTTTTGCCGCCGCAGACTCCCACCTCGAGGTCCCGCGCGATGCGCGCCCACTCGATGCCATCCTCGCCGCCGATGCCGCGCCCTACGACTGGCTCGGGCCGGTCTTGCTGTCCGTCATGCCGGCACACGTGATCTATCCGCAGGTCGACGAGCAGCCGGCCGGTTTTTCCGCTCGCTGGCTGCGCGACATCCTGCGCGGTCAACTGGGCTACCAGGGGTTGATTTTCAGCGACGACCTGACGATGGAAGGCGCAGCGGTGGCGGGCGACATCCGGCAGCGTGCCGACGCCGCCCTGGAGGCGGGCTGCGATATGGTGCTCGTTTGCAACCGGCCGGATCTTGCCGACGATCTCCTGGCGCGCTTGCAGTGGCGCCGCCCGAAAGGCTTTTCCCGGCGGCTCCGGGCAATGTTTCGTGACTGACTCCGGGTTCGAGCTGCGGCGCTTCGTGTCGCAGTTGCCGAACCGCCCGGGGGTCTACCGGATGATCGGAGCGGCCAACGCGCTGCTTTACGTGGGCAAGGCCGGCGACCTCAAGAAGCGGGTCAGCTCGTACTTCAACCGCGGCGAGCACTCGCCGCGCATCGCGCACATGATTGCGCGCATCGAGCGCATCGAGATCACTGTCACGGGCTCGGAAGCCGAGGCGCTGCTGCTCGAAAACAACCTCATCAAGACGGCCGCGCCGCGCTACAACATCCTGTTTCGTGACGACAAGTCCTATCCCTATCTGAAATTCTCGAACCACGCGTTCCCGCGCATTTCCTACTACCGCGGCGCAGTGGACCGTCGCAACCGCTATTTCGGCCCTTTCCCTAGCGCCTGGGCAGTGAAGGAAACGATCCAGGTACTCCAGAAGGTGTTCCGCTTGCGCACCTGCGAGGACAGCGTCTTTGCGAATCGATCCAGGCCCTGCCTGCTCTACCAGATCGGCCGCTGCAGCGCGCCCTGCGTGGGCTATATCCCGAAGGAAGACTATGAGGCCGACGTGTCGGCGGCCCTGCGCTTTCTCGGCGGCGGCCACCAGGAAGTGCTCGCCGACATCGAAGCAAGGATGCAGACGGCGGCCGCGCAATTGCGCTTTGAGGAAGCAGCGGCCCTGCGCAACCAGATGAGCGCCTTGTCGCGGGTGCTGCATCAGCAGACGATGGAGACGAGCGGCGATATCGACGTCGACATCATTGCTGCCGTGGCGCGCGGAGGACGGGTCTGCGTAAACCTGGCCATGGTGCGCGGCGGCCGGCATCTGGGCGACAAAGCCTTCTTCCCGGTGCAAGCCGGCGAAACCGGCGAGACCGATGACCTGTCCGAAGTGATCGATGCCTTCGTGATCCAGCACTACGCCGAGGTGTTCGTGCCAACGATCCTGGTCGTCAACGGACCAAAGCCCGACCAGGCTGTTCTCGAATTCCTGCAGGAGCGCGCAGGCCGGATGGTGAGCTGGGTGCGACAGCCGCAGGGACAGCGGCGCAAGTGGCTCGAGCTCGCGCTCGACAATGCCGGCCTGGCCATCGCGCGCGCCCTGGCCGAGGAGGGCTCGCAGCAGACGCGCACGCGCGCACTGGCGCAACTGCTTGCGCTGGACGACGGCGGCGACCTCGCCGGGCTGCGGGTTGAATGCTTCGATATCAGCCACACGATGGGCGAAGCGACCCAGGCATCCTGCGTGGTGTACCGCGCCCACGCGATGCGCCCGGCCGAGTATCGGCGCTTCAATATTGCGGGCATCGAGCCGGGCGACGACTACGCCGCGATGCGCCAGGTGCTGCGCCGGCGCTACGAGGCACTCGCGCAACACACAGAGACGCTGGCCGAGGAGGCGCCCGACGAAGCGCCCGACGAAGCGCCCGACGAAGCGCCCGACGAAGCGCCCGACGACGTGACGGACGACGTGACGGACGAAGCCCCGGACAAGGTGCCGGTCGCGGCCCCGCGCGAAGCGCTGGAAGAAGCGTCGGGCGCAGTGGCGCCGGCTCGGGGTGGCAAGGCTGCCCGGCTCCCGGACATCGTGCTGATCGACGGCGGTCGCGGACAGGTCGAGGTTGCGCGCCAGGTTTTCGTCGACCTCGGGCTCGATACGGGCGTCCTGGTCGGGGTGGCCAAGGGCGAGGGAAGGCGGGTCGGACTCGAGACCCTGGTGTTCGCCGATGGCCGCGCGCCGATCGTGCCGGGTCGCGAGTCTGCAGCCCTGATGCTCGTTGCCGAGATTCGCGACGAGGCGCACCGCTTTGCAATCACCGGCATGCGCGCGCGCCGCGCCAAGACGCGCCGGGCGTCGCGCCTGGACGAAATCGACGGCATCGGTCCGAAACGGCGCCAGCGCCTGTTGGCGCGCTTCGGTGGCCTGCGTGGCATCATGGCAGCGAGCGTCGAGGATCTGGCCTCGGTCGAGGGAATTTCGCGCGCGCTTGCCGAGGAAATGTATCGTCGGCTTCACTGAGTCGCGCATGGTTCCGAATCTTCCGACACTGCTGACCTGGGCTCGGGTAATCGCCATACCGCTATTGGTCGCGGTGTTTTTCCTGCCGCTTCACGTGGGTGCGCAGAATGTGATCGCTACCGTCTTGTTCGTCGGTGCGGCGATCACCGACTGGCTCGACGGGTGGCTGGCCCGCAAACTGGGCCAGACCTCCGCTTTCGGTGCCTTCCTCGATCCGGTCGCCGACAAACTGCTCGTCTGCGTAGCGCTGGTGATGCTGGTCGACCTTGGCCGCATCGATGCGATCGTTGCGTCGATCATCGTCGGTCGCGAGCTCACAATCTCGGCGCTGCGCGAATGGATGGCCCAGATGGGCGCGCGAGCCAGCGTTGCGGTGCACTCGATCGGAAAATTCAAGACCGCCGCGCAGATGATTGCCATTCCGTTGCTGCTCTACGACGGCCGCCTGGGTAACCTCGTTCACACCCACCTGCCCGGCATCTGGTTGATCTGGGTCGCGGCGGTGCTGACCGTCTGGTCGATGCTGTACTACCTGCGGCGCGCCTGGCCGTTCCTGCGCGACGGTGCGCGCACCACCGGGCATTAACCGGAACTTTCGCAGTTTGACAGCGCGAAGTGATTCGCTATAATTACCGGCTCCGACAAGCGGGAGTAGCTCAGTTGGTAGAGCGCAACCTTGCCAAGGTTGAGGTCGCGAGTTCGAGACTCGTCTCCCGCTCCAGTTCCAAAGGGAAGCCGCACAGCTTCCCTTTTCATTTGCAGGCGTGCCCGCCACAGGCAGCGCCTCGCGCCCCAGGCGGGGTGGCAGAGTGGTCATGCAGCGGCCTGCAAAGCCGTGTACGCCGGTTCGATTCCGACCTCCGCCTCCAGTCTTGAAAATCACAAGCGCTTGGGGCGCAACTACGCCAGTGCCCACGCCGACGTTTAGTCCGCCGGGGCCACGCCGTACTTGCTGGGCTCGCTGGAGGTTTTCACCTGGACCAGGACATCGAGCGCGCGTCCTTCGCTCTGCAGGCGGCGCTCGAGCGCCAGCGCGATCTCCGGGCGATCGAGCGACTGCACCTCCGAAGCCAGGTGCGCGATGTCGCGGGCCTTGTTCGTCTGCAGATGTCCGATCATCACCCAGTCGATTCCGCAATCGGCCAGCGGTCCGAACTTCTGGCGGATTTCCTGGACCTTGTTCTCGCCGAGTCGGCGCAGGCCGAGGGCGACCGCCTCGCGAATCGTCGCCTCGTCGAAAGTCTTCGTCACTGGCAAGAGGGCTACTTCTTCGCAGCTTCGTCCCGCACGCTGCGCGGCGGCGGCGGCAATGCGCTCGCGTACGCGGTTCAGGCGCCGGGCAATCGAATCGACGGGTTCCTCGTCGCCGCCGATGGCGCAATCCATGGATCAGCTTCTCCTGGTCGCCAGATGCGCCATGCCGTCGTTGCGGCTTCTGGCCGCGCGCCGTTCCTGTTCGAGGGTCAAGGCCACCGTGAGCGACATGAACACCACTGCGGCCCAGAAAACGCCGTGCGGGCGACCGCCGTCGAGCAACCAGCCAAACAGCACGGGACCGAGCGCGCCGCCGATATTGAAGCCGGTCGATACAACCCCGAAGACCCGTCCTTCCGTTCCCGGCACTGCCGCCGCTCGCACCATCATGTCTCGTGATGGGGCGATCACGCCGGAGAGGAAACCGGCGAGCCCGAGGATGGATACCAGCAGGAAGCCGGGCAGATCGAAAAACGCCAGGATCGCGGTCAGCACTGCGGTGAGTCCGAAGGCGACCGCGGCGACGGTGCCATGGCGACTGGTGCGGTCGGCCAGCGCGCCTCCCGCCAGCACCCCGAAGGCGCTCGCGAACAGGAATGCGGTCAAGCCGATATTCGCCAGCGGAAGCGCGACCCCATAGCCGGTGACGAGCGCCGTCACCGAGAAATTCTGGATGGCTCCGGTGCTCAGGCTCAGAAGAACGAAAAGAACGGTCAATGAGAGGATCACCGGTGTGAGGATCCGGCCGAGCGACGATGTACCCGATTGTTGAAGGACCCGAGCCTTCGCAGTGAAGGCCGGCTTTGGCAGGCTGGACGCCCGCGTGCGCACGAGCATGAGTCCGACGGCGAGCAGGCCGACCAGGCCGGCGGCGGCAAAGGCGCCGCGAGTACCGGCCCAGGCGGCAATGCCCAGCAGCATGGCTGGCGCGATCGCCATGCCGATATAGCCGGCAAAGGTATGAATCGAGAAGGCACGCCCGATACGGTTGGAGGCGATACCGGTCGACAGCAAGGCGTAGTCGGCAGGGTGATAAACGCCATTCGCAACGCCCGCCAACCCCATGGCCACGATCAGCCAGGTGTAGCTGTTCGTCAGCCCCAGCGAAAGAAAACTGACACTTCCCAACATCAGGCCGGCGATCAGTATCCGACGTGCCCCGACGCGATCTACGGCAAAGCCCATCGGCGCTTGCACCAGGGCCGAAACGACGTTGAACACGCTCAGGGCCAGCCCGAGTTCAACGAAGCTCACGCCCATCTGCCCCGGCAACAAGGGCAGGAGCGCCGGCAGCGCCATGATGTGCAGATGGCTGACCAGATGCGCACCGGACACCTGGGTCAGCAGTGGAATTCCTCGGGGTCTCATTCGTCGGCTTCGGTTGCACGACCTGCAAGGTGGGCGCTCAAGGATATCGTGCGAAGCCGGCGCCAGGCAGCTCGGCCATGCTCGCGCCGTGGAGGATCAGGCCGAGCCACTGGCAGCCCCCGCACGCTGTGCCTGAACAATGCCTTTCGGGCCCGCCGGGAACCGCCCGGGAACCGCGCTTGCTACATGCCGGGGCGGCAGGCGCCTTGCGCACGAAAATTTTGTTTCGCTGTGTAAAATGCCACACTGTTTACGCCCACGCCGACGTAAGCTCGGGCGAGCGGTCAGGATGGCGCCTCGCTCTCCCCATAAGCGACTGTTCAGGTCAGGAAACGGAGTCAATCGGTTCATGAAGACGACCCTTGATGGCATAGACATCGGCATCTCCAGGTTGAAGAAGAGCCCTGTATCTATGCTACGAGAACCGCATGGCCGCCCGGTACCCTCGCGGAGCCACGCCAACAGCACCTTTCTCCTGGGCGAACGCAGCGCGTTCGAGTTCGATGCCAGGCTCGATGAGCTCTCGGACCAGGCCTGGATCATTCCCTGAACAGGCCACGCCCACCGCGATGACTGGGCTCGCCAACCGGGAAAACCGCCCGACATGAAGCTCCAGGCGAACGGCGTGGAGCTCGAAGTGATCGTCGACGGACCGACCGGCGGCGAGCCGCTGCTGATGATCATGGGACTGGGCATGCAATTGATTGCCTGGCCCGAGGAACTCGTCGCGAGCCTGGTGGAGCGGTGTTTTCGTGTCATCCGCTTCGACAACCGTGACATCGGCCTGAGCCAGCGCTTCGACCACCTCGGCATGCCGAGCTTGTTGATGGCATCGATGCAGTACGCGATGTATCTACCGGTGCCGGCGCCGTACCGCTTGACCCACATGGCAGCCGATTCGCTGGGTGTCCTCGATGCCCTGGGCATCGAGGCCGCGCACGTGTGCGGCGCATCGATGGGCGGCATGATCGCGCAGCACCTGGCGGCGCGACACCCGCAGCGCGTCAAGAGCCTGGCCCTCATGATGACCACCAGCGGCGCGCGCTACCTGCCGCAGGCGCCCTGGCAGGTTCAACAGGCGTTGGTGCCACCACCGGACCATACCGCGGAGAAAGCCGTCGTCGACCATCTCGAACGGTTGATGTACTGCATCGGCAGCCCGGGTTACCGTCCCGACCGCGCGCTGCACCGCGCCCGCATGGAAGCCCTGGTGCGGCGCTCGTATCGGCCCGCGGGCAGCGTGCGGCAGATGCTCGCGATCGCGGCCGATGGCGATCGCTCGCCGCTGCTGCACCTGGTGCGCGCCCCCACGGTCGTGATCCACGGCGCGGCCGACCCCCTGGTGCCTTCGGCTGCCGCGCTCGACCTGGCGCGCAAGCTTCCCGATGCGACTCTGGACCTGATCCCCGGCATGGGGCACGATCTGCCGTTGTTGCTGGTGCCACGATTTGCCGGCGACATTGCAGTCAATGCAGAGCGCGCCTTGGTGAGCGCGCCGGGCTGATCCGGTCCGGATCAGCAGCAGGCGAACCCGTCGTGGCCGGGGGTGCGCCGCTCCTCGCTCCGGGCCATCAGTATGTCGATTGACAAGCCGCGGCCCGTCATTTATAGCTGGGCTCCTGGCCGAACACAGCGGCTTGCGATCATCACGCTACTGGCCGGATGCTGCTGTTTCGGTTCGCTGCTGGCCGACGTCCGTGGCTTGCCTTGTTGCGCAATTGCATTCATGAAGGGGTAGACCATGAGACGCACTGTTTTCTGTTCACTCGTTGCTGTGGCCGCGTTCGGCGCGGGGCTCGCCACCGGTCCGGCACTGGCACAGTCCGGCCCGATCAAGCTAGGCGTGAACCTGGAGTTGTCCGGGCGCGTCGCGCCTACCGGAAACGACACCTTGCATGGCATCGAGGCGGCGCAAAAGATGATGCCCGAGGTGCTTGGTCGAAAGATCGAGTTGAGCGTGTGCGACAACGCGTCAATGGTCGAGCAGTCGGTCGCCTGCGCCAACCGGTTCGTAGACGAGGGCGTCACGGCAGTGCTGGGTTCGTATCAGTCGAACAACAGCATCCCTGCAGGACAGATCCTTCAGAAGCGCGGAATCGTGATGATCTCGACCGGCTCGACCAACCCGGCCACGACCAAGATCGGCGACTTCATCTTTCGCATCCCGTATACCGACGACTTTCAGGGCAAGGTGGGCGCGCGCTATGCCTATAACGAACTGCATGCAAAGCGCGCCGCCATCTTTCGCCAGCAGGATGATGACTACAGCTTCGGCCTGGCGGTTTTTTTCCAACAGGAGTTCGAGAAGCTCGGCGGCGCGACGGCGATGGAGAGCTACGTTACGAATAATGTCGACTTTTCTTCGCTCATCAACGACGTGCGGGCCTTCAAGCCCGACGTCATCTATTTCAGCGGATTCTGCGCCGAGGGCGCATCGCTGATCCCGCAGCTCAGGAAAAGCGGCTTCAAGCAGCCGATCCTGGGTGCCGATGCCGCCGACGACGCGCAATGCCCGGAGGGCGGCGGCCAGGCATTCAACGGCTTCATGTTCACCTCCTTCGGCGGCCCTGAGGTCCTGACCGGCGCGGCGGCCGAACGCGCGAAGGCGTTAGAGGCCGAGTTCCGCAAGTTCGATCCGAAGGCGCCGTTCAACGGGTTCGTGCTCTCCGGGGCTGACGCCTACAACGTGATCGTCGAGGCGATCAAGGATGCAGGCAGCTCCGACTCGAAGAAGGTGCGCGATGCCCTGGCCAACCTGCAGGAGTTTCCGGGCGTGACCGGCAGCATCACCTACAAGGGCACCGACGGCACGCCGGCCGATCGCACGATCGCGTTCTACGCGTACGAAGTGCCCGGCCCGGACGGCAAGGCATGGGCGAAGGTGCCGAAGCTCGGCATGCACACGGCGCAATAGCGGAGCAGCAGCGGGTCATCCCGCCGTGGCCACGCTGACCGCAGCCCGGGTCCGCTCCGGGCACTGGATGGCGTGGTCGCTGGCACTCGTGCTGCTGGCGCTGGTCGTTGTACGCATGGTCTGGCTGCATGCGATCAACCCGAGCTTCGATGCCGCCTTCTTTGCCGGGGCGTTCGTGCGTTCGTTCCAGCTCGGCAGCCTCTACGCGCTGATCGCCATCGGCTACACCATGGTCTACGGCATCCTGCGCCTGATCAACTTCGCCCACGGCGACGTCTTCATGGTCGGCGCATTCGTCGCCTACTTCGTCTTCAGCGCCTCGCCCATGCCCTGGGGCTGGGCGCTGTGCGTGGCTGTGCTGGTCGCAGGCGGGTTCATGCAGGTGCTCGGTTTCTGGCGGGCACGCATGATGGACCCGATCGTCATCGGCGGCGGCCTGCTGGCGCTGGTCGCAACCGGGCTCGCGCTCGGTTCGATGAGCCTTGGCTGGTTCTGGGCAATGATTGCCAGCATGTTCGTGACCGGGGTGGTCGGCGTGCTGCTCGACGCGGTCGCTTACCGGCCTTTGCGCGGTGCGCCACGCAACTCGATGCTCATCACCGCCATCGCGATGTCCTTCTTCCTGGAGAATTTCGGCGTGCTCGCGTTCACCACGCGGCAAACGCCGTTTCGGCCCACCACCTCCTGGACAGACAGCCTCGAGTTCTCGCTCCTCGGTGGCACCGTCTACACCTCCTGGTTGATCGTTCTCGTGCCGCTTGCCACCGCACTCCTCGTGGTGGCGCTGACCCTGTTCGTGCGCCACAGCCGGCTCGGCAAGGCGATGCGCGCGACCTCCCAGGACCCCGAGGCGGCCCAGATGATGGGCATCGAGGTGAACCGGGTCATCGCCACGACCTTCCTGCTTGGCTCGATGCTGGCGGCAGCGGCCGGTGTGTTGTGGGGCCTGAGCTTCGGCAGCCTGAACCAGCCCGCGATCATGGGGGTGCTGCCTGGCATCAAGGCCTTTGCCGCGGCGGTGATCGGCGGCATCGGAAGCCTGCCGGGTGCGGTGATCGGCGGCGTTGTACTCGGCTTTCTGGAAAATTTTCTTACTGCGCTCTTTCCGCGCACGGCCGACTTTCCTGGGATCACCGAATACAAGGACACCTTTGCCTTTGTCGCCCTGATCCTGATCCTGCTGCTCAAGCCGAGCGGCTTGATCGGCGAAGATTTGTCGGAGAAGGTGTAGTGGCGGCGTGGCAGCGCTGGCGCGACCCCCTGCTCACACTGGTCGCGCTGGTGGCGCTGGCCGGCGGGCTGCACTGGCTGGGCGGACATGGCAGCTTCAGGCTGCAGGAAGCCTTCGCGCTTTTCGCGATCTGGGCAATCGCAGCGGTCAGCCTGAATCTGATCAACGGGGTGACCGGAATCCTTTCGCTTGGCCAGCACGGTTTCATGCTGATCGGCGGCTACGCCACGGCGCTGCTGATCCTGCCCGAGACCGCGCGCGAGGTAATGGCGACCAGTGCGCGCAGCCAGATGACGCCGTTCACTCTCAGCCTGAGCCTGCCGCGCGCATTCGATGCCCTGGGCCTGCATGCGCTGGCCGCACCCGACATGCTGTGGGTGTCGTTTGTCGTGGCACTGCTGATCGGCGGCCTGCTCGCCTCCCTTGCGGGCCTGGTCGTCGGTATCCCCAGCCTGCGCCTGCGCGGCGACTATCTGGCGATTGCGACCTTCGCGTTCGGCGAGATCATCCGCTTGCTGGCGTCGACCCCGGTACTGGCGCCGCTCACCAACGGCGCGCTTGGTTTTTCGGGGGTTCCTTCGCAGTTCGGCAAGAGTTTGTGGTGGACCTTTGGCGCGCTCGCGATCACCGTCTACATCATGGCGCGCCTGAAGCAAAGCTCCTATGGCCGCGCGCTGCAGGCGATTCGCGAGGACGAGATCGCCGCCGAGGCCATGGGCATCAACCTGGCTCATTACAAGGTGCTGGCGTTTTCCATCGCCGCTTTTTTTGCCGGCGCTGCGGGCGCGCTCTACGTATCGTGGTTTGCCACCGCGCGACTCGACCTGTTCCTGTTCACGCTCACTTTCTTCTTTCTGGTCGCGATCTCGGTCGGCGGCAACGGCTCGATCACCGGTTCGCTGCTCGGCACCGCGCTGGTGGTCTTCATACGCCAGTACGGTGACCCGATCGAGGAGGCTTATCGAGTCTCCGCCTGGATCGTCACCGTGGGCGTGTTGCTCGTTGCAGCGGCGCTCGGCGTTCTTGCCTACCGCCGGCAACATCATTACCGGGGCTCGCCGGTCGTGCTCTATCTGCTGGCGCTTGCGGGCGTGGCCTGCCTGGTCGTCGGTCTCGTCGCGCCGCACGTGCACCTGATGCAAGGTCTGTGGCGCGGGTTCGGCCTGCGCGCCATTCTGCTCTCGGTGCTGCTGGTGGCGATCATGGTGTTTCGTCCTGCAGGCATATTCGGCACCAGCGAATTCACCTGGGGCCGGCTGTTCGGTGAGCGCAAGGATCAGCCGACCGAGGAAGAGCGCCGTCAGGATGCCTGGCTGACCAATCCGGAGCTGAACCCCGAAGCCGCGCCTGTACGATTGCCTGGGCGCGATGCCGCGGAGCAACGCTGATGGCACTGCTCGAGATCGAAGCCGTCAGCAAGGCCTTCGGCGGACTGCAGGCGATCCGCGATCTGAGCATGAGGGTCGACGAGGGCGAAATCGTGTCGGTGATCGGGCCCAACGGTGCTGGCAAGACCACCTTGTTCAACCTGGTGAGTGGCGTCTACCGTCCCGACACGGGCGACATCCGCTTTCGCGACAAGTCGATCATCGCGCTGCCGCGACACGCCATCGTCGGCGCAGGGATCGCCCGCACCTTCCAGAACCTGCGCCTGTTCAACGGCCTGTCGGTGCTCGACAACGTGCTGATCCCGCAACATCAACACCTGCGCGGCACCTGGCTCTCGGCCGTGCTCGACACGCCCGCTTATCGCCGCCAGGAGGCCGCGATGCGCGAACGGGCCCTCGAGAAGCTGCGCTTTTTCGGCCCACGCCTGATGGGTTTTCGCCTGCATCAACCGGTGGCGGTGCTGTCCTATGCAAATCGTCGCCGCACCGAGATCGCCCGCGCCATGGCGAGCGGCGCCACCTTGCTGCTGCTCGATGAGCCGAGCGCCGGAATGAATCCACGCGAAACCCGGGAAATCACCGCGATCATCCGGCGCATGCGCGACGAAGGCGGCTACACCATCGTTCTCGTCGAGCACAAGATGGGGTTGGTGGGTGAGATCAGCGACCGCGTGCTGGTGCTCGATCATGGCGAACGGATCGCCGAAGGCGCGTACACCGACGTCGTCAGCGATCCTGGCGTCATCACCGCCTATCTCGGACGCAAGGCGCGCACAACGAGCAGCGCCGGCGGAGACACCGCCAACGCGACGGGCGCCGCCGACGGGGACACCCCATGAGCGAGGCTGCCGACACGCTGCTCGAGTTGCACCAGGTCTCCACCTACTACGGCCAGATGCGGGTGCTTCATCAGGTCGACATGGTGATCCACGTCGGCGAGATGGTGTGCCTGCTCGGCGGCAACGCCTCCGGCAAATCGACCACCCTGAAGACCATCCTCGGCATCGTGCGTCCGGCAGAAGGCGAGATTTTCTTTCGCGGCGAGCGCGTCGATCATCTCGGCACCGCCGAGCGAATCGCCCTCGGCATGGCGGTCGTGCCGGAGAATCGGCGGATCTTCCCCAGGATGACGGTGCAGGAGAACCTCGAAATGGGTGCCTACCTGCGTCGCGACAAGCCTGGCCTGAAAGACGACATGGCCTACGTCTTCGAACTGTTCCCGCGGCTCGCCGAACGCCTGTCCCAGGCCGGTGGCACGCTGTCGGGCGGCGAACAGCAAATGTTGGCCATGGGCCGGGCGTTGATGAGCCGGCCGCGGCTGATCCTGATGGACGAACCGTCGATGGGTTTGGCGCCGCTGTTCGTGGAAACGATCTTCGAGATCATCAAGCGGGTCAACCGGCGCGGCATCAGCGTGTTCGTGGTCGAACAAAACGCGCAGGTCGCCCTGTCGGTTGCCGACCGCGGCTATGTCCTGCAGACCGGCGAAGTCGTGCTGTCGGGCGCGGCGCGCGACCTGCTCGGCAATGAGGCAATGAAGCGGGCCTATCTCGGTGACGTTTGAGAGAGCGATCGTGTTCTCCCACCCCCCGAACGGGACCTGGCCGAGCCAGTCGTGTTCAAACGACATCCATGATCGATGAAATGCACTTGCTGCCATCTCGCCTGCGAGCCAAGCGGCACGCTCTGCCGCCGCTGCGGCTCCAGGACCGCACGCGGGCGCCGCTCGAGCGCCATGCCACCTGGACCGAGTTGTTTTTCGACCTCGTGTTCGTCGCTGCGGTCGCGCAACTCGGAGCCGGTCTGCACGAGCACCTCTCGTTCGGCGGCGCCGCCGCCTTCGTGGGGCTGTTCGTGCCCGTCTGGTGGGCGTGGACCGGCTATGCCTACGCCGCCGACCTGTTCTATGCCGATGACGCGCTGTTCCGCGTAGTCCTGCTCAGCGCGATGCTGTCCTCCGCGGCGCTGGCGGCTACGATCCCTGCCGCGTTCGCCGGCCACAGCGCCGGGTTCGTGATCGCCTACGCCGTGCTGCGCGCCGACCTCGTCGTGCTCTACGCCTGGGCCTGGAGGAGCGATCGCACGCTCGGCCGACTGCTCGGCCCGCACGTCGTCGGCTTCGGGCTGGGCACGGTGCTGTGGCTGTCGTCGCTGGCGGTGCCCGCGCCCGTGCGCTACGGCGTGTGGGCCGTGGCCTTGGCCATCGAGTTGTCGGCAGGCCTGGTCGCCTACCTGCGCCGGGCCGACGTGCCCAAGCACCGCTCGCACATGCCCGAGCGGCTCGGTCAGTTCGCCTTGATCTGCTCGGCGAGTCGATCGTGGCGGTCTCCGCAGGGACCGCCCGAGCCGACTGGGCGTTCGACTCGGCGATCACCGCCGGGCTTGGCTTGATGTTGGCGTGCGCTTTGTGGTGGATGTACTTCGCGCGATTCGACCCCTCGGTATTCGATTGGGCACTCGACGGCGGCCTTCGCGCGCGCCGCCGCTCGTTCGTCTACGGTTACGGGCACCTCGTCGTCTACGCCGCCCTGACCGCGGTGGGCGTGGGCGTCAATCTCGGCATCGAGCACGCCTTCAACCCCGCCGACGGCAGGCAGGCCCATGTAGTCCTCGGACTGGCCGTAGCCGCCTACCTCGCCGGACTGTCGAGCGTGCAGGGGGCCTCACCGCGCGGCCTGGGGCGCGCCGCCCTCACCGGTCGCACTTTGTTCATGGCCGGTGCGCTCGCGCTGGCTGCCTGGGGTGGCGACCTGCCTGCGCCGGCGCTGGTGGGCCTGGTCGCTGCGGCGATGGTGCTTCAACTGGGCATCGAGTGGCACGCCGAGCGACGCGCGACTGGTTGACGCAGCGGAGTGGCCCGCGCCCCGGGCATTGCTCCCGGACATCCATGGCATCGAGGTCGTGGACCTCGGTTGCGGCTGCATACGCGACCCGGCGCCCGACTGCGGCGCCGATGCCCGGATTGCCAATCAGAAAGCCTTCTGAACGACCGGCCAAGATGATGTTCGGAGCGATCGCATCGATGGCGGCCCCTACCGCCCTGATCCGCCCGATAGCAAGAGGCAGTGCATAGAGGGCGCCGACGGTCCTGTCCTGGATGGACAGCCCGGCAATGCCGGTCTCGATTGCCTTGCGGAGATCGGCGGCGACTTCTTCGGGCGCGTCGGCAACCGAAGGAAAGCGTGCGAGCACGGTCTTAAACGTTGGCAGCAGCGTCTTCGTGTCCGCGCTGTTACCGTCAAACACCTCGTGACAGATCGGCAAGCCCGGCGCCGTTTGCACGACGCCCAGCATGAACTGGCGCGCAATAAGCCCGATCTGGCGCGCGTGCAGACCGGCTCGGTACAATCGGACGGCGGCATGGCGAGCGGATATCGCCGGCGCATGTCCGCAAGCGCAATTCAGGAGAGGCGGCGAAATGAGAGCAGACGATCCTCAAGGCTGGATGTGGTCCGACGCGGTGGCAGTGCTCACGCGCGCAGAGCGCCTGCATCGCCAGTTCTTCCAGCCCCGCCAGACCCTGCGCCAGGTTGCGTGGGAGCCGCCGGCCGATGTGCTCGAACTGGAGCATGAGGTGCTGATCCTGGTCGCCTTGCCGGGAGTGGACCCCGATCACGTGGAAACGGTGATCGAGGACGGTTCGCTCATCGTTGCAGGCAGGCGGGTTCTGCCACCCGAGCTCAGCACCGCAATCATTCACCGGCTGGAACTGCCCCAGGGCCGCTTCGAACGGCGGGTGCCCCTGCCGCCCGGGCATTACGCTGCGGCGCGCCGCAGCACCGCAAACGGCTGCCTGGTGATCAGCCTTCAGAAGATTCTCTGAGCAGGGGAGGCTCGATGTCGAACGATTCTGATGTAGCCCACGCGGGAAACGCCCAACCAGGCGCGCAGCTGGGTTCGGCTCTCACGCTTCCCGCCGATGTGCTGATCATCGTTCCGGTGCGCAACGTGGTGCTCTTTCCCGGCACGGTCTTTCCGATCACGATCGGCCGTGAGCGTTCCATCCTGGCCGCTCAGCAAGCCCTGCGCGAGGAGCGCCAGGTCGGGGTACTCATGCAGCGCGATGTCGAACTCGCCGATCCAGCCGCAATCGATCTGCACCGTACTGGCACGCTGGCCAATATCCTGCGCTATGTGAATGCGCCCGATGGCAGCCACCATATCGTGCTGCAGGGCGAGCAGCGTTTTCGCATCGTCGAGTTCGTGCGCGAGCGGCCGTTCTTCGCCGCGCGCGTCCAGCGCATCGAGGCGCCGGATGTGCGCACCCCGGAGATCGAAGCCCGTTTTATGCATTTGAAGCAGCAGGCGCTCGAAGCTCTCGAACTTCTGCCGCAGGTGCCCCAGGAACTGGTCGGTGCCGTGCAGGCGGCCGGCTCGCCGTCGGGTCTCGCCGATCTCACTGCGGCCTATCTCGACATGTCGCCCGACGAGAAGCAGGAAATCCTGGAGACGATCGACATCGTCGCCCGTATGGATAAGGTCAGCCGTTTCCTTGCGCAGCGCATCGAGGTGCTGCGATTGACCCAGGAAATAGGGCGCCAGACCAAGGCGACCTTCGATGAAAGGCAGAAAGAGGCGATCCTGCGCGAGCAGATGGCCACGATCCAGCGCCAACTCGGAGAAGGCAACAGCAAATCGCAGGAGGTCGGCGAGCTTGCCGAGGCGATCACCAAGGCAGAAATGCCTGCTGACGTCGAAGAAACGGCCCGCAAGGAACTGCGCCGCTACGAGCGCATGCCCGAGGGCGCCGCCGAGGCTGGCATGGTTCGCACTTATCTCGACTGGCTGATCGAGCTGCCCTGGGCGGTGCACGACGAGAAGCCGATCGATATTGCAGAGGCACGGCAGGTTCTCGATGAAGACCACTTCGGACTCGAGAAGATCAAGCGCCGGATCATCGAGTACCTGGCGGTGCGCAAGCTCGCGCCGAACGGCAAGGCGCCGATCCTGTGTTTCGTCGGCCCCCCGGGAGTCGGCAAGACCTCCCTGGGCCAGTCGATTGCGCGCGCGATGCGCCGCGCATTCGTTCGCGTGAGCCTGGGCGGCGTGCACGACGAGGCCGAGATTCGCGGCCATCGGCGCACCTATATCGGAGCCCTGCCGGGCAACATCATCCAGGCGATCCGCAAGGCAAAGGCGCGCAACTGCGTGATGATGCTCGACGAGATCGACAAACTGGGTCGCGGGATCCAGGGCGACCCCTCGGCTGCCATGCTCGAAGTACTCGATCCCGAACAGAATTCAGCCTTTCGGGACAACTACCTGGGGGTCGACTTCGATCTGAGCCGGGTCGTTTTCATCACCACCGCGAACATGCTGGACACGATTCCCGGGCCCCTGCAGGATCGGATGGAAATCATTTCACTGGCCGGTTATACGGAAGCCGAGAAGCTCGAGATCGCCCGGCGCTACCTGGTTCGCCGCCAGTTCGAAGCCAACGGTATCGCGCCTGAACAGGTGTCAATCGACGATGAGGCACTGCGCCGGATCATCCACGATTACACTCGCGAGGCCGGCGTGCGTGCGCTCGAGCGCGAACTCGGTCGCGCTCTGCGGCACGCGGCGGTGCAGATTGCCGAGGGCAGCGCCCAGAGCGTGCACATCACGGCAGACGAGCTCACGACGATTCTCGGGCCGGCCCGCTTCGAGAACGAGGTGGCCATGCGAACCAGTGTTCCCGGGGTGGCAACCGGTCTGGCCTGGACGCCCTTTGGCGGCGACATCCTGTTCATCGAGGCTGCCCGATCCCCAGGGAAGGGCACCCTCATCCTCACCGGGCAACTGGGCGAGGTCATGCGCGAGAGCGCGCAGGCGGCCCTGAGCATCTTGAAGCAGCGGGCAGCGTCCTTTGGTATCGACGCGGCGAACTTCGAGAAGACCGATATCCATATCCACGTCCCGGCGGGCGCCACGCCCAAGGACGGCCCGAGCGCGGGGGTCGCGATGTTCACGGCGCTGGTCTCGCTCTTCACCAGGCGCACGGTGCGAAGCGATACCGCGATGACCGGAGAGATCAGCCTGCGCGGCCTGGTGCTGCCGGTGGGCGGCATCAAGGAGAAGGTGGTGGCCGCGGCAGCAGCCGGGCTCACCCGCGTGATGCTGCCGGCGCGTAACCGCCGTGATTTCCCGGAAATCCCGGCTGATGCCGCCAGGCAACTCGAGTTTGTCTGGCTCGAGCGGGTCGATGACGCCATCGAGGCCGCTCTGGAGCCGGATCGCGCAGGCGTTGTGTAGCAGCGGGCGCGGCGCTGACGCCTCAGTATCGCTTGCCGAGCCACTGCTGGGCCTTTTGCACCGCGAGCAGGTCACGCGCGCTGCGCATCCCGTCGCGCTCGGCCACGGCGAGCGCGATCTGCAGCAGTTGCGCACAGGCGAAGGCATCGGCAATGGCGTGGTGGCGTTCGCCGCCGCCGAGGCTGAAATGCGCGATCCAGTGATCGAGCGAAGCACATTGCGTATTGGGAAAGAGCGCGGGCAGCAGGAAGGCGAGGTCGATCCAGGGGCGATGCAGACCGAGGCCGAGCACCGCTCGCGCCTCGCGCTCGAGCATCGTGCGGTCGAACTCCGCGCGAAACGCAACCAGCGGCGAATTGTCGATATGCGCGAGAAACGCCACCATCCCGTCGGCTCGCTCCACGCCATGCAACTGGGTCTGCCCGCCGATGCGATGAATCAGGACGTTCTGATCAGGGCTCGGTTGGTCTTGCCGCAATACCGCCTCGAAGCACTCGGATAGCGAGATGCAGCCACCGGTCAGCGCCATCGCGCCAATCGCGATGACGCGGTCGCGTCGCAGATCGAGCCCGGTGGTCTCGGTATCGACCACGACGTAGCGGGCGCGCTTATGGGGCAGTCCGAGATCTGCGGGTGCAAGCGCCCGCCAGGCGGCCATCCGAGCGCCTTGCGCACCGCTGAGCTTCGGACGCCCGAACAACAGGCTGCGCAGTCGCCCGAGCGGACCCATCCCGAGCCTACAGCCGATACGACTCTTTGAGCCGATGCTGCAGAAGGCGCGCCTGCCGGAACGCCTCCTTGAGCATTCGCTGATCGACCTCGTTCAGCAAGTACGGGTCGATCCGGTTCGGATCGCTTCGGACATCGGCGGAATCCTGCACACGCAGGCGCAGCATCTGCAGGAACTGAAAGCCGACGATGGCTGCATCGACGTGGCGTTCCTCGATGTTCAGGCGCTTGCCCGAGCTTCGCAGGCGCCCTGCGGTACCGGTGTCGGTGATGCCGAACGCCAGCGCGTACACTCGCGCCGCATCGACAAAGAGTCGCGTGCCGCGCGTCTTGAGGTCCACGGTTCCCTTGCGGGACGAGTCGTCGTCGGTCGCGAAGGCCCGGATGATGCCGAGCGGCGGATCGGCTTGCAGCGCGTTCTGCGCCATCAGGCGAAGAAAGAGTCCGGCTTCCTGGCTGTAGCCATGCAGCAATTTGATCAGCGCATTGGCCAGACGGGCATCGCCCGCGAGTGGCCGGAAATCGAACACGATGTTTGCGTTCAACAGTGCCTGCGGAGTCGGCTCGCGGATCCATCGGAGAAATCGCAGCTTCCATTCGTCGACCGACAGGCACAACTCGGGGTTGCTCGCCATCACGTTGCCGACGCAAAGCGGGAACCCAATCGTGTCGAGGAGGCTATTCACCTCGGCGGCGAAGGCCAGCAGGCGCGGGCGCAGGCGCTGCGCTTCGGTGGCATTTTCGGCCTCGAACACCAGCGCGTTGTCCTGGTCGGTGGCGAAGGTCTGTTCGCTGCGGCCTTCGCTGCCCAGGGCCAGCCAGCACCAGTCGATGTCGGACAGGTCGTGGCGTTCCAGCACCAACTCGATTGCGCGGCGCGACAGCGAATCGTTCAGCGACGCGATCGAGCGTGCCAGCGCTTCGGCGCCAATGCCCTGCGCGAGCAGATTATGGGTCAGGTGGCGGATGTCGTCGGCCGCGTGCTTCAGCGATTCCGGATCGTCGGCCGCGTTCAACTGCTGGCTGACCTGCCGAACCGAGACACGTTGCAGCGCGAAGAGGTCACGCTCTGAAACGAGGCCGATCAGTGCGCCGTTCTCGACCACGACGATCTGGCGGATGTTGCGCTCGACACTCTCTTGCAGCGCTTCGGAGGCGCTCGCCGATGCGGGCAGAGTCATCGCCGGCGCGGACATCACTTCTCGTATCGGTGTGGACAAGGCCCGTTCGGGCAGAACGACACGCTCGAGCAGGTCGGTGAGGCTGAAGATGCCAACCGGCGCGCCGTCAGCGTCGACGACGATGATCGTGCGAGCGGTGGCGTTGCGCATGGCTGCAAGCGCTTCGGAAAGCGGGGCGGTCGCCGCGCAACTGACCGGTGCGCGGCGCACCAGCTCCGCCAGGGGACGCGTCAGCGTTTCGCGCTCGGCGGCCCGCTGGCTGTACTGCCCCTGCAGCGCCATCCTCGATTGCCGGAGGATCTCCGTGATTGCTTCCGTGCAGTAGCGCTCGAATTCGGGCGACTGCTCTCGCAGGGCGAGCCAGTCGTCGCGTCCGAGCAAGTAACAAAAGCAATCCTGGACCGCCCGGTAGTGGTTCGTTGATGCAGTGCCCGCCGACAAGCTGCCGAGCGGGAACATTTCGCCGGGTCCGAGCGTGGGCCCCGCTTGTGCCTGGGGATCGTCGCCGCGTCGGGCCACTACGCCCCGATAGACGATGTGCAGGAGCCGCACCGGCCCGGACTGCGGCGAGAGAATTGCCGCGTCCTTGGCGAAATAGGCGAGCTTGAGCCGCGCAATCAGCCAGTTGAGTGCCGCGTCGTCCATCCCGCTGAACGGCGCGTAGCGCCGAAGGAACTCGCGGGTTCCTTCGACGACAAGCGGCGCGGCAGTGCCGGCCATCCCCTCCTCAATGAGCCGCCGCCCGGGCGGCGAGGATGCCGGTGTTCTGGCGGGCGTAGAGCTCATCCCACATGCTTTCGGCGCGGCGGTCGCGGTAGGCGAGCGACCCGAGGATCACCGCCAGGAAGCCCAGGGGAATCGATATGAGCCCAGGATTGCGCAGCTCGAACCATGGCTTCTCGAGTCCCACCATGCTGGTCTCCTGGCCCTGGAACCGCTCGAGATTGGCCCTGGCGGCTGCCACGTCCTTCTCGATGCCGTTGAGCACCCGTTGGCGGTCGGCTCGGACCTCGTCGGTGGGTTCTGCCGCGATATCGGCGTTGATTTTTGCGATCCGCTCCGGGGCAGCCGCAATCGTCTTGTCCGCCGCTGCTCTGACGACCTTCGGATAGGTCATGTTTGGCGAGACAAGCACCAGTCCGATCGCGGTGAACGTGCCCACGATCATCCCGAGCACGATGCCGCCCGTGTTGCAGCGCTTCCAGTACAGGGTCAGCAGAACGCACGGGAAGTTGGCCGAGGCGGCCACGGCGAACGCCAGCGCAACAAGGTGGGCGACGTTCTGGCCCTTCGCCGCGATGCCGATGACGATCGCGAGCGCACCGACGATGACGGTGGCGATGCGGGCGGCCTTGACCTGCTCCTGGGCCGAAACGTTTTCGCCGCGGACCACGCCGACCCACAGGTCATGAGCCATCGCCGAGGCGGCTGCGAGCACGAGGCCGGCGACCACTGCGACGATGGTGGCGAAGGCGACCGCCGCCACGAAAGCCAGGAACAGGTTGCCCATCAAGGCGTCCTCGCCGCCGCCCACGTATTGCGCAAGCAGCGGTGCGGCCATGTTGCCGCCCGGGTCGATCGCCTTGATCTGCAGCGAGCCGACGCTTGTCGCAGCGCCCATCCCGAGGAAGATCGTCAGCAGGTAGAAGCCGCCGATGATCGCCATGGCCCAGATCACGCTCTTGCGCGCTTCCTTGGCGGTCGGCACGGTAAAGAAGCGCATCAGGATGTGCGGCAGCCCGGCCGTGCCGAACACGAGCGCCATGCCGAGCGAGATCTGGTCGATCGGCGCCTTGAAGTACAACCCCGGCTCGAGGAAGCGCTGGCCCAACTCGGCCGGGGTCATCGCGGCCGAGGCGTCGCCCAGCAGCGAGGCGACCTGCGCCTGCACCTTCGCATCGTCGACCACTCCGTTCAGGAAGGCCGGGAAGCTGAAGCCGTAGGGCAGCCAGACGAGGATCACCAGCACGATCGATGCGGTGACAAGGAGCACCGCCTTGATGATCTGCACCCAGGTGGTTGCGACCATTCCGCCGAACAGCACGTAGCCGAGCATCAGGATGCCAACCACGATCACCGAGACTTCGTAGTCGATACCGATCAGGGTCTTCACGAGCACGCCGCCACCGACCATCTGCGCGGTCAGGTAGAACGTGGAGACGGTGATCACCGAGATGGCGCCGACGATGCGGGTGGCGCGCGGGTTGTTGCGATAGGCCAGAATATCGGCGAGCGTGTATTTGCCGATGTTGCGACAGGGCTCGGCGATCACCAGCAGCACGGTGATGTACGCCATCAGCCAGCCAACCGAATACATGAAGCCGTCGTAGCCGTAGAGCGAAATCAGGCCTGCGATGCCCAGGAACGAGGCCGCGGACAGGTAGTCGCCGGCGATTGCCCAGCCATTCTGAAGGCCCGAAATTCCGCCGCCGGCAGTGTAGAAGTCGGCCGCGTTCTTGACGCGCTTGGCGGCAAGAAAGGTGACGGACATCGTGGCTGCGATGATCACGCCGAAGACGAGAAAGGTGAGCCAGCGCCACTGCCGCGCAACGGCGCCCTGCGCCAGCGCAGGCGTGGCTGCTGCCGACAACGCGACGGCGGCCGCGGCCATGCCGAATCGACGGGGGCTCATTTCATGCCTCCGTAGCGCGCGTCGACATCGCGGTTGATTTCAGCCGCCAGGGAATCGAATTCACGGTTTGCCCGGCGCGAGTAAACGAAGGCGATGCCCCACGCGACAATGAATTCGCTCAACGCAAACAGGAGGCCGACGTTGATCGGCCCCCAGACGCGGATTTTGTAAAGTTCCTGGAAATAGGCAGCGCCGATCGGCAACAGGAAGTAGTAGACGATCGCGAAGAGCATCAACCCCCAGAGAAAGCGCGTTTTCTAGTGATGCAGCGCTTGAAATCGCGGGTCGGCGACGATCGCCTTCCAATCAAGTTGAACCGCTGCAGCCATGAATGATCTCCGGGCGCACAGGTGCCAGGGATTCGATGCCGACGGCAATCGGGAATCCAGCCACGGGCAAGAGTGTCAAACATTCAAGAGGAAATTCAGGCACTTGGCACCGGCCGCGAGCGTGACGACGAGCTTGTTGTTTGATGTCGATCATCGACTGGGCAGAAACCCCCGGCCTTTCAGCCGGGAGTTCGCCGGTCAACCCCGTTCAGCGCTTCGTGGAACTGGCTGCGGCGCCCGCGGCCGACGCTCCCGCTGCCGTCGCGTTTTGTGCGTTTTGCGCGAACTGCTGCGTTGCCGACTGCATGTTTTCGTACGCGGTTTTGGCTGCGTTCAGGCTCTGGCTGATGAAGTCGACCGCGCCCTCCGATCCGCCTGGCGCGGCCTTGGCCAGCGATTCGACGGCCGCGGTAATCTGCGCGTTGCTTTCAGCGATCTGCTTGCGGACCATTTCGCCGATCTCGGAGTTGGTCTCGCTCGAGATTGCGTAAACCGCATTCGCATACGCGGTGAACTTTTCGGGCGAGAGCTTCGCGAAGCTGGTGACCAGCTCAGCCAGGGTTTTCGCGTCTTTGGTGGCCAGCAAGGCGTTGATCTGCTCGCTGGACTCCTCGAGCGACGCTTTCGCGGTCTGCATGTTCAGCGCCGCCAGGCGCTGGAAGCCCTCCATTGTCTTGGCGGCAGCAGCGCTCGATACTTTGAGCGCTTCGCTGTGCAGCTTGGTGAGGTCGGCGGGGTTGTTGCTTGCCATGGTCATGCTCCTGTAAGTGAATTGCATCGCGGTGCGCCGCCGGGTTGAAGCGGCACGATGTCCCCCCATCGTGGCGATCGGAAAGCAATGCGTCAAGCGGGTTCGTAACTCGGGCCCCGTCCTGCGGGCAAGCGGAGCATCGAAACTGGCTGCCTCGACGAGGGAAGCCTGCCGGGCACCGCCGGTCAGCGCGGCTCTCTCCTGCTGAGCAGCGACAGGAATTCGCGCCGCAGGTCGGCGTTGATGAGGAACGCACCGCGCATCACACTGTTGGTCATGATGGTGTCGGAGTCCTTCACCCCGCGCCAGCGCATGCAGAAGTGATTCGACTCGACGACGATTGCCAGGCCTTCGGGCGCTACGCGTTCTTCGAGCGTGTCGGCGAACTGGATCACGGCCTCTTCCTGGATCTGCGGTCGGCTCATGATCCATTCGCACAACCGTGTGTACTTCGACAGCCCGATCAGCTTTGAGCCGGGTCGCGGCAGGATGCCGATCCACACCTTGCCGATGATCGGGCACAAGTGATGTGAACATGCGCTGCGCAACGTGATGGGGCCGACGATCAGCAACTCGTTCAGGCGCTCCGCGTTCGGGAACTCCGTGATCCGCGGCATCTTCAGGTAACGGCCGGAGAACACCTCGCGCACGTACATCTTGGCCACGCGTTTCGCGGTTTCCTTGGTATTGTGATCGTCCCGGGTATCGATGACGAGACAGTGCAACATCTGTTGAACGTGCTCGGCCACTTCGGCCTGCAGGTCTTCGAGATCGCCGTCTTCAAGGAAGTCGGCGATGTTGTCGTTCGCGTGAAAGCGCTGGCCGGCGGCAACCAGCCTTTGGCGGATCCTTTCCGATGCGCGGCCCGGGGGGGGCTCGCGGTCATGCGACAACGAAGGGGCGGGAACGGCGGAAGTCATAAGGCACACCTCTGAATCGGACGCAAGCCCGATTGTCGCCGATGCGCGGGGCTTCTGCCGCAAGCCGCTGCCCGGTTATCCTAGCTGTTTCATTTGAGAATCACCCGTGCGCGACGCCGTCATCGTTTCCACTGCCCGCACCCCGATCGCCAAGGCCTACAAGGGTGCGCTCAACTTCACGCACGGGGCGGCGCTGGGCGCTCATGCCGTTCGCGAGGCAGTCCGGCGAGCCGGCGTTGCGCAGGGCGAGATCGAAGACGTGATCATCGGTGTGGCGCGTGCCGAGGGCACGACCGGTGGCAACATCGCGCGCCAGATCGCGTTGCGAGCCGGTTTGCCATCGAGCGTGAGCGGCGTGACCGTCACGTTCAGTTCCGGTTCCGGCCTCGAGGCGATCGCGATGGCCGCCCGCCGCGTGATCGTCGATCATGCGCCGGTCGTCGTGGCCGGCGGGGTCGAATCGGCCAGCCTGACCCTGACCGAGCACGCCAATCGCTACATGGCGCAGGATCCGTGGTTGATCGACCGTAGCGGCCGGACGTTTCGATTGCGAGCTGGCCCCCATGGACGCCCGCAAGCTGATCATCCGCGCCTCCGGCGAGCGAGTCATGGAGGACGCGAGGCTGGCGCGCGACGAGGGGATCGGTGTCACCGCGCTCGGGGCACTCTCGAGGCTCGCCCCGGTGTTCCGGGGTGGCTCGATCACCACTGGCAATGCGAGCCAGCCGGCGGACGGCGCATCGGCGTGCGTGGTCATGGACGCCGCGCTTGCCGAAAAGCGCAACATTCAGCCGCTCGGGATCTTTCGCGGCTTCGCGATGGCTGGCTGCGAACCCGACGAAATGGGGATCGGGCCCGTCTTCGCGGTACCGCGCCTGCTCGAGCGCACCGGTGTGAAGATGGACGACATCGGCCTGTGGGAGATCAACGAGGGGTTCGCGGTACAGGTCCTGTATTGCCGCGACCGGCTTGGCATTGCCGACGAGATCCTCAACGTGGACGGCGGCGCGATCGCGATCGGCCATCCGCTCGGCATGTCGGGTGCGCGGCTCGTCGGCCACGCGCTCATCGAAGGCAAGCGGCGCGGCGTGAAACTCGCGGTGGTCACCCTGTGCGTCGGGGGAGGCATGGGGGCCGCGGCGCTCTTCGAGGTGGTTTGAGCTTGCCGCGGATCCGCCCCTGCGGCGCTTTCTACCAGTAGGTCACTGCCATCTTCGTGGCCAGTGCATAGAGCAGGATGGCAAACACGCGCCTGAGGGTGGTTACGGGCAGGCGGTGCGCCATCCTTGCCCCCCAGGGCGCGGTCGTGACACTGGCAAGCACCAGAGCGGCCAGCGCCGGCAGGAAGATGAATCCTAGGCTGTATCCGGGAAGCTCCAGTACCCGCTGGCCGCTCAGGATGTAGCCGATCGTCCCGACGACGGCCACCGGGATGCCGAGCGCTGCGCCCGTGCCGATCGCCGTGTGCATCGCCACGCCGCAAAACAGCATGAACGGCACAGTGAGAAAGGCGCCGCCGGCCGATACCAGACCGCAGACGATGCCGATGCCGGTTCCCGCAGCCAGCAGCCCCGCGGGCGACGGCAGGCGCCGGACCGATGCCGGTTTTCTGCCGAGCAGCATCTGGGTCGCGCCGCCGAACACGATCACCGTGAAGGCGAGGGCCAGCGCGCGCTGCGAGATCCAGCCGGCGGCCACGGTCGACAATAGCGTGCCCACTACCATGCCGGGCGCCATGCGCCGCACGATGTGCCAGTCGACCGCCTGGTGTCGGTGGTGCTCGCGCACGCTTGCGCTCGAGGTGAAGAGGATCGAGGCCATGCCAGTGCCGAGGGCCAGATGCACGCTGTAGTCCGGCGCGAGTTGCTGCGCCGTGAACAGCATGGCCAGAATCGGCACCAGCGTCATGCCGCCCCCGATTCCGAGCAGCCCGGCGAGAAAGCCGACCCCGGCGCCGGCAACGAGATAGGCGGCGATCCAGGTCATTCGCCTGGTGTACCTTCAACTGAAAAAGGAGCTTTGCGCATGTCGATCATCCTTGTCCGTCACGGCGAAACGCCCCTGAATGCGGCGCGCGTCATCCAGCCGGCCGACACCCGCTTGAGCGAGCGAGGCATCGCCCAGGCCGCAGCAATGGCTCGTCGGGTCGCCACGATGGGTGTGGCAGGGATTTTCAGCAGCGACCTGCCGCGCGCGCTCATGACGGCGGTGGCGATCGCCGATGCATCGGGTTGCCCGGTGCGCACGAGTGCGCTCCTGCAGGAGCGCAACTTCGGCGAGCTGCGGGGGCGGAGCTACGATTCCCTCGGCTTCGATCCGTTGGCTATCGATGATGCGCCGGCAGGCGGCGAGTCGGCGGAGGAATTCCACCAGCGGGTCGCGCAGGCCTTTGAAGCCGTGCTCACCTGGCGCGCGCAACTCGACGGCAACCTCGTGGTCGTCACGCACGGACTCGTGATCCGGACGATGCTCGAGGCGCATGTCGATCAATCGGCCGACGCGGAGCAGCCTGCGGGGTTGGCCAATTGCTCGTTGACGATCGTGGAGGCGATAGCGCCTTATCGGGTGTCGCTGCGCAACTGCGTGCGCCACCTGGTCGGCGAGACCCTGGGCGACGAGCGCACGCTTTCGGGCTTCTAGCACAGGCGCCGCAGCTGCCGGGCGGTGTCGCGTTGCGTCAGGGCGAGCCGGTCAGAGCCTCGACCAGTGAACGCCATTCCTCGTCGAGCGGGGCGCTCGACATCTCCTGGCCGGCGTGTCGGTACCAGTAGCCGGCGTTATCCAGATCGCCTTCCCGGCGGTGCAGGTAGGCATGGACACGAGCGGCGTCTGCGCCCGAAGCGCTTGCGACGCAGCGGTGAGCGTGCTCCCAGTCCTGCTTGTGCGCCCACCACAGGGCTTCCAGGGCGGGCGGGAGACCGGCCAAGGGTGCCGGCTCTTCGAGGGTCTGCAGGAAAGTAACGGTGTTCATGGCTCGATTATCGCGCCGGCAGCGGGCTCACGACAAGCTCGCGGAACCTGATGAGTTCGAACCACTTTCTGGTGCCCGAGACCGGGATCGAACCGGCACGACGGTCAAGTCGAGGGATTTTCTTACCACTTCGGCTTTCGCCGCCAGCGCAGTGGCTTTCGCAGCCGGCAGCAACGCTGTTCGTGGTCTGGAGCACGCCTTCACCATAGCCCTGCGGCCGTAGGTGCCCGCCGTCTGCTCTCTACACCTTCCCTGCCGTCTTTCGGCCGGGGCTTGGCTCGGTATCAGCTCGGATGCTTGCGCTCCAGGGCCTTCGCCGAGTTTGACGGGCTTCACCTCCAGCGTTTCCCCCGGAGGGCTCAAATAAGTTCAAGTCCCTTGTGTCTACCAATTCCACCACTCGGGCGTGCTCGAAGTGCAGGGATCATGCTCCGGGCGCGCAAAGGATTGTCGCACTGAGCGACGAGCCGTGCCGCGCGCGATCACGTTTGCGGAACGGGTTTCAGCAGCGGCTCGAGCGCGGGCCAGACATTATCGAGCAACATCGGTTGCGCGCGCTGGTTCGGGTGAAGCCGGTCGGCCTGGAAGAACTCGCTGCTTTCGGCGATGCCGTCGAGAAAGAACGGCACCAGGGGAACCTTGTGTGCGTGCGCAACTTTCTGGAATATTTGTTCGAACGCGTTGGTGTAGGCGCTGCCATAGTTTGGCGGCACCATCATGCCCAGGAGCAGCACCCGGGCCCCGGCTTTTTGCGCCGCTGCGACGATCCGGTCGAGGTTCGCCTGGGTGGTTGCGAGATCCAGGCCGCGCAGGGCGTCGTTGGCGCCCAGCTCGACGATGACCAGCGCAGGCCTGTGGCGTGCCAGCAGATCGTCGATCCGCGTTGCGCCGCCCGCTGTCGTCTCGCCGCTGATGCTGGCATTCACCACGCTCCAGCCCGGTGCCCGGTCGGAGAGGCGTTTTTCCAGCAAGGGAACCCAGCCGGTGCCGCGGGTCAACCCGTACTCCGCCGAGAGGCTGTCGCCGAGCACGAGCAGGGTGCGCTCGGCGTGATCGCCAGCCGCGCGCCCGCGCCTCGGCCAGCCCAGCGCGAGCAAGCTCAGTACACTGCCCGCGGCGAGCGCCCGCCTTCTGTCATGAGAAAAGGTATCGTTGTCCATGTCTGCCGCTATCGTCGTCGAAAATCTCACCCGCCGCGTGCGTGATGCCGATGGCTGGCTCACGATTCTCGACGATCTTTCGTTCGAGATCGAGGAAGGCGCCACCGTCGCAATCTCGGGAGCGTCGGGCTCGGGCAAATCCACGCTGCTTGGCCTGCTGGCGGGACTCGATCACGCGACCGGCGGCAGCGTCGTCATCTTCGGCGAGTCGATCCTCGAGCTTTCGGAGGACGAACGCGCCGCCTGGCGCGCCCGCAATCTTGGTTTCGTCTTCCAGTCGTTCCAGTTGCTGCCACAGATGACGGCGCTCGAAAACGTGATGCTGCCGCTCGAGCTCGCCGGCGACCGGCGCGCCGCCGCGCGCGCGCGCCCGCTGCTCGGGCGGGTCGGGCTGGGCGACCGGCTTGGCCATTATCCGCGCACGCTGTCGGGCGGTGAACAGCAGCGGGTGGCGATCGCGCGCGCCTTCGTATCCACGCCGCGACTGCTGTTCGCCGATGAGCCGACCGGCAGTCTCGATGTGGCGACCGGGGAGCGCGTGATCGAGCTGCTGTTCGAGTTGAATCGGGAGGCCGGCGCAACGCTTGTGCTGGTCACGCACGATGAGCAACTTGCCGCGCGCTGCGCGATGCAGCTCACGCTGCACGCCGGCCGGCTGGAGGGCCGGATGTCGGATTGAGTGAGCCCGAAAAGTCGCCAGGGCGGTATCATTCGGCATTCCGCCTGTGCGGAGAGCCCACCGGAATGTCGATGCAAAATGGCGCTCCCGATATCCGGACAAGTGCCGCGCGGCTCCTGGAGAGCGGCGCCGATCCGGAACAGATCGCCGACACCGCGGTCGCGACCTGGCTCGGTGTCTCCGCCGCCTTGTCTCCTATCATCGGCGAGGGCGGGGTCGCCGCACTTTATAAGCGCAGCGTGTATCTGAGGCGTATGGACTACCCTTGGCTCGAAGCGGCGCAGGGGGTCGATTTCGCGTCCGATCAATACGCCTGTCTGCGAGCGTCGCTGTCGCAGCAAACGAGTTCGAACGCGGCGGCCGCCAATGCCGTACTGCTGCAGACCTTCCACGATCTGTTGGCCGACCTGATCGGCGGGTCCCTTACTGAGCGGCTGCTCAGATCCGTTTTGGCCGACTCTTCAAGCGGCGATGCCGTGCAGGACACTTCGTCATGAACATGGGCAAGGCAACGATCGTTCGACTGAAAACGGGCGTGCAGGGATTGGACGAGGTCCTGGGCGGCGGTGTGCCGGAATATTCGTTCAACATCATCGCCGGAACGCCTGGCTGCGGGAAGACAACGCTGGCGCATCAGATCATGTTTGCATTGGCGACGCCGGAGCGCCCCGCCCTGTACTTTACGGTGCTGGGGGAGCCGCCGCTGAAAATGTTGCGCTACCAGCAGCAGTTCGACTTCTTCGAGAGCGAGAAGATCAAGCGCGACATCCACTTCATCAACCTCGCCGATGAGATCGCGTCCGGCGATCTCGACAAGGTGCTGGCGCGGTTCGTTGCGGCCGTGGAGGCGCACGGCCCGTCCCTGGTGTTCGTCGACTCCTTTCGCTCGGTGGTGCTCGCCGGAGAGAGTGGCGGCAACCCGTTCACCAGTGTGCAGCGGTTCATCCAGCAACTGGGCCTGCTGATGACGAGCTGGCAGGCGACGACCTTCCTGATCGGGGAATACTTCGACGCGCTCGATCCGAATCCGGTTTTCACCGTCGCCGACGGCCTGATCTGGCTGCGCCAGACCGTACAGGGCAACTCGGTGGTGCGCAAAATGGAGATCACGAAGATGCGCGGGCAGCCAACCCTGCCGGGGCTTCACACGTTTCGCATCGCCGCGGCCGGCATCCAGGTGTTCGCACCGCCGCAACCTGCAGCAACGAGCGACACCGAGCCATCGTCGACGGCCGGATCTCGGCTTCGGATGGGGGTGCCCGGTCTTGACGAGATGATGGGCGGAGGGGTGCCGCGCGGCTACTCCTTGCTCGTCGCCGGCCCGTCGGGATCAGGCAAGAGCATCCTTGCCGGCGCCTTCCTGGCCGAGGGCGCGCGCAACGGCGAGACCGGCGTGATTGCCGCTTTCGAGCAGCGTCCCAATCAATCACGTGGCCGTGTCGTGGCCGAGCTCATTGCCAGTGGTCGGGTGGGCGTGATCGACACCCGCGCCGTCACCTTGTCGGTGGACGAGATCGCCATGCAGTTGATCACGGAGATCCGCCGGCTCAAGGCGAGCCGGGTGGTCATCGATTCGCTCTCGGGTTTCGAGCTCGCCCTGGCGCCGACCTTCCGCGAGGACTATCGGGAATCGCTGGCGCGCATGATGTCGGCGCTCACTGGCACGGGTGCCACGGTGTTGCTGACATCGGAGCTGGAAGACCGCTACAGCGAATTGCGCTTCAGTCCCTACGGCACGGCTTTTTTGACCGACTCGATCATCGTGCAGCGCTACATCGAGGTCGACAGCTGCCTGAAGCGCGTTCTGGCGGTGGTGAAGCTGCGTGCAAGCGCACACTCCAACGAGTTGCGCCTGTTCCAGATCGACGGCGACGGGATCAGGATCGGCGAGCCGCTTCCCGACTACGAAGGGCTTCTGGGTGGCCGCCCGACGCGGCGTCGCGAGCTGGGCGGCGAGGATCGCCAATGATCCTCGAACGTGCCGGAGCCATCCAGTCGCCGTGAGTGACAACCGCAAGGAGCGCGGCGTGGCCGCCGCAACCCGCACGCTTGCACTCCTCAACGAGCAAGCGGACGGATTGCGCGCCGAACTGCTTGCCTTACGGCAGGATCTAGCCGAGGTACAGCGCGACTTCAGCGAGGCCCAGGGCGCCGAGCTTCGCGAGGCCTACGAGCAACTGGTGCTCGCTGCCCTGCATGCGGAGACCATCGCCGAGACGGCGGTCAACAACCTTGGCGAGTTGGCCCACTCCAGCCAGCGCGATGCGCTGACGGGTACCCCCAACCGCGCTTTGATGCTCGACAGGCTGGAGCAGGCGATCGCCATGGCACGCCGGCATGGAACTCATCTCGCGGTGTTCTTTCTCGATCTTGACGGCTTCAAGAAAATCAACGACACCCTGGGTCATGCGATCGGCGACGAGGTCCTGCAGACAGTAGCGCGTCGCCTCGAGCTGACCCTACGCGATTCGGACAACGTCAGCCGCCACAGTGGGGACGAGTTTCTGGTGCTGCTGCCCGATATAGCACGGGTGTCCGACGCAAGTGTGATCGCGGGAAGAATGCTTTCAGCTCTCGCCGTGATCGACCACGTAGGTGATCAGTCGATTCATCTCTCCGCAAGCATCGGTATCGCCGTCTATCCGGACGACGGTGAGGATGCGTCGACCCTCATCAGCCGGGCTGATACCGCCATGTACCGGTCCAAGAGACTCGGGAATTCCGGTTTCCAGTTCTACCGGGAAATGCACCCGAGCGAGCCCAAGGTGCGGTCGTCTGTGCAGGATCTGCGCCTGCCGGAAACGCGCCACGAATCGGCGCTGGTACAGCATGAAACCCACCTTCGACACCTGCGCGAGGCAAACGAGCATCTGGTGATTGCCGCCTTGACGGCGGAGGAGTTGAAGGCGCGGGCTGAGGATGCGCGTCGCCAGCAGGTCCGGTTTCTGGCGATGGTCGCCCATGAGTTGCGCAGTCCGCTGACTTCTATCCGCACTGTGGCAGAGTTGCTGAACCGTGCCCGCGCAGACGAGCCGCGCCTTGCGCAACTAGACACCGTTGTCCGGCGCCAGGTGGCTCATATGGCAAGGTTCGTCGAAGATCTTCTTGACGGACCGGAGGCCGGTACAGGCACATTCCGGCTCGAGCGCAGCACCGTCGACATGGCCGACGTCGTCGGCATGGCAGTCGAGACCTGCCGGCCCGCGATGGACGCCCGGCTTCAGCGTCTGAAGGTGAAGCTGCCGCCCAGCCCGCTCCTCGTGCAGGGCGACCCGGTGCGCCTGGCCCAGGTGTTCTGCAACCTGCTCGACAACGCAAGCAGGTGCGCCCCGGAGGGCGGCAAGGTTGCGCTCCTGGGAGTGATACTCGACCATGCGTTGGAGATCACGATATCCGACAACGGCGCCGGCATTTCTTTAGAGGACTTGCCGCATGTCTTCGACCTGTTCGAGCAGGCCACGCAGCCCCTGGATCCTCACGATCGCCGTCCTGGAATCGGGCTCGCGGTGGTTCGCGATCTGGTGCGAGCACACGGAGGCCGCGCCGTCGCAAGGAGCGCTGGAAGGGGCAGCGGCAGTGAGTTCATCATCACCCTGCCGCTGGCCGGCGGCCCTGCTGGCGTGTGAGCGGTGCCCTTAGCGCAAAATGGCGGCCATGAAACCCACCAAAAGACTGCAGTCCCTGATCGAGGAAGGCCTGATCGACACGGTCGTGCGTCAGTTGATGAGCGGCAAGGAGGCCATGGTCTTTGTCGTTCGCCGCGGCGACGAAACGCTCTGCGCGAAGGTCTACAAGGAGGCCGCCCAGCGCAGCTTTCGCCAGGCGGTCGACTACACCGAGAACCGCAGGGTCAAGAACACTCGGCAGGCCCGTGCAATGGCCAAGGGCACACGCTTTGGCCGGCAGGCAACCGAGGCGGCCTGGCAAAGCGCCGAAGTCGATGCGCTCTATCGGCTGGCTGGCGCCGGCGTGCGCGTGCCAACGCCGCACAACTTCTGCGATGGCGTATTGCTGATGGAGTTGGTGACTGACGAAAATGGCGAGGCGGCCCCCCGCCTGAATGACGTTGACTTCACCCCTGACGACGCGCGCAGGCATCACGCCACATTGTTGATCGAGGTGGTTCGCATGCTGCGCGCCGGCGTCGTGCACGGAGATCTCTCGGAGTTCAACATCCTGCTCGGGGCGAGCGGCCCCGTGATCATCGATCTGCCCCAGGCGGTCGACGCGGCCGGCAACAACCACGCCCGGCGCATGCTGCTGCGCGACGTTGCCAATCTGCGCGATTTCTTCGGCCGCTTTGCGCCCGAGTTGCTCCACACCGACTACGGGCATGAGATCTGGGATCTCTACGAACGTGGCTTGCTGCACTCCGAGGCGGTGCTCACGGGCCGCTTCGTGCACCAGGTCGGGCCTGTCAACGTGGGCGGTGTGATCCGTGAGATCGACGACGCGCGCGACGAGGAAGCGGCGCGCCGGTTGCGGATGCAAGCTGCCCGATAGCGGGCGGCCAAACAGATAGTCAGGCTCGAAATGCCGACCTGGGCCAGCGAGTCGCGCAACCGATCCGTGCGGACGCTATTGCGGCCGCGACATCATGAGGAGCAGACTACTGCAACGTCCGGATGCAGTCAGACGTTACCTGGTGCGAACGTGCCGAGTTGCCCGCCAAGAAGGACACCCAAGCAAACCGCGCCGATTCACGACCAAAGGAGCGTTTCAGATGGAAAATCAGGATAACTCGAACGATAATTCGACTGGAATCAGCCGGCGCGCTGTTGTGCAGCTTGCCGCGGCAGCCACTGTTGCTCAGCTCGCCCCGCCGTTCATCATCAAGGCGCGCGGTGAAGAATCGGTCAAGCTGGGGCTGGACAATCCGCTGACGGGTACCTATGCAGCGACCGGAAAAAACGAGTTGAACGGCTGTGAGTTCGCAATCGAACAGATCAACGCCAAGGGTGGGATACTCGGGCGCCCGGCCGAGCTTCTCGTTGAAGACTCGAGCAGCGGCGATGCCGGCACTGCCGTGCAAAAAGCACGCAAGCTGATCGATCGCGACAAGGTGAATTTCCTGCTCGGCAACGTCAACTCCGGGCTCTCCCTGGCCATGGCGCAGGTCAGCAATGAAAAGGGCATTCTTCATATCGTGCCGGGCGGCCATACCGACGCGATCACCGGTGATACCTGTCACTGGAACGTTTTTCGGGTATGCGACACCACGCGGATGCTGACCAATGCCATTGCCAGGTCGCTGATGGACAAGTACGGCAAGAAGATGTACTTCATCACGTCCGACTACGCCTTCGGCCACACCTTGCAGGATGGCTACGATGCCAACCTGAAGCAATACGGCGGCACCAAGCTCGGCGAAGATCTCACGCCGCTCGGCACGACCGATTTCTCCTCGTATCTCATCAAGGCGCAGGCCACGAATCCCGACGTCATCGTGTTCCTGATGAATGGCGATGACCTGCTCAACGCGCTCAAGCAAGCGGTGCAATTCGGCCTCGACAAACGCATTCACCTGGCCGGCGCCAATATCGAGCTCGAGGTGCTCGAAGGCCTGCCGCCCGAGGCCCGCATCGGTGACTGGGTCGCCGAGTGGTACCACATCCAGCCGGGTGTTCCTCACGTCGACGACTTTGTCGCGGCGATCAAGAAAAGGACCGGCCGCGTTCCGACCGCGCGCACCTGGTTCGGATTCGTCGGCACCTGGAGCTGCGCGCTGGCGGCAAACAAGGCGAAATCTCTCGATGCGCTGAAGATGGCCAAGGCCCTGGACGGTATGGAGTTGCCGCCCGAAGTCGGACTGATGCCCAATACTCCGTTCTATCGAGCCAATCAGCACCAACTGATCGGCTCGCTCTACGTCGGCCACGCCCAGGCCAAAGGATCCCAACCCGACGATCTGTTCCACGTCGACCGGGTGATCAACGGCATCGACGTCGCCGGTACGGTTGAAGAGTCCGGTTGCAAGATGACCTGGCCGACCTGATGGTCCGGTAGCTGCGGCACCGGACGCCGTTCCGGTGCCTGCTCCGAGTGCGCGGACCTCGTCGCCTGCTTGCGAAGAGGCGGCTCGTTGCTTGCAGCCGTTACGTCACCAGGCGAAGTCGGAATGACCGAAGTACTTCTGTTCAATATTTTCAACGGGTTGATCGTCGGTGCGTTTTACGCGCTCATGGCGCTTGGCCTTTCGCTGATCATCAACCTGACGAGCGTCATCAATTTTGCCCATGGCGGGTTTCTCGCGCTGGGCGCCTATATCGCCTTCGAACTGGCGCCGTACATGGGATTCTGGGGCGCGCTGATTGTCGCGCCGTTGCTGACCGCGGTGCTCGGGCTGGTGGTCGAGCGCGTACTGATCCGTCGCCTTTACGGACGAGACCCGCTTTACAGCCTGTTGCTGACCTTCGGGCTGGCGTATGTCTTCGAAGACGGCATACGGTACATCTGGGGCGCTCAAAGCCTGCCTTTCCATGTGCCCGCATGGCTTACCCGGCCTTTGAGCAACTATTTCTTCTTCCTGACCGGGTATCGCGTGTTCATGGTCGTGCTGGTCGCGATCGCCGTGGGCGGGCTGTTCTACATCCTGAATCGGACCCGGCTGGGCATTCGCATCCGCGCCGGCACCCTTGATCTCGAAACGGTGTCGGTGCTCGGCGTCAATGTGCGGATCCTGCGCAATCTCAACTTCGGCCTCGGGATCTATCTTGCGGGGCTGGCCGGCGTACTGGCCGCGGGTCTGCTCGGGCTGCAACCCACGATCGGCGACTCGCTCATCATGCCGAGTTTCGTCGCCATCATCGTCGGCGGCCTGGGCAGCCTGTTCGGCACCTTGCTCGGCGGCCTGCTGATTGGTGTCGCCTCCGGAATTGCCACGGTTTTCCTGCCCTCGGCATCAGAGGCGATCATCTACGTCATGATGGCGCTTGTCCTGCTGGTTCGGCCGCGCGGCCTGCTCGGCGAAGAAGGAATGACCCTGTGAACGGCAACAACACAATAAAGCTGCCGACAGCGCTGCTCTGGGTCGTTTTGCTGACCATGCCATGGTGGATCGACGCGGTCGGTGGCTACACCGCGCTTGCGACCCGCATGGTCGTGCTCGGCCTGGCTGCCATGTCCCTGAACTTCCTGCTGGGTTTCACCGGCGTGCTGTCGTTTGGCCATGCTGCCTATTTCGGGCTCGGCGCCTACGGCACCGGCATGCTGCTCAAGTACATTTACCCCAGCACGGTTCTCGCCATCATCGTGGGCGTGCTGGTCGGAACGATCGCAGCGGCGGTCGTCGGCGCGCTGATCGTCAAGCTGCGCGGCATCTATTTCGCCATGGTGACGATCGCCTTCGGGCAGATGTTCTACTTCATCGCGTTTCGGTGGAGCTCGGTCACCGGCGGCGACGACGGGCTCACCGGCTGGAAGCGCCTGCCCATTGATCTTGGCTTTACCAGGATCGATATCCTGGGCAACGCTGACGCTTTCTACTACCTGGTGCTGTTGATCTTCGCGGCCTCGGTCGGCATCATGGCGCTGTTGCTGCGTTCTCCGTTTGGCAGGACTTTGCTGGCGATTCGCGAGAACGAGCGCCGGGCCCGCTTTCTCGGTATTCCAGTCGAGTGGCATATCTGGCTGGCCTTCGTGATTTCATGTTTTTTCGTGAGCCTTGCCGGCACGCTGTATGCGCTTCTGAACAACTTTGCCGACCCGCATACCCTGCACTGGACGCTCTCTGGAAACATCGTGATCATGGCGGTGATCGGTGGCATGCGGTCGTTCTGGGGTCCGCTGGTGGGCGCGGCGATTTTCGTCGCACTGCAGGATTATATTTCCAGCTACACGCAGAACTGGATGTTCTTCATCGGGGTGTTCTTCGTGCTGATCGTGCTGTTTTTCCCGCGGGGCATTCTGGGCATCATCCGAAGGAAGCTGGCATGAGCATGCTCGAGGTGCGAAATGTCTCGCAGCACTTCGGCAGCCTGGTAGCCGTCAACGACGTATCCATGACAGTCGAGCAGGGTGAGTTGCGCGCCCTGATCGGTCCGAACGGCGCCGGCAAGACCACTTTTTTCAACCTGATCAGTGGTTTTTTCAAACCCACTGCCGGTCGTATCGTCCTCGAGGGCCAGGACATTACCGGACTCCCGCCGCATCAACGTGTTGCCCTTGGAATGGCGCGAACGTTCCAGGTCACCGAGATTTTCCCGGAACTCACGGTGCGCGAAAATCTGCGAATCCCGGTCGAGTTGTCGCTCGGCTTGAGGGTTCGGCCCTGGTTGACCCGCACCCTCGATGTCCGGATCAGGCAACGCATCGATGAACTCGTCGAGCAGGGCGGCCTGGCCGAGAACGCCGATCGACTGGTCGGAGAACTCTCTCATGGTGACCAGCGGGCTACCGAAATCATGATGTCGCTGGGGCTCGAACCTCGCTTGTTGCTGCTCGATGAGCCGACCGCCGGCATGGGCAGCCATGAAACCTACAGCACCTCGAGGTTGATTCGCAAGCTGCATAAATCGCAAAACCTGACGATTGTGCTGGTCGAACACGATATGCGGGTTATCTTCAACCTGGCCGATCGCATCACGGTGCTTGCCGAAGGCGCCGTGCTCGATGAAGGCACGCCAGATCAAATTGCTGCAAGCGAACGGGTCCAGGCAGCCTACCTCGGGAAGGCGGCATGAAAGCCCTTGAAGTCGAAGGCCTGCAGACCTTTTACGGCAAGAGCCATATCCTGAATGGCGTCAGCCTGGTGGTCAACGAAGGCGAGCTGGTCACGCTGCTGGGCCGTAACGGAGCGGGAAAGTCGACAACGCTGCGCAGCCTCATGGGGCTCACGCCGGCACGCGAGGGCGTTGTTCGCATATTCGATCGCGTCACGACGCACTGGCCGCCTTACCGGATCGCTGCGCTCGGGGTAGGGTTCGTTCCGGAAGGGCGGCGCATTTTCGCGAACCTCACGGTCGAGGAGAATCTGAAGGTGCCGGTCGATCGGCCCGGGCCCTGGTCGATCGCCCGCGTGTATGAGCTTTTCCCCCGACTGGCCCAACGCAAATCCAACAAGGGCCGCCAGTTGTCCGGCGGCGAGCAGGAGATGCTCGCCATTGCGCGCGCGCTCCTTCTGAATCCAAAGCTGTTGTTGCTCGATGAACCGTCCCAGGGGCTGGCTCCGCTGATCGTTCGGGACGTCTTCAATGTCATCGTGGCCACCCGCAACGAAGGCACGTCGGTCTTGCTGATCGAGCAAAACGTGCGCGCGGCTGTTGAAGTCGCCGATCGCGCTTACGTGCTCGACGAGGGAGCCATTGTCTATGAAGGCTCAGCCGCCGAGTTCGGCCAGGACGAAGAGCGGGTGCGCGCGCTCGCCGGAGCGAGCGCGGAAAAATGGGACGAACTCGAGCAGGAGTAAAGACGCTCCGGACGAGGCGCCTCAGACGACCGTAATGGCTGCCTGTGCCTTCAGCGGGCAGGGGAGCGATGGATCGAATGTGATTTCGATCGCGCTGGCGATGAAAAACCCCCCGATATGCTGGGCTGCGATCTCGGGCGGTGTGCCTGGCTTGGTGAGGTTCACGTCCTGCGCGAAGACGAATACCCGCCAGGTGCCGTACACATCCTGGTCCTGGGACAGCAGGATGCGGCGCGCCAATTCCAGGCCAAGGCTCCCGGCGTAGACGCTGTCATTCGCGCCCGGGTCGAAGCCGAGGCCGTCATCGGTCAGTGGCTGGACGAAGAACAAGCCCCCCGGCGCCTGGAACAGCACGAAGGCATACAGGTCCACGCCCTTGAAGTAGCCACCGTCGTGCTTCTGGAAGCGGGCGCGCGCCCATAGCGGATCGAACGCATGCACCACGGCTGGCGTATCGATCTCGACTTCGCCCGCGATGTGTATGTTGGTCTGCGTCTCGTTGACCGAGTGCGAGTAGGTCGCACCGGTGGTAAAGCGCTGGTAGATCCAGCTGACGTCGGCCGTGTAGGGTTTGCCGGCATTCGGCGGATCGGGCAGGCTCCACTTGGCGGCTACGCGCTCGCCGGTGGTGAGTTCGCCCGGGGCCGGCGGCGTTGCCTCCTGCCCGCGCCATAACGGATCGGCCAGATCAGAACATGCCACGACGAGGGCCCCGGATGCGATCGCCGACGCGACACCGGCCACCGTATATTCCGGCTTGCCGGAAGCGGCGCCTTTCGGGGCGCAGCACGTCACTTTCGGGTCGGTTTCCTCGACATTGCCACCGACGCTGAAATTGGCTTTGCCGGCGCCCAGGGCCGCGGCGATGATGGCCACCAGGGCCGCGACGATCGCCACGATGATCGCGAGGATCTTCCACCACGGATCGGAGAACGGCAGGTCGCCATGCGTGCCCGTGTAGGCCGGATTGGCCGTCCACACCATGGTCAGGCCAGTCGGAACGATCGGCCCGAACGGCGGCGGACAGCGGCAATCCTTTCCGTCTCCGCAGGGTTGTCCCCACTGTTTGCCCGGCAGATGCCCCTGCAGGTGCGACACTTGCAGTGTGCCTTCTTCAACCGTGCAGGTGTAGGTGTTGGCGGCGCTGTCAAAACGCCTTTCGGATCCTTATGCTCGGTGCAATCCGGTTCACGCGACAGGGCAGCGATCACCTTGCCTTTCCGGGATGGTTGCAACTCGCGCAGGCCCAATTGCGCCAGCGTGCGCTCGTTTACTTCATGGCCGACCTCGACAGTCAACCGGGCGAGCTTTTCAGTGCGCCCGATCGCGGTGACGAAGACAGCCATCGCGGCAAGAGAGCCGGCCTCCACGACGCCCAGGTTCAACTGGGCGATCTGCTCGTGCGCGGGCGGATCGAACGGATAGCCGTTCGGAAGCGGATCGGGAATCGGATTGGTGTCGCCGCCGCCATGCGCCACGGCCAGCAGGCATTCGTGACCGCCGTTGACGATGACGGGGACCCAGGGCACCAGGCACAGCACCTCTTGCGTGTCGCCGGGGTCGAGATCGACGAAGGCTGATCCGATCGCCGTGGCTGCGCCAACCACCATCTGTGCAGACGGGTTGGCCCAGTAGAAGTCGATGCGCGTGCCCTTGGCGGCGACGTTTCCCGTGTTGCTCACGCGCGCCCACAGGAAGGCCGGGTGCCCCGCAATGGGCGATCCGGGCGACCCGCTCGGGTCATTTTACCGGGAACAACCCATATATCCGGGCTCTCCCGCCAGTACGGAATGCTGCTGTCATGGATCACCAATTGTGCAGACATGGCCTGCCTCTCCTGTGGGGCAAAAGAGATGGGAGTGATCCAAGCTATGCGTGAGTCGTTCTCGCGTCTGTAAGCAGAAGTGCGTAGTCGCAAGATCCGGTTCCGACGCCGCAACGGGCGCTTTCCGGATCAGGACTTCTTCAGATGCAGAGTGCCGCCGCCAGTTCTCGATGGCCCGCTGCCCCACGTACCGTCGAGCGTTTGCTCATCTGCGGAATTCAGGATTCCTTTGCCCGTGGCGGCCCCTCGTTCCCAGTCGAACTCGATCGCGATGCCCTTCACGGCCGTGGCGGACATTGCCGGATCGCCCGGTATCGTTCCCGACACGGTGGTCGTCTTTTGAGTGATCGTGCCGGCTGTGATCTTTCCCAGGTTGGGTTTGGCAGCTCCTGCGGGCCACGCATACGTGCCGGCTACGCCACCCGCGGTGGCGGTGAGATCCATCTGGATGGCGGCGGATGCGGAGGCGCCGCTGCCTTGAGTGATCGATCCCTGCCACCGCCCGGTCAGCAAATTGTTCCAGACGACGGAGCCGACGCTCGAGTCATAGAAGTTCGGATTGACCTGCTCGTTCCACTGGGCGGTAAGGTAATGGGCAATGCCGAACGTGAAACTCGACGGGTTCGCCTGGAGATCCTTGTAAAACTGCCATCCGGCGAGATTGGCCACCTGATCGGCATTGGAATAGACACCGGTCGTGCCCAGCCCCAGACTGCCGATTTCCGTGGCACGACCCGAGCTTTTGGCTTCGTCCGTCTTGAATACAGAAGGGAAGGAAAAGCCGGCAAGCCAGTAGGTATGCCCGAGGTCGAAGAAGTGGCCGAGTTTGTCGGCGCCCACGCACAAGCCGTGGACCTTCGCCGCAGCGCCAACGACATCGGCCAGGCCCTGGGTCTGCAACAAATAGAAGCGGTTCACTGCTTCGACGCCGCTATATTTCGTGCCAGCCAGGCTGTTGGGTGGCAGATTCCTTTTCGAGGCGGGCAAGCCCGCGATGAAGTATTCGATCGGCGATTTCGCCCCTTCTCCAAGGCGCTTGTACACGTCCTCCAGGAAGGCAGGGACCGGGATGGGCGTGCCCGCGGCAGTTCGGGCGGCAGCGATTTCACTGTTCACCTTGCTGTCGATGTCGGCCTCGATATCGGCAAGGCCCGCACAGGAACGGTCATCCACCTCGGCGCGTTGAATGACACCGGATCTGCGGCCGCTGTCCTGCTGCACCACGTGGGCAAGTTCGTGCGCGAGCAACCGGCGCCCCGCGTTGCTCGTCGGTGCGTACTCGCCATCGGCGAAGACGATATGGCCGCCAAAGGTGTAGGCCCGGGACCTCACCCCTCTGGCGGAAGCGGTAGCGTCGCCGCCGACATGTACGCGCACGTGCGCAAAATCGTGGCCGAATTGCGCTTCCATGAACGTCCTCGTGGCGGCGTCGAGGCGTTGGCCCGGTGCACGCAATCCTTCACCGACCGGGAATAGCGCACGCGGCAAGGCCAAAAGGCCTTTTTCTACACGCGGGGTATGAGTTCGTTCGCTGGTCGGGTACGCCCGCTTCCTCTCGCTCCGGCACCTGGGGCAGACTCCGCCGCAACTGCAAGCGGGCTGAATGGGCGGCTCCGGCGTGCGCATCACCCGGTCGGCGACGCGGTCTGCCTCCTGTTCGTAGACGTCCCCGGGGGCATTGACCTTGAGTCCCGGCTGAGGGGGTATCAGCGTTCGCACGCCAACCTGTGTCGCAGCCTTCGCCAGCGGGGCCTGCCCGATTGCCTTCGGTTTCAGTGCGAAAGCGCGCATGGCTACTCTCCCTGGGCGCCGGCCCGGCTTCGATGAAGCCTACCGACCCGATTCCGACCCCGGACGGCCGCTGCTTGTCATTGTCGCACCTGTTGCGGGTCCCCGGGACGCATGATCGGGCCGCGATTGACGTTGCCATCCGGTCGCAACAGGCAGCAGACGGGAAAGTGGCGGGCCTTCGATTTCGACGACGGCGAAGACACCGCCCGCGAAGCTGATCTCGTCGTGTCGGCGCAGACAATTGAAGATGTCCAGGGTGCCTTTCCTGGCAAGGATGCCGCCGTTGCTTTCGGCGCAAAAAAGACCGGGCAACTCGGTGCTTCGCGCCACCGGCGCATGCATGTCGGGGCAATCGGGCGTGAGTCCGGTCGCATTGCACACGATCGCCATTTCGCAGTAGTCGGGCACCGTTTTCTGCGCCAGCGCAGCCAGCAGCTCGCGACGCGCGTCGATGACGCCGCGAACGTGACCATGACCGTTGATGCACGACGCGAACAGCCGTTCGAAGTCGGGTGCCTCGCGCTGGAGTGCTTGGCCGATTCCTCGTGCCTCGGCATGGTCAGCTCTCGGGTATCCGCCTCCGGCCGCTTACTTCACCAGCCAGCCGGCCTCTTCGATCACCTTTCGTCCCTGCGCTTCGTCCCTCACGATGAACTGGTGCAACTCGTCGCCCGTCTTGAAGGTGCCCGTGAGCGCGTTGCGGGTCAGGTAATCCTTCCACTCCGCGTCTCACTGACCTTCTTCAGGACGCCAGAGCACGAAGTCATCCATCGCCATCATGGCCACAGGAGTCAGGTCGTCCCACTTGTAGCCGAGCCTGGCGACGAGCGGCAGCATGTACTCGTTGGAGATGCCGAACACGATCCGGTTGGGGTCGCGCTTGGTGAGGGACACATCGAGGAAGGCCTCGACCTGGGTGACGCAGGAAGGCGATCGATGCTCCTCGGCCGGCACCGCTGTCATGGAGGCGATCCGGCGGGCTCATGCGCGAACCCGCCCGACCCGCTTGGGTGCGCCCGCAAGTGCGAGTGCGAGTGCGGACGCGGGTGCGGGTCCGACGCCGCCGGCACCAGCGCCGACAGTGCATCGCGAATGAGCGCCGGCAACTCCGCCGCAGACAGCCCGGCGCCGCGGCCGCGCGCCGCAGTCCAGCGATCGGCGGCGTCGCCGTGGGCCCAACAGCCGAGCATCGCCGCCTGCAGGGGCGCCAGGCCCTGCGCGATCAGGCCGCCGATCAGGCCCGAGAGCACGTCGCCGGTGCCTGCCGTGGCGAGCGCCGGCCCGCCGGCATCGATGATCGTCCAGCGCCCGTCAGGCCCCGCGACCACGGTGCCGGCGCCCTTGAGCACTACGACGGCGCCGTGGGCAGCAGCCAGCGAGCAGGCCTTGCCGATCCGGTCGGCCTGGATTGCCGCCACCTTGCAGCGAGCGAGCCGCGCCGCTTCCAGTGGATGCGGCGTCAGTACGCGCTGTGCTGCGGCCGGCACGGTCCACTTCACGGAGCCGTCGGCAAGCAGGTTCAGCGCGTCGGCGTCGATCACGACCGGCAGGAAACTCGCGAGCGCCCGCACGAGCAGTGCCGCGGCGCGCGCGTTGGTGCCGAGCCCGCAGCCGACCACGAGGACGGTGGCCGGGTCGAACGGCTTATCGGCATCGCGGGTCATCAGTTGCGGCTGGCCGGGGTCGAAAACCGGCGACTGCGGGGCTGCGATCCAGACCTTGCCTGCGCCTGAATCCTGAGCCGATCGGGCGGCGAGCAGGGCGGCGCCCGACGTTCCGGTTGCGCCGCCGACCACGAGCACCGACCCGAAGCTGCCCTTGCTGCTGTTCCGGGCGCGAGCGGGCAGCAGCGATGCCGCGGCGGCGCGCCCGAAGAGCCTTCCATCGGCAGCGCTTGCCGCGGCGCCCGCATCGAGCCCGGCCACGCGCAGTTCCCCGATGTGGTCCGCCGCCGCCCCGGTATGCAGCCCGGGCTTGTCGGCGATCATCGTGATGGTGGCGCTCGCCCGGATCGCCAGGCCTTCGGCGCCGCCGACGATCGCTCCGGTGTCGGCGTCCAGGCCGCTCGGCACGTCGATGGCGATCACCGTGGCGGGCAGTGTGGCGAGCAACCGGCACAACTCCGCTGCCAGGCCTGCGAGCGGACGGGTGAGGCCGATTCCGAAGAGACCGTCGAGAACCAGCGGTGCTGGCGTGCGGTTCTCTGCGAAGGGGGCGAACAGTGCGTGCAGAGCCTCGGGCGAGTCGATCCGGGTCAGCGTGAGGCCCACATTTTCGGCCTGCTCTCGAACCCGTGCCGCGTCCGCCGGCCCGTTCTCGCCAAACGCAGCGTCGGCAAGCTCGAAAGCCCGGGCATCGTAGCCGCGCTCGCGCAGCAGCAGGGCCGCAAGCAGCGCGTCTCCGCCATTGTTGCCGGGCCCGCAGAACGCGAACACCGCAGCCCCGGCGGATGTGCCCCGCGCCCGATGATCGGCGGCGTCGGCAACGGCCGTTGCCGCGCGGTGCATCAATTCGCCCGGCGCCGTGCGTGCCAGCGCTCCGGCCTCGAGGGCGCGGATCGTGGCGGTTCGAAGCAGCGCGCCTGTCGGCTCGGCGGGGGCGCCGGGATCCATGGGTCGCTCCGGTGTTGCGCCTGTAAGGCGCCGAGTCGCCAGCATAACGCCGCTTTTGCAACGGCGCCTGCCGGGTAAAATCGAGTTGCGTTCCCGATGCGTGATCGAAATGCGTTCCCGGCGCGCGCTGCCCCAAGGCGACCCGCGCAAGTCGACTCTCCCGGATCCCCCCACGATGACCGAAACGTCGATCCACGCAACACCGTCACGCTGGCAGTTCTGGATCGACCGCGGCGGCACCTTCACCGACATCGTGGCGCGCCAGCCGGACGGTGCTCTCGTCACCGCCAAGTTGCTCTCCGAGAATCCCGAGTTGTATCCGGACGCTGCCGTGGAGGGCATCCGGCGGCTGCTCGGCCTGCAACCCGGCAAGGCAATCGATCCGACGCGTGTCGAGGTCGTGAAGATGGGCACCACGGTGGCCACCAACGCCTTGCTGGAGCGAAAGGGCGAGCCGCTGGTGCTGGCGATCACGCGCGGGTTTCGCGATGCGCTGCGAATCGCCTACCAGGACCGGGCGAAGCTGTTCGAGCGGCGCATCGTGACGCCCGAACTGCTGCACCGCGAAGTGATCGAGATCGACGAGCGCGTAGCGGTGGACGGGGGCCTCATTGTTGCGCTCGACGAAGCCGGCGCCCGGGCGGCATTCGAGCGCGCGTATGCAGGCGGCTTGCGAGCGATGGCGATCGTACTGATGCACGGCTATCGCTTCACGGCGCACGAGGCGCGGCTCGCCGCGATCGCGCGCGAGATCGGCTTCACGCAGGTGTCGACCTCGCACGAGGTGTCGCCACTGATTCGCCTGGTTGCACGCGGCGACACGACCGAGGTCGACGCTTATCTGTCGCCGGTGCTGCGCCGTTATGTCGAGCAGATCGCCTGCGCGATGGAAGGCGTGAAACTGCAGTTCATGCAGTCCAATGGGGGGCTGACCGATGCGCACGCCTTCCAGGGCAAGGATTCGATTCTCTCCGGTCCGGCCGGCGGCATCGTCGGAATGGCGCGGGTGAGCAGCGCCGCCGGCTTTGACCGCGTCATCGGCTTCGATATGGGTGGCACCTCGACCGATGTGTCGCACTACGCGGGAGAGTTCGAGCGAGAGTTGAATACCCAGATCGCCGGGGTGCGGATGCGCGCGCCGATGATGAGCGTGCATACCGTCGCCGCCGGCGGCGGCTCGATCCTGCATTTCGATGGCGCCCGCATGCGCGCCGGCCCCGAGTCGGCTGGTGCCGATCCGGGGCCCGCCTGCTATCGACGCGGTGGCCCGCTCACGGTGACCGACGCCAACGTGATGCTCGGCAAACTCCAGCCATCGTTTTTTCCGGCGGTGTTCGGCCCCGACGGCAACGAGCCGCTCGACGTGCAGATCGTGCGCGATGGCTTCGCCGCGCACGCCGCCGAGATCGCGGCGGTTACCGGCCGCGCGATAACGCCCGAAGAAGTCGCGCAGGGCTTCATCGACATCGCGGTGGCGAACATGGCCAACGCGATCAAGAAGATCTCGGTGCAGCGCGGCTACGACATCACCTCCTACACCCTGACCACCTTCGGCGGCGCCGGCGGCCAGCACGCCTGCCTGGTTGCCGACGCGCTCGCAATGCCCAGGGTGCTCGCGCATCCGCTTGCCGGCGTCCTGTCTGCCTACGGCATGGGTCTGGCGGAGCAGGTCGCGATGCGCGAGCGCTCGGTGGAGCGGCATCTCAATGCTGGCGGGCACACTGAGGCCGAGCGCGTGCTCGATGCGCTCGAGAACGCCGCTTGCCGGGAACTGATCGAACAGGGCCAGCGGCCCGACGAGCTGCGCCCTGCGCGGCGGGTCCTGCTTCGCTACGAGGGCACCGATACCGCGCTGGGCGTGCCCTGGGGCACGATCGAAGCGATGCGGCAGGCCTTCGAACTGGCGTATCGGCAGCGTTTCTCGTTCCTGCTGCCGGGGCGCCTGCTCGTGATCGAGTCGGCGGTCTCCGAAGTGCTCGGGGCGCCGGCCGAAGACGCCCTCCAGGCGCTCGCGCCCGGGGCGACAGCGCCCGACAACGCAGCGCGGGCGCCATCCGGGAAGGCGCCGGCCGACCGGGGCACGCCCGCGACTGCGGCCGCTTCGGTGCAGATGTTCAGCGCCGGCGCCTGGCAGCACGCCCCCTTGTACCGCCGCGAGGCGCTCGTTGCGGGCAGCGCGATCGACGGTCCGGCGATCGTGGTCGAGTCGACCGCTACCATCGTCGTCGAGCCAGGCTGGCGAGCCGCACTCACCGGCCGCGGCGATCTGGTGCTCGAGCGCCATGCGCGGCGCCCGAAGCGGGTCGCGATCGGCACCGATGCCGATCCGATCATGCTCGAGATCTTCAACAATCTTTTCATGTCGATCGCCGAGCAGATGGGCTATCGGCTCCAGAATACCGCTCATTCGGTCAACATCAAGGAGCGGGTCGACTTCTCATGCGCGGTGTTCGACACCGAAGGCAAGCTGGTTGCGAACGCGCCCCACATGCCTGTGCATCTCGGCTCCATGGGCGCGAGCGTGCAGGCGGTGATCCGCGCCCATCCCCCGTTGCAGCCGCGCGACCCGGCAAGCCCGGGCGGTGAGCCTCTGGAGCCGGGCGACGTCTACATCCTGAACGACCCGTATGCCGGCGGCACGCATCTGCCCGATATCACCGTGATCACGCCGGTCTTCGACGAAGCCGGCGAGAAGATCCTGTTCTACGTCGGCTCGCGCGGCCACCACGCCGACATCGGCGGGACGACTCCCGGCTCGATGCCGCCGGACAGCACGACGATCCTCGAAGAGGGCGTTCTGCTGACCGACTTCCAGCTCGTCGAGGCAGGCCGGTTTCGCGAGCAGCCACTGCGTGAAGCGCTGACGGACGCCGCCTGGCCCGCGCGCAACCCCGAGCAGAACATCGCGGACCTGCGCGCGCAGATCGCCGCCAACGAGAAGGGCCGCGAAGAACTCTTGAAGATGGTCGATCACTTCGGGCTCGAGGTGGTCATGGCCTACATGGCCCACGTGCAGTCGAACGCCGAGGAGTCGGTGCGCCGCGCGATCGGCGCCCTCCGGGATGGCAGCTTCGAGTTGCCTCTGGACAACGGCGCGACGATCCGGGTGAAGATCTCGGTCGACCGGGCAACGCGCAGCGCAACGGTCGACTTCACCGGCACCTCGGGGCAGTTGGCGAACAACTTCAACGCCCCCTGGCGATCACGATGGCGGCCGTGCTCTACGTGTTCCGCACGCTGGTCGATGACGAGATCCCGATGAACGAGGGCTGCCTGAAGCCGATCCGGATCATCGTTCCCGAAGGCACGATGCTCAATCCGCGCTATCCGGCCGCCGTGGTCGCGGGGAACGTCGAGACGTCGATGTGCATCACGAACTGCCTGTATGGTGCGCTCGGGGTAATGGCGGGCAGCACGCCCTCGATGAACAATTTCACTTTCGGCAATGCACGCTACCAGTATTACGAGACGATTTCCGGTGGCTCGGGAGCGGGCGGCGTCTTCAACGACGACGGCAGCCTGATTGGCGGCTTCGATGGCACCGACGTCGTCCAGACTCACATGACGAACTCGCGCCTGACCGATCCAGAGGTGCTCGAGCAGCGCTTTCCGGTGCGCCTGGAGAGCTATGAGATCAGGCCGGGGTCGGGCGGCGCAGGGCGCTGGCATGGCGGTAACGGCGGCGTGCGCCGGATCCGCTTCCTCGAGCCGATGACGGCTTCGATCCTCTCGAACGGGCGCGTGTTTCCGGCCTTCGGCATGGCGGGGGGCAAGCCTGGTGCGCCGGGGCGCAACAGCATCGTGCGCGCCGACGGCCGCCTCCAGGTGCTACGCCATGCCGACCAGGCCGAGCTTGCGGTCGGTGAAATCTTCGTGATTGAAACCCCGGGGGGCGGCGGATTCGGCGATCCTGACGATCCAACTCTGCCATAATCGTCAACACGTTCTTGCAGGCTTCGATCATGGCGATCCGTCCGTTTCACCTCGCATTTCCCGTTCACAGCCTTGCGGCTGCGCGTGGCTTCTACAGCGGGTTGCTCGGCTGCCGCGAAGGGCGCAGTTCCGACGAATGGGTTGACTTCGACCTTTACGGTCATCAGATCGTTGCGCACCTGGCGCCCGACGAAGCGCGCCCGGTGGATACCAACGTCGTCGACGGTGATCAAGTACCGGTCCGACACTTCGGTGTCGTGCTGTCGATGGAGGAGTGGCAGGAACTCGCGACTCTGCTCAAGAGCGCGGGCGTGCCGTTCGTGATCGAACCGCACATCCGGTTCCAGGGCGAGCCCGGCGAACAAGCCACCATGTTCTTCTACGATCCGTCGGGCAACGCGCTCGAGTTCAAGGCCTTTCGCGACATCAGCTACCTGTTTGCGAAGTGATCTGAGCGCCGGTGCAAGGCCTGCTGTTGATCGGCGGCGGACATACACATCTGCTCGCGCTTCCCCGGTTGCGCCGGCTGCTGCCGCAGCGTCCGATCGCGCTCCTCGCGCCGTCCCGCATGCTGCTGTACTCGGGCATGATGCCGGGTTGGATCGCCGGGCAATACCGTTTCGACGAGTGCGTGATCGATCTCGCGCGCCAGTGCGCGCGGTGGGGGGCGCAGTGGATCGAGGCGGAAGCGGTCGACTTGCGCTTCAGGGACCGGGTGGCCGTGGACGCCGCCGGGCAGGAGCACTCATACGAGTGCGTATCGATCAACGTGGGGTCGGCCACGGTGCCGAGCGGCGAGCACCTGAGCAGCAGGGGCGACGATCAGCGCGGCAATGGCGATCCACCCACGCTCACTATCGTCGGCGCCAAGCCGTTTGTGATCTTTGCCGGATCCTGGCGGCGCTGGCTGGAGGCGGCCAGGCGGGCGCCGCGCGCGCGTCGTCTGGGAGTGGTGGGCGGCGGTGCTGGCGGCGTCGAGATTGCGTTTGCGCTGGCGCGACGGGTGCGTGACGAACCGGCGCTTGCCGGCTCCACTGTGACGTTGGCGATGGCGGGCGGCGCACCGCTCGAGGATCAGTCGAGCCTCGGCGCGTGGCTTGCCGCGCGCGCGCTGCATCGTGCCGGCGTGCAATTGCTGGCGGATCACCGCTTCATCGGGCATGACGACGAGATCCTCGAGTTTCAGGTTCGGGGCGCGGCCAGCCGATTGCCGGCCGACTTCACCGTCCTCGCCACCGGGGCTGTGCCGCCTGCCTGGCTGGGCGCGGCAGCGCGCCGCGATGGGGTTGCCACGAGCCCGGACGGCGCAATCGCGGTCGATTCGCGGATGCGTTCGGTGTCTTCGCCGGACCTGTGGGCCTGCGGTGATTGCGCGAGCTTCGTGGACCAGCGCGTGCCGCGCTCCGGTGTCCACGCCCTGCGCCAGGCGCCGGCGCTGGCCGACTCGATTGCGTTGGGTGTCGTTGCGCGTCCCTACCGTGCGCAACACCAGGCCCTGGCGCTGCTCAACCGCTGCGATGGCACGGCGATTGCGGTGCGCGGACCCTTCGCTGCGGCCGGACGCTGGGCCTGGCGCTGGAAGGACCGGATCGATCGGCGTTTCGTCATGAGCTTTGCCCTTGGCGATTCGGCGTGGCTGTAAGGTAGCGGGTAGAAGTCCCACGCATCGCCGGTCGAAGCGCTGCGAGCCGGTGCGGGCGAGAAATGCCGGCCGGCCCTTCCGGAATGCCGACTCTTTCGTTCAGTGCGAACCCTCCAGACGAAGCCGATTCGAATGCACGATACCCTCCCATTGCTGGCCCATACCGACTTTCCGCCGGTGCGCCGACGCGGTGTGTCGACCCTTCAGGTCAATCTCGGCTACCTGTGCAACCAGTCCTGCGTCCACTGTCACGTGAATGCCGGGCCGCATCGTACCGAACTGATGAGCCGCGAAACCGCCGACCAGGTGCTCGGCTTGCTGCGCGCCAGCGCGGCCCAAGTGCTCGACCTGACCGGTGGCGCCCCGGAGCTGAATCCGCTTTTTCGCGAGATCGTCGCTGAAGCCCGGGGGCTGGGGGTGCGTGTGATCGATCGTTGCAATCTCACCGTGCTCTTCGAGCCCGGCCAGGAAGCGCTCGCCGATTTTCTTGCCCGGCAGCAGGTCGAGATTACTGCCTCGCTGCCCTGTTACTCCGAGGACAACGTCGATCGGCAGCGGGGCAAGGGCGTGTTCGACAAGAGTATGCGTGCACTGCAGCGCCTGAATGCGCTCGGTTATGGTCGTGAGCTTCCACTGAACCTGGTCTACAACCCGCAGGGGCCCTTCCTGCCGCCGCCGCAGCAGGCGCTCGAGGCGGAGTACCGGCGCCGGCTCGGCGAGGATTTCGGCATCGTGTTCAGCGCGCTTTACACGCTCGTGAACATGCCGATCCAGCGCTTCGGCTCGACCCTCGTCACCAAGGGGCAGTTCGCAGGTTACATGAAGCTGTTGCGCGAGGCGCACCGCCCCGAGAACCTCGACTCGGTCATGTGCCGCGACCTCCTGAGCATCGACTGGCAGGGTTGGGTCTACGACTGCGATTTCAACCAGATGCTCGGGCTGCCGCTGCGCCAGGGCGGGCGCCCGCGCACGCACGTCTCGGACCTGCTTGCCGAGTCGCTCGGCGCAACGGCCGCGGCCAATCCGTCGCTTGCCGGCAATCCGGTCGTCCGGCGCGATCACTGCTTCGGCTGCACGGCCGGGCAAGGCAGTTCCTGCAGCGGCGCGCTGGTGTGAAGGGCTCGCGGATCGCGCTGCTCGCCGCGATCGTGCTGGCCGTCGGCGCGTTCTTCGCATTCGGTCTTGATCGTGACTTCACCTTCGAGGCGATCAAGCTCAGACAGGCCGAGCTTGCCGCGCTCGTCGATCAGCGCCCGCTGCTCAGCGCCGCGGCCTACTTTGCGATCTACGTTGCCGTGACCGGGCTGTCCCTGCCGGGGGCGGCCTTGATGACCCTGCTCGGCGGAGCGCTTTTCGGGCTCGGCTGGGGCACGCTGATCGTTTCGTTCGCCTCCACCCTGGGTGCGACGCTCGCCTTTCTCGCCGCGCGTTTTCTCTTTCGCGCGCCGGTCCAACGGCGCTTCGGCGAACGGCTCAAGTCAATCGACGAGGGCATTGCACGAGACGGCGCCTTCTACCTCTTTACCCTGCGGCTGGTTCCGGTCTTCCCGTTTTTTCTGGTCAACCTGTTGATCGCCCTGACCGCCCTGCCTGTGCGCACCTTCTGGTGGGTCAGCCAGCTGGGCATGCTGCCGGGAACCGTCGTCTATGTGAACGCCGGAACCCGGCTCGGTAAGCTCGACTCGCTCGCCGGCATCGTATCGCCGGCCTTGCTGGCGTCTTTCGCCGCGCTCGGCGTGCTGCCGCTCCTGGCACGGCGCCTGGTCGAATGGATCCGGGCGCGGCGCGCGCAATCACGCTGGCAGCGACCTGAACGTTTCGATCGCAACCTGATCGTCATCGGCGCCGGGAGTGCCGGGCTGGTCACCGCCTACATTGCTGCCACGGTGAAGGCGGCGGTCACCCTGATCGAGCGGGACCGGATGGGCGGCGACTGCCTGAATACGGGCTGCGTTCCCTCCAAGGCGTTGATCCGGACCGCAAAACTGCTCCATCAGGCGGCGCGCTCGTCGGACTATGGCATTCGCTCGATGCGCGCCGAGTTCGATTTCGCCGAGGTAATGGAGCGCGTGCAGCGCGTGATCGGCACGATCGCGCCGCATGACTCGGTGGAGCGCTACACCGAGCTCGGCGTCGACTGCGTGGTCGGCGAGGCGCGGCTCAAATCACCCTGGGAGGTCGAGATACGCGATGCCGAGGGCGTTCTTCGTTCGCTGACCGGACGCAGCATCGTGATCGCCACCGGTGGCCGGCCCGCCGTGCCGCCGATTCCCGGGGTCGAGTCGGTCGGCTACCTCACTTCGGACACGGTCTGGTCGCTGCGCACGCCGCCGGGCCGGCTCCTGGTGCTCGGCGGCGGCCCGATCGGCTGCGAACTCGCGCAGGCCTTCGCGCGGCTCCGGGTGCCGGTCGTGCTGGTCGAAGTGGCGCCCAGGCTGATGGGCCGGGAAGACCCGGACGTCTCCGAGTTCGTCGCCGACACCTTCCACGAGGAAGGGATCGATCTGCGTCTCGCCCATCGCCCGGTGCGCTTCGAGGCGCGCGCCGACGGCAAGGTGCTGATCGCCGAACACGAGGGGGACGAGGTCGTGATCGCCTTCGACACGCTGCTATGCGCACTGGGGCGCCGGGCGAGCACCGAGGGGCTGGGGCTGGAGGCGCTGGGAATAGCCACCACGCGCACCGGCACCATCGAAGTCGACGAAAACCTGCGCACCGCGCAGCCCAGCATTTTCGCTTGCGGCGATGTGGCGGGACCCTGGCAGTTTACCCACGCGGCTGCCCACATGGCCTGGTATGCGGCGGTCAACGGCCTGTTCGGCGGGCTGCGCCGGTTCCGCATCGACTGGTCGGTCTTGCCCTGGTGCACCTTCGTCGACCCGGAAGTTGCACGGGTGGGTCTGAATGAGCAGGAGGCTCGCGAGCGCGGCACGCCCTTCGAGCTCACGCGCTATGAGCTTGCCGGGCTCGATCGGGCCATCGTCGACGAAGCGGCGCGCGGCTTTGTCAAAGTGCTCACCGAACCGGGGCGCGACCGGATACTCGGCGTAACGATTGTCGGCGAGCACGCCGGGGAGCTGATTGCCGAATACGTGTCGGCGATGAAGAACCGGATCGGCCTGAACAAGATCCTGGGCACCATCCACGTCTATCCGACTTTCGCCGAGGCGAACAAGTACGCCGCCGGCGAGTGGAAGCGTGCGCACGCGCCGACTCGCACGCTCCAGTGGCTGCGGCGCTGGCACCGTTGGCGACTGGGTCCGCAATGACGGTCGGGTGCGCCGGCTCGAGAATCGCCGTGATCGTGCCTGCGCTCGATGAGGAGGCCGCCCTCGGCGAAGCCTTGCGTTCGTGCGTCGACGAAGCCTCCGAGGTGATCGTCGTCGACGGCGGCAGCACCGATAACACCGTTAGCATCGCGCGGGCAGCCGGCGCACGGGTGATCGCAAGCGCGGCGCGGAGCCGGGCGCTGCAGATGAATGCCGGCGCGCACTCGACCGACGCAGACGTGGTGCTGTTCCTGCACGCCGACGCTGAGCTGCCGATCGGCTGGTCTGGCGCAGTGTGTGAAGCGATCCGGGCCGGGGCGCACTGGGGCCGCTTCGATGTCCGGCTCGACGATCGCTCGATCCTGTTCGCCACGGTGGGCGCCATGATGAACCTGCGCTCTCGCGTCACCGGCATCTGTACCGGAGACCAGGCAATCCTCGTCACGCGCAAGGCCTGGCAGGACGTTGGCGGATTTCCGGAGATCCCGCTGATGGAGGATATCGAGTTGTCGCGAAGGCTCAAGCGCAGCGTTGGCCGGCCTGCCTGCCTGGCGCTGCAGGTGCGAGTGTCGGCGCGCCGGTGGCACAGAGGGGGGCCTTGGCGAACGATCCTCGCGATGTGGTGCTGGCGCGGCCTGTATTTCCTCGGCGCTTCGCCTGCCTGGCTGCATCGCCGCTACTACGGAACCGAGCGTTGATCGCCGGAAGGGAGCAGGCGTGGTTCCTTCGCTGGTCGACGACATGAGGCCGGGTCGGCGGTGCGCAGCCGTTCACCGCCGTCGGTTTCCCGGTCGCGATAGCGACCGGCGACTGCAACGGGGACGGGTTCGTCGATTTCGTCGCGCCGACCAGGGTTTAGTCCGCGCCGCCCGGCTCGATCCGGCGACCGCTGGTCGCGTCGAAGAAATGCAGTTGTCCGTGTGCGACACTGAGGGTCAGGGTCTCGTTGGCGGCGACGTCGGTACCGCCGGGCAGCCGCACCACGAAGGGCGCTCCGCCCAGGGTGCCGTGGACCAGCGTATCGGCGCCGAGCGGCTCGACGATTTCCGCTTTCAGGGCGAGCCGCGCCGCAGCCTGGCCATCGAGTTCGAGATGCTCCGGCCGGATGCCGACGACCAGCTCGCGGCCCTGCCATCCTGCCAGGCCAGATCCGCCCAGGCTGACCGTGCTGCCATCGGCCAGCCGTAGCACGCGGCCATCCGGATTCAGCGTGCCGCGCAGCAGGTTCATTGCCGGCGACCCGATGAAGCTCGCGACGAACAGCGTTTCCGGACGCGCATAGACGACCATCGGGGCACCGACCTGCTCGACCCGCCCAGCGCTCATGACGATCACCCGGTCGGCCAGCGTCATCGCCTCGACCTGGTCGTGGGTGACATAAACGCTCGTCGTGCGCACCCGGGTATGAAGCTTCTGGATCTCGAAGCGCATCTGCACGCGCAATTGAGCGTCGAGGTTGGACAGCGGTTCGTCGAACAGGAACACCTTGGGCTCACGAACGATTGCGCGACCCATTGCCACGCGCTGGCGTTGCCCACCGGAGAGTTGGCCCGGCCTGCGATCGAGCAGCGCCTCCAGACCGAGCATTTCGGCCGCGGCCCGGACCCGCTGGTCGATCTCAGGCTTGGACATGCCCCGCATCTTCAGCCCGTAGGCCATGTTGCGGTAGACAGTCATGTGAGGGTAGAGCGCGTAGTTCTGGAAGACCATCGCGATATCCCGGTCCTTCGGTTCCAGGTCGGTGACATCCTTGCCGTCGATCAGGATCGTGCCATCCGTTGCAGTCTCGAGTCCCGCAACGATGCGCAGCAGGGTCGTTTTGCCGCAGCCCGAAGGGCCGACGACGACCGCGAATTCGCCGTCGTCGATCACCACATCGACCTTGTCCACCGCGCGTTGTGCGCCGAACGTCTTCTCCACCCCCACGATCTCGAGTTTCGCCATTCCTTGTCGCTTTCGATTACTTGTCGCTTTCGATCAGGCCCTTGACGAACCACTTCTGCATCAATATGACGATCAACCCGGGCGGCAGCATCGCCAGCACCGCGGCGGCCATCACCAGGTGCCACTCGACCACGACGTCGCTGCTGCCGCCCATCATCCGTTTCACGCCTACGACCACGGTGTACATATCCACGCTGTTGGTGATCAGCAGCGGCCACAGGTACTGGTTCCAGCCGTAGATGAACATGATCACGAACAGCGCCGCGATGTTGGTCTTCGACAGCGGCAGCAGGATGTCGAAGAAAAATCGCATCGGCCCCGCACCGTCGATGCGCGCCGCCTCCACGAGCTGATCGGGAATGGTCATGAAGAACTGGCGGAACAGGAAGGTCGCGGTCGCCGAGGCGATCAGCGGCAGGATCAGCCCCGTGTAGGTATCGATCAGGCCCAGATCGGACACGACCTTGTAGGTCGGGAAGATGCGCACCTCCACGGGCAGCATCAGCGTGAGGAAGATCAGGGCGAAAAACGTCTTGCGCAGCGGAAAGCGAAAATAGACGAAGGCGAAGGCCGAGATGATCGAGATCAGGATCTTGCCGATCGAGATGCCCAGGGCCATGACGAGGCTGTTGAACATCATCAAGCCGACCGGCGCGGTGCCCACGCTGACCAGCCCGGTGCTGAGCGCCTCGGTGTAGTTCGCGATCAGATGCGGGCCGGGCACGAGCGGCATCGGCGCCGCGAGGATCTCGGGATCGGTGAGCGTGGAAGCAACGAAGGTCACGTAGACCGGAAACGCGACCACGAGCACACCCAGGATCAGCACCAGGTGCGCCAGCCAGTTCCTGCCGGGGTGGTGGCGGCGCTTCATCGACGGCGGCTCGGCTGCATCGGTGTCGGGGCTTCGTCGTTGCGCGGCGTCATCGGCGCCTCCTCATCGGTATTCCACCTTGCGCTCGATGAACCGGAACTGGATCAGGGTGAGCGCGATGACGATGGCCATCAGCACTACCGACTGCGCCGCCGAGCTGCCGATATCGAGCCCCTCGAGGCCGTCGCGGTAAACCTTGTAGACGAGGATGTTGGTCGCCTGCGCCGGACCGCCCTGGGTGGTCGCATCGATGATCGCGAAGGTGTAGAAAAACGAGAACACCATGTTGATGACCAGCAGGAAGAAGGTGGTCGGCGAGAGCAGTGGAAAGACGATTGTCCAGAACCGCCGGGTGGGACCGGCGCCATCGATGGCGGCGGCCTCGAGCAGCGAATTCGGGATCGACTGCAGGCCGGCGAGAAAGAACAGGAAGTTGTAGGACAACTGGTTCCAGACCGCGGCGATCGTGACCAGCGCCAGGGCCTGGCCACCATTCAACAGGTAATTCCAGTCGATGCCCCAGCGATTGAGCGCAACGCCAAGGATGCCCAGCCTGGGATTGAACAGGAACAGCCAAAGCACCCCGGCGATCGCCGGCGAGACCGCATAGGGCCAGATCAGGAAGGTTTTGTAGACGGAGGCCCCGCGCAGCGCGCGGTTCGCCATGACCGCCAGCAGCATCGACAGCGCCAGGCCGATGCCCGTGACCAGCAGGCTGTAGACGATCGTGACGCCGAACGAGTGCAGATAGGTTTCGCTCTTGAACAACGCCACGAAATTCGTGAGTCCGGCGAAGCGCGACTTCAGGCCGAAGGCGTCCTGGATGCGCACCGACTGGTACAGCGCCTGGCCCGCCGGCCACAGGAAGAACACCGCGGTGACGGCGATCTGCGGGCCGACCAGCAGATAGGGCAGCCAGCGGTTCCTGAACGCCGCGCCGTGTGCTGGCATCGATTCGACCGCTCGCTCGCGATTCCTACCTGTTTGCGGAAGCGAAGCTCGCGAGTTGCTCGTCACCGCGCTTCACGGCGTCGTCGAGGGCCTGCTTCGGGGTCTTCTTGTCGCTCCAGACCGCCTCGAGTTCCTCGTTGATGATATTGCGGATCTGCACGAAATTGCCCAGCCGAATGCCCTTGCTGTTGACGGTCGGTGGCTTGTTCGTCAGTTGCCTGATTGCTACGTCGGAACCCGGATGCTGGGCGTAGTAGCCCTGTTTCTCCATGTACTCGCGCGCGGCCGTGGTCACCGGCAGATAGCCGGTTTTCTGCGACCATTCGGCCTGTACTTCGGGGGTCGACAGGTAGGTGAAGAACTTGGCAGTGCCCTTGTACACGGCCGCAGGCAGGCCGCTCATCACCCACAGCGTGGCGCCACCGATGATCGAATTCTGGGGTGCGTCCTTCACATCGGGGTAATACGGCAGTTCGCCGACGCCAAACTCGAAGTTCGAATTCTTGACGATGTTGCCGTAGGCGCCCGAGGACGTGAACAGCATCGCGCATTGACCGGCATAGAACGTGCCGGCCGGAACGTCGGCGCGCCCGCCGTAGACGAAGAGGCCCTCGTCGTGCCATTTCTTCATGTTCTCGATATGGCGCAGTTGCAGCGGTCCGTTGATCAGCAGCTTGGTGGCGAGGGCGGAGAAGCCGTCGTCGTTGTTCGCCATCGGCACGTTGTGCCAGGCGCTCAGATTCTCGATCTGCGCCCATGATTGCCAACTGGTCGTGAACGGGCACGAAGAGCCGGAGGCCTTCAGCTTGCGGGTGGTCTCTTCGAACTCGGGCCAGGTTGTCGGCGCCTTGTCGGGCAGGCCCGCCTTCTGGAAGGCTTCCTTGTTGTAGTAGAGCACGGGCGTGGATGAGTTGAACGGCATCGACAACATGCGGCCCTGGCTATCACTGTAGTAGAAGCGGATCGCCGGGATGTAGGCGTCCTGGTCGAAAGTTCCACCGCCTTCCTTCATCACTTCGTAGACCGGCTTGATCGCGCCCGGCGCGGACATCAGCGTTTGTGTGCCGACCTCGAACACCTGCACGATCGCCGGCGGCTGGCCGGAGCGGAAGGCAGCGATCGCGGACGCCAGCGACTGGGCGTATTGCCCCTTGTAGGTCGGAACGATCTTGTAGTCGGCCTGGCTGGCATTGAAATCGCCGGCGATCTTGTTGATGAGCTCGCCATTGACCGAGGTCATCGAGTGCCACCACTGGATCTCGGTCACCGCCTGTGCGTCGGCTGCGGCCAGCAGGCCAAGCGCAGCCGCCGCGCTGAATCTTGCAAGCTTGTTCATTTGTCTGTCTCCCCTGACCCCTTTCGGTCGACCAGATGGTAAGCCAAAGCGGCATGATTCGAAAGCAGTGTTGCACTCGCATCCTGCGCTTATGATCCCTGGGTCTTGCCGACGCCTTGCGATTCGCCAAAGAGCATCGCCAGCGGCATCGGCTTGCCGATCAGCTCGCCCTGCAGATGCTCGACGCCGAGCGCGGTCAGTCGCTCGAACACCGCCTGGGTATGAACGTGCTCGGCGATCGTGCGCACGTTGAGCCGGCGCGCGACCCGCAACGTCGAGCGCACGATCTCCTCATCGATCGGGCTGCTCACGAGGTTGCGGATGAACGAGCCATCGATCTTCAGGTAGTCGACCGGAAACCGCTTCAGGTATTCGAAGGTCGCAAGACCGGTGCCGAAGTCGTCGAGGGCAATGCCGAAGCCCTCCGTCTTCAGTTCGTCGACCAGCCGCGAGGCGGCGGCGGGATTGCGGATCGCCTCGCTTTCGGTGATCTCGAAGACGATCTGCTCGGCGGGAATCCGGTGCATGAGGCGTTGTTCATGGATGAATGCCGCGATCATGCCGTCGCTCATCGTGATGCCCGACAGGTTGATTGAACACTTCCAGGTGCGCTCCAGCGCAGCTGGATGTGCCGCGAGCCAGGCGAATACACTGTGAATGACGCCTCGGTCCATGGCCGGAGTCATGTGGGCTTGCGAGGCGAGCGCCATGAATTCATGGGGCAGGACCAGATTGCCGTTGCGATCGAGCAGGCGCAGCAGCACCTCGTAGGAAAGCTTGCCGGGAGGCGCATCGGGATCGACGATCGGCTGCGCATGCAGAGCGAAGCGCTCGTCGTGGATCGCTTCGCGGATCTGCTCGATCCGGTTCTGATGCGATCGTCGCGCGTCGATCATCGTCTGCGACAACGGCTCGACGAACAATTGCGGTTCGCGCACGCTCGTGGCAATGGCCAGGGCATCGGACAACGAAACGAGACAGTCTTCGCTGTCGATCAGGGCGTTGCGATCGACGAACAGCCCGCCCACGGCGGCCTGCAACCGCAGGCTGCCGTGTTCGGTGCGGAACAACTGGCCGTTCAGTTGCGAATAGACCTCGCGCGCAATCGCGCGCACCTGCCCGATTGCGTCGGTCTCGACCAGCAAGGCGAAGCGCCCGGCCGACAGCCTGGCCGCCGAGCAGAACCGCAACTGGCGCTGCAGGAGGGCAGCCACGTTCTGCTCGAGTTGCATGGCCTGGGTCGCGCCGCACAGATCGTTCAGCGTGTCGAAGTTGGTCAGGTGCAGGCCGAGAAGACCGTAATCGGGCCGGGTGGGGCTCACCAGCCGTTCGCCGAGATCGGCGATCAGGCCGCGATCGTTCAGCAGCCCCGTGGACAGGTCTTCGCGCGCCTGGCGCGCCAGGCGCGCGACCGCGAAGCGCCGATCGGAGGCCGTTGCCTGCAGCATGAGGGCAACGATCACGGCGCAGAACAACAGCACGGACCCCTCGAGCGCGCGCACGCCCGGATTGCCGGTCGCAACGGTCTGCCAGGCGCGCAGCGCCAGCAGAGGCAGGCCGGTGATGAGCAGCGAAAGCGCCGTGGAATGCTCGTCGCAACGAATCGCCGTCCAGGCCACGATCGGGAAATACAGAAACAGCAGGGCGTGCGCATAGCTCACATGGCCAAGCGAGGTGAGGCTCGCGCTCGATGCGACTACCGCGAGCGCTGCAATCATGGCGCCCGCGTCGAGCACTGGCATGTGCGGCAACAAGGGCCTGCGCCTCGCGGCGGGCGGCACGCTTGCGCCATCGTCGATCCAGACCAGCAGGGCCGGTGCGATCAGCAGCATCCCGAGCGCATCGATCAACCACCAGACCAGGAAGCGCTGGATCGCGTTGGTGTTGTCCCCGGCGATCGTCAGCGGCAAGCCGGCTGTGGCGATCAGTGCATCGATCGGTGCCGCGATGACGATCGCCGCAAGGGCGAAGCGCAGCGAGGCGTCGAGCCGGTAATCGGGCGGCTTCCAGTCGCCGAGCCACTGCATGAGGCGCACCGCGGCGGCAGGGCCCGCCGCACTGGCGAGCAGGGCTACCGTGGCGAACACCGGATCGCCAGTATCGAACAGGGCCCAGGCGGCGGCGCCGGCACCCGCCGGCAGGGTCCAGCGGGCGCCCCGGCGCCAGGCGAAGGCCAGCGCGACTCCTGCGCCCGGCCAGATGAGCAGCACGCCCGGCGAGGGTGCCGAGACCACGCGCGCGATCACGCAGGCAACAAAGGTGATCGCGACGATGAGCACCGTGCGGCTCATGGCGCCGGCGAGCATCGTCAGATCACAAACAGATCCACGTATTCGTTGACCGGCATGGCCTCGAGTGCTCTCTGCTTGAGCGATACGTCGAGGATCGCCTGCTGCTGCCGGGTCGGGAAGCGGCGGGCGAGGTTGGTCCTGAACTTGTCTTCGAGCAGCGGAATGCCCTCGGCACGCCGGCGCTTGTGGCCGATCGGGTACTCACAAACGACCTCGGGGAGGGTCGTGCCGTCGGTGAACTCGACCGTCAGGGCGTTGGCGATCGAGCGCTTCTCGGGGTCGTGATAGTCGCGCGTGAACTGCGGGTCCTCGACGCAGACGATCTTGTCGCGCAGCCGGTCGATGCGCGGATCGGCGGCGACCTCGTCTTCGTAATCCCCCGCGGTCAGTCGCCCGAAGATGATCGGCACCGCCACCATGTACTGGATGCAGTGGTCGCGGTCGGCCGGATTATCCAGTGGTCCTTTCTTGTCGATGATGCGGATGCAGGCTTCGTGCGTGCGGATGGTGATCTTCGCGATGTCGGCTTCGGACTTGCCCAGCCTGCCGAGTTGCTGGTGAAGGTCCATCGCGCACTCGACGGCGGTCTGCGAATGGAATTCCGCCGGAAACGAGATCTTGAACAGGACGTTTTCCATGACGTAGCTGCCGTAGGGGCGCTGGAAACTGAACTCGTTGCCCTGGAAGAGCACATCGTAGAAGCCCCACGTCCTTGCGGTAAGCACGCTTGGATAGCCCATTTCGCCGGTTTGTGCGATCAGGGCCAGGCGCACCGCCCGGCTGGTCGCGTCGCCCGCCGCCCAGCTCTTGCGGCTGCCGGTATTGGGCGAATGGCGGTAGGTTCGCAGGGACTGGCCGTCGACCCAGGCGAGCGACACCGCGTTGATGATCTCGTCGCGACTCAGGCCGAGCATCTGCGCGACCACGGCGGTCGAGGCGACCTTGACCAGCACGACGTGGTCCAGTCCAACCCTGTTGAAGGAATTCTCCAGCGCAATGCAGCCCTGGATCTCGTGCGCCTTGATCATTGCGGTGAGCACGTCTTTCATGGTCAACGGCTTGCGACCGGCCGCGACCGCGGTGCGCGACAGCCAATCGGCGGTTGCCAGGATGCCACCCAGGTTGTCGGAGGGGTGTCCCCATTCTGCCGCGAGCCAGGTATCGTTGAAATCGAGCCAGCGGATCATCGTGCCGATATTGAAGGCCGCCTGGATCGGATCGAGCTGGAACTGGGTTCCGGGAACCCGGGCGCCGTTCGGCACCACCGTACCCCGCACGATCGGCCCGAGCAGTTTGGTGCAGGCCGGGTACTCCAGCGCCTCGAACCCGCAGCCAAGTGTGTCGATGACGCAGTTGCGCGCCGTGTCATAGGCCAGATCGCTGTCGATCTGGAAGTCGGTGACGTAGTCGACGATATCGACGAGAACCTTGTCCGGCTGGGGACGAACGTTCGAGACAGGTGCGCCCATGGCTGCTTGCCCTTATTCGAAAAGAAAGTATTTCACGGGGGCCCGCGCGTGAGCCCCGGCTCGCGCGCAGGCAGGATGAAGTCGATATGAACGCGGCATGGAGCCGGAGTGTCAGGGGCGCTCGTCGATCGGCACGAACTTGCGATCCTCCGGCCCGGTGTAGTTGGCGTTCGGACGAATGATCTTGTTGTCGAGCCGCTGCTCGATCACGTGAGCCGACCAGCCGGCGGTGCGCGCGATCACGAACAGGGGCGTGAACATGGCGGTCGGCACGCCCAGCATGTGGTAGCTCACGGCGCTGAACCAATCGAGGTTCGCGAACATCTTCTTGGCATCCCACATCACGGCTTCGAGCCGCTCCGCGATGTCGAACATCGCCATGTCGCTGGCCGCCCTGGACAACTGGTGGGCAACGTCCTTGATGATCCGGTTGCGCGGGTCGGATACGGTGTAGACCGGGTGGCCAAAACCCATCACCACTTCCTTGTCCGTCACCCTCCGGCGGATATCGGCCTCCGCTTCATCGGGAGTGCGATAGCGCTGCTGGATCTCGAACGCGAACTCGTTGGCGCCGCCGTGCCTGGGGCCGCGCAAGGCGCCGATCGCGCCGGTGATCGACGAGTACATGTCCGAACCGGTTCCGGCAATCACCCGGGCGGTGAAGGTCGATGCGTTGAACTCGTGCTCGGCATACAGGTTCAGCGAGGTGTCCATCGCGCGCACCCAGTGGGACGATGGCGGTCGCCCATGAAGCAGGTGCAGGAAGTGGGCCGCGATCGAGTCGTCGTCGGTCTCCACCTCGATGCGCCGGCCGTTGTGGCTGTAGTGATACCAGTACAGAAGCATCGAGCCGAGCGAAGCCATCAGGCGGTCGGCGATGTCGCGCGCACCTGCCCCGTTATGATCGTCCTTCTCGGGCAGCTGGCACCCGAGCGCCGATACGCCGGTGCGCATCACGTCCATCGGGTGCGAGGCGGGCGGCAACTGCTCGAGCACCTCTTTCACGCTTGCGGGCACGCCGCGCAACGATTTAAGCTTCGCCAGGTAACCGGCGAGTTCGGCGCGATTCGGCAGCGTGCCGTGGACCAGCAGGTAGGCGATCTCCTCGAACCCCGCCACGTTCGCGATGTCGAGAATGTCGTAGCCGCGGTAATGAAGATCGTTGCCAGTGCGCCCGACGCTGCACAGCGCCGTGTTGCCGGCGGCAACACCGGACAGTGCCACCGATTTCTTGGGCTTGAACCCGGTCTGGGGGACGTCATTCGTCATCTCGGAGGGTCTCGTCGTGTGGTTTCAGCGCACTTTGGCGAACAGTTCGTCGAGCTTGCGTTCGTAGTCCCAGTAGCCGATCGCGTCGTACAGTTCCTGGCGGGTCTGCATCATCGGTAGGACCGCCTGCTGCGTGCCGTCCCGGCGCAACGCCTGGTAGACGGTCTGGGCGGCCTTGTTCATGGCGCGAAAAGCCGACAGCGGATAAAGCGCCATCGCGACCCCGGCCGAGCGCAGTTCCCCGATCGTGAACAGCGGGGTTTCGCCGAACTCGGTGATGTTGGCGAGCACCGGGATCTTCACCGCGTCGACGAACTTCCGGTACATCGCAAGTTCGGTCATGGCCTCGGGAAAGATGCCGTCGGCGCCGGCCTCGGCGCAGGCGACCGCGCGCTCGATCGCCGCATCGATGCCTTCGACCGCCAGCGCATCGGTGCGGGCCATGATGAAGAACGATTCATCACTGCGCGCGTCGGCGGCGGCGCGGATCCGGTCGACCATCTCGCCTTGCGAGACGATCTCCTTGCCGGGCCGGTGCCCGCAGCGCTTGGCGCCGACCTGGTCCTCGATGTGCATCGCCGCGGCGCCCGCCTTGATCAGCGAGCGGGTGGTGCGCGCGACGTTGAACGCCGAGGCGCCGAACCCGGTGTCGACGTCGGCCAGCAGCGGCAGATCGCACACGTCAGTGATCCGGCGAACGTCGATCAGCACGTCTTCCAGCCCCGAGATGCCCAGGTCCGGCAGGCCCAGCGAGCCGGCGGCCACGCCGCCCCCCGAAAGGTAGAGGGCACGAAAGCCGGCGTTGCGCGCGAGCAAGGCGTGATTGGCGTTGATCGCGCCAGCAATCTGCAGCGGCGTTTCCTGCGCGAGCGCCTGCCTGAATCGCTCGCCCGCGGTGAGTGTCGTGGTCATGGTGGAACTTCCGTTCATGCGAGAAGGTCCTTGATGCCCTCGCGCTCCTCGAGGAGTTCGTTCAGCGTTGCGTCCATCTTCGAGCGGCTGAACTCGTCGATCTCGAGCCCCTTCACCATCGTGTAGTCGCCGCCGCGGCAAGTGACCGGGAAGCCGTACATCACGTCTTCCGGGATACCGTAGGAGCCGTCGGATGCAATGCCCATGCTCACCCAGCGATCGCCGGTGCCCGTGACCCAGTCGTGCATGTGGTCGATTGCGGCATTGGCAGCGGAGGCCGCTGAAGACAGCCCGCGGGCCTCGATGATGGCGCCGCCGCGCTTGCCGACGGTAGGAATGAAGGTGTCGCGGTTCCAGGCTTCGTCGCCGATCGCGTCCTTCAGCGACTTGCCGTCGACGGTGGCGAAGCGGTAGTCCGGATACATCGTCGGGCTGTGGTTGCCCCAGACCACGAGCTTTTCGATGGCCTCGACCGGTGTGCCGTTGCGCGCTGCAAGTTGCGACAGCGCGCGGTTGTGGTCCAGGCGCAGCATGCAAGTGATCTGCTTCGCGGGCAGGTTCGGCGCCGACTTCATCGTGATATAGGCATTGGTGTTGGCCGGGTTGCCCACGACGAGCACACGCACGTTGCGGCTGGCCACCTCGTCGAGCGCGCGTCCCTGGACCGTGAAGATCGCGCCGTTGGCCTCGAGCAGGTCCTTGCGCTCCATGCCCTTGGTGCGCGGGCGAGCGCCGACCAGCAGCGCGTAGTCGGCATCCTTGAAGGCGACCTTCGGGTCGTCGGTCACGGCGACGCCCGCCAGCAGCGGAAACGCGCAGTCCTCGAGCTCCATGACCACGCCGCGCACGGCCGGCAAGGCCGGGGTGATGTCGAGCAGTTGCAGGATCACCGGCTGGTCCTTGCCTAGCATATCGCCATTGGCGATGCGAAAAAGCAGGCTGTAGCCGATCTGGCCGGCTGCGCCGGTGACAGCGACGCGCTTGACGGGTTTGGACATGGTCGGGCCTCTGGACGAGTGTGTTGAGTGGGAGAACGGCTGTGCCAACAAGTTTACTGTACGGGCTTTTCGGGGCCGAAGTCGGTCGCGCGGATGCTGCAATCAGCGATCGTTCGGAATCGTCGTTGGTGCGGGGCGGAAATATGCGTCAAAATGGCGGGGTTTTGCATTCTCGAGGACGCCATGGCCGACGCGGTTCAAAAGACAAGGGGCAGATCGCACCCCGAATTCCGCAATCTTCAGCTTTCGCAGCTCGCTCGGTACCGCATGCCGCTGGCGGCGACTGTTTCGATCCTGCATCGTGTAAGCGGCGCCTTGATGTTTCTGGTCGGCATTCCTTTTCTGCTGTATCTGCTCCAGCAAAGCCTGCTCTCGGAGATCAGCTTCGATCACTATCGCGCGATTGTTTCGCACTGGTTCGCCAAACTGGTGCTGCTTGCGCTTGCCTGGGCGTATCTGCATCATCTGTGTGCCGGGATCCGCCATCTCTTTCTCGACCTCGATCTGGGCACGGACCTGCAGGCGTCGCGCAGCTCCGCGGCGGTCGTTCTGGCGGTCAGCCTCACGCTGACGCTCCTGGTGGCCCTGAAGATCTTCGGAGCGTTCTGAGATGACGACCAGGCGATTGATCGTCGGCGCGCACTACGGGCTGCGTAGCTGGCTTGCGCAGCGCATCACGGCCGTGATCATGACGCTCTACACGGTTGTTCTGCTGGGCTGGCTGTTTGCGCTGCCCGCGTTCACCTACGGCACCTGGGCGGGAATGTTCGCCTCGCCGTGGATGAAAGTGCTCACGCTGCTCAGTCTCGTTGCGCTCTTCTGGCATGCGTGGGTCGGCGTGCGCAACATCTACATGGATTACATCAAGCCGACCGGCCTGCGGTTCCTTTTGCAGGCGGCCACCATCGTGCTGCTCGTCGGCTACGCAAGCTGGGCCGTGATCATCCTCTGGAGCTTCTGAGATGGCTGATGTGCTGAACGTTCTGTCCAACAACCTGGCGCGGCGCAAGTTCGACGCAGTGATCGTCGGCGCCGGCGGCGCCGGCATGCGTTGCTCGCTGCAACTCGCCGAGGCCGGCTATAACGTGGCGGTGTTGTCGAAAGTGTTCCCGACCCGTTCCCACACGGTGGCCGCCCAGGGCGGTATCAGCGCGTCGCTTGGCAACATGGGCGAGGACAACTGGTACTGGCACATGTTCGACACCGTCAAGGGGGGCGACTACCTGGGCGACCAGGACGCGATCGAGTTCATGTGCCGCCAGGCGCCCAAGGTCGTCTATGAACTCGAACACTTCGGCATGCCGTTCGATCGCAACGCCGACGGGACCATCTACCAGCGTCCGTTCGGCGGTCACACGTCGAATTTCGGCGAAAAGCCGGTGCAGCGGGCCTGTGCCGCAGCCGACCGCACCGGCCACGCCCTGCTGCACACGCTCTACCAGCAGAACGTCAGGCTGCATACGCGCTTCTTCGTCGAGTGGATGGCGCTCGATCTCATCCGTGACAGCGAAGGCGACTGCGTCGGCGTGGTCGCACTCGAGATGGAAACCGGCGAGGTGATGATTCTCGAGGCGAAGACCACGGTGATCGCCACCGGCGGGGCCGGGCGCATCTTCGCTGCCTCCACCAATGCCTACATCAACACCGGCGATGGACTCGGCATGGCGGCGCGCGCCGGGCTGCCTCTCGAAGACATGGAGTTCTGGCAGTTCCACCCCACCGGCGTGGCCGGCGCGGGTGTGCTGATCACGGAAGGGGTGCGCGGCGAGGGCGGCATTTTGCTGAACAAGGACGGCGAGCGCTTCATGGAGCGCTACGCGCCTACGCTCAAGGATCTCGCGCCGCGCGACTTCGTCTCGCGTTCGATGGACCAGGAGATCAAGGAGGGACGGGGCGCCGGCCCCGAGGGCGACTACGTCCTGCTCAAGCTCGATCACCTGGGCGCGGAGACGATCATGAAGCGGCTGCCGTCGATCCGCGAGATTGCGATCAAGTTCGCCAACGTCGACCCGATCAAGGACCCGATCCCGGTCGTGCCGACGATCCATTACCAGATGGGCGGCATTCCGACCAACTATCACGGCCAGGTCGTGATTCCGAAGGACGGCAATCCGAACGCGGTAGTCGGGGGTCTTTATGCGATCGGCGAGTGCGGCTGCGTGTCGGTGCACGGCGCCAATCGGCTGGGCACGAACTCGCTGCTCGACCTGGTCGTGTTCGGCCACGCCGCCGGGGTGCACATCATCGAGTCCGGGCGCAAGGACAATGCCCACAAGCGCTTGCCGACCGATTCTGGCGACGCCACGCTCGCGCGCCTGGCGCAGCTCGACACTGCCAAATCCGGTGAAAACATCCAGGTAGTGGCCGGCGACATCCGCCGGGTAATGCAGTCGCATTGCGGCGTATTCCGCACCGACGAGTTGCTCGCCGAGGGCGTAGAAATGATCCGCAAGATCGCGGACCGCTGCAACGACATTTATATTGCCGACAAGTCGCAGGTGTTCAACACCGCTCGGGTCGAAGCGCTCGAATTGATGAACATGATCGAGGTTGCCAAGGCGACAACCGTCGCGGCGGCGGCGCGCAAGGAGAGCCGCGGCGCACACTCGGTGCTCCAGCATCCCGAGCGCGACGACGTCAACTGGCTCAGGCACAGCTTGTGGTACGCCGACGGCAACCGCCTCGACTACAAGCCCGTGCACATGAAGCCGCTCAGCGTCGAAACCTTCCAACCGAAGCCCCGCACCTTCTGATGCGTGCCGCTTTTCCAGCCGACAAACATACCGAACGAGCGCAGGAGTCGTGATGAGCGCAGTGGTTGAACCCCCGGTGAGCACGGCCCGTCCCGGCGCCCAGGCAAAGCGGACCATGAATTTCTCGATCTATCGCTACGATCCGGACAAGGACGCCAAGCCTTATATGCAGAGCCTCGACATCGAGCTTCTGCCCGCCGACAAGATGCTGCTCGATGCGCTGCTGCGCATCAAGCAGTCGAGCGACGATTCGCTCTCGTTCCGACGCTCCTGCCGCGAAGGCGTATGCGGGTCCGACGCGATGAACATCAACGGCAAGAACGGCCTGGCCTGCATCACGAACCTTCGCGAGTTGAAGCAGCCGGTCGTGCTCAGGCCGCTGCCCGGATTGCCGGTCATCCGCGACCTGATCGTTGACTTGACGCAGTTCTTCAAGCAGTACGACTCGATCCGGCCCTACCTGATCAACGACACACCGCCACCGGAAACCGAGCGGCTGCAGTCGCCCGAGGAGCGCGAAGAACTCAACGGGCTGTATGAGTGCATCCTGTGCGCCTGCTGCAGCACCTCATGCCCATCGTTCTGGTGGAATCCGGACAAGTTCGTGGGCCCGGCCGGTTTGCTGCAGGCCTACCGGTTTCTCGCCGACAGTCGCGACCAGGCCACTGGCGAGCGCCTGGACAATCTCGAGGATCCGTATCGTCTGTTTCGTTGCCACTCGATCATGAACTGCGTCGATGTCTGTCCCAAGCACCTGAATCCCACTCGTGCGATCGGCAAGATCAAGGATCTGATGGTCAGGCGGACCGTCTGATGCCGGCCAATCATCAGACCGATGCCACGCGTCGCCGGCGCTTGCGCTGGCGCGCCCGCCGTGGCCTGCTGGAAAACGACCTGGTGATCACGCGCTTTCTCGATCGCCGCGAAGCCTCGCTCACCGACCCCGAGGTTGCCGGCCTCGACGAGTTGCTCGACCTGGGCGACAACGAACTGCTGGACCTGATCCTCGCCCGCGCCGAGCCCGGCGAGCAATTTTCCGCCCCGGCGCTCCAAGTGCTGGCGCAATTGCGCCAAGCCTGAGCGCGGCGCACCGTCAACGATACTTATCTGGAGGAAGAGTCCAATGACCGCCGAGCATCAAGCCACGTTGTCCTTCACCGATGGCACTCCCTCGGTCGACTATCCGGTCTACCAGGGCACCTTGGGGCCGGACGTCATCGATATTCGCAAGCTTTACGCGCAGACCGACAAGTTCACCTTCGATCCGGGCTTCATGTCGACCGCGGCCTGCGAGTCGAAGATCACCTTCATCGACGGCGACAAGGGAGAGTTGCTGTACCGGGGCTACCCGATCGAGCAGATCGCAACCAACTGCGACTACCTCGAGACCTGCTATCTGCTGCTCAACGGCGAGTTGCCCAACGCAGACCAGCGCCGCGATTTCGCCGGCCGGGTGACGCACCACACGATGGTGCATGAGCAGATGACGCGCTTTTTCCAGGGGTTTCGTCGCGACGCGCATCCGATGGCGGTCCTGGTCGGCTGCGTGGGTGCCTTGTCCGCCTTCTATCACGACTCGCTCGACATCAACGATCCGGAACATCGCTTCATCTCGGCGATCCGGTTGATCGCCAAAATGCCGACCCTGGTCGCCATGGCGTACAAGTACTCGGCCGGCCAGCCGTTCGTGTACCCGAAGAACGACCTGTCGTACAGCGCCAACCTGATGCGCATGATGTTCAGCACCCCGTGCGAGGCGTACGAGCCGAACGACGTCCTGGTGCGCGCGCTCGACCGGATCCTGATTTTGCACGCCGATCATGAGCAGAACGCATCGACTTCCACCGTGCGCCTGGCCGGCTCGTCGGGTGCGAACCCCTTTGCCTGCATCGCAGCCGGCATCGCCACGCTCTGGGGACCTGCGCACGGGGGCGCCAATGAAGCTTCCCTGCTGATGCTCACAAACCTGCAGAAGCAGGGCGGCGTGGAGAAGATCGGTGAGTTCATCGAGCAGGTGAAGGACAAGGATTCACACATCAAGCTGATGGGTTTCGGGCACCGCGTCTACAAAAACTACGATCCGCGCGCCAAGCTGATGCGCGAGACCTGCTACGAGGTGCTGACCGAGTTGGGCCTGCACGACGACCCGCTGTTCGCGCTTGCGATGAAGCTCGAGAAGATCGCACTCGAAGACGAATACTTCGTGCAGCGCAAGCTTTATCCGAACGTCGACTTCTACTCGGGCATCGTGCAAAAGGCGCTCGGGCTGCCTACGGAGATGTTCACCTGCATCTTCGCGCTTGCTCGCACGGTCGGCTGGATCGCGCAGTGGGGCGAGATGATCGCCGATCCCGATCAGAAAATCGGCCGTCCGCGCCAGCTCTATACCGGCAAGACACGCCGGAATGTGGTGGCGATCGACCAGCGCTAAGCGGTATCGGGGTGGACTTGCACGGCACCGGACGATCATTCCGGATGGTTCCAGGCCTCGTCTTCGAGCGCTCGAGGATGTCGCCAGGAATCGGCACGCCCCTGTGCAAGCCGACGCCTGGCAAGGGGGCCTTGAACCCGGAAGCCGGGATCGTCTTGAGCACGGCTTCCTCGCGCGGGATCGGCCGTGGTTGAAATTGTGACCAGGGTCAGCGAAGCGGTGGACCCGTGCTCCCGCCGGGCAGGTTCGCGAGTGGTGTTGCCCAAGCGCGTCGCGCAGCAACGCTCGCTCCGGTTGATGGTGATACCATTGTCTGGTTCGCCAAAGCTGCCTACATGCACTGATCCGAAGTACCCATTCAGCAAAGTCTCGAATCTCGTCCCTGGAAGCCGGGGGAGTCTCGCCGATGTCGCGCCGTTGCGGCACTCGGGCATCTTTGACGAGAAACTCGTTCAACAAGGTGAAGCGCCATGATGAAAGACCTCCAGTCGAACTCTTACCTGTTCGGCGGAAACGCTCCGTATGTCGAGGAGCTGTATGAAAGTTACCTGAACAATCCGGCGTCGGTTTCCGACGCCTGGCGAGCATGGTTCGATAGCCTGCAACTGATGCCGTCGGCTGGCGGAAGTTCGCAGCCGCGCGATGTCGCGCACGCGCCGATCGTGCAGTCGTTTGCCGAGCGGGCGCGCGAGGGCTCGCTGCAACCGCGGATGATGGGCGGTGACTCATCCACTGCGCGCAAGCAGGTCTATGTCCAGCAACTCGTCGCCGCTTACCGCAGCCTCGGTGTGCGGTGGGCCGATCTCGACCCGCTCAAGCGCCAGGAGCGCCCGTCGATCCCTGAGCTGGAGCCGGCGTTCTACGACTTCACCGAGGGCGACCAGGCTAACATCTACTCCGCGGCCAACACCTACTTCGGCTTCGACAACGCGCCCCTGCGCGACCTCGTGCAGGCGCTTCGCGAGACCTACTGCGGGTCGATAGGCGCCGAATTCATGTATATCAGCGATCCGGCTCAGAAGCGCTGGCTGCAGGAGCGCCTTGAATCGAGCCGTGGGCGGCCACACTATTCGGCGGAAAGGAAAACGCGGATCCTCGAGCGGGTCACCGCCGCCGAAGGCCTCGAGCGCTACCTGCATACGAAATACGTCGGTCAGAAGCGTTTTTCGCTGGAGGGCGGCGAAAGTTTCATTGCGGCCATGGACGAGGCGGTTCAGGCTGCTCGGGAAAAAGGCATCCAGGAAGTCGTCATCGGGATGGCGCACCGGGGCCGGCTCAACGTGCTGGTGAACACCCTGGGCAAGATGCCACGGGAGTTGTTCGCCGAGTTCGAAGGCCGCCACGCTGACGATCTGCCCAGCGGTGACGTCAAGTACCACATGGGCTTTTCCAGTGACGTTTCCACGCCCAGCGGCCCGATCCACCTTTCGCTCGCCTTCAATCCGTCGCATCTGGAGATCGTGAATCCGGTCGTGGAAGGATCATGCAAGGCGCGCATGGTGCGTCGAGGCGATCGCAAGGGCGAGCAGGTCCTGCCCCTGCTGGTGCATGGTGATGCGGCCTTTGCGGGGCAGGGCGTGGTGATGGAAACCCTGAACCTGGCACAGACACGGGGCTACGGCACCGGTGGCACGCTGCATATTGTGATCAACAACCAGATCGGTTTCACGACCTCCGATCCGCGCGACACCCGCTCCACGATCTACTGCACCGACGTGGTCAAGATGATCGAAGCGCCGGTGCTGCACGTGAATGGCGACGACGCCGAGGCGGTCGTCTACGCTACGCAACTGGCTCTGGAGTTTCGCCAGGAGTTTCGCCAGGACGTGGTCGTCGATATCGTGTGCTATCGCAAGCTGGGCCATAACGAGCAGGACTCTCCGGCGATGACCCAGCCGATGATGTATCACAAGGTTGCGCAGCACCCGGGCACCCGCAAGATCTACGCCGACAAGCTGGTCGCGCAGCAGGTCATTGCCGCCGAGTTGCCGGACAAGCTGGTCGACGACTATCGCCAGGCGATGGATGAAGGCACTCACACCTCCGATCCGGTGATCACCGACTTCAAGAGCAAGTTCGCGGTCGACTGGCTGCCGTACCTGAATCGCAAATGGACCGATGCTGCGGATACGGCGGTACCGCTGGCGGAACTGAAGCGGCTGGCCGAGCGGATCACCACGGTCCCGGACAATTTCAAGCTTCACCCGCTGGTTGAGAGGGTGATCAACGATCGCCGCGCGATGGGCAGGGGAGAAGCGCCGCTCGACTGGGGAATGGGTGAGCACCTCGCGTTCGCAAGCCTGGTCGCCTCCGGCTATGGCGTGCGGCTTTCGGGACAGGATTCCGGCCGCGGAACCTTCACTCACCGGCATGCAGTGCTGCATGACCAGAATCGCGAGAAGTGGGATCAGGGCGCCTACATCCCGCTGCAGTTCGCCGCCGAGAACCAGGCGCAGTTCATCGTGATCGATTCCGTCCTGTCCGAATTGGCGGTGCTGGCCTTCGAATACGGCTATGCTGCGTCCGATCCGAACACCATGGTGATCTGGGAGGCGCAGTTCGGCGACTTCGCCAACGGCGCGCAGGTCGTGATCGACCAGTTCATCTCGTCGGGCGAAACCAAATGGGGGCGCGCCTGTGGGCTGGTGCTGCTGCTGCCGCACGGCTACGAGGGTCAGGGCCCGGAGCATTCCTCGGGGCGGCCCGAGCGCTTCCTGCAACTGTGCGCGGAGAACAATATGCAGGTCTGCCAGCCGACCACGCCGGCGCAGATGTTCCATCTGCTGCGTCGACAGATGATCCGGCCGTTTCGCAAGCCGCTGGTGATCATGACGCCGAAATCGCTGCTGCGTAACAAGGAAGCAGTCTCCACGCTCGAGGACCTTGCAACCGGAGCGTTCGAGCCCGTGCTCGGCGAGCAGGACCGCGCGCTCGATCCCCAGAAGGTTCGCCGCGTGGTGGTGTGCACCGGCCGGGTCTACTATGACCTGCTCGCCGGGCGCCGTGAACGCGAGCGCGACGACATAGCGCTGCTTCGGATGGAGCAACTGTATCCGTTCGCGCACAAGAACTTCGAAGTCGAACTGAAAAAATACCCGAATGCCACCCAGGTGATTTGGTGCCAGGATGAGCCGCAGAACCAGGGGGCCTGGTTCTATATCCAGCACCATATCGGGGAGGCGTTGAAAGACGGGCAGCGGCTCAGCTATGCCGGCCGGGCGCCGTCGGCATCCCCGGCGGCGGGCTACTACGACAAGCATTTTGCGCAGGAGAAGGAGCTGATCGCCGCGGCGCTCGGCGACCCGAAGCCGCGCGCTCGCAAGGCAGCCTGAAGGACGCGCCGCGGCGCGTTCGCCGCTCATATCCCGGACACCGGAACTCCCCCTGGAGACGAAAGATAAATGGCCCTCATCGAAGTCAAGGTCCCGCAATTGTCGGAATCAGTCGCAGAAGCGACCCTTTTGCAGTGGCACAAGCAGGTTGGCGAAGCAGTGGTTCGTGACGAGAACCTGATCGATATCGAGACCGACAAGGTGGTGCTCGAACTCCCTGCGCCCAATGCCGGAGTGCTCAGCAAGATCGTCAGGGGTGACGGCAGCACCGTGGTCGCCGGCGAGTTGATCGCCGTGATCGATACCGAAGCAGCGGTTGGCGCCGCAGGCCCGAAGGTGGGCGGCACCGCGCCTGCCGGGGCCGGCACCGCCCCCGCTTCGACAGCCGCGGCGACTCCCTCGCCTGCGGCCGCCGAGGCGTCGCCTGCGCCAGGCGGGCCAAAGAGCGGCGTGGCAATGCCGGCTGCGGGCAAACTGATGAACGAGTCGAACCTCACGGCATCCCAGGTTGCGGGTACCGGCCGCGACGGGCGCATCACCAAGGGCGACGTGCTCGCCGCGACAGCCTCCTCCCCGGCAAGCGCAGCAGGGAGCGCCGCACCGACGGCAGCGGCGGCGCCCGCGATGCAGGCTCCAGCCGGGCTCGAGACCCTGGTCGAAGGCCGCGCCGAGCAGCGCGTGCCGATGTCGCGCCTGCGCCAGCGAGTGGCTCAGCGGCTGCTGGAGTCGCAAGCGAACAATGCGATCCTCACCACCTTCAACGAAGTGAACATGCAGCCGGTGATCGATCTGCGCAAGAAGTATCAGGAGCGCTTCGAGCGGGAGCACGGCACGAGGCTGGGATTCATGTCCTTCTTCGTGAAGGCCGCGGTGCATGCGTTGAAGAAATATCCGGTAGTGAACGCATCGATCGATGGCACCGACATCGTCTATCACGGCTACTTCGACATCGGCGTGGCGGTCAGTTCGCCGCGTGGCCTGGTGGTGCCGGTGGTGCGCAACTGCGATCAACTCGGCTACGCGCAAGTCGAAAAGCAGATCGCCGAGTTCGGCCAGCGCGCACAGGCCGGCAAGCTGGGCCTCGACGATCTCACCGGGGGCACCTTCTCGATCAGCAACGGCGGGGTGTTCGGATCGATGCTTTCGACACCGATCATCAACCCGCCGCAATCGGCGATTCTCGGAGTGCACGCCACCCGGGATCGGCCGGTGGTGGAAAACGGCCAGATCGTGATCCGGCCGATCAACTTCATGGCGCTGTCGTACGATCACCGGATCGTCGACGGCCGCGAAGCGGTGTTGTTCCTCGTTGCGATCAAGGAAGCGCTCGAAGACCCTGCGCGCATCCTCCTCGACCTGTAGCAGGGAGATCGCGCTCATGTCCCAGAACTTTGATGTGGTGGTGATCGGCGGCGGCCCGGGCGGCTACATTGCCGCAATCCGGGCTGCACAACTCGGCTTTACAGTGGCCTGCGTGGAGGACTGGCGAAACCCAGCCGGCGAGCTTGCGCTCGGCGGTACCTGCCTGAACGTCGGCTGCATTCCTTCGAAGGCCTTGCTGGCAACGAGCGAGGCCTTCGAGAGCACCGGTGCTCATCTCGGCGAGCAGGGGATTTCGGTGTCCGGCGTGAAGATCGACGTGCCGAAGATGATCGAGCGCAAGCAAGCGATCGTCTCGAAGATGACCAAGGGCGTCGAGTTCCTGTTCCGCAAGAACAAGGTCACCTGGCTCAAGGGCCACGGCCGATTCGTGTCGAGCGAGGACGAAGCGATCCGCATCGAGGTGTCCGGCGAGGGCGAGACGCAACGGGTGGAGGCAAAGCAGGCGATCGTGGCGACCGGGTCGAAGGCGCGGCACCTGCCTGGCGTCCCGGTGGATAACCTCATCATCTGCGACAACGAGGGCGCGCTGTCGCTGCCCGAGGTGCCAAAACGCCTCGGCGTGATCGGCGCCGGCGTGATCGGGCTCGAACTCGGTTCGGTGTGGCGCCGGCTGGGTGCCGAAGTCACGATTCTCGAGGCGATGCCCGATTTTCTTGCCGCCACCGATGTCGCCGTGCAGAAGGAGTCCGCCAGACAGTTCGCCCGGCAGGGCCTGCAGATCCACCTGGGCGTGAAGATCGGCGATGTCGCGCTCGCCAGGAACGGCGTGAAGGTTGCCTATACCGATGGCAAGGGCGCTGCGCAGGCGCTCGAGTGCGACCGACTGATCGTGTCGGTCGGCCGGGTGCCGAACACCGACGGCCTGGGCCTCGACGCGGTCGGCCTGGCAGCCGACGAACGCGGCTTCATTCCGGTCGACGATCACTGTCGCACCGCGGTGCCGAACATCTGGGCGATCGGCGACGTGGTGCGCGGACCGATGCTGGCCCACAAGGCCGAAGACGAAGGCGTGATGGTGGCCGAACTGATCGCCGGCCAGAAGCCGCACATCGACTACAACTGCATTCCGTGGGTGATCTACACCGCGCCCGAGATTGCCTGGGTGGGTCGCAACGAACAGCAACTGAAGGCCGAGGGGCGCGAGTACAAGACGGGGCAGTTTCCGTTCGCGGCGAACGGCCGTGCGCTCGGGATGGGCGTGCCGGAGGGCTTCGTGAAGATCATCGCCGACGCCGCGACCGACGAGGTGCTGGGCGTGCACATCGTGTCGGCGGCCGCCTCGGAGTTGATCGCCGAGGGCGTCATGGCCATGGAGTTCCGTGCCTCGGCCGAAGACATCGGCCGGATCAGCCATGCGCATCCCTCGATGTCCGAAGTGATGCGCGAAGCTGCCCTGGCGGCCACCGACAAGCGCGCGCTGAACATGTGAGTGCCGGCGATGCGCCCCGCATGAGCGCCATTGACACCTGGCGCGCCGAACTGCATCAACGCGGCTACCAGGCCGATGATGCGCAGCGCGCGGCGATCGAGCGTCTGCAACAACTGTACGACGAATTCGTCGCCTACAAGGCGCGCCGCTCCAATCGACTCAAGCGCCTGGTCAACCACCCATCGGTGCCGCGCGGCGTGTGGATGTACGGCGGAGTGGGCCGCGGCAAAAGCTTCCTGATGGACTGCTTTTACGAATCGGTTCCGGTGGTGCGCAAGACGCGGTTGCATTTCCACGAGTTCATGCGCGGTGTTCACCGCGAATTGCGCGGACTCAAGGGCACGGTCGATCCGCTCGACGCCGTGGCCGCCCGGGTTGCCCGGCGCTATCGGCTGATCTGCTTCGACGAGTTCCACGTATCGGACATCGCCGATGCCATGATTCTCGAGCGGCTGATGCGCGGCCTGTTCGCCCACGGCGTCACCTTCGTGATGACCTCGAACTACCACCCGGACGACCTGTACCCCGAGGGACTGCACCGCGATCGGGTGTTGCCAGCGATTGCGCTGATCCGCGAGCACGTCGATATCGTCTGCGTCGAAGCCGGCGTCGACTATCGACGGCTCATGATGGCGCAGGTCCGCGCCTATCTCTGGCCCGACGACGACAAGGCGAAGGCGGCGCTTACGCAGGCATTTGCGGCGGTGGCCGCTGCGCGCGACGGCAATCCGCGGTTGCGCATCGAGAACCGCGAGATACGCGCGCTGCGTCGGTCGGGCGGAGCCGTCTGGTTCGATTTCCGCACGCTGTGCGGCGGGCCGCGCTCGCAGAACGACTATCTCGAGATCGCGAGCCTGTTCCATACCGTGATTCTTTCCGGCGTGCCGAAGCTCACGCCGGCGATGGCATCGGAGGCGCGCCGCTTCGTCTGGCTCGTCGACGTGCTTTACGATCGGCGGGTAAAGCTCATCATTTCGGCCGCCTGTCCTCCCGAGAAGCTGTACACCAAAGGCTCGATGTCGGGCGAGTTCTCCCGGACCGTGAGCCGCCTCCTGGAGATGCAGTCGCTGGAGTATCTCGAGGCGCCGCGCCGGGAAGAGGCGGCGGCGCTCGGGGAAGTATCCGCATCATGACCGAAGAACGTAGCGCCGAATCGATTCAATACCGCATCGCGGACCTACAGCTCGAGCATCGCGGCCTCGATGTCATGATCGACGCACTCGCACGTGAACCACGCTTCAGCGAGTTGCAGGTGCGCCGGCTCAAGAAACGAAAGCTGCAGATCAAAGACGCGATCGCGCAACTGCAGATGCAGCTTGTCCCGGACGTTCCCGCGTGATGCCGGCCGTCACGAACCGCCCGCGTTGACTGACAGCCCCGATCCCTCGGCGTTTGTCGAACGCGTCGCGTCGGCCTTTGACGCCGGCGGCCCGATCGCAGTGGCGCATCGCGGGTTCAGCGAACGCGCGGGCCAACGCCGGATGGCCTTGGCGGTTGCCGAGGCGATCGAGCGCGGAGAAGCGCTGGTCGCCGAAGCGGGCACGGGAACCGGCAAGACTTTCGCCTACCTGGTGCCGGCCTTGCTGTCCGGCGGCCGGGTGCTCGTCAGCACCGGTACGCGAACCCTGCAGGATCAGCTGTTCCGGCGCGACCTGCCGGCCGTGCGCGACGCGCTCGGCGTGAAGCCTTCAATCGCGCTGCTCAAGGGCCGCTCGAACTACGTCTGCAAGCATCACCTGCGCCGGCACCTGGCGGAAGGCCGCTTCGAGCGCCGCGAGGAGGCGGCACTGCTGCGCCGGATCGAACGCTTTGCCGCGGTGTCCTCGAGCGGCGATCGCAGCGAGGCACAGGGCATCCCGGAAGACTCGCCGATCTGGGCGAAGGCCACCTCGACCCGTGAGAACTGCCTGGGCCAGGACTGCCCCGATCTGGCCGGCTGCTTCGTGTTCCGCGCTCGACAGGCGGCGCAACACGCCGATGTGGTCGTGGTCAATCATCATCTCTTTTGCGCCGATTTGGCGCTGCGAGACGAGGGCATCTCGGAACTGCTGCCAAGCGCCAATGCGGTGATCTTCGACGAGGCGCATCAGTTGCCGGAGATTGCCGTGCAGTTTTTCGGACGTAGCGTCTCGACACGGCAGCTCTCCGATTTCACTCGCGATCTGTTCAGGATCGGCATGGCCGACGCGCCTGATGCGGCCAACTGGACCAGCCTGAATGCGGCCATGGAGCAGGCTTTGCGCACCTGGCGCCTGACCGCTGGCTACAAGGGCCGGCGCGACGCCTCGCAACTGCGCGCCGATCGCGAGCAGCGCGCGGCCTTGCAAGCGCTGCTCGCGATGCTCGATCCGATCGACGATCTGCTGCTCGCGGCCGCGCAACGCAGCCGCGACCTCGCGCGCCTGTCGCTGCGTGCCGGCGAGCTGCATGCCCGGCTCGCCACCTGGCTCACCCTGCTTGCGGCTGGATCCACGCCAGCCGGCCCGGGTGGCGATGCCGACGACCGGGAAGAAGGCTGCGAGCAAGGTGGCGGCCTCGACCTGCCGCGCGATGCAGTGCTGTGGGGCGAGGTTCATGCGGGCGGCGTAACGCTGCATGCCACCCCGTTGTCGGTGGCGCCGGTCATGCGCCGGCACCGCGAATCAGCATTGCATGCCTGGATATTCGTGTCGGCCACGCTGTCGGTGGCGGGCGATTTCAGTCATTTCACCGACGCCGTGGGCATGCCGGACGCGCGTACGCTCGCCATCGAGAGCCCTTTCGACTACGTCGACCGCGCCCGTCTGCTGGTGCCACGGGGCTGCGGCGATCCGAATTCGGAGGGTTATGCCGAGCGCGTCGCTGCGATTTGCTGGCCGCTCGTCGAGGCCAATCGCGGCCGCGCCTTCGTCCTCTGCACGAGCCTGCGAATGGTCGAGCGGATGAGCGCACTGCTGCGCGAGCGCGCCGCCGGGCAGGACGATCCGGTAGAACTGCTCATTCAGGGAACAGCGCCCCGAGGCGAGTTGCTCGAGCGGTTTCGCGCAGCGCACCAGCCGGTGCTGATCGGAAGCGCAAGCTTCTGGGAAGGCGTCGACGTGGTCGGCGAGCAACTCTCGCTGGTGGTCATCGACAAGTTGCCGTTCGCACCGCCCGACGACCCGGTGCTGCGTGCAAGAATCGAGGCGCTACGCCGGCGCGGCGGCGATCCGTTTCACGACATCCAGTTGCCGGCGGCGGCGATGGCGCTCAAGCAGGGCGCGGGACGACTGATCCGCTCGGAGGCCGACCGTGGTCTGTTGGTGGTGTGCGACGAGCGCCTGGTCACGCGCGGCTACGGACGCAGCCTGGTGCGCAGCTTGCCGCCCTTCGGATTCCTGCGCGATCCGGCGGAGGCGCTCGCATGGCTCGTCGAGGCGCACGGGCAACCGATAGCGCCCCGATCGGCTGCCTGCGGCGGGTAATCCAGCGAGCTCTGGGCAGCCGCTCAACGCCAGACCTGCCACCATCGACGATTGTCGTCAGTGAGCACGCGACTCTTCGCCTTGCTGTCAGGAAAACTGCGATCGAGCACGCGCTGGGAGTCGTCGCGCAGGTCGTCCAGGCCCATCCGGTCGTAGGCCTGCACGAGGATGGCGAGGGCGTCTTCGACGGCGGGCGCCTCCTGGTACTGGCGAATCACGTTCTGCGCACGATTGGCCGCCGCGACATTGGCGCCGCGCTGCAGATAGTAACGGGCGATCAGCATCTCGCCACGCGCCATCGAGTTGACCAGGTAGTTCATCCTGGCTTCGGCATCGGGGGTGTACTTGCTGTCCGGAAAGCGGGTGGCCAGCTGCTTGAAGGTGTCGAATGCCTCGCGCGCCGCCTGCAGGTCACGTTCGGCCAGGTCCTGACTGCCGAACGACGCGAGCAGCCCTTGTTGCTCGTTGAAGTTGATGAGCCCCTTCAGATAGAGCGCGTAGTCGAGCGCCGGGTGCTCGGGATGCAGCCTGATGAAGCGGTCGATCGCCGACAGTGCCAGCGCGCGCTCACCACCCTTGTATTGCGACCAGGCGATCTCGAGCTGGGCCTGCTGTGCCCAGCGACCGAAGGGGTAGCGTGACTCGAGCTTTTCGAGGAGTTCGACCGCCTTGGTGTAGTTGCCCGAGGCGATCTCGTCCTTGGCCTCTGAATATAATCGGTCCGGCGACCAGCCGATCGTAACGTCGGGCGGATTGGCGGCGCACGCTGCCACGGCAATGACCATCGCGGCGATTGCCGCACGAAGTCGGAACGCATGGAATTTCATGACGCGAATTATAGCGAAGGAGCCAATGCAGGGCCCTTCTGTCACGCTTGCTGCCGCCGCAGGGGCCGGCGAACGCCTCGACCGGTTCCTGGCTGCGCAACTGCCGAGGCTGTTGCCCGCTGAATTTGCGAATCTCTCCCGCACCCGGGTGCAGCGCTGGATAGCGCTCGGGGCGGTGCGCTGCGACGATCGCGTGGTGGCTGCAGACGCCCGGCTGACGGGCGCCGAGACGATCCTCGTGGAGCCGCAGCCCCGTGAAGCGGACACCGCATTCATTGCCGAGCCAGTGCCGCTGCTCGTGCTCTGGCGCGATGAATCGCTGTTCGTGATCGACAAACCGGCCGGTCTCGTCGTACACCCGGCAGCCGGCAATTGGCATGGCACGATGCTCAACGGCTTGCTCCATCTCGATCCTGCGCTCACTGGGTTGCCGCGCGCCGGAATCGTGCATCGGCTCGACAAGGACACGAGCGGACTGCTGGTGGTGGCGCGCACCGAGGCCGCGATGATGTCCCTGAGCGCCCAACTGGCCGACCGCAGCATGGGTCGACGCTACCTCGCCATGGTCGCCGGGCTGCCGCCCGGGTTGGGCACGATCGATGCCTCGATCGGACGCGACGACCGCTCGCGAGTCAGGATGGCCGTCGTATCGAGCTCCCGGGGTCGGACTGCGCGCACGCATTATCGGCGCCTCGCTGAGGGCCGACTCGATGGTTGCGTGGTCGCGCTCCTCGAATGCCGCCTGGAGACCGGCCGCACGCACCAGATCCGTGTGCACCTTGCGCACGCCGGACATCCGCTCATCGGGGACCTCGCTTACGGTGGCCCCCGCCTGGGCGATTTCAGCCGACAGGCGCTGCATGCCTGGCAGCTCTCACTCGTTCATCCCGCCGACAGTCGCCGCCGCCACTGGACATCTCCCTTGCCCCGCGACCTGCATGAACTTCTGCTGGCGGCCGGGATCGATCCTGCCGCGGTGTCGCAGGCGGATATGGTGCCCGAGGGAAGCGATGACCGATCGGCCTGATTCCTGGCGCGCGTTCGCCGCACTCGTTCCCGACTGGACGGCGCCGCCGCCGGGTGTGCGCGCTTTCGTGACTGGCCGTGCAGGGGGCGTGAGCATTGGGTCATGGGGGCTCGAGGGCGATCTTCCTGGCGGGCTCAATCTCGGCGCGCGCTGCGGTGACGATCCGCTCGCCGTCCAGGCGAATCGCCGGCGTCTGGCCGCTGCGCTTCCGGCGGCTCCGCGCTGGTTGCGGCAGGTGCACGGAGCCGATGTTCATGTCGCGCATGCCGGCCGGGCTGAAGTGAATGAAAAGCAAGACGCCGAGGAGCCGCGGGCCGATGCGGCGGTCACCGGTTGTGCCGGAGTCGTGCTCGCAGTGTTGACCGCCGACTGCCTCCCGGTGTTCCTTGCCGAGTCCTGCGGACGAGTGGTGGGAGTGGCGCATGCCGGCTGGCGCGGGCTGGCCCTGGGCGTGCTCGAAAGCACCGTTGCAGCAATGAGGCAGCGGCTGCCCGGGGGCGCCGCAATGCAGGCCTGGATGGGGCCGGCGATCGGGCCGGAGGCGTTCGAGGTCGGCGACGAAGTGCGCGCGACTTTCTGCGACAACGACAAGGCCGCGCTCGCAGCGTTCGTGCCCGGGCGTGGCGAAGGCAAGTGGCAGGCCGATCTCTATCAGCTGGCACGCTTGCGGCTCGAGCGCTGTGGGGTGATCGATGTCCGGGGCGGCGGGTTCTGCACGCATGCCGACATCGAACGGTTCTGGTCCTACCGGCGCCGGCGCGAGAGTGGCCGGATGGCTTCAGTCATCTGGATCGACGCCTGAACGCGCGCTCTGGGGAGCCTCGACCCGCGGACCTGGGTCGGCCCGGCGTCGGCGCGCACGACCGCGGAGCAGCCACAGCAGGAGCGCGAGCGGAAGCACTCCGTAGAACAGAAAGCTGGCGACCCCGGCGACGAACGAAGCCTCCGTCAGGGACACCAGCACGATGACGTAGATCCAGGCGATCGCGACGATATACATCTATTGTTGATGCCGATCCGGCTCCGTTAAACTGGCGCGCCGCGGGCCGCGTTGACAAAAGGCGTCCGCAGTGCAGAATGGCTGAACAATACTCACATCAGGCGCAGGAGGTCGAATGGCAACCAGGGCGCGCGAAAAACAAGCGCAGAAGGCTGAAACGACCGACGTTTCCGCGGATCGACAGGCTCCCGCAACCGTCGGTGCTCCGGCCAGAGCCGGTGCACAGGGTAAGCTGCCGGGTGCTGCGAGTTCGAGGCCGGCAACTCGAAAATCGGTGCAGGCACCGGTGCGGACCCCGGCCGTTGCGACGCCGCGCAAGGCGAGCCAGGGACGCAAGTCAAGCGCCGCCGAGGGCGCCGACGCGGCCCCTTCCGCCTCTCCGCCGCAGGCTGGAAAACCGGCGCTTGCGCAGCCGCCGGCTGCGGCGAGGGCCACCGAGCCCGCCGCGACCGGCGAGTCGGACATCGTTGCGCCAGCCGATGAGGCGGGTGTGACAACCGGCGCACTGAGCGTGGAGGAGGAAACCCGCCCCGCTCCCGGCGCCGCCTTGCAGGGGGGCGTGGCGAACGTCGCTCTCGATCCTGGCCGCACAGGGCGCGCTAATGCCGCAAACGCCGAAGCAGCGGACTTCGGGGCAGCACACGCCGGCGCCGCAGACGCCGGAACGGCGCAAGCGGGGGGTGCAACGAGGGTCGACGCAACACCGGGCGACGCGACAAACGCCAGGAGCGCCGCGGCGAGCACCACCAGTGCCGCAAAACCCCGTGCAGAGCGCGGCGAGTCCGGGGCAGTGAGCGCACCGGCGAGCGCGAGCGGACACGAGCCGGGCAGCGTGGCCGGCTCGTTC
>CAJDTU010000008.1_pt1 | contig 106109 bp, 85 predicted proteins | sample 7389901 | NCBI WGS metagenome assembly CAJDTU01 (sample SAMEA7055649, study PRJEB34461) | soil metagenome | biome: terrestrial ecosystem; feature: Peninsula; material: soil | place: Antarctica | collected 2016
TTCGCATCAGGTCAGTCGGCCGTTACGGCTTCGATCCAGACGATCACCGAGGCTGGCGATAACATCGTATCGGCAACCCGCCTGTACGGTGGCACCTACAATCTTTTTGCCCATACGCTGCCTCAGTTCGGCATCGAGACGCGTTTCGGCGACAGCGCGAACCCGGACTCGTTCGAAGCGCTGATCGATCAACGCACGAAGGCGATCTTCGTGGAAAGCATCGGCAATCCGTCCGGATCAGTGGCCGATATCGAGGCCTTTGCCCGGATCGCCCATGCACACGGGCTGCCGCTGATCGTCGACAACACGGTGGCGTCGCCGTTCCTGCTGCGGCCGTTCGAGTACGGCGCCGACATCGTCGTACATGCCCTGACCAAATACATCGGCGGCCATGGGAATTCGCTTGGCGGGATCATCATCGATTCCGGCAAGTTCCCGTGGGCCGAGCACAAGGAGCGCTTTCGCCGGCTCAATGAGCCCGACCCGTCATACCACGGGGTCGTCTACACTGAGGTTCTTGGTGCAGCTGCCTACATCGGGCGCGCCCGCGTGGTGCCACTGCGCAACACCGGTGCAGCGCTCTCGCCCTTCAATTCGTTCCTGATCCTGCAAGGCCTCGAGACGCTGCCGCTGCGCATGGAACGGATCTCCCAGAATGCCCTCGCCATTGCGCGCTACCTGGCCGGCCACGCGCGGATAGAGTGGGTCCGGTATCCCGGGCTCGAGGACTCACCCGATTACGCGCTGGCCCAACGCTACCTGCCGCTGGGCGCCTCCGGGCTTCTGTCCTTCGGCGTGAAGGGCGGCCGGGAGGGCGGGGAGCGCTTTCTCGACGCGCTGCGACTGATCTTTCGACTGGTCAACATCGGGGACACGCGCACGCTCGCCACTCACCCGGCCAGCACCACGCACCGGCAACTGTCACCGGACGAACTCGCCTCGGCCGGCGTCTCGCCCGAACAGTTGAGGCTATCGGTCGGAATCGAGCATGTCGACGATATCATCGCGGATATCGAGCAGGCGCTGGAGGCCGCTGCGGGCGCTTGAGACCCTGAGTCGCCAGCCGACGCGCTCAGCAGCGCAGCGCGCGACCGGCCGATGCGGTCAGCGCAGCGCCGGCCAGAAGCACCGCCACGGCGAGCCACGAGGCAGCAACGAAGCTGCCGCTTCGCTCAGCCAGCCAGCCGCCGATGGCGGGGCCCACGATCTGCCCGACGCTGAACGCGACCGTCATGCTGGCGATCGTCCGATCCGGGCGATCCGACGCCAACGCCCGGGCAGCGCCGAGGCCGAGCGCGGTGATCGCCATGAAGGTGCCGCCGAGCAGTGCGGCGCCGGTCAGGATCGCAAACGGTCCTTCGCCGAGCGCAGCGAGCGCCACGCCGATTGCCTCGAGAATGAACGCCGCGACGATTGCCCGGTACGGGCCGGTATGCTCGGCGATCTTCGCCCAGAGCCAGTTCGATGGAGCGCCGGCAAGCCCGACCGTCACCCACGCCCAGACTTCCCAGGTCGAAGCATCGGGCAAGTGCCTGACCATCACCACGATGAACGTCGCGGTGATCACGTAGCCGAAGCCGAGGCAACCATAGCCGGCGATCAGCTGCCTGAGGGCGCTCGAGGCGCCGGGCGCAGTCGATTCGACGGCGTTGCGCTCGAGGGCGTGAGCCGGTGCGATCGTCAGGCGCCGCCACGGCGCAACTGCCAGCAGTGCGGAAATGGCACCCATCGCGGCCCACAGCGAACCCGCGCCGAGTCCGGCCGCGCGCCCGAGAAACACGACCACCGCGGACAGCGCGATGCCGAAACCGACGCCGGCGTAGAGCAGGCTGCCGAGCATCGGTCGGCCGGTTCGCACGGCCACATCGAAGATCATTCCTGAGACGTACACCAGCACGAAGGCGCTGGCCACACCGCTGGCGAACCGCAGGACCGCCCAACCGAGCGCGCCGGCATCGAGCGCCATTGCCGCGGTTGTCAGCACGCTGAGGACGACCCCCACGCGCAGCCAGCGGACTCGCTGCGCGGCCAGGCTTGCATGCATGGCAAGCAAGGCGCCGGCCAGGTAGCCGAGGAAATTCGCCGACGCCACGAATCCGGCTTGCGCGAGGCTCAGGCCGCCCGCCTCGAGCATCGGTGGCAGCATCGGCGTGTACGCGAAGCGCCCGATACCCATCGACAAGGCGAGCACCGTGGCGCCGGCGGCGGCGAGTGCGAGCGGCGGATCGCGCCTCTCGGCGTTCACCACAGGCCGGCGAAATACAGCGCCAGCGAACTGAGGAAGCCCACGGTCCAGACGATCGAACGGGCGCTCGAACGATCGGTCACGTAAAACGCGATATACGCGATCCGGCTGAGGATGAAAACCGCGGCAAGCAGGTCGAGAACCGCAGTTGACGCGCCGGCCTGCATCGCAAGCAGCACGCCGACCGCGAAGACCGGAAAGGCTTCCCACGAATTCGCCTGCGCCGCGTTGGCGCGTGCGCGATGACCGGTCTGCGTCGCCAGCCAGGCGCGCGGCTGGTGGTTGTCGAAGTCCTGCGGCCCCCACTTTGCGATCGCCGCGCAGACGACCGGCAGGAGCGCGGCGATGATGAGACAGACGACAGCAAGGCTCATGATGATGGAAATCCGGTTGGCGAGGTTGCGCGCCGGGCGCGGCGCCTTATTGTCGCAGAGGCAGCCAGTCGAGCAGGGCGTCGAGTCCGCTGTAATTGATGGCCAGGGTCGCCTGCGCGCGAACGAGGGGCTTGGCGCGATAGGCCACTGACAGGCCGGCCACCCCCATCATCTCCAGGTCGTTGGCGCCGTCTCCGATCGCGATCGCCTCGCGAGGCGTGCAATCCAGGGTCGCGCAGGTCTGCTCGAGCGCTTCGCGCTTTGCGTCGGCGTTGACGATGGTTCCGCATAACCGCCCGGTCAGTCGGCCGTTCACGATCTCGAGTTCGTTGGATCGGGTGAAGTCGATGCCGAGCCGGCGCTGCAGGCGGCTCGTGAAAAAGGTGAAGCCGCCGGACACCAGGAGGATCCTGAGCCCGGCGCCGCGCAGCGCCCCGATCAGCCGTTCGGCGCCCGCAGTGAGTCGCACGCGCTCGTCCCAGACCCGTTGCAGGGTGTCTTCAGGAAGACCCTCGAGCAGCGCCACTCGCCGGCGCAGGCTTTCGTCGTAGTCGGGGATGTCGCCGCGCATCGCCGCTTCGGTGATCGCCGCGACCTCGGCCTTGCGTCCGGCATAATCGGCGATCTCGTCGACGCACTCGATGGTGATCAGCGTGGAGTCCATATCGAATGCGGCGAGCCGATAGTCGGACAGGGAGGCGTCGCGGGGCACGAGCGCGGCGTCGACACCGGCGCGCCCAGCCAGGCGCGCGAGCGCAGCCGGCTCGAGCGGTGCATCGTGCCAACTGGCAAGGCGGGCTTCTCGCCGGTCCGGTGGGCGACCGATCGCGGCGGCGAAGGTGTCGACCGGCGCGTCGGCAAGCGTGGGGTGCTGGATGATCAGGCAGGGCATTGGCGAGCGGGAGGCTTCGGGGCGGGTTGCGAGGTCGACAAGGTCATATAAGCAGAAGGGCAATGGAAGAATGCGAAGGGAGGCTCGCTGTGATCAGCCGGTAAGCGCTCCCATTAACTCGCGGATCCGCTGCACCCGGGAATTCAGGTCGACGGTTTGAACGGTGAAGCGAAGCCGATCCTGGCCCGAGAGCTTCACGTCACGCCGGCTCTGGATGAGCTTGATGATCCGGGCAGGATCGATTGGTGGCTCGGGCATGAACTGCAGCACGATCGCCTCGGCCGCGGCGTCGATCTTCGCGATGCCCAGCGGCCGGGAGAGAATTCGCAGGCGATGCGTTTCGATCAGGGCGCGCGCTGCCTCGGGCGTCTTGCCGAACCGGTCGACCAGTTCTTCGCGAAGCGTATCGAGCGCGTCGACCGTCTCGCAGTTTGCCAGGCGCTTGTACAAGGTGAGCCGCTCGTGCACGTCGCCGCAGTAATCGGCGGGCAGCAGCGCCGGAACCCGCAGGTTGATCTCGGTGGTGGCAGCGAAGGGCGCGCTCAGGTCCGGCTCGCGTCCGGACTTCAGGGCGCGCACCGCCTCGTTCAGCATCTCGGTATAAAGGGCAAAGCCGACTTCCTTCATCTCGCCGGATTGCGACTCGCCGAGCACCTCGCCGGCGCCGCGAATCTCCAGGTCGTGCATGGCCAGGTAAAAGCCCGAGCCGAGTTCCTCCATCATCTGGATCGCCTCGAGCCGCTTGATCGCGTCTTTGGTGATCGCCGATTCGTCGGGAATGAGCAGGTAGGCGTAGGCCTGGTGATGCGAGCGCCCGACCCGGCCGCGCAATTGATGCAACTGGGCGAGGCCGAAGCGGTCCGCGCGATGCATGATGATCGTGTTGGCGCTCGGCACGTCGATCCCGGTCTCGATGATCGTGGTGCACAAGAGCACGTTGAAGCGCTGCTGGTGAAAATCGCGCATCACGCGCTCGAGTTCGCGCTCCGGCATCTGGCCGTGCGCCACCGTGATCCGCGCCTCGGGCATGAGTTCGGCCAGCGCGATGCGCCGATTCTCGATCGTGGCGACCTCATTGTGCAGGAAATAGGCCTGGCCGCCGCGCTTGAGTTCGCGCAACAGCGCTTCGCGGATCGTGGCCTGCGATTCGCGACGCACGAAAGTCTTGATCGACAGCCGTTTCTGAGGCGCCGTGGCAATCACCGAGAAGTCGCGGATGCCCTCCAGGCTCATCGAAAGGGTGCGCGGGATCGGGGTGGCGGTCAGGGTCAGCACGTCGACTTCGGCACGCAAGGCCTTGAGCGTCTCTTTCTGGCGGACCCCGAAACGATGTTCCTCGTCGATGATGACGAGACCGAGGCGCGGAAACTTCATATGGGGCGACAGCAGCTTGTGGGTGCCGATCACGATGTCGATGTCGCCGCTGGCGATCCCCGCGATGGCGGCTTTGGTTTCCTTGCCGGAGCGGAAGCGCGAGAGTTCGGTGAGCTTCACCGGCCAGTTCGAAAATCGATCGGCGAAAGTCTGGAAGTGCTGCTCGGCGAGCAAGGTCGTGGGCGCGAGGATTGCGACCTGTTTGCCGTCGGCAACCGCAACGAAGGCGGCGCGCAGCGCGACCTCGGTCTTGCCGAAGCCGACATCGCCGCACACCAGCCGATCCATCGGCTTGCCCGACACCATGTCATGGACGACCGCGTGGATGGCCGAAAGCTGGTCGGGCGTCTCCTCGAATTCGAATGCGTCGGAGAACGACTCGTAGTCGTTCATGTCCATCCTGAAGGCGTGACCTGTACGCGCGGCGCGCCGCGCGTACAGGTTGAGCAGTTCGGCGGCCGCGTCGCGAGCCTGGCCGGCCGCCTTGCGCCGCGCCTTTTCCCATTGCCCCGACCCGAGCTGGTGAAGCGGTGCATCTTCCGGATTGGCGCCGCTGTAGCGTCCGATCATGTGCAATTGCGAAACCGGCACGTAAAGGGTCGCCTCGTTCGCATAGCCCAGGTGCAGGAATTCGGTAGGGCCGTCGCCCAGGTCCATCGTGACAAGCCCGACATAACGGCCGATGCCGTGCTGGGTGTGCACGATCGGATCGCCGAGCTTCAACTCGGACAGGTCACGGATGATCGACTCGACATCGGTCTGCGTCTCGCGCAGCCCGCGCCGGGTGCGCCGCACCGTGCCGCTGAAGAGTTCCGCTTCGGTGATCACCGCCAGATCGGCGTGGCCCAGATCGAAGCCGTCGTTCACCGGCCCGACCGCCAGCGCGATCTCCTCGGCGCTGTCCAGGAAGGCGGTCCATTCGTCGATCGAGGGCAAGGGCAAGCCGTGATCGAGCAGCAACTGGGCGAGCGTTTCGCGACGGCCCGGCGATTCGGCGACGATCAGCTTGCGCCCGGGGCGCGCGATCAGAAAGTGTTCGATTCGCTCGACTGGATTTTCGGCGCGCCGGTTGATGGCGAGATCGGGCAGGGCGCGCGCGAACGCGGCGGTTCCGCGGGCCGGTGAGGCGCCAACGAGGTCGCGGGTGTCGCCCGAAGCGTCGTGAGCGTCCCCCGTAACCGAATCACCCGACGCCCCGGCCGCGCCGGCTACGACGGAATCGCTGGAAACGGTTGTGGTGGTACCCGAATCGCTTGTGATGGCGCCCGAATCGTGGGCTCCCGGGCGCGCGAGCGCCCAGCGACCAAAGCCTCGCGCTTCGGTGAAGAAGCGCTCGACGTCGATGAACAACTCCGCGGGCGAAAGCAGCGGGCGTTCGGCATCGTGGGAGAGAAAACGGTGGCGCTGCACGGTATCTTCGGCAAAGCCCCGTGCCACCGTTTCAATATCGCCGTGCGAGACGACGATCGCGTTCCCGGGCAGGTAGTCGAACAGGGTGGCGGTGGAGTCGAAAAACAACGGCAGCCAGTATTCGATGCCGGCTGGCGCAATGCCGTTGCCGACATCGCGATACAGCGAACTTCTCGAGGGGTCGCCTTCGAAGCGCGCGCGCCAGTGTCCGCGAAATGCCGTGCGCGAAGGCTCGTCCATGGGAAATTCCCGCCCCGGGAGCAGCCGGACCCGGTCGATCGGATAGAGCCTGCGTTGCGTGTCGGGATCGAAGGTGTGGATCGAGTCGATTTCATCACCGAACAGATCGAGCCGATAGGGTAGCGAGGAGCCCATCGCGAAAAGATCGATCAGGCCGCCGCGCACGCAGTACTCGCCCGGATGCACGACCTGCGAGACGTGCTCGTAGCCGGCCAGCGTCAGCTGCGAGCGCAATCCTGCTTCGTCAAGCAACTGGCCCTCATTGAAATGGAAGGTATGCGAGGCGAGGAAAGAGGGCGGCGAGAGGCGATGCAGCGCGGTGGTCGCCGGCACGAGCAGAACATCGACCTTGCGCTGCTGAAGGGCATGAAGCGCGGAGAGTCGCTGCGAGATCAGGTCCTCGTGCGGGGAGAACGCGTCGTAGGGGAGGGTTTCCCAGTCAGGCAGCAACTGCGTGCGCAGCACCGCAGCGAACCAGCTGATCTCGACCGCCAGGCGCCGGGCATCGAGCGCGCTGGCGCAGACGACCGCAATCGTGCGGCCCTCGCCTGCTTCGCGAACCGCAAGGGTGGCGAGCAGCAGCGCATCGGACGAGCCATGACAGGCGGGAAGGCTGCGCACCCGGCCCGGCGCAGGGGCGGGAATCGATGCGATATCAGCAAGCGATGAAGCGGCAGGGCCGCCTGCGGCGCTCCCTTGATGAGGCTGCAGGACTATGGGAGGCAATGGGGAATCCATGAAAGCTTAGAATTCTAGCTTTTCCGCTGCCGGATTGCGCCCCGACCCTGATGGCCTCACCTTCTCGCCCGCCTCGTCACCTCGCCGTGATGCCCGCGGGCGGCGCGGGCACCCGCGTCGGCGCCGCCATTCCCAAGCAGTATCTCCCACTGGATGGCGTGCCGATGATCCGGCATGCCGCCGCGGCGCTGGTCGCCGCGCCGTGGATCGAATGGCTGCTGGTGGTGGTCGCGCCGGGCGATGAATGTGCGACGGCGGCGCTTGCTGGACTGCCGCGTACCGTGATTCTCGCGGAGGGCGGCGAAACGCGGCGCGACACGGTGCTGGCCGGGCTGCACGCCTTGCGCCGCGACTTCGGTGCCGGTCGTGACGGTGCCGGCCTCGCTGCCGGCAATGATGACGACTGGGTGCTCGTGCACGACGCTGCACGCCCGGGACTCGAGCGCGCAGCACTCGAGCGCCTGCGCGAGGCGCTGGCCGCAGAACCCGTCGGCGGGTTGCTCGCGATGCCGATCGCCGATACCGTGAAGCGGGCGGCGCCAGCGGCGGTGCGCAGCTCGCTTCCAGCAGTTGCGGGGACCGTGCCGCGCAGCGGGCTATGGCTTGCGCAGACGCCGCAGATGTTTCGTTTCGGGCTGCTGCTCGACGCCCTCGCGCGTTTCGCCGAGGTGACCGATGAAGCCTCCGCGATCGAACGCGCGGGCCATGCGCCGAGATTGGTTGTGGGCGCAGCCGCGAACTTCAAGGTGACGAATACCGAAGACCTGATCCTGATGCGCCGGCTGATGCGGGCAAAACGCGCCGACCGTGATGAAAAACGAAAAACCCCACCGATGAATGGTGAGTGAGGAGCGATGAGCAACGATTCGAGCACGAGCAGGCCGGGGGGCGTGGCCATCGACTCGCCGCGACCGGAGCGGGCGGTGCGCTCGGCGTTGCGAATCGGCCAGGGCTACGACGTGCACGCCCTGGTTCCCGGCCGGGCGCTGGTGGTCGGCGGCGTGCAGGTGGCGCACACGCAGGGACTCCTCGGCCACTCCGACGCCGACGTGCTGGTCCATGCCATCACCGACGCGATTCTCGGCGCCGCGGGCCTCGGCGACATCGGCCGTCATTTTCCGGACCACGATCCTCGTTTCGCGGACGCCGACAGCCTACGCTTGCTGCGCGAGGCCAACGACCGGGTCGCAGCGGCCGGCTACCGGGTAGTCAACCTTGATTCAACGATCATCGCGCAGGCGCCGAAAATGGCGCCGCATATCGCGCGAATGACCGAGGCGATCGCCGCCGCGCTCGGCATTGCCGCCGACCGCGTCAACGTGAAGGCGAAAACCGCCGAGCGGCTCGGCTTTGCCGGGCGTGGCGAGGGGATCGCCGCGGAGGCGATCGCGCTGATCGAGGAGCGCTGCGAGCCGGATTCCGCCGAGCGCATTGCAGGGGGCGCCTGAGTGCGCTTCGCGACAACCGCAGCCGGCGAACAAGCCTGGAACAGCGCAGCGCTGACCGATGGCGGCGATGCACCGCAGGCCCGGGTCTGGATCTGGCCGCAGCCGGCGATCGTGCTGGGTCGCGCGCAGTACCGGCAACTCGAAGCCGTGCGGGCGGCCGCAGGCCCCGATATCGTCGTGCTCGCCAGGAGTTCCGGTGGCGGCGCGGTCCTCGCCGGGCCCTGGTTGATCGGCTCGTCGACGGTCTTGCCGATCGGCCACCGGTTGCTGGGCGACGGTCTGATCGCAGCCTATCAATGGCTGGGCGAGGTTCATCGGAAACTGCTGGCCGGAGTCGGCGTGTCGGTCGAGTTGCTCGCTCCGCAGCGGGTAGGCCAGGCTTCGGGGCGCTTGGTCGGCGGCCCCGTGCCATGGGCCTGCTTCGGGGGCCTGTCGCCTTGGGAACTGGTCGATTCCGGGGGCCGAAAGCTCGTCGGGCTGGCCCAGCAGCGCCGGCGCGACGCGGTCTTGCTGGTGTCCGGCTTGTTGGTCGCAACGCCGCCCTGGGCGCTCCTGTGCAAGGCGCTGGCCACGCAGGCCGACGAGGAGCGCCTCGCGGCTCGCACCACCTCGCTCGAAGCGCTTATCGGGCACCCCTGCGATGCGCGAAGCGTGCGCGAAATCGCGGCAGAACTGGAACGGCTGATCTTCGAGGCGCTCGGAGACGTCTGAGCGCGCCGCTTGCCCCGCCGATGGGCGGCCTGCCCGGCTGTCCCGCGGCCTGCCGTCAGGAAGCACGGGGAAGCGCGTTGCGCTCGAAGCAGTTGCATAATATTCCGCCAGGCGCGCTGGTCGAGGCGACATCCTGGTTCGCATGCCCCTGAATGGGAGCGGAGCAATGGTGGATTTCGCACGGCTCGGTCTGATCGGTCGCTCGCGCCCATTTCTCGAGGTGCTGAACCTCATCGAGAAGTTCGCAGCATGTGATCACACCGTGCTGATTGGCGGCGAGACAGGCGCCGGCAAGGAACTGGCGGCCCGCGCACTTCATTTCCTGAGCAAGCGGCGCGGGTTTCCTTTTGTGGCCGTGAACTGCGGGGCGCTTCCGGAGACGCTCGTCGAGAGTGAACTCTTCGGGCATGCGCGGGGTGCCTTCACCGATGCGCGGGAGTCCAAGCCGGGCATCATCGCCCAGGCAGAAGGAGGCGCCCTGTTCCTCGACGAGATCGAAGCGATGACGATGCACGCGCAGGTGGCGCTGTTGCGCTTTCTGCAGGACAAGGAATATCGCCCGGTAGGCTGTGGGTCGGTGACAAGTGCCGACGTCAGGGTGATCGCTGCCACCAATGCGGACCTGCCCGGGATGGTGCGCGACGGGAGGTTTCGCGCAGACCTGATGTTCCGCCTGCAGGTCCTGCAGGTCTGGTTGCCCGCGCTGCGCGACCGGGCTGGCGACGTGATGATCCTCGCCGGGCATACCCTCGCCCGGTTGAACCGGGAATCCCGTGCCTCTCCGAAGGTCCTGCATCCGGCCTCCGAAGCGACCCTGTGCGCGCATCGCTGGCCGGGAAACGTGCGCGAACTGGAAAATGTGATGCTGCGCGAATACCTGCTTGCCACGGACTCATCGATCCTGATCGCCTCGGCGCAAGCTGACGTGGAGCGCGCCGAATCGCCGGCCCTGCCCTCGCTCACCGGGAGCGCATTCAAGACCGCCAAGGCGCGGGCAGTTGCCGCTTTCGAACAGGCCTACATCACCGAAATGCTCTCGAAGTCGGGCGGCAACCTGAGCCTTGCCGCGCGCCTGTCTGGCAAGGATCGCAGCGACCTGTGCAAACTGCTGCGTAAACACGGCATCCTGCGCCGGCAGTTCGAAACGCACTGAGCGTTCGATTTCGCTCTTCGCGGACCGACAAAAACAACAGGCGAACGTTGCACGTTCGCCTGTTGTTTGCCTTTCGGCCTGGGATTCGAACCCAACGTCGAATCGACGGCTCTACCTCGAGCACCTTCACAGTACGTGGTGCAACGGGCCGGCGTCAAGAGTGGAAAATTTCCCGCCGATCATGAGGGAAATTCTTCACATCCCGCATCGCCCGCTGTGCGCGGGCTGAACCCGGATCGCGCGATGAGGACCTGTGGTAAATGCTCCACAGTCAGGGCCGGCGACCGGGAACAGCGCCTTCAATTTCAATGCCTTGCAGCTGCCCAGTGCATGGCGCGCTTTTTGCTTATCACGCTGGCAGTTCCGCATTTACGCGGTTGATCAAGTTCAACAGCACTGCAAGGATCGAGCCAAATGCCCGCCACTCTGACCTATCCTGGCGTTTACGTCGAAGAGTTGCCGAGCGGCGTGCATGCGATCACGGGAGTTCCGACTTCGATCGCGGCGTTCGTGGGGCGAGCAAGCCGCGGTCCGACGAATTTCCCGGCAGTGATCAACAGTTTCGCCGACTTCGCGCGCCTGTTCGGCGGGCTATCCTTCGGATATCCGTTGTCGTATTCAGTGCGGGATTTCTTCCTCAACGGCGGTGGCCAGGCCATCATCGTGCGGATCTGGGCGGGTGGTCCGGATTCCTCCGGCAGCAGTACCAGCAGTTCGACCTCGTCGAGCAGCTCATCGGCCAGCAGCAGCACCGTCTCGAGCAGTGCCACCTCCTCATCGAGTTCCGGGGCCGCATTCTCGCTTCCTGCCCAGCCCGATGGCGTGGCCCGTATCGACGAAACCGGAACGGGTTCGATCGGACTCGCGCTTGAGGCAGCGAATCCGGGCGTGTGGGGAAATTGGGTGCAAGTGCATGTTCCGTTGCAGTCCCCGCTCGATCCGACCCTGCTGGCCGGGCTTGGTTATGCGAGCAGCGCCGAGCTCTTCGACCTCGTCATCTCGGACCCCGGCAGCGGGGTGAGCGAGACGATCCGCAATGTATCGGTGGTCGATGGAACGCGTCGGGTCGACCAGGTGCTGAAGCTCGAATCACAGTTGATGCGGGTGCAACTGAAGTCCGACGGCATCACGCCGCAACTGCCGGGCGCCGTACCGCCAGCTACTCCGGCGCCGGCGCTGCTGCCGTCACCGCCGAATCCTCCCGGAACACTCGGTCCGTGGCCGAATCTGAGCGGCGGGGTCGACAGCGCTATCGCGGGGGCGGACGCGTATGTGCCGACCGACGGCAGCAAGAGCGGGATCTACGCGCTCGAGAACGCCGACATCTTCAATCTCCTGTGCATTCCGCCGGATACGCCGACCTGGTCGTCCTCGGGCACGATGTTCGCCAATGTCTACCAGCCGGCGCTTGCCTACTGCAAGAAACGCCGCGCCGTCCTCCTGGTCGACCCGCCCAGCGACTGGGCATCGGTCGTCAACGCCACGGTCGGACCGGCGGGCCTGAACCTCACCGCCAATGGCGACTACGGCGCGATCTACTTTCCTGCATTGATCGAAGCCGATCCGCTGCGCAAGGGCCAGCTCGATGTTTATCCGCCATCGGGCGCGGTAGCCGGTGTGATCGCCCAGACGGACACCAATCGCGGGGTGTGGAAGGCGCCGGCCGGCATCGCGGCCGGCCTGGTGAACGTGCAGGGCTTCAGCGTTCCGATGACGGACGACGAGAATGGCGAACTCAACCCGAAGGGCGTGAACTGCCTGCGCTCGTTCCAGTTCGTCGGCAATGTCGTGTGGGGGGCGCGCACGCTGCGCGGCGCCGATGCCCTGACCGACGATTACAAGTACCTGCCGGTACGCCGCCTCGCGCTGTACATCGAAGAGAGTTTGTTCCGCGGCACCAAGTGGGTGGTGTTCGAACCGAACGACGAGCCGCTCTGGTCCCAGATCCGCCTGAACGTCCAGTCGTTCATGCAGAACCTCTTCACGCAGGGGGCTTTCGCCGGGTCGACGCCCCGCGACGCCTACCTCGTGAAGTGCGATCGCGAAACGACGACGCCGTATCACCAGAGCATCGGCATCGTGAATATCGTGGTCGGCTTCGCGCCCCTGAGGCCGGCGGAATTCGTGGTGCTGCAGATTCAACAACTCGCCGCCCAGTCCAGTTCCTCCTGAGGTGACATCAATGGCGCAATTCAGTGTCAATCCGCAACGCTTCGACCCCTACAAGAACTTCAAGTTCAAGGTGAAATGGGACGGGCGCTACGTTGCAGGCGTGAGCAAGGTCAGCGTGCTCAAACGCACGACCGAGGTCGTCAAACACCGGGAGGGCGGGGACCCGAGCACCACCCGGAAATCTCCCGGGCGTACTGACTACGACGCCATCACGATCGAGCGCGGCGTGACGCACGACGCGGAATTCGAGAACTGGGCAAACAAGATATGGAATCTCGGCGCCGGGCTTGGCTCCGAAGTTTCCCTGAAGGACTTCCGCAAGGATGTGATCCTCGAGATCTACAACGAGGCGGGCCAGAAGGTCATCGCCTACAAGGTGTTTCGTTGCTGGGTGTCGGAGTATCAGGCGATCCCGGATTTCGACGCGAATGCCAACGCGGTCGCCATCCAGCACATCAAGCTCGAGAACGAAGGCTGGGAGCGTGATCTCTCGGTGACCGAGCCGACCGAACCGACTCTGACCGCCTGAGGTGCCATCGTGCTCAGGATGCCGGACGCGCAAACCGTTCTCGGGCTCTGGGAGCGCGCCGAGCGGGAGCATCCGATCGATCGCGCGTTGTCGATTCTGTCCGTATTCACCTGCCAAGCGCGCAGCACGCTGGCGCGGTTGCCGATCCACCGGCTCGATTCGCTGCTTCTTGCAAGCCGTGTGCTGGCGTTCGGAACCCGCCTGGAAGGCGTGGCGATCTGCCCGGCATGCGGCTGCAAGATCGACGCGTCCGTGGACCTTTCGCCGCTCGCGCCGATCCCCACCGAGGACGGTGGCACCATCGACGTCGGCGATCAGGCGGTGTCATTCCGGATACCGGACAGCCGCGATCTGGCCGAGGCGGTGCTCGTTGCGGACCTCGGGAGCGCCGAGAGCATCCTGCTCGAGCGCTGCCAACTGACGGGGCCCGCGAGTGCGACGGCCGCACAGGCCATCGATGCGGAAATCGAGCGGCTGTGCGATGCGGCTTCGCTCGAGCTGCGGATGGCCTGTCCGCAGTGTCAGAACGAATTCGTCGCGTCGGTGGACATCGGGCATTTCTTCTGGGAGGAGCTGGTGTCGTACGCCGGGCGCCTCATCGAGGATGTCGATGTGCTCGCGGCCCGCTACGGATGGGCCGAGGCCGACATCCTGGCGATGCCGGAGCGCCGCCGGCTACGCTACCTGGAGCGGCTCCAGTGAGTGGCTTTCTCGCTCGCAGGGCAGCCCTTGCAGCGGGCGCCGGGGCAGGACTGATGCCTCGTCCCCGCTATCGTTTCGGCACTCGGCCGTTGATCGTGGCCGACGCCCAACCGTTGCTGGCGCAATCGACGGGTCAAGGATCGGACGCCGCCGATGAGCGGGCAGCGGCCTCCCTGTGGTCGGGGGCGGGCTCGTCTTTTTCGCAGGCACCTCTGTCCGATCCGGATGCGCTGGCCAGCGGGATCGACCGGTCGCGGCTGCCCCGCCGCTCCGCGGGTCCCGCCAGGGGCTTGACCGATGGTCCAGTTGCCGCTCGCGCGAGCGCCGCACTGAGCGAAGGCCCGCGCCAAGCAGAAGGAGAAGGCCATGCGCCGGATGGCGATGCGCGCCTCCTGTCTCTGCAAGCGTTCGGGAACCAGGGCTGGACTCGAGGCGCACAGATTGCCGAGCGCAGCGCGCAGGACGGCGTGGGCGGCTCAGAAGAACTCGCGCTTGCGCAGGCGGCGCGGGACCCGGGGGCGTTCGTGCCACGGCAAGACGCGGGCAGACCTGCGCAGTGGCCGTCGCGGCGCGCGATGCTCCCGGGTGCGCAGGCAGCCGGGCGATCGGCGGGAGCGCAGGATCCTTCCACCGTGGTGGTGCACATCGGCCGCATCGATGTGCGTGCCGTGCACGCTCCCGCAGCCCCTGGCGTGCCCCCAGCCCAAGCGAGCGGCTTGCGCAGGCCGACACTGGACGCCTACCTGCATGACCGGGACTGGGGAAGAGGGTGAGCACCGCGCTGGCGGTTGCTGCGGCTTCCCGGGTGATCGCCGCTGTGATCGACGATGCCGTGGCCGCCGCACGCCTGGTGCTGCCCGGCATCCTCGGGTCGGCGACCACGTCGTCCGCGCCGCCGGATCATGTCGTCACCGGCACCGCGGCAGAAGTCACCAACCTGAACCTGTTTCTCTATCACGTCACCTACAACCAGGGGTGGCGCGAGGTCGGGCTGCCCACGCGCGGCGCCGACGGCACTCCGGCAGGCCGCGCGCCGCTTGCCATCGATCTGCACTATCTGTTGAGCGCCTACAGCACGGGCGACTACGAGGCGCAGATCATGCTCGGCATCGGCATGCAGGCGCTGCATGAGGTGCCGGTCCTGTTCCGCAAGAAGATCCAGTCCGTCTTCTCTGCACCGGTCACGCCCGTCGACAAGGCGCTCGCGACCTCGGACCTGGCCAATCAGGTGGAGATGATCAAGGTCGTGCCGCAGCAACTCGGCACCGAGGAACTGTCCAAGCTGTGGACTGCCTTCCAGAGCAAGTTCAGGGTGTCGGCCGCCTACGCCGTGTCGGTGGTGCTGGTCGAAACCCGCGCGCCGGTCGTGGCGGCCTTGCCGGTGCTCAGCCGCGCCCTGGTGGTCGTGCCTTTCCTCGAGCCGACCATTGATTCGGTCGCCCCCCAGACCATGGCCTTCATTCCCGGTGGCTCGATCACGATTTCCGGATCCAACCTGATTGGGCGCGACACCGTCGTGATCTTCGACGGCAACCCGGGCTCGCCACAGGCGCCGACCCCGCTGGCCGGCGGCGCGTCCGTCAGCGCTCTCGTGCCGCCTCTGGCGGCAGGCATCAATACCCTGCGCGTGGTTCGACGGATCGATCTCGGTGTGAATCCGCCGGCGCCGTTCGTCGAGTCGAACGTGGCCTCGTTCATCCTCCAGCCGGTGATCCGGCGGGCTGCGGCGGCGCCGCACGACTATCTCGTTACCGTCGGCCCCCCGGACACCAGCGTCAGCCCGGCGCGAGTCCCGGTCACCCTGACGCTCGATCCGGCGATCCTGAGCACACAAAAGATCTCGCTCGTGCTCAATGAGTTGAACCCGCCGCTCGGCCGGGCGCCGTATTCCTATATGTTCGACGCCGCGGCGGCTGACCTGAGTCCGCCCGATCATGTCCTGGTGAACACGCAAGGGGTGGCGAGCGCAGATTATCTCGTGCGCGTGCGCGTGGACGGTGCCGACAGCCCGCTCGATATCGACCCGGCGACCCTTGCGTTCGCAACCCCGAAGGTGTCGTTTTGATGCCCGACTTTGCCCCCGAAAGCTGGCTCGAAGCCAACCAGGTCGCTCTCCTGGCGGAGATCGGCGCCGTGCGTTCGCTGCTCGCCCTGCACGCCGGCGAGCCCGTGGACCATGCGCCGGGGCCGCCTCCGGAGGCGATCAGCTGGCTGGATCTGGCAACCGAACGGCTCGGTCTGTCGTCGTTCGAACGAAAGATCGTCGTGATGTGCGCCGCGGTCGAACTACAGGCGAGCTTTGGCGCGCTGTGCGCGTTGGCCCAAGGCGACGCAGGCCGCCCTTTCCCGTCCTTCGGCCTGGCCCTGGCCGTGTTCGACGATGCTCACTGGAGTGCGCTCGCGCCGACCCGCCCGTTGCGGCGATTCGGCCTCGTCGAGGTGCAGGCGAGTGCCTCTCTCACACAGGCGGCGCTGCGCATCGACGAAGCCTTCCTGCATGTGCTGGCCGGCGTGAGCGCGCTCGATCCGCGCCTGTCGGCACTCGTGATGCCCCTGGAAGCACCACAACGCCTGGTTCCCACTCAGGACTGCATCGCCGACGAAATCGCCCGGATCCTCAGCCTCGTCGGCCCGGGCCAGGTGGCGCCGTCGGTGCAACTCGTCGGCAACGACCCTGCGGGCAAGCAGGAGGTGGCAGCCGAGGCGTTCGCGCGCCTGGACCTGTGCACCTACGCGCTCGATGTCTCCTCGCTGCAGCTTCAGCCCGACGACCTCGAGAATCGGGCGCGCGCCTGGGAGCGTGAGGCGCGCCTGCATTGCGCGGGGCTTTATATCGATGCCCATGAGTGGCCCGAAGCGCTCGGGCGCGACGTGCTCGCGCGCTTTCTCGACCGCTTCGCGACTCCGGTGATCATCGCGGCGCGGCATCCGCTGAAGAGCGGACGGCGGCACTCGCACGTCTTCGAGGTCGCCCGGCCAACGCGCCTGGAACAGCGCGAGCTATGGCTGGATGCGCTGACGGGCATCCTCGGTGAAAGCCCAGGCAGCGAACTCCCGGTCCTGCGCCAGGCAGTGCATCGAGTCACCGCCCAGTTCGACCTCGATGCGGGCGCCATCCTGGCGATCGCGCAGCGCGGCTGCGCCGAATCCGGCGCAACGATCGGCGAGCGGATCTGGCGCGCGGCGCGTGGTGCCAGCCGCAACGAACTCTCGGAGATTGCCCAGCGCCTGGACGACCGCCCCACCTGGGACGACCTCGTGCTGCCTGCCGACCAGCTCGAGGCGCTTCGCGACATCATTGCGCACGCACGCAATCGCAGCGTGGTGCACGACGACTGGCGCATGGCCGCGCGCCAGGGGCGGGGCCTCGGTCTGGGCGTCCTGTTCCATGGCCCGAGCGGGACCGGCAAGACCATGGCCGCGGAGGTTCTCGGCGGGGAGATGGCGCTTGATGTGTACCGGGTCGACCTCAGCCAACTGGTCAGCAAGTTCATTGGCGAGACCGAGAAAAACCTGCGCCGGATCTTCGATGCAGCAGAGGGGGGAGGGGCGATCCTCCTGTTCGACGAATGCGACGCCATATTCGGCAAGCGTGGCGAGGTCGAGCACGGCCAGGATCGCTACGCCAACCTGGAGGTGAGCTACCTCCTGCAGCGCATGGAGTCGTATCGCGGCGTGGCGATTCTCACCACCAACATGCGCAGTGCGATCGACCCGGCTTTCATGCGCCGCCTGCGCTTCGTGGTGGGCTTTCCATTCCCGGACTACGAACAGCGCGTCGCCCTCTGGAAGCGCGCGCTGGCGCCCGGCGTGCCGGTCGACGGGATCGACTTCGAGCGCCTGGCCCGCCTGAACGTAGCGGGCGGCAACATACGCAACATTGCAATGCACGCGGCATTTCTGGCTGCCGATGCGCTGCGCCCCGTCACCATGGGCTGCCTGCGCCGCGCCGCCGTGGCGGAGTGCGCCAAGCTGGAGCGCGCGCCAAGCGAAGTCGAGATCGGAGGCTGGGCATGAGGCCGCACCGCATCATCGTCGTGATCGATGAACTGAACCTGCACGGTTTCGACCCGCGCACGCGCCATGCGATCGGCGATGCTTTCGAGCATGAACTCGCGCGCCTGTTCGCGACGCCCGGGCCCACGCAATTCCAGGGCGCGCAGATCGAGCGCCTGGCAACGCCGGCCATCGCCGTCGCAGCCGGTACCGGCGCCCCCGCGCTTGGCGCCCGGCTGGCAGAACGGGTCCACGGCCAGGTCGCCGCAGCCAGGCCGGCGGCGCCCCCAGGGAGGTCGTAATGCTCAAGGCCGGCCTCGTTCTCGTCGATCCCGCCAGTGCTGCCGTGTTGCGGGTGATCACTCTGCAGTACAACCCGGAGACGCTCACGCGCACCCTGCAGGCACAAAGCGTGGGAACCGACAGCGGCCCGCATGTCGACCAGATGCGCCTGAAGGGCCCGCCCATCGAGACGCTCAAGCTCGAGGCCGAAATCGACGCTGCCGACGCGCTTGCCGACCCGGACAACAACGCTCCGGCCGTCGCCAGCGGTATCGCACCTCAGCTCGCAGCGCTCGAGACCATCATTTATCCGAGCAGCCAGCAGCTTGCCACGGCCGATGCGAATGCCCGTTCCGGCACGCTCGAGATCGCCCCGATGCAGGCCCCCCTGGCGCTCCTCGTCTGGAGCAAATCGCGCGTCGTTCCGGTGCGCATCACCGAGTTCAGCATCACCGAGGAGATGTTCGACAGCGCGCTCAATCCGATCCGCGCCAAGGTCTCGCTCGGCCTGCGCGTGCTGAGCATCGACGACTTGCCGTACTCGTCGAGCGGCGGCGGCATCTATCTCGCCTACCAGCGCCAGAAAGAACGCCTCGCCCAGCAGGCGGCCGGCGGCACGCTGGCAAGGCTCGGAATCACGGGGATCGCATGACCGATATGCTGAACGCACTGCTCGCGGCCGGTGCCCTGCCCGCGACCAGCTACGGCACGAGCAGCCGCTATTACGGGCTGCCGGTACTGGAGTTCGCAGCGCCCGATGGCCGCGTCATTCGCTACGTGAAGCGCCGCTTCATAGCGCAGGCGTCGCTCTTTCCGACGCTCGTGGTGCATCGGATCCAGCAGGACGACCGGATCGACGTGCTCGCCGCGCGCTATCTGGGCGACCCGCTTTTGTACTGGCGCATCGCCGACGCCAATCTGGCGGTGCGGCCCTCGGATCAGGTGGTGCTCGGCAATCCGCTGAAGATTCCGTTCGCCGCGACACTTCCCGGAGGCCTGGCGTGACCAACGCGATCCAGATGACGCTGTGGGTCGGCCCGGTGGTTCCGGTGCGGGCGCCGAAGTGGGTGCTCGACGCGCTGGAGTCGGTCAAGGTCACGACGAGGGCGGTCGGCACCAGCGGCTTCGAGCTCAGTTTCACGATCGACGTCGATTCACCGTTGCAAACGCTGTTTCTGATCGGTGGCGGCGCGATCCCACCCGTGGTCCGGGTCGTGATCGCCGTCACCGTGAACGGCACGACCGACGTGCTGGTCGACGGCGTGATGACCAACCATCACGTTGGCACCGACGTGAAGAACGGCAGGACCACGCTTACGGTGATCGGCGAGGACCTCACGCGCCTGATGGACTACTTCGATAGCAGCGGGTTGCCGTTCCCCGCCATGCCTGCCGAGGCTCAGGTCGCGCTGCTGCTCGTAAAGTACGCCCTGCTCGGGGTCGTGCCGATGATCATTCCGAGCGTTCTGATCGACATCCCGCTGCCGATGGACCGCATCCCCAGGCAGAAGGGAACCGACCTGAAGCATATCCGGCGCCTCGCCAATGCTGTCGGTTACGTGTTCTACCTGGACCCCGGGCCGCAGCCGGGCATGAGCGTCGCTTACTGGGGTCCCCAGATCAAGATCGGCCCGGTGCAGCCGGCTCTTGCGGTGGACGCAGACGCCAACTCCAACGTCGAGCACCTGCAGTTCTCGTTCGACAACGATCGCAAGAGCCTGCCGATCGTGATCATCCAGGAACCGACTACCAAAATCCCGATTCCGATTGCCGTCGGTGACATCACCCCTTTGAATCCCCCGCTCGGCCTCATCCCGCCGATCCCGAAGCGCATCGAGTTGATCAAGGGGGCGGCCAAGTGGTCGGCGATGCGCGCGGCCCTGATCGCGATGGCGAAGGCTTCGGCGAGCGCTGAGGCAGTGAAGGCGAGCGGCTCGCTCGATGTGCTTCGCTACGGGCGGGTGTTGAAGCCGCGCAAGCTGGTCGGGCTGCGCGGCGCGGGCACGGCCTTCGACGGCCTTTATTACGTCAACAGCGTGACCCACCAGATCAAGCGCGGCGAGTACAAGCAGGACTTCGAGCTCAGCCGCAACGGATTGGTGTCGACGCTTCCGAGGATTCCGTCATGAGCGACTTCGATTCCGAACGCAGCGATGCCGACCCGCTGGACGAGGAGACGTCGAATGCTTCGCAGCAGTTTCTGGGGAAATACCGGGCCAGCGTGATCAACAACGTCGACCCGATGCAACTGGGCCGCATCCAGGTGATCGTGCCCGACGTCTCGACCTTTGTGCCGACCTCGTGGGCGATGCCGTGCCTGCCGGTGGCGGGAATCCAGATGGGCATGTTCACTGTGCCTCCGATTGGCGCCGGTGTCTGGGTCGAGTTCGAGCAGGGTGATCCTGACTATCCGATCTGGGTGGGATGCTACTGGGGCCAGGCAGCCGAGGTGCCCGTGCTTTCGCACGCGACGCCGCCTGCGATCGCGTCCATCACGCTGCAGACCACACTGCAGAACGGGATCGTGATCAGCGACCTGCCGGGGCCCACGGGCGGAATCATGCTCAAGAGCACGACCGGCGCGAGCCTCATTGTCAACGACACCGGCATCTATATCCAGAATGGCAAAGGCGCCTCGCTGACCCTGATCGGACCGAGCGTGAACGTCAACGAAGGCGCGTTGACAGTCATATAGGGACACGGCAATGCCAGGACCCCTGTTTCATGTCGGCGCAGTCGGGATGTGCCCCCACGGAGGGCAGATCACCACCGTGCCCGGCAGTCCGCGAGTCCTGGTGAGCGGGATGCCCGTCGCGACCCTGGCCGACCAGTACCTGGTGGTGGGTTGTGCTTTCACGATCCCCCCCCCGCAGCCCTGCCTGCAGGTGCGCTGGCTGACCCCGGCCACCCGCGTGCTCGTCAATGGCTCGCCGCCTATCACGCAGGCGTCGAGCGGTCTTGCGATCAGCGCAACCGGTGTGCCGCAGGGGCCGCCCCTCATCGTGTCGACGCAAACGCGGGTGACTGCGCTATGAGCAATGCCATGACCAGCGCCGATTCCTTGCCGGTTGCTTCGCCCTACGCGATCGACGATCGGGGCCGCACCGCGGAGGCGGCGCCCGATGTGCACTTGCGCGATCTCATCGAGATGTTGCTGTTCACCAGTCCCGGCGAGCGGGTCATGCGCCCGGCCTTCGGCAGCGGCCTGCTCGGGCTGGTGTTCGCCCCGAACAGCGAGGAGCTCGCCGCGACGACCCGGATCCTGATCGCAAGCGCTCTCCAGAGCTGGCTGGGCGATCTGATCGACGTGAACAGCGTCGAGGTCGAAAGCGACGATGCGGCGCTCACGGTCACCGTCAATTTCGTCGATCGGCGCAGCGGTGACGCTGCCAGCGTCGTCGTCGGGAGGACCGTATGAATGCCTCGGCGCTCGAAGACCGTCGCAACCTGGTGCGCGAGTCGCTCACCGATCCGACATTGACGCCGGTCAATGGCATCGACTTCCTGCAGATCGATCCCACCGAACCGACCCGCCTGGACGTGCAATTCATCTTCGACGTGAATACCGACGTCGACCCGCCTTTGCCCGGCGCCATCGGTTCGAGCCTGTCGAAGAATCTTTTCACGATCACCGGTGGCGAGCGCATCACCGACCTCGAGGTCCGCTCGATCCGGCGCGTGGCACCCCGCCAGCTCGCCGTGGCGGTGGACCGGGTCGGGGACTTCTCCAGGTACACGCTGCGGATCGGAACGCCGGTGTTGTCCGCCCCGGCGGGCGCGCCGACCGATTCCCAGGTGGCCCCGAGTGGTTTCGACCCCATGCTGTGCGAGGTCGAGTTCCTGTTTCATGTCGAGTGTGCGAAGCGTTTCGACTGCAAGACGGTCTCCATGTGCGCCGAAGCCGCTGTCCCGTTGCCGAACATCGATTACCTGGCGCGCGACTATCCGGCCTTCGTGCAGGTCATGCTCGACCGGATGTCGCTTCTGGCTCCGCGCTGGATGGAGCGCAATCCCGCCGATCTCGGGATCTCGGTGGTCGAGGTGCTCGCGTACGCGGCCGATCAGTTGAGCTACCGCCACGATGTGATCGGTACCGAGGCCTACATCGGTTGCGCGCGCCTGCGCACCTCGATCCGGCGTCATGCGCGTCTGGTCGACTACCGGGTCGATGACGGCAGCAACGCACGCGCCTGGGTGAAGCTCGAACTTGGCGCCGACCTGCCTCAGGGCGTACCCCCGGGCACCCGTTGCTGCACGCTCTTCGATGGCGCGCTCAAGCCGGGACTGCCGCGCGACGCCGAGAGCTACAGCGCAGCGATTGCCGCGGGGGCCGAGTTCTTCGAGGTGGTCGCCGATCGTTTCGCCCCGGGAGATCCGCCGATGCCGTTCCCGAGGCCGCTTTTCGCCGCTCACAACAGCATGGCCGTGTACAACTGGAGCGCGAAGGAAGCGTGCCTAGAGATCGGTGCCACGAGGGCGACCCTCGCTGGCGCATACGGCCTTTGGCGCGGCGACATCCTGATCCTGGCGGAGGCCCGCGGGCCGCGCACTGGAGTGGCTGCCGATGCCGACCCCGCCAGGCGCTGCGCCGTGAGGCTGGTGGACGACGGCGAGATCGGTGTCGATCCGCTCACCGGGCAGGCGATCACTCGCATCGTCTGGCATCGGGAGGACGCCCTGGCGTTCCCGCTTTGCGTCTCGAGCATCACCGACCTGGATCACGGAAGCCTTCCCATCGTCGGCGTGAGCGTCGCCTGCGGCAATGTGATCCTGGTCGATCACGGGCGCACTCTGGGCGATCCGCTCGAGTCGATGCCCGAGGCCCTTGGCAGCGACGACGGGCAATCCCCGGCGACGGTTCCCGCGAACCGGCGCTTTCGCCCGGGTCTTGACCTTGGACCGGTCACGATTGCTGCAGCCAACCCGTACATCGCCGACCAGCCCGGCAGTCCGGATCTCGCCATCCAGTCGGCCGCACGCGCCGCGCACTGGGACGTGGCCGACACCATGCCCGCGATCACCCTGATCAGCACCGATATCGACGGCAACGAACTGGGCTGGAACGCCGCGGGCGACCTCCTGGATCCGGGCATCGGCCCTGAAACCTGCGCCTTCGAGATGGAGGTGGAAAACGATGGCAGCGCGTGGCTGCGCTTTGGCGATGGCGTGAATGGCCATGCCGTCGAGCCCGGCATGAGCTTCGAGGCGGTTTACCGGGTGGGCAACGGTGCGGCGGGCAATGTCCCGGCGGACACGATCGCGTTGATCGATCAGACGTTTCCCGGGGCCGGTTTCATCCAGGCGCTGTCCAATCCGGTGCCGGCGTTCGGGGGCAAGGACGCGGAAACCGTCGAGCACGTGCGCCAGAACGCGCCGGTGGCCTTTCGGACCCAGGAGCGCGCCGTCACTCCTCGGGACTATGTGGAGCGGTCGCTGCAGTTTCCGGGAGTCGCGCGCGCCGCGGCGAGCCTGCGCTGGACGGGTAGCTGGACGAGCGTTTTCCTGACCGTCGAGCGCGCCGCGGGCGAGCGGGTGGATCGCGATTTCGAGGCGAATCTAGTGGCCTACCTGGAGCGCTACCGCATGGCGGGCTACGACCTGGAGGTCGAGGACGCGGTGCGCGTGCCTTTGCGGGTCGCAATGCATGTGTGCGCCGCCCCGGGTTTCATTGCTGCCGATATCGAGCAGTTGCTGCTGGGTGTCTTTACCAGTGGCCTGAAGCCCGACGGCACCCTGGGAGTGTTCAACCCGCAATTGTTCCTGATGGGCGAGCCGTTCTACCTGAGTCCGCTGTATGCCGCCGCCCAGCAGATCGAGGGAGTCGCTTCGGTCACGATCAACCGCTTCGAGCGCGAGCAGGCTCCCGACGACGCGGGACTGCGCAGCGGCGTGCTGGTGCCGGCCTCGCTCGAGCTCTTCGAGCTGGCCAACGATCCGAACTATCCGGAGCGCGGCCTGTTCGAACTGACCGTGGATGGCGGACTATGAACCGGACAGGCATCTGCGGCTGCTGCGACGGTATCCAGGCCGAGACCCCGGCGACCATCGGCAATCGCCCCGGGTTGACCGCGATCGCCTACCGGGTGGGCACCTGGGCGCAGTTCAAGACCAGCATGTTCGATGCGCTCTCGACCCAGCGCTCGCTCGCCCGGTTGAAAACCCGCAGCGACGACGATTTCACGATCGCGCTTATCGATTCGTTCGCCGTCGCCTGCGACATCCTGAGCTTTTATTCCGAGCGCAGCGCCAATGAGCACTACCTTGGAACGGCCACCGACCCGGTGTCGATCCGGGAACTCGCCAAGCTGGTGGGCTACAAGCCCGCTCCGGGGGTGGCTGCAAGCACCGCCCTGGCGGTCACCATCCAGGCGCCACCGCCGAGCCTGCAAGCGCTCGCGGCACAGGGCCCGCAGCCGCAACTGGTTCCTCCGGTGATCCCGGTGGCCGCTGGTTTGCAGGCGCAAAGCGTTCCGGATCCGGGCGAACAGCCCATGACCTTCGAGACGGTCGCTCCGATCGAGGCGCGCTGGGGCTGGAACGCCCTGCGCCTGCGCATCACCCGCCCGCTTGCGCCCGATTCCGCGAATGCTGCGCCCGGCCACCTGCGCCTGCAGGGCCTGATCGGCAGCCTCGCAGCCGGCGACTGGCTGCTCGTGCTGGTGAACCAGGGCGGTGAGGCGCCCGTCTTCGGTGTGAACCGGATCGCGTTCGTCACGCTGGAGAATGCCACTCAGACGACGCTGGTGGCCTTCGAAGGCAGCGGCGCGACTCCGGTGCTGGCCGCTGATCCCACAGCCGCGCCGCCGCCTCTGTCCGGCACGCTCGGCAGCACGGTGATCGAATCGGCCATCAAGGGGCGCTTCTGGCCGGATCAAACCGAACTGATCGCCGAGGCAACCAGGCTGCAGTGGCCGCTCCCGCAACTCGAAGACAATATCAATGCGTTGAACGCAAGCGCTTCGCCCGCGGCCGTGCCACCCGTTCAGGTCTTCAGGCTCGCGGTGCGCGCCTCGGTATTCGGCCACAATGCGCCGCTTTACGCAGCGCTGCCCAGCTACACGGCGCTCGGCGGAAACATCACCTCGGTTCTCCCCGACTGGGATACGTCGCCTGCAACGATCGGTTCGGACGATTCCGACGATCCGGCCCGGTTGTCGCTCGACCAGGTCTACCCGGCGCTGGTCGTCGGAGACTGGGTGGTGGTGCACTCGCCCAGCCTGGAGCAGCCGCTCGCGTTGCGCATTGCGGGCGCCCGGGCGCTGTCTCGCACCGGCTTCATGCTCTCCGGGAAGGTGACTCAACTCGAGCTGCAGGGTGATACCGCTACCCTGGGGGGCCTGCCGATCCGCACCACCAGCGTGCTTGGCTCCACCGATGAATACCGGGTGGCGGAGGAACCGGTGCCCGGACCAGTTTCCGGAGCCCTGGTCACGCTGGCCTCGGCTCAGTTGGCGCTGCAGCCGGGGCAGCAGGTGGTCGTCACAGGAGCGGCCATCGACCAGTCGGCACGCACTGTCAGCGAGGTGCGCTCCATCGCCGCAGTCGCGCTCGTCGACGGCTATACGCAGGCCTCCCTCGATCGCGATCTTGCTCATCAATACGAGCCGGGCTCGGTCACGCTCAACGCCAATGTCGCAGCGGCCACCCATGGGGAAACCAGGAGCGAAATCCTCGGCAGCGGCAACGGAGCAGCGGCCTGGCAGCGATTCTTCCTCCAGCAAGGGCCCTTGACCTACGTGAGCGCGGCTACGCCGAGCGGCACCGCCTCCACGCTCGAGGTGCGTGTGAACGGCGTGCTGTGGAACGAGTCGTCCTGGCTTGCCGGCAAGGGCCGGACAGACCTGGTCTTCACGACTTCCGTCGACGAGCAGGGCAACCGGGTGGTCCAGTTCGGCGACGGCGAGGAGAATGGCGCGCGGTTGCCCACGGGCCAGAACAACGTCACGGCGAAGTACCGCCAGGGGATCGGCAGCGCCGGCAATGTCCGCGCGGGGCAGATCACGACCCTTCTGACGCGTCCTCTCGGCGTGCAGGGCGTCATCAATCCGGTGGCCGCCGAAGGCGGCGGCGATCCCGAATCGATGGATTGCGCGCGCCGCAACGTCCCGGTGACCATGCGCGCACTCGATCGCATCGTCGTGCTCGAAGATGTGGGCGATTTTGCCCGAGCCAGCGCGGCCGTCGCCAAGGCCGAAGCCGTATGGGCCTGGAACGGCCACCATCGGGTCGCCTGCGCGACGGTGTCCGGGCCCAACGGCGCGGCGATCGACCCGGGCACGAAGCAGTTCGGCAATCTCGTCGCGGCGATGCGCGCGGCTTCCGACGGGACCATCCCGATCGTCGTGTGCAGCTACGTGCCACGCACCTTCACCGTCGGCGCAACGCTCACGGTCGACCCGGCGCTCGATGCCGATGTGGTGGTGACGGCGGCCCGCGCGGCGCTGCGCAGCGCCTTCGGCTTCGACGCGCGCGAGTTCATGCAGCCCGTTTTTCGCAGCGAGGTGTACGCCGTCCTGCAGGCGGTCCCCGGGGTCGTCGCGCTCGTCGTCGATTCCTTCCGCCTCTCCGACCGGTTCCTGGTCGAGTCGTCGCTCGCTCGCCGCCCGTTGCAGCCGGATGTGCTCGTCGCTGAACCGCCGCTCCTGATCGGCGGGGCGCTGGTCGGCGCCCAACTGCTCACGCTCGAGCCAGGTCTTCTGCACGCGGTGGTGAACTCATGAAACCCCTGGACGGCGACGCGATCTATGCCCTGCTCCCGGCGACGGTGCGCAGCCGCGACAGCCGATCCGGCGGCGCGCTGCAGGAGCTGATCAACGTTATCGCAGGTCAGGGTGCCATCCTCGACGACAACCTTGCGCAGTTGTACGACGATCTGTTCATCCAGACCTGCGCGCCCTGGGCCATTCCCTACATTGGCGAGCTGATCGGTTATCGCCCGATCCGGCCGATTCCGCCGCGCGATTCGACTACGCGGGCCGATGTCGCCGACACCATCGGCTTTCGGCGCCGCAAGGGCACACTCACGGTGCTCGACCAGATTGCCACCGACGTCACCGGCTGGCCGGCGCTTGCCGTCGAGTTCTTTCAGGGGCTCGCCGTCTCGCAGTACGTTCGCAATCATCGGCGCCCGGGCAACGCCTGCGTCGACGTGCACGATTGGCAGTCGGCCGCGGATTTCAACAGCGCCTTCGACGCCATGGCGCGCACGGCTGACGTGCGCCGGATCGCCAGCGGCAGGGGCCGCTACAACATTGCGAACATCGGCGTATTCGTCTGGCGACGATCCGCCTTCGGCGGCGCGACGCTGCTCACGCCCTCGCAGCCCGCCGCAGCCGTGGCCATGAGTACGGCGGCGCGCGTCGGTGCGAACCGGTACACCTTCGACCCGTTCGGCGCCGACGTGCCGCTGATCAATCCGCCGCAGCCGCTGCGCGAGGACTTCCTTCTCACCCAGCGCGCCAACGTGCCATTTCCATTGCGCCGCTTCGCCCTTTTCGTCGAACTCGAGGCGCTACGCGCCGTGGCTGCGCACACCCTGGATTCCTGGCCCGCGCAGTTTTTCGGCGTCCCGCCCGTCCTCGTGGTCTGCGAGGCCGATGGAAGCGCCATCGATCCTTTGAAGATCTGCGCCTGCAACCTCGCGAACTGGACGGCGCCTGCGGACCCCGCCATCCGGGTGGCGGTCGATCCGGAGTTGGGACGGCTGATGTTCAACGGCGGGCCGCCCGATCCGGTGCGCGTGGCCTGCGCCTACGCATTCAGCGCACCGCTGGGAGGCGGAACCTATGCGCGTTCGCCGGATCCGGGGGAGGGCACGTCCCGGCCGGTGGCCTCTTTTGCCGCGGCCGATCCGGCGGCATGGCAAGCCGGCGTCTTCGAAGTCGCCGACAGCGGGTCGTTCCTCGGCGACCTCGCATTGACGCCGGGCGGCTCGCCCCTGGTGCTGCGCGCCGCCGACGACGTGAGACCCATCGTGCTCGGGCAGGTCACCATCGATGCATTGCCAGGGCACAGCGTCACCTTGCGCGGCATCGGCATTCGCGACGGCGTGGTGATCCGCAGCGGCCCGGGAGGCGGCTCGTCGGGCAGTTCCTCGAGCAGTTCCTCGAGCAGCTCCTCTGGCTCCTCGGCGAGCAGTTCCTCGAGCAGCTCTTCCAGTTCCTCGGCGAGCAGTTCCTCCACGAGCAGTTCTTCGGCGAGCAGTTCCTCGGCGAGCAGCGCCTCGAGCCTGGATCACGCAACGGTGATCGACAGCGCCTTCACCCTGATCCTGGAGCATTGCTCCCTGCGCGGCCCGCTCCTGTGGTCCTACGAAGGAGGGGGGTTCCTGACGATCAGCAACTCGCTGTGCAGCGCGCTCCAGGTCGATGACCGCGTCACGATCAGTCTCGCCGACAGCGGCGTCGACGGCGGCGGCGACACCGCGCCGGCGATCTGCGCCGCCGACGGCGCTGGGCCCTGCGGCGAAGTGAATATATCGGCGAGCACGATCGTCGGCACCATCGCCGCGCGGGAATCGACCCTGATCGAAAGCAGCCTCCTTACCGGGCGAGCGATCTTCGAGCGCACGCAGGCCGGGTGCGTGCGCTACAGCTACCTGCCGCCGGGGTCGGCCACTGCGCGCCGATTCCGCTGTCAACCGGACCTGGCGATCGATGCGTCGATTGCCGCGGCCTCGAAAGGGGTTGCGCCCCTGAGCGCCGCCGCGCAACAGGCGCTGCGCGACGAGGCGTCCTCGCGCGTGTCGCCGGCCTTCGTCGATCGAACGCCGGGTGCCGCGGGATACCTGCAGCTTTCGGATCGCGGTCCGCCCGAGATCGCCGCGGGCGCCGAAAGCGGCGACGAGATGGGCATCTTCCACAGCCTGTACAACGGACGGCGTGAATCGAATCTCGAGTATCGCCTGGGCGAGTACTTGCGCATCGGCCTGGAAGCCGGGGTGATCCATGCAAGCTGAGTCAGGAAGGAGAGCACCATGAAGGCCGACCGGAGTCGCGATACGTTCGATGCGAGCAAGCACTACCGGCGCGTCCTTCACCAGCAAGGCCGGGTGGTGCTGGATGCCGACGACAATGAGCAGGTGTCGATCGACCTGGCAACGTCGGAGACGACGACGTCGGACGTGATCGGGCCGGCCGGCGTTCCCGAGACCTCGTTGTTCCCCGGCTACGCGGGCGGCTTTGCCATCGGCATCGCCATCTTGGGCGGTACTGGTTCGAGCAGCAGCGGCTCCGGCAGCAGCAGTTCCTCGAGCGGTCTCGGCGCAGCCTTCGCCAGCAGCGTCAGCAACTCCGGAAGCTCCGCGAGCTCCAGCAGTTCGGGCGCGCCGTCGGGGTCGAGCAACTCCAGCAGCTCTTCTGGCCAGGCGCGGAACGATCTGACGATCGCACACGGGCGGATCTATGTCGACGGCATGCTCGTCGTCAACGATCGGGACACGACGCTCTTCACGCAGCCGTTCCTGCCGCTGGATCCCGGCGATCCGACTCCCGCGGGTTTGTTGGGCGCCGGCCTCTACGCCGTCTACCTCGACGTGTGGGAGCGGGTCATCACCCCCATCGACGATCCTGCCATCCAGGAAATCGCCCTGGGAGGCCCGGACACCTGCCTGCGCTCGCAGGTTGCCTGGCAAGTCCGGCTCGGGCGGGTCGATACAGGAGCGTTCGGGGGCAATCCCGGCTGTGCCCGGATCCCACCGCCCTGGCCGCCCGCGCTGGAGCAGGGGCTCCTGACGGCCCGCGCGGGTGCTCCGTCGGTCGATCCCGTTCCCTGCACGCTACCTCCCGAGACCGGTTATCGCAGCCTCGAGAATCAGCTCTACCGCATCGAGATCCAGTCGGCGGGCGGCTACGGCAGCGCAACCTTCAAATGGTCCCGCGAGAACGGGTCGGTCGTGTTCGGCATCATTCCCGGACCGGGACAATCGTCGACCGGCACCGTCAGCGGCGCAACCCTGCACCTCACCAGCACCGGGCGCGATGCATCGCTCGGCGTGAAGCATGGCGACTGGGTCGAGTTGATCGACGACCGGTCGGAATTCCTGCATGGCTGCGGCGAGTTAGTGCAGGTGGATACGAGCGACTCGGATCAGATGACCGTCACGCTGCTGAGCGCACCCAGCCAGCCGATCGACCTTTTGCGGCACCCGAAACTGCGCCGCTGGGATCAGACCCAAAATGTCGATGCCGATGGGATCCTCGTCGAGGACGGGGCCTTGGTCGACCTGGAAAGCGGGGTGCAGGTGCAGTTCTCGAACGGCCAATACGCGGTTGGCGACTACTGGCTGATTCCGGCGCGCACGGCCACCACGCAGCAATTGGTCGGCACCATCGAATGGCCGGTGGACGACAGCGGGAATTTTCTGCCCCAGCCTCCGCGCGGCGTCGTGCACCATTACTGCAAGCTCGCCATCGTCGCGTACGACGGCTTCGACTTCCAGCCGCCACCGGGCTCGAGCGCGGTGACCGACTGCCGGCTGTTCTTTCCGCCCCTGACCGGCCTGCAGACCCAGCAGTGCCCTTGCACGATCACCCTGCACCCCACCGCAAACTGGACTGCGCAACTCGCCGACCTGTTCGTCGAAAAGACCGCTATCGATGCGGAGATCTGCTTTGCGGTCGGCGAGTTCGATACCACCCAGCCTGTCCTTGTCCAGACGACCGGGAACGTCAAGGTCACCGGGGCCGGGTGGGGCACCCGCCTGGTCGGCCAGGGGCTGGAAACGGTGTTGAGCTTCAAGGGGTGCGCTAGCGTTTCGGTGCGTGATCTGGCGGTGTCTGCGACGCGTGCCGACGGCCCGGGCAATACCGCGGGCAAGCACATCGGCGGCGCCCTGCAGTTCGAGGACTGCGCGGAGGTCACGATCGATACTGTCTTTCTAAGCTGCGCCCCTGCCCTGTCCTCGGGCGTTGCGTGTCTCGCGGTGCGAAATACCATCTCCGCAGCCAACGCCGCGACGGGGGCCGGCACAGTGCATGTTCGTGACTCGCGCCTGGCGGTGGGCCAGATGCAGTACGGGATGTTGCTCGTTCACGTCGAGCACGCCTTCGTTGAAGGTAACGTGCTTCTGGGAGCGCTCGGAAAGCCTGCTTCGTTCAGCGCTGCACTGGGCAACCTTGCATACCGCAAACTGGTTGAGCGTGTTTTGATCGGCGGAGCGGCGGCAGCAATGCCTTCTCGGTCACCCTCGGTCGCGTCACCCTCGGTCACGACTTCCCCCTCGACGGCTGCAGCGATCGCGCGCCCGTTCGCGCGTATTCCCAACACTGCGGTAAAGGTCGGAGCCGTCTCGATCGCCTTCCATACCCCCCAACAGCTCAAAGGCGTGTGGCAGACCTATGTCGACGCGAACGCACCTGCAGAATTCGCCTCCGCCACCGATCTCGTGAAATACGTGAGGCGTGCGGCTTCCACCCTGTTGACCGATTCGTCCGTGCAGAGGCAATTTGCCGGCTTTGGCGATCTGACCCGCTTTTTCCAGCGCAACCAGCTCTCAATGGCCCGGGCCGGCATCGTCGTCGCCGGACAGGCGATCGCCAACCTGCGCGTTGCGAACAACCTGGTCGATGGCTTTCTGCAAGGCGTCACGGTGGGGGTCAGTCATCGCGAGAAGGCTCCTCCGGCATTGCCCGCGGACAGCGCCGGCACCGTCATCATCAGGGACAACCGCATCGGCGTGGTCGTCGACTCGGTACTGGGTCATTCGGCGGGTCGCTGTGCAATCTACGTGGGCAATGTCGGCTCACTGCAGATCGAGGACAATCGCGTCACCTTGCAAATGCCCCGGGGAGTCGATCTGGCCACCGATGGAATCCGGGTATTCGGGTATCTCGGCAAGAAGATGGTCGTGCGACACAACCATATCGGCAGTTTCCAGACCGGCATCCGGGTGGCCGAGGTAGCAGCCCCTGGTCGATACAACACCGCTCCTGCGCAAGAGCCGCAGAGCTATCTGCAACCGTTGCGCAAACTGCCGCTCAGGCTGGTTGCCGACAACGTGCTGGAGGGCGTAGTCAATCCGATTGTGGCGCCCACATGCCTGCAGATCGGCAATGGGCAACAGTGATGCACGTGGTGGCTGCCCACCGCCCTTGCGTCCGGCGCAGCAGCATCCTGGCCGGGGCGTGGTGTCCGGCACCGGGCAAGGAGCGCCTGAAGTCGCAGGGGCGAGCCGCCGGCCACCGAAGCGGACACGTCGAGCCCGCGGCTGCCATCAACGAGGGGCTGAGCTCGCCAGGGCGACTGCTGGATCCGGCCACCCGTGCTTTCTTCGAGCCTCGCCTTGGGCACGACTTCAGCCGGGTACGCGTGCATGCCGATTCCAGGGCCGCGGAGTCGGCGCGGCAGTTGAACGCCCGGGCGTATACCGTGGGTCGGAACCTCGTGTTCGGCGCAGGGCAGTACGCACCTGCAACGCTCACCGGTCAACGCCTGCTGGCGCATGAGCTGGCGCACACTGTTCAGCAGCAGGGCGGCCCCAACCCGGCGCCCATTCCCGGCTCCGCGGCCGAGATCGAAGCCGACCGGATCAGCCAGGCGATTGCTGCCGGAGCGGTCCGGGCCGCGCCACGCGTGCGCACCGCTCCGGGGCTGGCGCGACAACTCGAGGCGCGAAACGCTCGCGAGCTCTCGGATGCGGAGCTGCAGCGCGAACACGAGCAAGTCCGTCGCTGGCTGCTCGAGCACTCCATGATCGAATCCGACTACGCAGCGGCCTCGCGATACTTCAACGCACTCGAGGATGAAGTGCGCAGGCGCGGTGCCGGCAGCGGGGTCACGCCGGCTGCTCAACCGGTGGCGGTAGCGCCCGGCGGGGGCGCATCGGTCAGTCCCGGATCGGTGAACGTCCCCGCCGGCGGATCAGTGGCGGGGCCTGGCTCCCGCGCAGCGCCGATGACGGCGGCCCACGCCGGCGGCGCGCTCGGCGAACGCGAGGCCGCATTTGCCCTGGGCGAGCGCGGCTTCCACTTCGTGATCGCGCCGTCCGGGCCGGGGGCCCACTCGCTCACCGGCAGCGGCTTTGACTCGATCGCCTACAACCCGGCGACCGACGAACTCTGGCTGATCGATAACAAGGCGAGCGGTTCCCTTGGCAAGATCGAGGGGAAAAAAGCGACGGCGCTCGGGGAGAATCTCGGGGCAAGTCTCGATGCGGCCGTGCGGGCCGTCCGCGGCATCCCTGATTTCCCGGACAAGGCGAAGATCCTCGGCAGGCTGGAAAGGGGCCTTGGCGCTGTGCGCGACGGCCAGCCGATCCCCGCGAACCTGAACATCAAGCTGAAGGTTACGAACGCCGGCGGCTACGCCAGCGGCGCCCGTAACCTTCCGCCCGGCGTCGAGTATGAAGACCTGGTGGGCCCCGCGCCCAGGTCGGCGCGCCGTGCCAATGTCGCAACCGCCAAGAAAGAAGATGTTGCTTCCGGTCGCCCGAAGAGCCACGCCGACACCGAGGCGATGCGAGAGGGTGTCGGCGGCGTGCAGAGCCGCGAACCAGCCGGTATGCCGGTGCGTGCCCGGGTCGCACGCGGGGTTCGTTCTATCGGTGGCGGCATTGTAAAAATCGCCGCGGTCGTGCTGTGGAACTTTCTCATGGCGAAGCTCGAGCAATACATCGAGGGCAAGGTTACCCAGGTCCTGGTCGAACGCAGGATGAAGGCGCTCGAGCCGACAATCGCCGCGCAGCTTAACGAGCAGATCAGGGTCATGGCCGATTTGCAGCTTCGCCAGCCCGGCAAGCCCCTTTTCGGCAACATTGCCCTGCTGACGACGATCGACCGGTGCAGCGAGGAGGAATTGTGTTCCCTCGAGATCGAGGTCACGGCTGTCGACGTCAGCGCTGCAAAAATCGACCCCCCGCGCAACGAGCAGAGCCGTGTCTGGGTTGGCTTCGGTGGCAAACCGACCACCCCTCCCCCGAGTTTCGGACCTCAGTTCAGGGTTGCCGTGCCTCGCGACCTGATCCGCACGGCCTATTCGGTCGAGTTGGAGCCTCTTGGCAAGGATCAGTTGCGTGAGGTCCTTCTCGAAAGTATCGCTGCCGAAGAGTCCGCGGTGTCCGGGAGTTCCCTCACGCCGGAACAATTGCGCGCCTCCGAGCAGCGGCGCGACAAACTCAATGCTCAGTTGCGCCAGATCGGATCGCCGTGAGTAGCGCAACGCGCCGATCAGCGGGATCGACAGCAACCACGCCGTCACGCGTCGCCTTCACTCCGGATGCGGAGCGTTCAGGGTGCGGAAACTGATCCTGCGCAACTTCCAGTCACCTGGCGATATCGTCATGCTGACCGCCGCCGTGCGCGATCTGCACCTGGCCTATCCAGAGCAGTTCCAGACCGATGTGCGCACACCGTGCCCGGCCCTCTGGCAGCACAACCCCTATATCACCCCTCTGCAGGAGCAGGATCCGGGCGTTGCTGTCGTCGACTGCCACTACCCGCTGATCGATCGCAGCAACCACGCCCCCTATCACTTCCTGCACAGCTTCATCGAGTATCTGAACGAGAGGCTCGATCTGAAGATCAGGCCTAGCGAGTTCCGTGGCGACATTCACGTTTCGGGCAGGGAGAAGTCCTGGATCTCGCAGGTTGAGGAAATCGTCCATCAGCGCGTGCCGTTCTGGATCGTGGTCGCCGGTGGCAAGCGCGATTTCACGGTGAAGTGGTGGGACCCTCAGCGCTACCAGCGTGTCGTCGATCACTTCGCCGGACGCATCCTGTTCGTGCAGGTCGGCGAGGCGGGCCATGAGCACCGGGCGCTCTGCAATGTCATCGATTTGCGCGGCAAGACCGATCTGCGCCAGCTGATCCGCCTCGTCTATCACGCCCAGGGCGTGTTGTGTCCGGTCACGCTGATGATGCATCTCGCGGCGGCCCTGGAAATGGCGCCCGGCATGCCGAAGAACCGTCCCTGCGTGGTCATCGCAGGGGGGCGCGAGCCGCCGCACTGGGAAGCCTATCCGCACCACCAGTTCCTGCACCGTGCCGGCGCTTTGTTGTGCTGCGACGACGGCGGCTGCTGGAAGTCGCGCGTGCGCCCGCTCGGCGACCGTGATGAAAGAGATCGCCCCGAGCATCTGTGCGTGGACGTAGCCGGCACGCTGCCGCGCTGCATGGATCTGATCAGCGTCGACGATGTCACCCGGGCGATCGAGATCTACTTCCTGGGCGGCGCAATTCCCTACCTTACCGCCGGGGAAGGCGCGGCCGTGCGCAGCCGCGCCGTAAACGGTTCGTAGTCACGGATGCCACCCGACAGAGCAGATCTCATGGCCCTCGACGAACTACTCGCGCGCAAAGTGAATGACGGATCGGCCGTGCCGGCGCAACGCGCGGCGGGTTGCGGCCGCGCGACGTTTGCGGAACCCGCTCTGCCCTCGGAGACTTTGTCGGTAGCCGTGCGCATCGACGGCGGCATGGGTGACGTTTTGCTTGCATCGCCCCTGATCGCGGTGCTCTTCGACGAATTGGGGCGCTGCGACATCGATGTGTTTTATCACCAGCCCGAGGCCGCCAGGTTCGTCTTCAACTGCGCCCGGTTCGTTCGTGCGGTCTACCCGATGGCGCAGCTCGGCGCGACCGAGCAGCACTACGACCTGGTGATCGCTACGCTGCAATTCATCCGCTACGCCGTGCGCGATGCTGCGAAGTTGCAACGCGTCTGTCCCGGCTTCGCAGCGCGGATGCCGGAAGTTGCGCAGCGCTTCGCCCTGTTTCGCGGACTTGCGGATCGCCAACCCTCCCTGGACGGTCTTTGGGGACGGATCTGCGTGCGCGAAGGCCGCGACGTGCTCGACAGCATCGGGTTCCTCGGAGGGGTAGCGGTGACGCGCGATAGCGAGTTCTTTCTCGCTCCCGATCCGGCGGCCCTTTGCATCCTGGAGACGCGCCTTGGCGGGTACGGGCAGGCCTTTGTCACGCTGCATGACGGTTTTGACAATTCCACAGCGATTGCGCCCGGCGCGGCCACCAAATGCTGGCCGCTGGAGCATTGGCGAGCATTGACAGGGCAACTCAAGGCGAGTTATCCGAACGTCCGGCTGGTGCAGATCGGTGCGCAGAAAAGTCGACACATCCCGGGCGTGGACGTCGATGTGGTGGATCGCGCGAGTCTGCACGAAGCGGCGTGGCTCATCAAACACGCACAACTCCACATCGATACCGACTCGGGCCTGGTGCACCTTGCACGCGCGCTGCACACGCCCGCTGTGGTCATGTTCGGCCCAACGGACGCCGACTACTACGGCCATGCGTGCAACAGCAATATCGCGGCGAGTGGCTGCAGCAATTGCTGGTGGTCGACCCCCGATTGGCTTTCGCGCTGCCCCCGCGGGCTCGCGCGCCCCGAGTGCATGGAGTCGATCACGCCCGATGCGGTCTTTGCTCAGGCCGCCGCGCGGCTTGCCGCCGCGCAGCCCACCACGGCGCAAGCGGGCAGGGTGGCGTGTTACGACGGTAGCTTGTGCCAGTCGCGCCGTGCGACGCTCGCACGCCTGTGCGACGCACTCGAGTTGCCGTTGCTGCCAATCTCACAGCACATCAAGAGCGAGCGCAGCGGCGTCTATATCCACGCATCCAAGCAGTGGGAATATCTGTATGCACTCGACGCGCTCGCCGACGGTCTTGATACCGGGCGCCAAGCGCTGCGGATCGCCGACCTCGGTGGTGGCCGCGGTGCGCTGGGGCCCTACCTTGCAACACGCGGCCACGAGGTCGAGATCTTTGATACGGACTATTTGTGGGACCAGGGCACTGATCCGTTGATCGAGTTGCGCTTCCGGCGCTGGGCCCGCAGGGTTGGATGCTCCGCCCGCTTCGGAACCCTCTACAACGTGCCGGCGCCTTCGGCATCATTTGACGCGGTGACCTGCATCTCGGTTGTTGAACACGTGCCTTACAAGGAATACGTGCTGAAGGAGGCGTTGCGCATCCTTCGGCCGGGCGGGTTGCTGATCCTGACCTTCGACTTCGCGAACGCCCCGGAGCGGTTCGAGGATGGCATGCGGCGCGAAATCTTCAGTCCGCAACGTCTCTCTCGCACGCTGCGCACACTGGCAATGAACCTCGCGCCGTTCGACGCAGACGAGTTGGAACGAAGCGCGCGGAGAATCCAGGTCGACGGTGTCTGTGGAATTCCCGACGGCATGACGGTTGCCGGCATGGTGATCCGGAAGGCCTGACGCCTGCGTCGGCAAGTCCTCTTCAAACTGACCTGCAGGTCAGGCCGCCGTCCACTGCGAGGCACTGCCCGGTGATGTATTCGGCATCGTCCGAAGCCAGGAACACGGCCGCCTTGGCGATATCCCAGGCGGTACCCATCCGGCCGGTCGGCGATAGTTTGTTCCGCGCGGCCACCATCTCTTCCTTCGACCGGTACTGACCGGAGATGTTCTGGTAGATGTGCGGCGTGTCCATCAGCCCCGGCATGATTGCGTTCGCGCGGATGCCGCGCGAAGCGTACTCGAGCGCGATCGCTACTGTCAGGTGGTTCACGGCGGCCTTGCTCGCGTAGTAGGCCGGATAGGGGTAGCCGGTGTAGCGCACGGCAGCCACCGACGAGATGTTCACGATCGCACCGCGCTTTTGCTCGAGCATCGTGGGGATCACCGCCTGGCAGCACAGCATGACACTTTTCAGGTTCACGTTCATGGCGAGGTCCCATGCCTGCTCGGTCATCGTCTCGATCGTGCCCATTGCCGGCATGCCGACATTGTTGTGCAGGATGTCGACGGCACCGTACTGCGCGCGCGCCGCGCGGACGACTTCGGCGACCTGCTCGCGGCGGGTGACGTCGCATTGCTGCGAAATCGCCCGTCCCCCTTCGGCGATGACGATGTCGCGCGTCTCGGCTGCCGCCTCGCTGTCGATGTCGACCGTGATCACGCGCGCGCCCTCGCGCGCGTACTGCACCGCAGCCGCCTTGCCGTTGCCCCAGCCGGGTCCGACCGAGCCGGCGCCGAACACCAGGGCCACGCGGCCCGCCAGTCTCTGGGTCATTTCGAAGTCTCCGGGGAGGGTTTTCGAGGTTTATCGGAGTCGCGAGGGTTGCCGGAGTTGGTAGCTCAGGTTCTACAGGAACCCGGTCGATATCCACGGAACCGCCGCGACGATGACGATGCCGATGAACAGCGCCACCATGTACCCCACGATCGGTCGGATTCCCTCATCCGGGTTGACCCGCGAGATCACGCAGGCGGCGTAGTAGCCGACCCCGAACGGTGGCGAGAAGAGACCCAGCCCCATCGACAGCACAGCGACCATTGCGTAGTGCACCTCGTTGATGCCGACCGCTCGCGCGATCGGAAACAGCAGCGGGCCGAACAGGACGATCGCCGGGATGCCTTCGAGCACCGAACCGAGCACGATGAAGGCCGCTATCGACGCTGCCATGAAGGTCGCCGCACCGCCGGGCAGGTGCGTCATCGCGTATGCCAGCGAGCGCGAGAAGCCGGACTGAGTCAGCCCCCAGGCCATCGCGGTCGCGGTGCCGATGATCAGCAGGATCGCGCCGGACAGGCAAGCGGTGTCGAGGAGCATCGGCTTGAGGCGCCGCCAGTCAAACTGCCGGTACAGAGCCAGGCCGACGATAACGCTGTAGGCGATGCCGATCGTCGAGACCTCGGTCGCGGTCGCGACCCCTTCGATCACGGCGGCGCGGATCAGGAACGGAAGCGCGATCGCTGGCGCCGCGATCAGGAGCGTCTTGACGACGTGGCCCCACGCGGCACGGTGGACTTGGCTCAGATCCTCCCCGCGATAGCGGTGCCAGATAATGAAGCACAACATGACGCCGAGCACTGCGCCGGGCAACATGCCGCCGGTAAAGAGCGCTGCGATCGAGACGCCGGTCACGGCGCCGATCGTGATCAGCACGATGCTGGGCGGAATCGTTTCGGTCTGCGCGCCGGCGGCGGCGAGCAGGGCCACGAGGTCGCCCGGCTTGGCGCCGCGCCGCTTCATCTCCGGCAGCAGCACGGGCGCGATCGCGGCCATGTCGGCGGCCTTCGATCCGGAAATCCCTGATACCAGGTACATTGCGCCGAGCAGCACATAGGAGAGTCCGCCGCGCACGTGACCCAGGAGGCTGACGAGAAAGGCCACCATCGCACGCGCCATTCCGGTCATCTCGATCAGCAGGCCGAGGAAGACGAATAGCGGGACGGCCAGCAGGATGATGTGCGACATGCCTTCATCCATGCGGCCGACCATCACGATCAACGGCGTGCGAGTCGTGAGCGCGAGATAGCCGAAGGTCGCCAGGCCGAAGGCAAACGCGATCGGAACGCCTGCGCACACACAGATAGCCACGCCGATCACGAAGAACAGGATCAGATTCAGGTTGCCCAGCCCTTTGAAGAGCGGCGTGGCCAGCCAGAACGCACCGACGATCACGCCGACCAGCGCCGCCGCAGCGAGCACGCGGCGGTAGTTGGGCTCGCGCCACAGCCGCAGCAGCGCGAACACCGCCATCAGCACGATGCCGATTGGCAGTGCAGCGGCCCGCCAGATATTGGACAGGCCGAGCGCCGGCGTGGTGATGGCCGCCTCTTCGATCGCGTATTCGTATGCAGGCCATCCGATAAGCAAGAGAAACGCGAGCGGCGCGGCGACCGCCAGCATGTCCAGGAATGCGCGCGCACCGGGCGCGGCCTTGCTGACCAGCGCCGTCATTCGCATGTGCTCGCTGCGCAGAGAGGCGATCACCGAGCCGAGCATCGCGAGCCACAGGAAGAGGATCGACGATAGCTCATCGGACCAGATGAGCGGTGTATGCACGACGAAGCGCGCCACCACTCCGGCAAACAACACGATGATTTCCGCAGCCACCAGCAAGGCAGCGGGGATCTCCACCAGAGTCGCGAGGGCTGATTCGAGCCTGGCGACGCGCGACGCCGGCGCCGTCGCCGCAGGCACCCCTTCCGACGACAGAGTGGGATCGCCGTGCATCGCGGCTACGCCAGCTTGCCGGTAACCTTCTCCAGCTTGGACCAGGCTTCCTCGCCGAACTTCGCCTTCCAGTCAGCGTAGAAACCGGCTTTGCGCAGGACATCGCGAAACGGCGTGGCATCGGTCTGGTTGAAGACCAGTCCCTTGCTGCTCAACTCCTTCTGCAAGGTGGCATTCAGTTCGGCAACGTCGGCCCGCTCCTTCACGGCAGCCTCGTTGACGTGCTTCGCCACGATCGGCCGAAGCTCGGCTGGCAGCGCCTCCCACGCGCGTTGGTTGGCGAGAAACCAGAAGCCGTCCCACATGTGGTTGGTCAGCGAGCAGTACTTCTGCACCTCGTAGAGCTTGGCGGTCGAGATGATCGCGAGCGGGTTCTCCTGGCCGTCGACCACCTTGGTCTGCAGGGCCGTATAGACCTCTGCGAAGTTGATCGAGGTCGGTGCCGCTCCGAACGCCTTGAACATCGAGGTCCACAGCGGCGACACCGGGACCCGGATCTTGAAGTCCTTCAGGTCATCGGGCCCGCTGATCGGCTTCGTGGACGAAGTGATTTCGCGAAAGCCGTTGTCCCAGATCTTCTCCATTGCCACCAGCCTGGACTTGGCGATCTGCGTACGGATATAGGCGCCGAGGTCACCGTCCATGGCACGCCAGACGGTGTCGTAGTCCGGGAACGCAAAGCCCATGCCGTTGATCGCCGCCGCCGGCACCAGGGTGGAAAGGATCAGGCCCGACAGGGTGAAGAACTCGATGCCACCGGAGCGTACCTGGCTCAGCATATCGGTGTCCGATCCCAACTGGTTGTTCGGAAAGATCTCGATGTCGACGCGCCCTTGCGTGTCCTTGCGAATCGCCTCGACCATCTCCTTGGCGCGAAGGTTCATTGGGTGGGTGATCGGGAGATTGTTGGCGAACTTGTAGTTGAACTCGGCCTGCTGGGCAAAAACCCTGGGACCGGGAAGTGCAGGCAGCGCCAGTGCGCCGGCGGCTCCCAGCAAGGCGCGTCGAGTGACATTCATGATGGTTCTCCGGAAGTGGTTTTGAACGGGACGAATCGAGCATGCCTTGAACTTAAATCTCCAGTACCCCGGCTGCCATGAATCCACCGTCGACCGGCAAGATATGGCCAGTGATGTAGGAAGCGTCCTCGGAAGCCAGGAAGCTGACCGCGGCTGCGATCTCGGCCGGTGTGCCGTAGCGCGCTGCGGGCACTGCGCGGTGGTAGTTGGCACGCGTGGTCTCGGAGTGCAGCGCTTGCGTGAGAGGCGTATCGATGGGCCCTGGCGCCACGCCGTTTGCCGTGATGCCGAGCGGGGCGAGTTCGATCGCCATCTGCCGGGTCAGGCCGATAACCGCTGCCTTGGAGGTGCCGTAGGCCGTCCGACCGGCGCTGGCACGCAGGCCGGAGATCGACGCCAAATTGACGATGCGCCCCCAGTTTCGCGGCCGCATCAGCCGCGCCGCATGCTGCCCGCACAGCATCGGGCCGGTGACATTGATGGCCATGACCAGATTCCAGTGGTCGAGCGGGTAATCGATGAACGGAAAGGTCTTGGCAATGCCGGCATTGTTGATCAGCACGTCGCAACGTCCATATCGTTCGGCCACCACGGCGAAGCCCGCGGCAATCGAATCGGGTTGGCCAACGTCCATGGTCAGTGGCCAAGCCTCGAACCCTTGTGCCTCGATCTGCGTCGCTGTTTCGGTCGCTGCCTGACCGTTGACATCGGACACTACGACCGTACAGCCATCGCGCGCCAGCTTCGCAGCGATCGCAGCGCCGATGCCCATGCCGGATCCGGTGACCAGGGCGATTCTCTTGTCCATCAAAGTAACTCCGTCAGGGGTGGTTATCGACCTGCTGAGGGTTTCGCATCCGGAAGCCACTCCTCCAGCGTCACCTCGAAGGTCATGCAGATCGGATTCGAGCCGGCTACGAAAGGTCCGCCGTAGACGTTGCCCTCTGTGTCCGCCACGACGCCTGTGAGCGATGCGCAGAGCGAGCCGTCGCCCTTGGAGCGCACCTCTCCGGCAAGACTGACGATCTCGACACCTGGCCCTGCGATCTGCAGATACTTGCCGTCAAGCGTGCCGAGGCACCCGTCGACAAGGCTGCCCAAAGCACCGCGCACAAACGCGTTCTTGAAACCCTCGGCCAGGCAGAGCTTCTCCACGCCTTGCACGAGGTCTTCGTTGGGCGCGATTCGTGCATAGGCAACACGGCCCATTGCGCCGCTTTCTACGATCGACGTTTCACTCATCCGGGCTCTCCTCATGGGGTTAGATCAAAGGAATGTTGGTTTCAGGGTCGAATGCCACGCGCAGCTCGAAGCCTTCCAGCGACGTCACCAGCACGGAGATCGGATGAGGCCCGACGATGGAGGATTGCGTAAGGATGTGACCGCCCCTTGTCTTGCCGTCTTCAGTGCGGATCGCCGCATGGCAATGCACGATCGGATCGCCATGCAAGTTCTTGCCGAGGGTTGCATTGCCGAAGACCAGGTAGGCGCGTCCGGCACCGATGGGGTCGCTGTAAGCGATCACCGCGCGCCGCGACGGGTCGGGGGGTGCCACGCAGTACTGGAGTTCGTGGAAAAAGCCGCCAAGAATCGTTGTAGACGCGCTCTTCACGCCGGCTGCTACCAAGGGCTGCACGAGAGCGTCGAAAAGACTGAGCCCCGGCTGGAGGGAGAGGCGGATGTGTCTTGCAGTCGGAGAATGCCTGCTCTGGATCCTTACCGGATTGAATGCTCCTGGATGAATCAGCGTGCGCGGACGAGTGAACTGGGAGGACGGTTTCGGCGCCATTGAAGTTGTTTCCTCTGGTTTCGATCCCTTGTGGGGACCTGCCTGACTCGGCTCAGGCGACGCTCGCAAATTGCGGGCGATGCCAAGGACATTTCAGGAAGTCGTCGGAAGATCGCCGCGCTCGAGGAGCAGGCGCTTGACGTCCTTCTTGGTGACCTTGCCATAGCCGGACTTCGGCAGGGCCTCCCAGAAAAGAACCCTGCGAGGCCAGCGGTAGCGGGCGCATCGGCCCTCGAGGTGGGCCAGCAGCGCCGCCTCGTCGACGGGCTCGGCTTCGGGCCGTCGTACGACGACGGCGACGCCCACCTCGCCCCACTTCTCGTCGGGCACGCCGAGCACCGCCACCTCGGCTACGCCGGGGTGGGTGAGCAGCAACTCCTCGACCTCGCGCGGATAGACGTTGGAGCCGCCCGAGATGTACATGTCGGACTCCCGGCCCGTGATGTAGAGCAGCCCGCGCTCGTCCATGCGGCCGAGGTCGCCGGTGTGGAACCAGCCACCGCGCAGCGCCTTCTCGGTGGCGCCGGGATTGCCCTCGTAGCCCGCGAACACGGCCGGTCCGCGACAGCAGATCTCGGCCACCTCGCCCACGGGCACCGGATGCAGCTTCTCGTCGAGGATGGCAACTTCCATCCCCGTGCGCGGCCGGCCGCAGGAGCCGATGTTGGCGTTCGGGTCGTCGTCGTCAGCCGAATGCATCTCGGGAGGCAGCACGGTGATGCAACCGGTCACTTCGCCGAGGCCGAAGTACTGGACGAGCACAGGCCCGAGTTTCTGCAGCGCAAGCTTTTGGTCGGCTCGATACATCGGCGCGCCAGCGTAGATCATGTAGCGCAGCGACGAGTGATCGTAGCGGTCCACCGCCGGGTCTTCCACGAGCAGCTTCACGATTGTCGGCACAGTGAACAGGTTGCTGACCCGGTGCCGCTCGACGAGCTGCCAAAAGACATCGGGATCGAGCTTTTCGCCGGGCAGCAACACGGTCGCAGCGCCGCGCGCGACATTGAGCAGCGCATGGATGCCCGCGCCGTGTGACAGCGGCGCTACTGCGATCGAACGGTCCTGCACCGTTGTGCCGGGGATCAGGTCTGCCAGATGGTTGGTGACGACGAAGGCCATCTGACCATGCGTCAGCACGCCCGCCTTCGGCTTGCCCGTGGTGCCCGAGGTGTAGAAGAACCACAGCGGATCGTCGTAGCCGACGGTGGCCTGCGCAGGCCGCTCGCCCATGTGCCGCTCGACGAGCGCCTCATAGGAGTGCTCGCCCTCGCGCGACTCGCCGATGCAGACGACGTGCTCGAGCCGCGGCGAGGCCTCGCGCACCGCGTCGGCGTGCGCGGCGAAAGCGGCTTCGACGATCATGGCGGTGGCGCCACAGGAGGCGCCCAGCCAAGCCACTTCGTGCGGGGTGAGCCGGAAGTTGGTCGGCACCCACACGCAGCCGAGCTTGAACGCCATCCAGCAGCTCTCGAAGAGCTGGCGGTTGTTGCGGGAATGTACGAGGATCCGGTCGCCTTTTTGCAGGCCGAGTTCGCGCAGCGCGGCCACCATTGCATCGACGCGGGCGTCGATCTCTTCCCACGTCCACTGCCGGTCGCCCTGGATCAGCGCGGCGTAACGCGGGTACAGGCGGGCGGTGTGCGTGAGCAGCCGCCCGAGGTTCATCACCTGCGCGTCGTTCACGCGGCCTCCAGCACGCTCAGGTAGTTCGCCACGGCTGCGCCGCCCATGTTGAAGACGGCCCCGAGGCGCGCGTTCGGCACCTGCATTTCGCCGGCTTGTCCCGCGACCTGCATCGCGCCCATGACGTGCAGCGATACGCCCGTGGCGCCGATCGGGTGGCCGCGCGACTTCAGGCCGCCCGACGGGTTGACCGGCAACCTGCCATCCTTCGCGGTGACCCCGTCGAGGATGACGCGCGCGCCCTGGCCATGGGGCGCAAGGCCCATCGCCTCGTACTCGAGCAACTCGGCGATGGTGAAGCAATCGTGCGTCTCGACGATATGCAGATCGTCGAGCGTGACGCCAGCCGCCTCGAGCCCCTGCGCCCAGGCCCTGGCCGCGCCCTCGAAGCGCGTGCGGTCACGCCGCGACAGCGGCAGGAAGTCGTTGACCTGGGTGCGCGAGCGCCAGCGCACCGCGGGCACCTGCGCGCCCGAGACCCGCTCCGAGGAGATCACGAGCGCCGCCGCGCCGTCGGAGACCAGCGAGCAGTCCGATCGCTTCAGCGGCCCAGCGACGATCGGGTTCTTCTCGGAAACCGTGCGGCAGAAGTCGAAGCCGAGGTCGCGCCGCATGTGGGCATAGGGATTGGCAAGGCCGTTCCTGTGGTTCTTGGCCGAGATGGCGGCGAGCGCGTCGGACTGGTCGCCGAAGCGCTCGAAGTACTCGCTCGCAATCTGGCCGAACAGGCCAGCGAACCCGCCGGGCTTGCCTGCCTCTTCCTTCACATACGAGCATTTCAGCAGCACCTCGCCGATCTGCGCGTTGGGAAGCGTGTTCATCTTCTCGAAGCCGACGACGAGCACACGCTTCATGCGCCCGCTTTCGACCGCATCGAGCGCGCCCCAGATCGCCGCCGATCCGGTGGCGCAGGCGTTTTCCAGACGCACCGCGGGCGTGAAACGCAGCTCAGGGATTGCCACGCCGGCGAGCGCGGCGCTGAAATCCTGGGGTACGAAGCCGGCGTTGAAGGTGCCGACGAAGACACCGTCGATGTCCTTGGGCTCGAGCCCGCTGCTGGCCAACGCGGGCAGCGCCGCGTCGCGGAAGAGCTGCTCCAGGTCGATGCTGTCGAGCTTGCCAAACGGGGTATGGCCCCAGCCGATGATGTGCGGTTCGTTCATGAGTGAAGCCGTGGGAGATTGAAACATGGTTTGCAATGTGAACCGTATGAGCGGTCCACCATTGGATGATAGAAGAGATAGTAGAGGTGCATGATTCGCATAACAAGAAAGATTGATATCGAACTCAAAAAAAAGGTTCACCATGTGTACCTTTAGATGCTGGAGGCGCAATATGTAAACCGTGAACCGGCATTCGAGGGCCTACGCTGGACAAAGAAACTGACAGGGCGAAAGTTGTGGGCGCTCAGACCTTGCGTCGGGGCTTGTCCGTCCTGCGCCTGTTCGCGCGGGTCGGTCCCGGCGGCCTGCGCATGGGCGAGATCGGGCGTCGGCTGCAACTGAACAAGGCGACGGCCATCCGCCTGACCCGCACGCTGGTGGACGAGGGCTTTGTGCTGCACGACCGTGCATCGGGCCGCTACCGCCTGGGCCCCGAAGCGTTCGCTGTCGGCTTGGCCGCCGAGCCGAGCTACGAACTGCAGCGGCTTGCGGCCTCTACTCTGCGGGCGTTGGCCGCGGAGTCCGGAGACACTGTTTTCTTCAGCGTACTTCACGGCGACGAGAGCATTTGCCTGTCGCGCGACGAAGGCGATTTTCCGATTCGCAATCAGCTCATCAAGCCAGGGGACCGCTGGCCGCTTGGTGTCGGTGCCGGCGCCAGCGCGATTCTTGCCGCACTGTCTGACGAAGATATCGACGACGTGCTCAGGCGCAACTCGGCGTTGCGCGCCGAACGCTTCCCTCGATGTACGGATACGGCGATCAGGTCCATGGTCGACGAGGCGCGGCGGCAGGGCTACTGTGTGCAGCCAGGGTTGGTGCTGGAGGACAGTTGGGCCGTCGGGGTCGCCGTCTACGACGTCAACGGCCGGCCAACGGCGTCGATCAGCGTGGCCGCCATCAAATCCCGCCTGGGTATCGGCCGCAGCGCAACGCTTGGCAACCGTCTGATCCAGGCCAGCCGAGAACTCGCAGCCCTTCAAGCGGTGAACCAGAAGCAGCGCGGCTAGGCTGGCGGCGGACAGCGGCAGAAAGGTTCGACTTGGAGGTCAGCCGCGTACCGACGCCGCGGTGGGTAGATCCGGTAGTTCGAGGCGGACCTGCAGACCGCCTTCGGGTGCGGCGTCGAGCACGAGTTGCCCGCCGTAGCGGCGCGCGATCCGTTCGACGATCGCCAGGCCGAGGCCCGCACCGCCGCTTTCTCCGCGCGCTGTGTCGAGGCGCTCGAACGGGCGCGTGAGCCTTTCCCGTTGTCCGGGCGGCACGCCCGGCCCCTGATCGTCGACGTTCAGCGCGATGCCCGACGGCGTTGCCCGCGCCTGCACCGCTATCCTTGCCACCCCGTCGTTGCTCGTGCCGTAGCGAAGCGCATTGTCGATGAGGTTGCCGAGCGCGCGCAGCAGATCGGTGGGGTCGCCATGCCAGCGCTGCGCATCGCCGGGGTCGATCGTCAGCTCCAGCGCGCCCACCTGGCGCGCCGGGCGGTAGGCGCTGGCGGCAGCGTCGATGATCGCCGGGACATCGACGTCTTCGCCGCGTGCCGGTTGTCCGATCCGCGCGTAGTTGACGAACTGGCCCACGATGCGGTCGATCCGTTCGATATCGCCGACCATCGCGTCGCGCGGGTCGTCGCCCAGGGATGCCAGTTCGATTTCCATGCGCAAGCGGGCCAGTGGACTGCGGATGTCGTGCGAGATTCCAGCCAGCGCGATGGTCCGGTCCTGCTCGAGCGCCGCTAGGTCGGCCGCCATCCGGTTGAAGCGCCGATTCAGCGCGGCGATCTCGGTCGGGCCGGTCTCGGGCAGCGCCGGCGGCCGCTGACCGCGGCTGATGGCGCCCAGGGCTCCGGCCAGGACGGCAAGCGGGCGATTGACCCGCCGCGACAGGATCAGGGCGCCGAGCAGCGACAGCGCCAGTGCAATGGCGCCGAGCAGGCGCAGGCTGGGCCCGAACTGGCGTTCGATGCGCGAGCGCGGCAGGATCAGCCAATAGGCGTCGCCCTCGATGCCGAAGCTGATCCACACGCCGTCGATCCCGTTGACGCGCCCCGCCACCCGCGTCGCCTCGCCGAGCAGTTGGCGAAGCTGTGATTCGATCGCCTTCAGCCGCTCGTCGGCGACGCTCGAATCGATGCGATCGCCGGGCTCGAGAGGCAGCACCCGCACGCCCTCGTCGCGCGCGAGTTCGGTGAGCAGATCGAACCGACGCTGAGCGTCGGCGCTCACCAGCGCCGAACGAGTGAGGTTGAGCACCGTAGCCAGTTCCCAGGCCAGCCGTTGCTCGGGCGGCGCCGGGTCGAGCAGTCGGGCGATGCCGAAGGTCAACGCCAGACTGGCCACGATCAAGGTGGCAAGCATCAGGAAGGTTCGCCAGAACAGGCTGATGCGCGGCATCACGTGGCCCCGCCCGGGATCGCCTGCGCGTTCAGCCGTTGTCGCGAAAAAACGGCTCCTGTTCAATCACCGTCCGGAATAAAGACATAGCCGACTCCCCAGACCGTCTGGATGTAGCGAGGTTGCTGCGGGTCGCTCTCGAGCAACTTGCGCAGCCGCGACACCTGCACATCGAGGCTCCGGTCGAAGGCGCCATATTCCCGCCCGCGCGCCAGGGCCATCAGCTTCTCGCGTGACAGCGGCATTCTCGGATGCCGAACCAGCGTCTTGAGCACCGAGAACTCGCCGGACGTCAGCGGTACCGGTTCGCCGCCTCGCGTGAGCACCCGGGTGGCGAGATTCAGGCAAAAGGGGCCGAAGCTGACTTCCGCGGGCTCGCTCGACGGTGCGCCGGGCAACTCTGGCGGTGGCTGGCGACGCAGCACCGCATGAATGCGCGCGAGCAACTCGCGCGGGTTGAACGGCTTGGGCAGGTAGTCGTCGGCACCGACCTCGAGCCCGATGATCCGGTCCACGTCGTCGCCGCGCGCGGTCAACATGATGACCGGCGTTCGCTCGCCGGCGCCGCGCAGGCGGCGCACGATCGACAGGCCGTCTTCGCCGGGTAGCATCAGGTCGAGTACGATCAGATCGAAGGGTTCGCGCAGCAGCAAACGGTTCATTGCCGGGGCGTCCTGCGCCAGGCTGACCTCGAAGCCGTTCTCGCTCAGATAGCGCCGCAGCAGGTCGCGCATCCGCGGATCGTCGTCGACGACCAGCAGCTTTCGCAAAGCGGGTGCGCTCGTGTTCATCAAACGATCATAACGGGGCCGGGTTCATCGCCCGTGAAGAAGCGCGATTGCAGTTGCGAAATTTACCCGCTGTTACAGCGATCAGCGAGGGCGAACGCGTTCGGGCCCGCCCGGGCGACTAGAATCGCCGCATGAAGCCCTTCGTTGCAATGTCGCGTCGCAAATTCGCCGATCGGCTGCTCGGGGTCGCGCTCGGCGCGGCAACCGCGTCGGTGTCGTCCTCGGTCGGAGCACAGCAGGGAAAGAGCCGGTTGAATCCCGATGAGCGTGAGCGCTTGCGCGAGGCGTTGCGCGAGCGCGGCGCCAGCAGTGCCCCGGCGCGCGAGCCGGGGCCGGGTCGCAGCGAGCCGGGCCGGGGCGATCCGGCGCCCGGGCGCGGGTCGCACGGTTCCGAGCGAGAGCGACTGTCCGACGACGAACGCGCGCAATTGCGCCGGCAGCTTCGCGAGGCCGGGCGCCGTCCCGACTAGAATTGCGTCCTCGATGGAACGCGCAGCCTTCTCTTCCCGTGTCCAGATCGTGCCGCGCGAGCGGCCCGCGGACCCGGCTTCGGCGCCGCCCCTTGACACGCGCCCGCTGCTTGCGCTCGTCACATCGGGCTCATGGAGTTCGGTTGCGCTGCTCGGTTCGGGGGCGAGAGGGCTGGAATGCGAGAGCCTGGCGGAGCCTGCCGGGGCAGACCAGTCGAAGCGCCTCCTGGCCATGATCGGCGAGTTGCTGGGGGCCCGCTCGCTGGCAACGGTCGGCGCAATCGCTTTCGACGAGGGCCCCGGCGCATTTACCGGCCTTCGGATCGGCTGCGCGGTTGCACAGGGGCTGGGCTTCGTTGCGAACCTGCCGTTGGTCGCGGTCGGCAGTCTCGAAGCTGCCGCCTGGCGAAGTCTGCGCCAGGCCGGCGGCGATGCGGCGGTCGTGCTCGCCGTGAACGATGCCAGGATGGGCGAATCGTATGTCTCGCTCTGTGCGGTGCGCGCGCCTGAACGGCCCGGCGAGGGCCCGTCGGTGCGCACCCTGGTCGCGCCGCGCGTCGAGGGCTTGCGCGCGCCGCCGAGCGATATGTCGCGCGCGATCATCGAAGAGCAGTATCCGGATCTCACCGGCCAGCGCTGGCTCACGGCGGGCGACGCCTGGCATCGCGTGGCGCTGGGCGAAGGCTGGTTCCTGCTGGCGGACGTCGACTCGCAGGCAGCCGCCCCGGCCGATGCGCGCTCGGTCGCCGAACTCGGCTGGACGCTATGGCACGCCGGACGCGGGATCGACGCCGGGCAGGCGGCGCCGCGCTACGTGCGCAACAAGATCGCGCTCGATGTCGGCGAGCAGCAACGGCTCCGCGAGGTCCGACTGGCGATGCTCGCGAACCGGGAACCGTCATGAGCGCGCAGCCCGAGAATCGATCCGCCGGCTATACGCGCAGGATCGGGCCGCTTGCCGGCATGTGGTCGCGTCCGCTCACGAAATATGATCTTCCGCGCGTGGTGGCGATCGAGCAGGACATCTACGAATTCCCCTGGACGGCCGGCAACTTCGCCGACTCGATGATTGCCGGCTACGACTGCTGGTTGTTTGAAGACGACCGCGGCGAGTTGCGCGGCTACGCGATCGTGATGTGGATTCCCGACGAGGTGCACCTTCTGAACCTGAGCATGGCCGAGCGCTGGCAGGGCTGCGGCATCGGGCGCGCGGCGCTCGCCTGGCTGTGCGCCGATGTGCGCGCCCGCGGGGCGCATGGAATGTTGCTGGAGGTGCGCCCATCGAACCTTCCGGCCCGTTCGCTCTACGAATCGACCGGCTTCGAGCGCATCGGAGTGCGCCGGCGCTACTATCCGGCGGCGCTCGGCGCGCGCGAGGACGCATGGGTACTGTTCAAGCGATTCGATGTTTCGGCGTTCGGCAACGCCGGGGGAGGCGCCGATGAATGAAGCGCAGCGGCGCGCCTGGCGCGCCCTCGACATCGGTCCCGCCTGGCTCGCGCGCGGCGCACGCAGCACCGGCGGCACAGGTAGCACGGACGTCGCAACGGGCGAACTCGAACCCGGTACATTCGGGTCGGCCGCGCTCGGCGAGGAGGCGTTCGGCCTGGAGATGCGCGGATCGGATTCGCCGCCGACAATCCCGGCGGATGCGTCCCCGCGCGACGCCTTCAGGCGGCCCGAACCGGGAACCCTCGACTGGCTGGCCCTGCAGGAAGTCGTCGCCGGATGCCGCGCATGCCGGCTCTGCGAGACTCGCCGGAACACGGTTTTCGGGACCGGCGATGCGCACGCCGACTGGATGGTGATCGGCGAGGCGCCCGGGGCCGAAGAAGACCGGCGCGGCGAACCCTTCGTCGGCAAGGCAGGCCAGTTGCTCGATGCGATGCTCGCAGCGGTCGGTCGGTCGCGCCGCAGCGGCGTTTTCATCGCCAATGTCCTCAAATGCCGTCCGCCGGGAAACCGGGATCCGCAGGCCGATGAAGCGGCTCGCTGCGAGCCCTTCCTGAAGCGGCAGATCGAACTGGTGTCCCCGAAGGTCATCGTGGCGCTGGGCCGGACCTCGGCGCAAAGGCTGCTGGGCAGTGATGCGTCGCTTGCCAGCCTGCGCGGCACCGTGCATCACTACGCCTGCGCGGGCCGCAACATCCCGCTTGTCGTGACCTACCACCCGGCCTATCTCCTGCGCACCCCGCTGGACAAGGCCAAGGCATGGGTCGATCTGCAACTCGCGCAGCGACTGGCGCGTTCCTGAGGCTGTCGAAGCCCAGCACCGGCCCGCGCCCTGACCAGCGGCAGGGGCCGGTTACAATCCTCACGCGCGGCCCATCGTTGCGGCGCCCGTTGCTCACCAGGGGAACAAGACAATGCATAGCAGAGCTCTGGCCTGCCTTCCGGCAGTCGCCTTTGCGTTCGCGGCTGCAACGGCTCTCGCGCAAGCGCCCGCCATCAAGGAACCGATCAGGATCGGGGTGCTGACCGACATGTCCGGTGTGTATGCCTCGGTTGCCGGAAAAGGCTCCGTCGAAGCGACCCGGATGGCAGCGGAAGACTTCATGAAAGCCAACCCGGCCTACACGATCGAAGTGGTGCAGGCGGATCATCAGAACAAGCCTGACATCGCGATCGCCACGGCACACAAGTGGATGAGCAACGAGAATGTCAATGCAGTGGTTGAGCTGACGTCATCGGCCATTGCGCTCGCCGTCCAGAAAATGGCCGGAGATGTCGACAACACGGTGGTGCTGACCTCCGGGGCGGCTACCTCCGAGCTGACCGGCAAGGCATGCTCACCGGTGGGCTTCCACTGGACCTATGACACCTACGCGCAGGCCCGCGGCACCGGGCGGGCCATCGTCCAGCAAGGCGGCAAGAGCTGGTTCTTCGTATCGGTCGACTATGTGTTCGGCCGTGCGCTGCAGCAGGACGTGATCGACGCGGTCGAGGCACTGGGCGGCAAGGTCATCGGTGAGGTGAAGCATCCCCTGGGCACGGCGGATTTTTCATCCTATCTGCTGCAGGCGCAGGCTTCGGGCGCCGACGTGATCGGCCTTGCAAACTCCGGCGACGACGTGAACAACGCCATCAAGCAGGCGCATGAGTTCCGCATCGACGAAAAGCAGCGGCTTGCGGCCTTGCTCATCTATATCAACAACGTGCACGCGCTGGGTTTGCAGACTGCCCAGAATGTCTACCTGACCACCGGCTTCTACTGGGATCGCACCGACGCCACGCGGGAGTGGTCCAAACGGTTCATGGGGCGCGTCGGTTCAATGCCCAGCATGGCGCAGGCGGGTGACTACTCGGCTGTCATGCATTACCTGAACGCGGTTGCCAAGGCGGGTACGGTCGGTGCGAAAAAGGTGAGTCGGGTGATGAAGGAAACGCCTGTCAACGACTTCTTCGCCGAGAACGGGGTGGTGCGCGAAGACGGGCGGATGGTTCACGACATGTACCTGGCGCGGGTCAAACAGCCGAGTGAATCGAAGTATCCCTGGGACTACTACGAGATCGTGGCAACGATCCCGGGAAATGAGGCTTTCCGTCCGATGCAAGAGGGCGGCTGCCCGCTGGTCGCCGCCAGATAAGCGCGCATGCAGGCGGACCTTCTTGCTCTCGCTTGCGATCGGCGCGCGAGCGCCTTTCGCAGCCTTCTTACGGCTTTTGCTCGCCGATCAGAGCGACCGAGTCGAAGTGCTGCTGGTTGACCCGGTGCAGGCGCATCACCGCCAGCATCATCAGCGCGACGAACGCGCCGAAGGCAACGATCACGACGTTGACTTCCAGATCGAGCCGGATCAGCAAGGCGTAGAGGCCGAGCATCAGGAGGATGTTCAGGTTCTCGCTGAAGTTCTGCACGGCGATCGAATGACCGGCGCTCATCAGGACATGGCCGCGATGCTGGAGCAGCGCGTTCATCGGCACGACGAAGAAGCCGGCCAGGCCGCCAATGAGGATCAGTACCGGGAATGCAATCCACTCCGAAGTCACGAGCGTCATGATCGGCACGACGATGCCCATTGCCACGCCGACCGGCAGCACCCGGACCGAATCGCGCAGCCGCACCACGCGCGCCGCCAATACAGCGCCGCCGGCTATCCCGACCGCCACCACACCCTGCAGGACGGCAGCCTGGTTCAGCGGCATGTCGAGCTGCACGCGAGCCCAGTCGAGCACGATGAATTGCAAGGTGGCGCCCGCTCCCCAGAACAGGGTCGTGACCGCCATGGAGATCTGGCCGAGCTTGTCCTTCCACAAGATCCGGCAAGAGCCAAGGAAGTCGCGGATCAGCTTGAACGGGTTGGTCTCCTGCTGCCGATAGCGGGCGCCGGTGTCTGGGATGCGGAGATTGAACCAGGCGGCGATCACGTAGAACAAGGCAACGATCAGGATGGCGATCTCCGCCGGCGACTCGATCCGTGCGCCGAACCCCGGCAGGCCGAGACTCAGCAGCGCCCCGGCCACGGAGGGACTGATCAGGATGCCTCCCAGCACGGTGCCCAGGATGATGGAGCCGACCGTCGTGCCTTCGATCCAGCCGTTGGCGGCGACGAGTTTCTCGGCGGGCAACAACTCGGTCAGGATCCCGTATTTTGCTGGCGAGTAGGCGGCTGCGCCGAATCCCACGATGGCGTAGGCGATCAGCGGATGAACGTTGAAAAACATCAAGGCACAGCCCACCACCTTGACCGCGTTCGTCACGAACATCACCTGGCCCTTGGGCATCGAGTCCGCAAGGGCGCCGACGAACGGCGCGAGCATCACGTACGAGACAGTGAAGAACAGCTTCAGGAGCGGCTTCATGAACTCGGGCGCATGCATCTCGATCAGGAGGCCAATGGCGGCGATCAACAGCGCATTGTCCGCGAGCGACGAGAAAAATTGCGCCGCCATGATCGTATAGAACCCGCGCTTCATCTGGATGCCATGAGCTCCGTTCGGCGCCGCGTCGGGTGTAGAGAGGGGCGCGCGGCAGCGTTATACCATGCTGGCATGAGCCGTCCAATCTCCGCCACGATCTCGATTGCCGCGTTGCGGCATAACGTCGCACGCGTCCGTTCTTTGGCTGGGCATTCACGAATGTGGGCGGTCAGCAAGGCAAATGCCTACGGCCACGGCCTGCAAGCGGCGCTGGCCGGCTTCGACAACGCCGACGGCCTGGCGCTGATCGAGTTCGAGTGCGCGCAGGCGCTGCGCGCCGCCGGCTGGCAAGGGCCCTTGCTGATGCTGGAAGGAGCGTTTGACCCTGGCGACGTGGCGCAGGCCGGTCGGGACCGGCTTACGCTCCTCGTTCATGAGCCGCGCCAGCTCGACTGGCTGGCCTGCGCCCGGCCGCAAACGCCGATCCCCGTATACCTGAAGTACAACAGCGGAATGAACCGGCTGGGCTTCGATGCGGCGGGGTTCGCGCGGGCGTACGCGGCACTTTCCCGGATGCCGGCCGTGGCCTCGATCACCCTGGCCACGCACTTCGCCAATGCCGATGTGCCGGGCGATGCCGAAGAGGCGATCGCCCGCTTCGATGCCGCCACGGCCGTTTTGCCGGGAGAGCGCTCGCTCGCGAACTCGGCTGCGGTGCTGGCGCTGCCCGATGCTCATCGCGACTGGGTGCGCCCGGGAATCATGCTCTACGGCGCCTCGCCGTTCGCCGATCGCAGCGCCGCGGACTGCGGCCTGCGCCCTGCGATGCGGCTCGCCTCGCGCCTGATCGCCGTGCAGCGGCTCGCAGCGGGCGCTTCGGTCGGCTATGGTTCCCTGTTTACTGCCAGCCAGCCAACGCGCATCGGTGTCGTGGCCTGCGGCTACGCCGACGGCTATCCGCGCCACGCGCCAACCGGTACGCCGATCGCCGTTGCCGGCACGCTCACCCGTACCGTCGGGCGGGTCGCGATGGACATGCTGATGGTCGACCTCGATCCGGTGCCGCAGGCCGGCATCGGCGACGAGGTGGAGCTCTGGGGCAGCCAGATCGAGATCGACGAGGTTGCGCGCATGGCGGGCACCGTCGGCTACGAATTGATGTGCGCCGTCGCGCCCAGGGTGCCGGTCCTGATGCAGAGCAACTGATGCGCGGCACCGCAATGGCCCGCGCGAAGACCGTTCACGTATGCAGCGAGTGTGGCGGCGAGACGTCCAAGTGGCAGGGCCAGTGCCCGCACTGCAGCGCCTGGAACACGCTCGTCGAAACCGTTGCCGAGAGTTCGGCCAAGGGCGCTCACCGCTATCAGTCGCTGGCGCCGACCCAGGCGGTGGTCCGGCTCGATGCGGTGCCCTCCGAGACGGTGCAACGACTCGGCACCGGCAGCGGCGAGTTCGACCGGGTACTCGGTGGCGGGCTCGTCGAGGGCTCGGTGGCCCTGATCGGCGGCGACCCCGGAATCGGCAAGTCCACGCTGCTTTTGCAGGCGCTTGCCCACCTGTCGGCGCAGCGCGATGTGCTCTATGTCTGTGGCGAGGAATCCACCTCGCAAGTCGCGCTGCGCGCGCGCCGGCTGGGTGTGGAAGGCGCGCGCCTGCCCTTGCTTGCCGAGATCGAACTCGAGCGGATCGTCGCAACGATCGAAGAACGCCGGCCGGCCGTTGCGGTCGTCGATTCGATCCAGACCCTGTACTCATCACAGTTGCAATCTGCGCCCGGCTCGGTGGCTCAGGTGCGCGAGTGCGCCGCACAACTCACCCGGCTCTCCAAGCAGTTGGGCGTGGCGATCGTCATGATCGGCCACGTCACGAAGGAGGGCACCCTGGCCGGCCCCCGCGTGCTCGAGCACATGGTCGATACGGTGCTGTACTTCGAAGGTGATGCGCACTCGTCGTATCGGCTGGTTCGTGCGTTCAAGAACCGCTTCGGTGCCGTCAACGAACTCGGCGTCTTCGCGATGACGGACCGCGGACTGCGAGGCGTGTCCAACCCATCGGCGCTGTTTCTCTCGCAGCACGATCGCGAGGTCGCCGGCTCCTGCGTGCTGATCACCCAGGAGGGCACCCGCCCCTTGTTGGTCGAGGTGCAGGCGCTGGTCGACCCCTCGCATGTACCGAACCCGAGACGGCTCTCGGTGGGCCTCGAGCAGAACCGGCTGGCGATGCTGCTCGCGGTGTTGCACCGCCATGTCGGCGTCGCCTGCTTCGATCAGGACGTCTTCATCAACGCGGTCGGTGGCGTGCGGATCGGGGAGCCGGCGGCGGACCTGGCAGTCGTCCTGGCGATCGTCTCGTCGATGAAAAACCGCCCATTGGCGCGGGGCTTCGCGGTGTTCGGTGAAGTGGGGCTGGCCGGCGAGATCCGACCGGCGCCGCGCGGCCAGGACCGGTTGCGCGAGGCCGCCAAGCTCGGCTTTTCGCGCGTGCTGATCCCCAAGGCGAATGCGCCGAAGCGCCCGATCGAAGGGCTCGAAGCGGTTGCGCTCGACCGGGTCGACGAGGCGTTGGCGGCGGCCTGGAACTGACGATCAGCGGCTTGCGAACCGCTGGCTCGCCGGTCCGCTGGCCATGTCGGCCACTATTTCAGCGGCCGCCTGCAGGCCGCTGCGCACGGCGGCCTCGAGCGTTGCCGGATAATCCGGCCAAAGCCAGTCGCCGGCCAGCCACAGGCCGGGGGCCTGGCCGAGCAACTGCGAGGGTTGCAGGCGCGGCCGCTGCGGTGTGCAGCGGAAAGTGGCTCGGCGCTCCACTACCACCCGTACCGCCGCTGGCGCCGGGCCTCCGAAAGCCTCACGAAGCTGCGCCGCCACGCCATCGGCAAGTGCGGGGCTGCCCACCGCGTCGAGCCGGCTTGCGACACTGATCACGATGCCTGCGATCCGGGACGGCTGGTAGCCGGTGAGCGCCGCATGCGCCTGGTAGGCGCTCACCGAAGCGGCGTCACGCGAACCCAGGGGCGCGGCGCGGGCGCTCGGGCTGATGACACCGCGATCGAAGAGCCACTGGCCGTGATGGCCGCGGCTCGGGTCCTCCTCGAGCAGGCTCCAGCGGGGCAGCGCGGGGGCCCGATCGGCTGGCCAGAACGCCCATGCCGTGGCGATCGGCTCGGCCTCGAAGGCGCGCAGCGCCGCCACGTCCAGGCCAAGGGGCGCAACGAGGCGCAGCGCCGACCAGGGCGGCAGCGCGAGCAGCACCGCGGCAAAGCGAGGCGCACCGGCACCGACGATGATCTCCCAATGCCTCAGGCCGCGCGGCCCGTGCGGGGCGCTGCGGCGAAGCCCTCGTACCGTCTCGCGCAGGCGCACCGTGGCACCGAGCGCTCGCAGCCGGGCGAGTGCCGGCTCGGGCAGCAGGGAGCCGAGTGGCGCGTCGGCGGTCACGAAATCCGATGCGTTGCGCTCGGCGCCGAGCGTATCGCGCAGCACGGCGGCGAAGCTGCGCGCACAGGCCGCCGCCGGCAGGGTGTTCATGGCGCCAACGCACAGCGGCGTCCACAGGCGTTCCACGAGCCGCGCCGGCTGACGCCAGCGGGTAAGCAGCGTGGTGACGGTTTCTCCGTCGCGGGCCCGCCACCGCTCGCCTTGCAGGCCCTTCATGAGCCGCAGCACGGCAAGCCTCTCAGCGATCGTCAGCCCACCCGCGCGCACCAGCGCCCAGACCAGGTGCAGCGGCGCAGGCAGCGGCGCAGCGCGCAACGACAACCCTGAGGGCGAGCCGAGCTGCAGTGGATCACGGCGCAGGTGCGTTGCCGCGCCGAGTCGCTCGATGAGGGCAAGGGTTTCGCGATAGGCGCCCACGATCAGGTGTTGGCCGTTGTCCAGTGCGAACCGGCCCAGCGAAGTGTCCAGGGTCGTGGTTCGCGCCCGCCCTCCGGCGACCGGCGCGGACTCGAACAGCGTGACCGGGAATCCGCTCTCGGCAAGCGACAGGGCGCTGGCGAGACCTGCCCAGCCGGCGCCGATGACGGCGATCGGCGGCAACGGATCAGCGAGCGTCGACACTGATCGGCTGCGTAATGGCCGGGGGACGACCGCGCACCCAGGTGCGCCAGGCCAGCCAGAGTTTGCGAATCGGCGTGAGCGAGGTGCGCTGGGACAACACCTGAAAGCCGTCGCGCTCGATCTCGGCAAGGAGCGTCGCGTAGATCGCCGCCATGATGAGGCCGGGGCGCTGCGAGCGCCGGTCGGCCTCGGGAAGCTTTGCGAAGGCGCGCTGGTAGTGCTCGCGTGCGCGCGCCGCCTGGAAGCGCATCAGCCGCACGAAGCGCTCGCTGTGCCTGACCGCGAGGATTTCGTGGGCCGGCACTGCGAAGCGTTGCAGGTCTTCGATGGGCAGGTAGATGCGCCCCTTGCGCGCGTCTTCACCCACGTCGCGGATGATATTGGTCAGCTGGAAGGCCAGGCCGAGTTGCTCGGCGTATTCGTGGGTCGCCGGTTGCGTTGCCCCGAAAATCCCGGCAGCCAGCTCGCCCACTACGCCGGCGACTCGATGACAGTACAGCTTCAGTCCCTCGAAATCGACGTAGCGATCCTGCTCCAGGTCCATCTGCATGCCGTCGACGATCTCGATGAGCTGGCGCCGGCCGATGCCGAAGGATTGCAGATGAGGGGCGAGCGCTTGCGTGACCGGGTGCTGGGGCGCGCCCTCGAAGAGCCGCGCGACCTCGGCGCGCCACCAGTCGAGCTTCAGGCGTGCTACGCCGGGATCGAGGCTCTCGTCTACCGTGTCGTCGACTTCCCGGCAGAACGCATAGAGCGCAGTGATCGCTTGTCTTTGCCGCGCGGGCAGGAACAGGAAACTGTAATAAAAGCTCGATCCGCTGCCGGCGGCCTTGTGCTGGCAATATTCGTCGGGAGTCATCGGTCGATTCGCCACATCATCGGTCGATTCGCCACCACAGCGCCACGAGCGCCGGCGCATCGCGCCAACCCAGCTTCGGTCGTTCGGCAAAGGGGTCGTGGCCGTTCGCCGCCAGTCGGTCGAGCACCCGCAGGCCGCCGGAGACGATCGCACGAAGCTCCCATGCCAGCCGAGTAGGGACCAGCCCGATGAGCGGCGTGCCCGACTCGAGCATCCGGCGGGCGCGCAAGGCCTGGCCGGCGAGGAATTCGCGCAGCGCCGGCGCGGCCCGCCTGTCTCGGGTCGCCTCATCGAGTGCATCCTCGTCGAGCCGGGCGGCTCGCAACTCATCGAGCGGAAGGTACAATCTTCCCCGGCGCCAGTCGACCGCCACGTCTTGCAGGAAGTTGATCATCTGCAGTGCGCTGCAGATCTCACCCGAAGGCACGCGGGTGTCGCTTCGCCAGGCTCCGAAGAGGCGCAGCACAAGCTCGCCCACCGGATCGGCGGATCGCCGGCAGTAATCGGCAAGTGCGGCATAGTCGGCGTAGCGCACGGTCGTGACATCCTGGCGAAACGCCGAGAGCAGTGCCTCGAAGGGTTCGATCGGCAGCCGATGGGCCGCCAGGTGCGGTTGCAGTGCGGCGACAACCGCCTGAGAAGGGTGCTCGCTGCGCAGCGCAACCGCAAGGGCGTCGAGTTCGGCCAGCCGCCGGGGGGCCGGCGCATTCCCTTCGTCGGCCACGTCGTCGGCATGGCGCGCGAACCGGTAAATTGCGGCGATCGCCGGGCGCAGGGGCGCCGGCACCAGCCAGGACGCCACAGGAAAGTTCTCGTAGTGATCGATCGAGGTGACTGCGGACGGGTTCATGTTCATTCAGAATCAAACCAACCGGCGCCATTGTGCCTTCAATCGGTCCCCTCAGCGGGTCGCCGGGGTCCGGTGCCAGCGCCGATATAATAAATGACCGATGCGTCAGTTACGAGATCCACCATGCGCCGCTTCATCTGTTTGTCCGCGATCGTGCTCGCGCTGGCCGGCTGTGACCGGCCGACTCCGGTACGCGAAGAGCTGCCGCGGCCGGTTCGCACGGTCATCGTCGAATCCTCGCGGACGGCGGTCACGCTCACGCTGCCCGGCGTTGTGCGGCCAAGAATCGAAACCGACTTCGGCTTTCGAGTCGGTGGCAAGATCGCCAGGCGACTCGTTTCGGTAGGCGATCCTGTGAAGGCCGGCCAGGCGCTTGCCCGGCTCGATCCCCAGGACGTTGCTCCGGCTGTGGCGTCCGCTCGCTCGCAGCTCGAGGCGGCGCGCACCGACCTTAAGCTGGCCCGCATCGAACTCGACCGCTTGAGCGATCTGCGCAGCCGCAACTTCGTGAGCCAGGCGCAGGTCGATCGGCAGCAGGCGCAGACCGATTCGGCGCGCGCGCGCATGCGCACAGCGGAAGCGCAAGTGGCGCAAGCGGCGAACTCGGCGACCTTCCAGACGCTCGTCGCCGATGCCGACGGTGTGGTGACGGCGGTGCTGGCGGAAGCCGGCCAGGTCGTCTCCGCCGGGCAGGCGGTGGTGCGAGTCGCGCGCACCGGCGAAAAGGAGTTGCTGGTCGACGTTCCCGAGAGGGATCTGGCGACCGCGCGTGCAACGGCGGCCTGGCAGGTCCGGATCACGGCGCTCGATGCAGCGCCGCTCAGCGGCGAACTGCGCGAGTTGTCGCCGGTTGCCGATCCGGCATCGCGAACCTATCCGATGCGGCTTGCCCTGAGCGGTGATACCGATGCCGTGGCGCTCGGCATGACGGCAACCGCGCAGGCGGTGCGCCAGTCGGGCGAGACCATCGTGCTGCCGCTGTCGGCGTTGCACTCGCGCACCGGAGAGCCGCAGGTCTGGGTCGTCGATGACGACATGAGGGTAAAGGCGGTGCCGGTGCGCACCGAAGGTTTGCTCGATGACGCGGTGCGCATCTCGAGTGGCCTTAAACCGGGCGATCGGGTCGTGACCGCGGGTGCGAACCTGTTGGTGGCGGGTCAGAAAGTGCGCCTGCTCGACGATGCAGCGCCCAAGCCCGGGGCCGGCCAATGACGGCGCCGGGCGGCGGCGACCGTTTCAACCTTTCGGCAGCGGCGCTGCGCTTTCCGCAGCTCACGCTGTTCTTCCTGCTCGTGGTGGCCGTAGTCGGCACGGTGTCGTATTTCAAGCTGGGCCAGCGCGAAGACCCCGACTTCACTTTCCGCGCGATGGTCATCCGCACCGTCTGGCCGGGCGCCACGACCGAGCAGGTCGACGAGGTGATCACCGACCGCCTCGAGCGCAAGCTCCAGGAGACGCCGCACTTCAAGTGGACACGCAGCTACTCCAAGCCGGGCGAGTCGCTGATCGTGCTCGAGTTGCAGGACACCGCGCCGGCCAAAGAGGTTGCGCACATCTGGTACGAGGTCCGAAAGAAGATTGGCGACATTCGGGGCAGTCTGCCGCGCGAAGTCGCCGGCCCGTTCTTCAATGATGAGTTCGGCGACGTGTTCGGCACCATCTACGCGTTCACCGGCGACGGTTTCACCCCTGAGGAGTTGCGCCGGGTCGTCGAGAACGTTCGCCAGGAGCTGCTGCGCGTGCACGACGTGCAGAAGATCGAGCTGTTCGGCGTGCAGGATCAGCGCATCTACGTCGAAATGTCGCCGCAGGCGCTGGCTACCCTCGGCATCGAGCCGCAACGCATCGCCGACCAGTTGCAGGCCCAGAACATCGTCACGCCCGCGGGCACCGTGCAGGGCGCCAGGCGGGCGGTGCCCCTGCGGGTCACCGGGCAGTTCGACACGGTGCACGAGGTCGAGTCCCTGCGGCTCACGATCAACAACCACGCAATTCGGCTGGGCGACGTGGCGCGGGTGTTTCGCGGCTATGTCGACCCGCCGATCTACACCATGCGGTTCGGCGGCCAGCAGGCGATCGGGCTCGGTGTATCGATGGTAGCGAGTGGCGACGTCATCGAACTCGGGCGCCAGCTCGATGCGACGATGGCGCGCGTCAAGGCGGAGTTGCCGGTCGGCATCGAATACTCGAAGGTCTCGGATCAGCCGCGCATCGTTCACGACGCGGTCGGCCTGTTCATGCGGGTGCTGGCCGAGGCCGTGGCGATCGTGCTGGCGGTCAGCTTCGTGAGCCTGGGCCTGCGTGCCGGCGCCGTCGTCGCCCTGACGATCCCGCTGGTGCTGGCCGGCACCTTTGCGCTGATGGCCTGGTTCGGCATCGATCTGGACCGGGTCACCGGTCTGCTGGTTGACGACGCGATGATCGCGATCGAGATGATGTCGCGCAAGATCGAGGAGGGCTTCGATCGCTTCGCGGCGGCCACCTTTGCCTACAACAGCACCGCCTTTCCGATGCTCACCGGAACCCTGGTCACGGTGGCCGCCTTCCTGCCGATCGGCACCGCCAAGTCGGTCACCGGGGAGTACACCTTCGGCATTTTCGCCGTCGTCTCGATCGCGCTCCTGGTCTCGTGGGTCGCCGCGGTCACTGCCACGCCGTTCATCGGCAGCCGGCTGCTTGCGGAGCGGCACGGGCAGCACGAAATGTTCGACAGCCGGTTCTATCGCGGACTGCGCGCAACGATCGATGGCTGCATGCGACATCGCTGGATGACCATTGGCGCCACGGTGCTCGCGTTTGCGCTCGGTATCGTCGGGATGGGCATGACCGAGAAGCAATTCTTCCCGTCGTCGAATCGCACCGAGATCCTGGTCGAGATGTGGTTGCCGGAAGGGGCGAGCTACCGGGCCACCGAGACCGAGGCCAGGCGGCTCGAGGCGATCCTGGCCGCCGACCCGGACATCAAGACCTACGCCGCTTACGTGGGCAACGGTTCGCCGCGCTATTACCTGTCGCTTGACCAGCAACTGTTTCGCACCAACTTCGCGCAATTCGTGATCCTCACCGAAGACGTTGCAGCGCGTGACCGTGCCATCGTGAGGGTTCGCAAGGCGCTCGAGGAAAAGTTTCCGGCCGTTCGCTCACGCACCTTCCGAACGCCCCTGGGGCCCCCGGTTGCTTACCCCGTGCAGTTCCGGGTGCTGGGCAGCGATCCGGCGAAATTGAAGACGATCGCCGCGCAGGTTGCCGGAGTCGTGCGCTCCGACGAGCAGACCCTCGATGCGCACCTCGACTGGGGCGAGCGCTCGCCGGCGCTGCGCATCGTCGTCGACCAGGACAAGGCCAGCGCGATCGGGCTCAGCTCCGCGCAGATTGCGCGCACGCTCGGCGCTGCGCTCTCCGGCGTGGCGATTGGCCAGTTCCGGGAGAACGACCAATTGATCGACGTGGTGCTGCGAGCGCCGCCCGGCGAACGCGCCTCGCTCGCCACGATCGGCAACATGCAGGTGCAGACAAGTTCGGGACGCTCGGTGCCCCTGTCGCAGGTCGCATCGATTTCGGAGGTGTTGGAGGAGCCGATCATCTGGCGCCGCAGCCGGGTGCCGGTGATCACCGTGCGCGCCGATATCGTCGAGGGCGTGCAGGCGCCCGATGTCACGGCACGGATCAACCCGCGCCTTGACTCGATCCGCGCCACGCTACCGGCGGACTACCGGATCGAGGCGAGCGGCCCATACGAGGACAATGCGCTCGCCCAGGCCGCGATCGGCGCTGAAGTGCCCCTGATGCTGGCCGTGATGCTCGGGCTGCTCATGATCCAGTTGCGCAGCTTTTCGCTGACCGCGATGGTGCTGCTGACAGCGCCGCTCGGCATCATCGGCGTTGCCGTTGCCCTGCTCGTGTCGAACCGGCCGTTCGGCTTCGTTGCCATGCTCGGCACGATTGCATTGGCCGGCATGATCATGCGCAACACCGTGATCCTGATCGACCAGATCAGGCAGGATCTCGAAGCCGGGATCGACCCCTGGCAAGCGGTTCGCGAATCCACTGTGCGCCGCTTCCGCCCGATCAGCCTGACGGCGGCCGCAGCGGTGCTGGCAATGATTCCGCTCTCGCGCGACGTGTTGTGGGGCCCGATGGCGTTCTCGATCATGGGCGGCCTGGTCTTTGCGACCGTGCTGACCGTGCTGTTCGTGCCGGCCCTGTACGTGGCTTGGTACCGGATCCGGCGGCCTCTACGGCCCGCCCCGGGCGGCGTCCAGGCTCCAGGAGCCGGCCCCGGCCACTGAAAGGTAGAGGAAGATGAAGCAAAAGAGCACCGCGGACTCGCCGCCGTTCAAAATCGGGGAGAAAAAAGCGCCTTTTGAGGCGTGGCCGATGAAGTCGGCGAACGCCAACTCGCCACACAGGATGAACGCCGCCGGCCGCGTGAACAGGCCGATCAGCAGGAGCACCCCGCCGACCAGTTCGATGGTGCCCGCCAACCCGAGCAGCGAGAACAGTTTCAGGTGGTCGAAAAATGCCACGTGCGGCATGCCGAAGAACTTGGAACTTGCGTGCTGCAGAATCAGGAACGCCACCACGATGCGCAGCACCGCGAGGGCCTGGGGTCGCCAGGTGACAGGAAACGCTTCGGCTTGCGGCATGAGAATGTCCTTCGTGGTGCTTGAATCGGTATCAACCCGAGCCGGCTCTTTGCGAGGCAGGCGGCGGGGGCGTAATTCCACTGCTACAGGACTGCTGGCGGAGCATCGTTTAGAATATCGCGCTTTGCTGCGGCCGTGGCGGAATTGGTAGACGCACCAGGTTTAGGTCCTGACGCTGCGAGGCGTGCGAGTTCGAGTCTCGCCGGCCGCACCACCGCTTGCAAGCTCACGGCATAACGGCCGCGCCAACCACACCCCTGACGTTCTGGAACTCCTGATGGCAACTCAAATCGAATCGACCAGCGGGCTCGAGCGCAAGCTGCAGATTGCTGTGCCAATGACCGAAGTCACGCGCGAAGTGGGCGAGCGACTGCGCAAGCTCGGGCGCACGCTGAAGATGCCTGGTTTTCGGCCGGGCAAGGTGCCGATGAAGATGATCCAGCAGTCCTACGGCCCCCAGGTGCACACCGAGGTGCTGGGCGACGCGGTCAGCCGCGCGTTCGGCTCTGCGATCGAGGAGCACGGGCTGCGCGTGGCCGGCCAGCCGCGCATCGAAGGACGCGAAGACACCGGCGACGACGAACTGGGTTTCACCGCCACCTTCGAGGTGTATCCAGAGGTGAAGTTGGGCGATCCTGCCACTCTCGAACTCGAGCAGGTGCGCTGCACGGTCGGCGATGCCGAGATCGACAAGACCATCGAGATCCTGCGCAAGCAGCGTGTCGAATGGGAACCGGTCGAGCGCGCCGCGCAAGACGGCGATCGCCTCACAATCGACTTCACGGGCACGATCGACGGCGCGGCGTTCGAAGGCGGCACGGCTAGCGGCCTGCAGTTCACGCTTGGCGAAAGCCGCATGTTGCCGGATTTCGAGACCGGCACGCGAGGCATGGCGCCCGGCGAGCAGAAAACGATTCAGGTCACTTTCCCGCAGGAATACGGTTCGCAGGAGCTGCAGGGCAAGACCGCCCAGTTCGATGTCGTGCTCAAGAAGCTCGAGGCCCCGAAGCTGCCCGAGGTGAACGCCGAGTTTGCAACAGCGCTCGGCGTACCCGATGGCGATCTGCAGAAAATGCGCACCGATATTCGGGGCAACCTCGAGCGCGAGGTGGGTCAGCGGGTGAACGCTCGAACCAAGGCGAATGTGATGGATGCGCTCGCTACGCTCGCCGGATTCGACCTGCCCAAGGCACTGGTCGACGCCGAGAACGCGCAGTTGCTCCAGCGCGCGGTAGCCGACCTGCAGTCCCGCGGCATGGACGTCAAGCAATTGCCCGATATTCCGCCGGACACCTTCGTCGAGCAGGCGCAGCGGCGCGTGCGCCTCGGGTTGATCGTGGGCGAACTGGTTCGCGACGAGGGCCTGACGGCCAAACCGGACCAGATTCGAAAGCAGATCGAAACATTTGCCCAGGCCTACGAAAACCCCGGCGAGGTCGTTCGCTACTACTTCAGCGACCGCGAGCGGCTCGCCGAGGTCGAGGCGCTCGTGGTCGAGCAGAACGTGGTCGACTGGGTGCTGTCGAAAGGCAAGGTCACGGAGCGCGACCTTCCTTTCGACGAACTGATGGCGCAGCGCTGAACCCCCGGAGTAATCATGAGCTTCAACAGCATCGTAGAAGACCTCGTCAACGCCCAGCTCGGTTCGCATCAGGACCCGCAGGCGCTGGGCATGGTGCCGATCGTGATCGAGCAAAGCGGGCGCGGCGAGCGCGCCTACGACATCTACTCGCGCCTGTTGCGCGAGCGGGTCATTTTTCTTGTCGGACCGGTGATGGACCAGACCGCGAACCTGGTGGTTGCGCAGCTGCTCTACCTGGAGTCCGAGAATCCTGACAAGGACGTTTCCTTCTACATCAACTCGCCGGGCGGTTCGGTGTCCGCCGGCCTGGCGATCTACGACACGATGCAGTTCGTCAAGCCCCAGGTCAGCACCTTGTGCATGGGTATCGCCGCCAGCATGGGGTCGTTCCTGCTCGCCGCCGGCGAGAAGGGCAAGCGCGTTGCGCTGCCGAACTCGCGCATCATGATTCACCAGCCCTCGGGCGGCGCGCAAGGCCAGGCTTCCGACATCGAGATCCAGGCCCGCGAGATCCTGTATCTGCGCGAACGGCTCAACGCCATTCTTGCCGAGAAGACCGGCCAGCCGATCGAGCGAATCGCCCGCGACACCGATCGCGATAACTTTCTGTCAGCCGAAGATGCGGTAAGCTACGGTCTCATAGACAAGGTGCTGGCCAGGCGCGGTGAAAGCGTCTGACCCGCGTTTCAGGACAAGCATGTCGGACAAGAAAGGATCCAGCGAGAAGCTGTTGTACTGCTCCTTCTGCGGCAAGAGCCAGCATGAGGTGCGCAAACTCATCGCCGGTCCGTCCGTGTTCATCTGCGACGAATGCATTGACCTGTGCAATGACATCGTGCGAGACGAAACGCAGGCCGAGGCAGCAACCGGCGGCCAGAAGGGCGGACTGCCCACGCCGTCGGAGATCTGCGCGATCCTCGACCAATACGTGATCGGCCAGGAGCCCGCCAAGAAGATTCTCTCGGTAGCAGTCTACAACCACTACAAGCGCCTTCGCCACAAGGCCAACAAAGACGAGGTCGAGCTCTCCAAGAGCAACATCCTGCTTGTCGGGCCCACCGGTTCCGGAAAGACGCTGCTGGCTCAGACCCTTGCCAGGTTGCTCAACGTGCCGTTCGTGATGGCCGATGCAACCACGCTTACCGAGGCCGGCTATGTCGGCGAAGATGTCGAGAACATCATCCAGAAGCTGTTGCAAAGCTGCAACTATGAGGTCGACAAGGCGCAAAGCGGGATCGTCTACATCGACGAAATCGACAAGATTTCGCGCAAGTCCGACAACCCGTCGATCACGCGCGATGTTTCCGGTGAAGGGGTTCAGCAGGCCCTGCTCAAGCTGATCGAGGGTACGGTGGCCTCGGTGCCGCCGCAGGGGGGGCGCAAGCATCCCAATCAGGATTTCGTGCAGATCGATACGACCAATATCCTGTTCGTGTGCGGCGGCGCCTTCGATGGCCTGGAAAAAGTCATTCGCAATCGCTCCGAACGCTCCGGGATCGGTTTTTCGGCAGAGGTGCGCAGCGAGTCCGAGCGTTCGGTCGGTGCGGTGCTGCGCGATGTCGAACCGGAAGACCTGATCAAGTTCGGCCTGATCCCGGAACTGGTCGGCCGTTTGCCGGTCATTGCCACGCTCGACGAACTCAGCGAGACTGCGCTCGTCGAAATCCTGATCGAACCAAAGAATGCGCTGGTCAAGCAGTATCAGCAGCTCTTTGCAATGGAAGGGGTCGATCTCGAGGTACGACCGGCGGCGCTCCAGGCCATTGCCCGCAAGGCGTTGCGCCGCAAGACCGGAGCGCGCGGCCTTCGCTCGATTCTCGAGCAGGCCTTGCTCGACATCATGTTCGACCTGCCCGGCATGCAGAACGCCCAGAAGGTCGTTCTCGATGAAAATGCCATCAGCGGCGACGGCAAGCCGCTGGTCATATATGCCGACGCTCCCAAGGTGTCCGGATCGAACTGATCGTCTGCGCGGCGCCCTCGCACTATAATGCTGGTATCCCCGCCGCGAGTGGGCGACGCGCGCCCGGGCGGCCCCGGCCGCTTGAAGATATCGCGCACTGCCGAGACGAAAGCCACGCACGTGTGCCGCGAAAGCCCCCACGAGCGAATGGGGTCGAACCCCGGGCGTACCCTTTCCCTGTCGGCCTCGCGCGCTCGCTGGACGATCCGGCAGTTCGCTTGAAATCTTCAGGGGCGCCGCCACATGCACAGGATGAATCCACTGGAGAACCCGATGTCCGATGAACAGTTCCACGCTATCGATTCGCCGCTGCCTTTGCTGCCGCTGCGCGACGTGGTGGTGTTCCCCCACATGGTGATTCCGCTGTTCGTCGGACGCCCGAAATCGATCAAGGCGCTCGAATCCGCCATGGAGGGCGGCAAGAGCATCATGCTCGTCGCGCAGAAAAACGCCTCCAAGGACGAACCGGCGGCGGCCGACATCCACGACATCGGCTGTGTGTCGAACATCCTGCAGATGCTCAAACTGCCCGATGGCACGGTCAAGGTCCTGGTCGAGGGTGCGCGTCGCGCCCGCATCGAGGAGATCGACGACAGCGGCGCGCATTTTTCCTGCCTGGTCTCTGCGATCGAGTCCCAGCAGGACGCGAATCCCGAGAGCGAGGCGCTGCGCCGCGCGATCCTCGCCCAGTTCGACCAGTACGTGAAGCTCAACAAGAAGATTCCGCCCGAGATCCTGGCGTCGCTCAACGGAATCGACGATCCGGGCCGGTTGGCCGACACGATCGCTGCCCATCTGCCGATTCGGATCGAGCAAAAGCAGGAGATCCTCGAAACCAGCGCGGTATCGCAGCGCCTCGAAAAACTTCTCGCGCAGATCGAAACCGAACTCGACATCCTGCAGGTCGAAAAGCGGATTCGTGGTCGCGTGAAGCGGCAAATGGAGAAGAGCCAGCGCGAGTACTATCTGAACGAGCAGGTCAAGGCCATCCAGAAGGAACTCGGCGAAGGCGAGGAGGGCGCAGACTTCGACGAACTCGAGAAGAAGATCAAAGCGGCGCGCATGCCCAAGGAGGCGCTCAAGAAGGTCGAGTCCGAACTCAAGAAGCTCAAGCTGATGTCGCCGATGTCGGCCGAGGCTACTGTCGTGCGCAACTTCATCGACACGCTGATCGGGCTTCCCTGGAAGAAGAAGAGCAAGATCAGCAATGATCTCGCACACGCGCAGAAGGTGCTCGACGACGACCACTTCGGCCTGGAAAAGGTGAAGGAGCGCATTCTCGAGTACCTTGCCGTGCAGCAACGAGTGGACAAGCTCAAGTCACCGATCCTGTGCCTGGTCGGACCTCCCGGAGTGGGCAAGACTTCACTTGGCCAGTCTCTGGCGCGCGCCACGAATCGCAAGTTTGTGCGCATGGCGCTGGGCGGGGTGCGCGACGAGGCCGAGATCCGCGGCCACCGACGCACCTACATCGGTTCGATGCCCGGCAAGATCCTGCAGAACCTGGCCAAGGTGGGCGTGCGCAATCCCTTGTTCCTGCTCGACGAAGTCGACAAGATGGGGACCGATTTCCGCGGCGATCCGTCCAGCGCCCTGCTCGAGGTCCTCGATCCGGAACAGAACAGCACCTTCGTCGATCACTACATCGAAGTCGAGTACGATCTTTCCGACGTGATGTTCGTAGCCACCGCGAACTCGCTGAACATTCCGCCGGCGCTGCTCGACCGGATGGAAGTGATCCGGCTTTCCGGATATACCGAAGACGAGAAGGTGAGCATCGCCACGCGTTACCTGCTGCCCAAGCAGATGCGCACCAACGGCTTGAGAGCCGAGGAATTGTCGATCTCGGAACCGGCGATCCGCGATATCGTGCGCTACTACTCGCGCGAGGCCGGGGTGCGTTCGCTCGAGCGCGAGATCAGCAAGATCTGCCGCAAGGTGGTCAAGTTGCTGCTGCTGCGGCAGGAGAAGACGATGGCCGTCACACCGGAGAACCTGGACAGGTTCCTCGGCGTACAGCGCTACACCTTCGGGATCGCCGAGAAAGAAAACCAGATCGGGCAGGTCACCGGGCTCGCCTGGACCGAGGTCGGCGGCGAGTTACTCACGATCGAGGCCGTCGCGGTGCCGGGCAAGGGCAAGACCACCTTTACCGGCAAGCTGGGCGACGTCATGCAAGAGTCGATCAAGGCGGCGATCACCGTGGTGCGCAGGCGCGCGGGCCGGCTCGGTGTGGCTGCCGACTTTCACGAGAAACACGATCTGCACATTCACGTGCCTGAAGGGGCCACTCCCAAGGACGGCCCCAGCGCGGGCGTTGCGATGACGACGGCGCTCGTGTCGGTGCTTACCAGCATCCCGGTGCGCGCCGATGTCGCGATGACCGGCGAGATTACCTTGCGCGGCGAAGTGCTCCCGATCGGCGGCCTCAAGGAGAAGCTGCTGGCCGCCCTGCGCGGAGGGATCAAGACGGTGTTGATTCCCGAGGAGAACGCCAAGGATCTCGCCGAGATTCCCGACAACGTGAAGAATCGCCTCGAGATCATCCCGGTCAGATGGATCGACCGGGTCCTCGAGCTGGCGCTGGAACGCACCCCGCAGCCGCGCAATGAGAACGATGTTGCGGTAGCGGCGCCCCCGGTTGCCGGGGCCGGCGCATCGGCGGGCGGCGAAGTCGTGACGCATTGAACCGGCGGGGGCGTCGGGGCGCGCAGCTTGACACTGCGCATCCCCAAAGATTAAATACGCCTCCGCCTCTTCGCCCTGCCCATTCGCGGCAGCGGTCCAACAAGAAGGCGCACTTTGCGCATGCGCTCATCCAATCAAGATCCTGATGTGAGGGGACCCTCGTGAACAAATCCGAATTGATCGACTACATCGCTGCGCATGCCGATATATCGAAGGCAGCGGCGGCCCGGTCGCTCGATGCACTGACCAGCGCAGTGCGTACCACGCTCAGAGAGGGCGGCACTGTCACGTTGGTTGGCTTCGGTACCTTCGCGGTCGGCAAGCGCGCAGCGCGCAGCGGACGCAATCCGCGCACCGGAGTGGCGATCGACATCAAGGCCGTGAATCTGCCCAAGTTCCGCCCCGGCAAGGCCCTGAAAGACGCCATCAACTGAACATCGTGGCGGTCGCTGGGTCGATCGAACGCCGCCGCCTCCTTGGGTTTTGCACGAGGCCCGTCCTTTGTTATATAATGCTCGACTTTGCGGCGCACAGCACAGGCGAGTGGTCAACGGCATCTGAGAAGGGTGCTTAGCTCAGTTGGTAGAGCGGCGCCCTTACAAGGCGTAGGTCGGGAGTTCGAGCCTCTCAGCACCCACCAGCACTGCTGCCGGAAGTCGCGCAAAGCCCGGGCATTGAACGCAGGAGTGGTAGTTCAGTTGGTTAGAATACCGGCCTGTCACGCCGGGGGTCGCGGGTTCGAGTCCCGTCCACTCCGCCAACCTGGAAGGGCGAACGAAAGTTCGCCCTTTTTTTCACGCGTCGGACCGATTTAACGGTGCGGCGCAACCCAGCAGCGCAGGTCTGATTCGCATGTTCGACACGGTTCGAAAGCACCAACGGCTTCTCCAACTGGTCCTGGTGATCGTGATTTTTCCGGCCTTTGCGCTATGGGGCGTGCAGGGCTATGACACCTTCTTCGACAGCGGCAAGTCGGTCGCCAAGGTAGGCGATTCGGAAATCACCCGCCAGGAGTTCGACACTGCACGCCAGCGCCAACTCGAGCAGTTGCGCCAGACGCTGGGCGGACACGTCGACCCGGAGTTGGTCGACGGCCAGGGCATGCGCGCAGAAATCCTCGAAGGCCTGATCACGCGTCGGGCGTTATGGTCGCAGGCGATCGAGCAGGGCATCGGCGTGTCCGACCAGGCCCTGCAGCGCACAATCCTTGCGATCCCCGAGCTTCGTCGGCCGGATGGCAGTTTCGACATGGAACGCTATCGCTCGCTGCTGAACGCCCAGGGTCGCAGCGAGGCGGCGTTCGAGCAGGAGTTGCGGCACGATCTCGCGCTGCAGGCGCTGCCGGGAGCGATCACCCAGACGATCGCCGTGCCAGACGCTTTGGTCGAGCGCATCACTCGCCTGGGTGAGCAGCAGCGCGAAATCCGGCAACGAGATTTTGCGCCGGTGACGTTCGCCGCCCAGGTGGATGTCTCCGAGCCCGCCCTGGAGCGCTTCTACGAGCAAAACGCCGCGGCATTCGACCTGCCGGAGCAGGCGAAGATCCAGTATCTGGTCCTGAACCCGGCGGCGATCGAATCGTCGATCCCGCTGAACCCCGACGAGGTGCGCGCTTATTACGAGCAGAACAAGGCGCGCTACGCAACGCCGGAGCAGCGCCGCGCAAGCCACATCCTGATCGAGGTGCCCAAGGGCGCCGACGCTGCCACCAGAAAGGCCGCCCGCGACCGGGCCGAAGCGATTCTCGCGAAGCTTCGCTCGGGCGCTGACTTCGCGCAGTTGGCCAGGACCGAGTCGCAGGATGCGGGCTCTGCGCCCGCGGGCGGCGATCTGGGCTACTTCGATGCTTCGATGATGGTAAAGCCCTTCGCCGACGCAGCCTTTGCCCTGAAGGACGGCCAGACCAGCGATGTCATCGAAACCGAATTCGGCTTTCATATCATCCGGGTGACCGACATCCGGCCGGGAAGCGAGCGCCCGTTCGAGGCGGTGCGCAGCGACATCGAGGCGGAGATCCGCAAGCAGCAGTCGGCTGGTCACCTCGCCGAAGCCTCGGAGACCTTCAGCAATCTGGTCTATGAGCAGTCCGACAGCCTGCAACCTGCGGCCGATCGCTTCGGGCTGAAGATCCAGACCGCCGATGTGCAGCGCACCGGCATCCCGTCACTGCCGAAAGAGGATCCGCTGAATCAACGCCGATTCCTGCAGTCACTGTTCTCGCCCGACAGCATCGCCAGCAAGCGCAACACCGAGGCGGTGGATGTGGGCGGAGGCACCCTGATCTCGGCGCGGATCGTGGATTACCACCCGGCGCGGCACCAACCACTCGCCGAGATCCGCGAGGAGGTGCGCCGCGAGCTGGTGGGGCGCGATTCGTCGGTGGCGGCCAGAAAGGCGGGCGAGGAACTGCTTGCCGGCCTGAAGGCCGGAAAGGTCGACAACGCCAGTGCGCAGTTCGGCGCAGCCCGCACGGTGGGGCGAGCACCCTCGGACACCCTGCCGCGGGCGGCCATCGAGGCCGTGTTCCGGGCGGATCCGGCCAGTTTGCCCGGCTACGCCGGCGCGAACACCGCCGACGGCGGGTACGCGGTGTTCGAGGTGACCAAGGTGATCGACGCGAGCGACAAGGTGCTCGACGAACGTCGGCCGCAATATCGCAGTCAGCTCGAAGAGGCGTACCGGCAGGCTGCGCTGAGCGAGTACATCGAGTCGGTGAAGGCGCGCACCAAGATCGTCAGGAATCTTGCGGCCACGGAGCAGGCGTCGGCTGAGCGTTGAGCGTGCGCCCGCAGGGCGCGTCGCCGACTGCGCTCATCAGTGCGATCGCGATCGCGCGATGCGCTGCGTTGTCGTTGCCCGACGGAGAAAGCGTTGCAGCGGCCGCCAGCGCTTCATAGTTGCGAGCCATCGAGCGACCGTAGGCAGGATCGTAATGCGCTTCGAGGAGCGCGGTCACGAACTGCTGCCACTCGCCGGCCTCGGCGAGCGCTCGCCATCCGTCGACACGGCGCCTGCCGTGCAGCGCAACGAGATGCTCCAGCCTCTGGAGCAGAGTCGCACGGTCGTCGGTGAAGTGGCGGTATTCGCGCAGCAGGAGGGCCGAGCGCTGCTCCGCCGACACCTCGATGATGGTGCAGTCGGCCGTTCGCATCCTGGCGATCAGGGCGTCGGGCACCTGGCACTGGCCGACACGCTTGCTTTCGGACTCGACGAAGATCGGCCGCGCCGGGTCGAAACGGCGCAGGTTCTCCCAGATCAGCGACTCGAAGCGCTTTTGAGATGGCTGCACCGTGTCGGGCATCAGGCCGAGCACCGAACCTCGATGACGGGCGAGCGCCTCGAGATCGAGCACTTGCGCGCCCTGGCTGGAGAGTTGCTCGAGGATGAGGCTCTTGCCGCTGCCGGTGCGCCCCGCCACGATGTGCAGCCTCAGCGACGACGGCCCTGCGGCCAGGTCAGCCACCACGCGGCGTCGGAAGCTGCGATAGCCGCCATCGAGCACCGCGGTGCGCCAGCCGATCCGCGCCATTACGGTGGCCAGCGAAGCGGAGCGGTTGCCTCCCCGCCAGCAGTAGACGAGTGGGCGCCAATCGCGCGGGCGCTCGGCAAGTTGGTGTTCCAGGAGCTCGGCGATGTTCGCCGAGACCAGCGCGGCGCCGACTCGTCTCGCCTCGAAGGCCGAGATCTGCTTGTACAGGGTTCCAACCCGCGCGCGCTCGGCGTCGTCGAGCACCGGCGTGCTGATCGCCGCGGGCAACCGGTCTTGAGCGAACTCCGAGGGGCTGCGCGCGTCGAGAATGGAATCGAAGCTGTCGTGCGATGCGAGCGCCTCGTCGATGCCGACGAGTACAAAGTCCTTCATCGGATGGGGAGCGGCCGGGGCGCGGCGATATCGAGGAACGCGATTCTATCAGTGCAATCGCTGTACCCTTTACAATCGCTGTATGAAGAGCCGTTGGAGTGGAATCGACTTCACTGACGCTCAGGGAAACGAAATCAATGAAAGTGTTCAATCTGGCCTGTCGGCACGGCCACCGATTCGAGGGCTGGTTCGGATCGGCCGATGATTATGACGAGCAACTGGAGCGCGGCCTGATCGAATGCCCGGTCTGCGACGATGGCGAGATCCACAAGCTGCCAAGCGCGCCGCGCCTGAATCTGTCGGGTGCACAGGGGCCGGGCGCCGGTGCCCATGTCGGGCCTGGCCAGGACGCGGACGCAGCGCCCGAGACGATGGCAACGAGCAACGTGGCGGCGCCCACTCCTCAGCAGGTGCAGGCGATCTGGATGAAACTCGCTCGCCATCTCGTAGACAACACCGAAGACGTAGGCGAGCGTTTCGCCGAAGAGGCGCGCCGCATTCATCATCAGGAAGCACCCGAACGGGGCATCCGGGGCGTGGCATCGGCCGGAGAGCGAGAAGCGCTGCAGCAGGAAGGAATCGAAGTCTTCGCGTTTCCGCTACCCCGGTCGCTGAAGGACCCGCTCCAATAAGGCGGCGCAGGGTCCGCGAGCGGCAGCGCGCGGGCCGCCGCTGCTGTACGTCCCGCCTCAGTGCTTCTGGTACTGGGCGCTGCCAAACAGAATCTCGTGCTCCGCCTGGCCTGTCAGGGGCCGGCGTCGATCCGCGAGCACGGTGAGCGCGCGCTGCACGGCCGGCCGGGCGCCGATCGTATCGAACCATCGCTGCACCTGGGGATATTGCGCAAGCTCCACGCCCTGGTTCTCGTGCGAACGCGTCCAGGGCCAGCAGGCAATGTCGGCGATCGTGTAGTCGCGCCCGGCAAGGTACGCGCCGGTGCGTTCGAGTTGGCCCTCGAGCACGCCATACAGCCGCTTCGCTTCATTCGTGTAGCGATCGACGGCGTAGCTGATTTTCTCGGGCGCGTAGATCCGGAAGTGATGAGCCTGCCCGAGCATGGGTCCCAGGCCGCCCATCTGGAACATCAGCCACTGAAGCGCTTCGTAGCGTCCGCGAGTGGTGCGCGGCAGGAACTTGCCGGTCTTGCCTGCCAGATAGACGAGGATAGCGCCGGACTCGAAGAGCGACATCGGCTTGCCGTCGGGCCCCTCGGAGTCGACGATTGCCGGGATCTTGTTGTTCGGGCTGATTTTCAGGAACCCGGCCTCGAACTGCTCTCCAGCGCCGATGTCCACGCCGTGCACGGCGTACGGCAGGCTGCACTCTTCGAGCATGATGTGGATCTTGTGGCCGTTCGGGGTCGGCCAGGTGTAGAGATCGATCATTTCGGGTTCCTGTTCGGCTGATCAGCTGCCGCGCGTGACCGGCATCTGCACCTTGTCGGCGTTGCCCGGGATCGGCAGGTGCCTGGCGAGCTCCATCTTGGCGATCGAGTTGCGATGGACTTCGTCGGGGCCATCGGCCAGGCGCAGGGTGCGCTGATGGGCGTACATGCTGGCCAGCGGGAAGTCATCGCACACGCCGGCGCCACCGTGGGCCTGGATCGCCCAGTCGATGATCCGGGTGGCCATGTTCGGGGCTACGACCTTGATCATGGCAATCTCGGCGCGAGCGACCTTGTTGCCGACCGTGTCCATCATGTAGGCGGCTTTCAGCGTGAGCAGGCGCGCCTGCTCGATCATGATCCGCGACTCGGCGATCCGCTCGTGCCAGATGTTGTACTGGGAAATCGGCTTGCCGAAGGCGACTCGCGAGGACAGCCGCTTGCACATCAGCTCGAGCGCGCGCTCGGCGGCGCCGATGGAGCGCATGCAGTGGTGGATACGACCCGGGCCGAGGCGGCCCTGCGCGATCTCGAAGCCGCGGCCTTCGCCGAGCAGGATGTTGTCGACCGGCACCCGGACGTTTTCGAACAGGACTTCGCAGTGGCCGTGGGGCGCGTCGTCGTAGCCGAACACATTCAGCGCGCGCACGACGGTGATTCCCGGGGTGTCCGCAGGCACGACGATCATCGACTGCTGTTCGTGGCGACCGGCATCGGGGTTGGTCTTGCCCATGAAGATGTAGACCTTGCAGCGCGGGTCGCCGGCGCCCGAGGTCCACCACTTGCGTCCATTGATGACGTAGTCGTTGCCGTCGCGCTCGATGCGCGACTGGATGTTGGTGGCGTCGGAGGAGGCGACCGCGGGTTCGGTCATGGCGAACGCCGAGCGGATCTCGCCGCGCAGCAGCGGATCGAGCCAGGCGCGCTTGATCGGCTCGCTCGCGTAGCGTTCGAGCGTTTCCATGTTGCCGGTGTCGGGCGCCGAACAATTGAAGATCTCGGGCGCCCAGGCGACGCGGCCCATGATCTCGCACAGCGTACCGTAGTCGAGATTCGAAAGGCCCTCGGGCACCCGCTCTGACTTCGGTAGGAACAGGTTCCACAGGCCGGCGTCCCGGGCCCTGGGCTTGAGTTCCTCGACCATTTTGGTGGGCACCCAGGCGTTGCCGCTGCGGCGGTTGGCCTCGACCTCTTCATGGAAGCGGTGCTCGTTCGGATAGACGTGCTGATCCATGAAGGAGAAAAGCTTTTGCTGCATGTCCTTGCAGCGGGGCGAAAAGTCGAATTCCATTTGTCTCTTTCTCCAGAAAGAATCCCGGGTCGGGCGATGAGTCGCGAGGATGGCGAAAGTGCCTGTTGGCTCGAAGGTTTCAGGCCCGCGCAACGAGCGGTAGCGGGGGGGAGGGGGGCGCGCGGACGGGTGGCGGCGTTTGGTCGTCAGCCCTCGTGGGGCGCCTGCCCGACGCGCTGCGCGATCTGCCAGCCGAGGTCCGCCAGCGCGCGCGCCCGCCCGCCCTGTTCCAGTGCGCGGGCGCTCGAAGCCGTGCCGTCGATCGCCCGCTTCATGATTCCCTGCAGAATCGCGGCCAGCCGGAACATGTTGTAGGCGATGTAGAAATCCCAGTTTTCAAGCAAGGGCTCGAGCGCGCGTCCGGTGCGCCGGCAATACGCTTCGATGTACTCGCGTTCCGTGGGGATCCCGAGCGCCCGGTGATCGAGACCGGCAATCCCGCGGAATTGTCCGGGCGCGATGTGCCAGCTCATGCAGTGATACGAGAAGTCGGCCAGCGGATGGCCGAGCGTGGACAGTTCCCAGTCGAGGATCGCGCGCACGCGCGGCTCGCTGCGATCGAAGATGAGGTTGTCGAGGCGGAAGTCGCCGTGCACGATCGAGGTTTCGTCGCCGGGCGGTACACGGTGCGGCAGCCACTCGATCAGGCGGTCCATCGATTCGATCTTTTCGATCTCCGATGCCTGGTACTGCCTGCTCCAGCGCCCAATCTGGCGAACAAAATAATTGCCCGGCTTGCCGTAGCCCGCCAGACCGATCGCCAGCGGGTCGAGCGAGTGCAGCGATGCGATCACGCGGTTCATCTCGTCGTAGATCGCCGAGCGCTGCGCCGGTTCCATGCCGGGCAGCCCTTGCTCCCAGAGCACCCGGCCTTCGACGAATTCCATGATGTAGAACGCGCGGCCGATGACCGATTCGTCTTCGCACAACAGATAGACCGCGGCCACCGGCATGCCGGCCCGCCCGAGCGCCTCGAGCACCCGATATTCACGCTCCACTGCATGAGCCGACGGCAAGAGCTTCGCCACCGGACCCGGCTTGGCGCGCATGACCCAGGTCCTGTTCGGCGTGATGAGCTTGTAGGTCGGGTTCGATTGGCCGCCCTTGAACAGTTCGACCGTGAGCGGCCCCTTGAAGCCTTCGATGCGCGCTTCGAGGTAGCGTTCGAGCGCATCGAGGTCGATCCGGTGGCGCTCGGGCACGTCGATGGTGCCACTGTTCGCCAGCTGAGCACTTTCCTGGGGCGGCGGCTGCGCGGGCGCGCTCACGCCGGAAACGGGCTCGGTCACGGGTCTTTCCTTTCACAGTGTCGCGCGGCGCTCACGGCGACTCGGCGCGGTGATAGCGGGGCACGCGTTTTTCGAAAAACGCGCCGATGGCTTCCTGCGCATCATCGTGAAACAGGGTGGCGACGGAAATTCCCGCGTTCACGAACCAGTTGGTGCGACAGCGACTCGCGCTCGCCTGCCGACAGCAGCGACTTGATGCGCCCGAGCGCGAACGCCGGACCATCGGCCAATGCGGTCGCGCGAGCGCTCGCAGCGCGCAGGGCGTCACCGGGCTCGGCGACTTCATTGACCAGGCCGCGCGCATGCAGGCGTTGCGCACTGGCCGGATTGCCTGTAGCGACCATCTCGTAGGCGAGCGGGTCTGGCAGGCGGGTGCCGAGCGCAGCGAGGAGAGCAGGCGCGCGCTCATCGCTCAGTCGTCCTGCAGCAGCGACAGGCCGAGTTCGGCGCGTCGGCGCAGCCAGGCGCCCGGTCGATAGCGAGGATCGCCGGTCAACTGGTGCATGCTCGAGAGAATCTCGAGCACGATGGCGGCGCCAAGCATATCGCCCATGGTCAGCGGGCCGCGCGGATAGCCCAGGCCGATGCGCACTGCGGTGTCGATGTCGGCGGGCGAGGCGATCCGCTGCTGCGCGATTTCGGTAGCTACCGAGACGATCATGGCCACCACGCGCTGGGCGATGAAACCCGGGCTGTCGCGCAGCATCGATACCTTGACGCCGTCGGCCGCGAACAGCGCATGGGCGCTGTCGCGCCAGAACGCCTGGGTCGCCGGCGTGGTCATGAGCACGCGACGCACGCAGGCGCCGCGCGCGATCGGAAAGAGGGTATCGATCGCGACCGCGCGCTCGGCGGGCAAATCGCGCGCGCTCGCTGTTGCATCGAGCCCGAGCGGCGCAAGCAGCACGAGCGCCCGGGGCGACGGCTCAGGGCCCGGCTCGACCTGGGCGCCCAGCGAGGCGGCGGTCTCGGCAACGAGTGCCTGGCGCGGGCTTGGCGCCACCCAGACCGGGGGCGGCGCGCCCGGCGAGGGCACCTGCGGTTCGTCGGCGACGACGGACCTGCCGTTCTCGTACCGATAGAAGCCTTCGCCGGTCTTGCGGCCGAGGAGGCCCGCGTCCATCCGCTGGGCAGTGATCACCGAGGGTCGGAAGCGTTGCTCGTCGTAGAACTGCCGGTAGATCGACTCCATCACCGGATGCGAGACATCGAGCCCGGTGAGGTCCATCAGCTCGAACGGGCCAAGCCGGAAGCCGGCTCCCTCGAAGCGGACCTGTTCGCGCAGGATCCGGTCGATCGTGGGGATGTCGGCCACGCCTTCGGCGAGCGCCTTGAGCGCCTCCGTGCCATACGCGCGGCCCCCATGGTTGACGATGAAGCCCGGCGTGTCCTGGGCGACGACCGGCAGGTGGCCGGTCGCGCGGCTGAGCGCGACCATGTCATCGACGATTGCCGGGTCGGTGCGCACGCCCCGCACGACTTCGACCACCTTCATCAGCGGCACCGGATTGAAGAAATGCCAGCCGACGACACGCTGCGGGCGCCGGCACGCAGCGGCGATTGCGGTGACCGACAGCGATGAGGTATTCGTGGCGAGCACGGCGTTGTCGCCGAGAATGGCCTCGAGTGCGGTGAACAGCGCCCGCTTGGCGTCGAGCCGCTCGACGATCGCCTCGATCACCAGCTCGCAGTCGGCCAGGGCCTCGAGCGCAGCGGCGGGTTGCAGGCGCGCGCGGGCCGCGCCGGCCGCCTCGGCGCTCATCCGTCCCTTTTCGACGAGCCTGTCGAAAACGCCCTCGAGCTGGTCGATCGCTGCGGCGACCGCCGCCGGGTTGTTGTCGAACAGGCGAACCGCAACGCCGGACTGCGCGAGCAGTTGCGCGATGCCGCGCCCCATTGCGCCGGTGCCGACGACGCCGGCGCGGGAGTAAGGATGTGTGCTCATATGACGCCTGATTCTACTGGAGCAACGGGTAGACTGGACGCCTTCGGATCGGCAAGGGCTTCATGATGCTTACGCTCGTCGGCTTTGCAATGAGCAACTACCATAACAAGGTCAAGCTGGCTCTGCTCGAAAAGGGCATTTCGTTTCAGGACGAGCTGAACTGGGCCACCAAGGACGAGGCGACGCTCGCCTGCAGTCCACTGGGCAAGGTGCCGTTCCTGAAGACGTCCGCGGGCTCGCTTTGCGAGTCGCAGGTGATCCTCGAATATCTCGAAGACGCCTATCCGGAGCGCCCGCTCCTGCCTGCCGACCCCTGGGCGCGAGCCAAGGTCAGGGAACTGATCCAGTTTCTCGATCTGCACCTCGAGCTGGTCGCGCGCCGGCTCTACCCGCAGGCGTTCTTCGGTGGCAAGGTGGCACAGCAAACGATCGACAAAACGCGCACCGAGCTCGAGCGCAATATTGTCGCGTTCGCCCGGCTGGCAAAGTTCGCCCCCTACCTGGCCGGTGAGCGCTTCACCATGGCGGACTGCGTCGGCTATGTCCATTTGCCACTGGTGTCGATGGCAAGCAAAGCCATCTGGGGCGACGACCTCCTTGCCGGCCTGCCGGTGCGCAACTACCTGAAACTGCTCGGTGAGCGCGAGACTGTGCAGCGGGTCAATGCCGATCGCAAGCTCAGTGTCGAAATGGCCGCTCGCGAGAAGGTGTTCGGCTAGGCGCCGGGGGCGCGGCGCTCGCCTCGAGTAACGCACAGCAGGTCGCCTCAGGCCCCGGCGGGGTCGGCGCGTCAGCGCGCAGGCACTGCCCGGCCCGAAACACTCGGCCAGGCGAAAATCCGTCTCCATGCTGCGGACCACCTCGCCAAGGCGGATCTCGCCCGGCGGGCGCGCCAGGCGAATCCCGCCGCCCCTGCCACGCGCGGTCAGGATCCAGCCGTAGATCCCGAGTTGGTGCGTGACCTTCATCAGATGCGCCTCGGAAATGCCATGCGCCTGCGCGACCTCCACGATGGTGCAGCGGCGATCGGGCCGCTTCGCCACGTAGACGAGCAGGCGCAAAGCGTAGTCGGTCATGACGGTAAGACGCATTGCGCAGAGGCAGTGAAGCTGATCGGACGAACGTTATGAACCCCGCCGAGGGGCGTTGTCAATCCGCGGTGCAAGCGAACAGCCCGGCCGGCACGGCTCTTGAATCGTGTTTCGATTCGAAGCGCTGGCCAGATTCAGGCCGTTTCCAGCCGCTCTCGCAGCGCATCGCGCTGCGCGGCGGTCTCGAGCCACCCGGTTTCGAGCAAATCGTGGCGTTTGGCCAGGGCGGCGCGTTCCCGGGACAGATCAGCGGCGCGCGCCGGATTATCATAGAGAGCAGGATCCGCGAGCGCTCGGTCCAGATCGGCAAGGGTTGCCTCCGCCGCCTTCAGAGCCGCTTCCAGCTCGCGCAATTGGCGCTCGAGCGGCGCCGTTTGCGCGGCGATGCCCGTGCGCCGTCCGGCTGCTTGGCGGCGCGCTTCGCGCCGATCGCTGGCCGCTTCGGGCGACGGCAACGGGGATGCCGAAGGCGGCGGCGGTCCAGGGAATCTTTCGGCGCGCTCAGGTGCGTCGAGGTCGGCGCCTGTCCGGCCGCGTGGGCTCGCGCCCGGTCGTGACTTGAGCAGCCAGTCGGCGTAGTCGTCGAGGTCGCCGTCGAATTCGTGCAGCCCGCCGTCGCGCACCACCAGCAGCGTATCGGCGGTGAGGCGCAGCAGGTACCGATCGTGGGAAACCAGCACGACCGCGCCGTCGAAGTCTGCGAGCGCGTCGGCCAGCGCGTCGCGCGTCTGTGCGTCGAGGTGATTGGTCGGTTCGTCGAGCACCAGCAGTTGCGGCTCGTCGTGCAGCATCAGTGCGAGTGAGAGTCGTGCCTTTTCGCCGCCCGACATCGGACCGACCGGTCGGGTCGCGTCTTCGCCGGAGAATCCGAAGCTTCCGAGCCGGGCGCGCAGGGTTTGCTCGCGCGCCTTCGGAGCCAGGTGCTGCAGGTGCCAGAGCGGCGATTCGGCCGGGCGCAGCCGATCGATGCCCTGCTGTGCGAAATAGCCGATGCGCACCGCACGCGAGGCATTGACGGTGCCGGCCAGCGGCGCCAACTCACCGACCAGGGTGCGGATCAGGGTGCTCTTGCCGGCGCCGTTGCGACCGAGAATGCCGATTCGTGCGCCTCGGCGGATCGTGAGGTTCACCTTGCGAAGAATGGCAGTGTCGCCATAGCCGGCATCGAGGTCCTCGGCCACCAAAAGCGGATCAGGGCATTCGCCGACCTCGTGCAGGTTGAACTCGACGCCGCGCAGCGCCCGCACCGGCTCCATCTGAACGATCCGCTCGAGCGCCTTGATGCGGCTTTGCGCCTGCCGGGCCTTGGTGGCCTTGGCGCGAAAGCGTTCGATAAAGCTCGTCAGATGGGCAACGCGGACGGCATCCGCACTGCGCCGGCGCTCGGCCTGCTGGGCATGCAGCGCGCGCAGGCGCTCGAATTCGCTGTAGCCGCCCGCGTAGCGCAAGACATGCCCATCATCGATGTGCAGGGTGGCAGTGGCGACCCGGTCGAGGAAGTCGCGATCGTGCGAGACGATCAGCGCGCTGCCCTCATAGCGCAGCAGCCAGCGCTCGAGCCAGAGCACCGCATCGAGGTCCAGGTGGTTGGTCGGCTCGTCCAGGAGAAGCAGATCGCTGCGCGCGAATAGTGCGCGCGCCAGGTTCAGGCGCATCCGCCAGCCGCCCGACAGTGCATCGACCGGCTGCTCGGCGTCGAAATCAGAGAACCCCAGGCCGGCAAGCAGCGCGCGGCAGCGCGCCTCGGCGCTGTGGCCCTCAAGTTCATTCCAGTGATCGTGTGCCTGCGCGAGCGCCAGGCCATCGTGTCCGGCCTCGGCGGCGGTCAGCGCGGCGCGCGCCTGGGCAAGCGCCGGCTCGCTGTCCACCACGAAACGCCAGGCCGGCAACGGGCTGGACGGCAGGGACTGTTCGAGCCGGATGACCGCCCGCCACGGCTGGTCGATGTCGCCCGCATCGGGCGAGACTTCGCCGGCCAGCGCCGAGAGGAGCGTAGTCTTGCCCGAGCCGTTGATCCCGATCAGCGCGATGCGCTCGCCGGCAGCGATCGTGAAGCTCGCATCAGCGATCAGCGTGCGCCCGCCGCGCGAGAGCGAAACACCGCGGAAGCGGATCACGTGCGCTCCTCGCGTCGCTCGACCGGCGTTTCGTGGCTCGCCGCTTCCGGGCTCGTTGCCTCCCGAGTCCGCGCCTCCGGGGTCATGGCGTCCCGGGTCATGGCCTCCCGGGTCACGGCGGCGATCATCCGGCTGCCGGCCGCCACGGGAAGCCAGGCGTACTCGAGACCCGGAAAGGCGGCCTTGAAATGCCCGGCTTCATGGCCGATCTCGATCACGAGCACGCCGTGTTCGCTCAGATGCTCACCGGCAGCTGCCAGCAAGCGAGCGATGAAGTCCATGCCGTCCACGCCCCCGGCCAGGGCGATTACCGGCTCGGCGCGGAATTCGGGCGGCAGCCCTGCCATTGAGGCCGCGTTGACGTAGGGTGGATTGCACAGGATCAAATCGAAGCGCGAACCGGGCAGGGTGTCGAACAGGTCGCCCTGCAGCAGATCGATCCGATCGCGCAGGCCGTGCAGCGCGACGTTCTCGGCGGCCAGGGCGAGCGCTTCGGCGCTGATGTCACTGCCCGTTACCTTGGTGTGCGGAAAATGAAGGGCAGCAAGGATCGCGAGACTGCCACCGCCGGTACACAGGTCGAGCACCCGTGCCGGCCACCGGGGCATCACGTCGGCGCTGGACACGCCCGGCTGGTCAGACGATTCCTCGCGCGGCTGCGCTCCCCAGCCGATTGATTCGCCGCCCGGCCCGGCACCCCGGTCCATCGACTTGTCGCCCGGCTGCGCAGTCCATCCAGGCGATTCCTCGCCCGGCTCCGCAGCCCAGGCGAGCGATTTACCCGCGAGCCAGTCGATCAGCCATTCGTCGAGCGAGCCACCCAGCCCGCGCAGCCACGCTTCGCCGGTCAGCCAGGCGGCGGGCACGCGCTCGGTGCAGCGACGCTCGACGAGGACGAGCGCCGCAGCGATCTCCGAAGCGCTCAACCGGCAGTCGAGCCAGGACTCGAGATCGTCCGGTGGCAGGTGAAGCGACCAGAGCAGCAGCCAAGCTGCCTCGTCGCGCGAATTGTCGGTGCCATGGCCCCACGCCAGGCCGGTTTCCTCGAAGCGGCTCACCGCCCATCGAAGCAGATCGCGCAGGGTTCGCAGGGTGGCGCGCGCGTCGGCCAGCAAGGGTTGGGCGCGGCGAAACGCCCGGAAAGGGGCGGCCGGGCATGCCAGGTCGCTCATCGGAGCAGCTGCGCCATCGTGCGGCGATAGATGTTCTTCAGGGGATCGAGGAAGGCCAGATCGACATGCTCGTCGACCTGGTGGATGCTTGCGTTAGGCGGCCCGAATTCGATCACTTGCGGGCAGATCGCGCAGAGGAAGCGGCCGTCCGAGGTGCCGCCGGTGGTTGACAGCTCGGTGTCGATTCCGGTTTCCTCGCGGATGGCGTTGCCCAGTGCAGTGGACAACTCGCCGATCGGCGTGAGGAAGGGCGTTCCGGACAACGACCAATCGAGCGACCAGTCGAGCCCGCCCTCGTCGAGGATCGCCTCAGTGCGCTGCACAAGGGATTCGGGCGTACTCGCCGTCGAAAAGCGAAAGTTGAAGTCGGCCACGAGCTCGCCCGGGATCACGTTGTTGGCGCCGGTGCCGGCATGAAGGTTGGAGACCTGCCAGGTGGTTGGCGGGAAATATTCGTTGCCGGCGTCCCATTCGGTCGTGCTGAGGCGCGCGAGCACCGGGCCGAACTGATGCACCGGGTTGCGCGCCAGATGCGGATAAGCGACATGTCCCTGGATACCGCGCACCGTGAGGCGCCCCGACAGTGAGCCACGGCGGCCGTTCTTGATCGTATCGCCGAGCCTGTGCACCGACGTGGGCTCGCCGACGATGCAGTAGTCGAGGTGCTCGCCGCGGCTGCGCAGCGCCTCGACCACGCGCACCGTGCCGTCGGTCGCCGGGCCTTCCTCGTCCGAGGTGATGAGGAGCGCGATGCGCCCCGCCCACGGCGCCTTGCCAGCGAGCAGTTCTTCGATGGCAACCACGAAGGCGGCGATCGAGGTCTTCATGTCGGCTGCGCCGCGTCCGTAGAGGCGGCCGTTGCGTTCGGTGGCTGCGAACGGATCGCTGTGCCAGGACTCGAGCGGACCGGGAGGCACTACATCGGTGTGGCCGGCGAACACGAGCGTGGGTCCGGGGCGAGCGCTGTCGCAAACGGCCCACAGGTTGGTCGTGTCACCGGATGCGAGGGTTTCGCAGCGAAAGCCCAGCGGCGACAGGCGTTGCGCAATCAGGTGCTGGCAGCCGGCATCGTCGGGTGTGACCGAGTGCCGGGCGATCAGTGCCTCGACGAGCGTTCGAACGGCACAAATCATCGCAGGGACGGCTCCGGTTGGGGCAGCGGGAAAAACGGCCTCTCGGAGCCGGCCGGGCCCTCGGACTCGTTTTCGAGCATCCACAGCAGGTTGGTCGCAGAATCGGCGTTGGCCAGAGCATCGTCGCGGGCAATCAGGTGGCCGCGCACCATGTCGGCCAGTTCCCGATCGAAAGTGCGCGAGCCGGCCGCGAGGCTCTTCTCGATGGCCTCCTTGATCTCGGTCAGCCGGCCCTGCTCGATGAGATCGGCCACGTGCCGCGTGTTGATGAGAATTTCGACCGCAGGGAGCCGGCCGCCGGCCGCAGAAGGGATCAGCCGCTGCGAGATGATCGCCTTCAGGGTTGCCGAGAGGTCGGACAACATCACGTGGCGGTTCTCCGGCGCGTAGAAGCTCACGATCCGGTTCAGTGCGTGATTCGAGTTGTTCGCATGCAGGGTCGCCAGCACCAGGTGGCCGGACTGCGCATAGGCGACCGCAGCCGACATCGTGGCCGTGTCGCGGATCTCGCCGATCAGGATGCAGTCGGGCGCCTGGCGCATCGCATTGCGCAGGCCGATCTCGAGTGACTCGGTATCGGTGCCGATCTGGCGCTGATTGACGATCGAGCGTTTGCTGCGAAAGGTGAACTCGATGGGATCTTCGAGCGTGAGAATGTGCCCCGAGGCGTTCGAGTTGCGGTGGTCGAGCATCGAGGCGAGCGTGGTCGACTTGCCCGATCCGGTGGCGCCGACGGCGAGCAGCAGCCCGCGCTTTTCCATCACCAACTCCCCGAGCAGGATCGGCAGGCGCAGGCTGTCGAGCCTGGGGATATCGCCGGGGATGTAGCGAATCACGCCGGCCGGTGTGCCGCGCTGGCGAAACACGTTGATTCGGAAGCTGCCGACGTCGGGCAGGCCATAACCGAGATTCAACTCGTTGCGCGCTTCGAACTCGGCCCAGTGAGCGTCGGAAACGATCTCCCGCAGCAAAGCGGTGACCATGCCTGCCTGGAGCCGCTGATCGTTGAGCGGAAGCGCGACACCGTCGATCTTGATCTGAATGGGCGAGCCAGGTGAGACGAACAGGTCCGAGGCCTTTTTCTCGGCCATCAGCCGCAGCAATCGCTCCATCATCGCCATGGCCCGTTCTCCGTCATTCTCCGCGCAGCAAGTCGTTGATGGCGGTCTTGGCCCGGGTTCGGGCATCGACGCGCTTGACGATGACTGCGCAATACAGGCTCACCCTGCCGTCCGCCGATGGCAGGGAACCGGGCACCACGACCGAGCCCGAGGGCACCCGGCCGTACAGGACCTCGCCGGTTTCCCGGACATGGATCTTGGTGCTCTGGCCGATGTATACGCCCATCGACAACACCGAGTTTTCCTCGACGATCACACCTTCGACGACCTCGGAGCGCGCGCCGATGAAGCAGTTGTCCTCGATGATGGTCGGATTGGCCTGCAAAGGCTCGAGCACGCCACCGATGCCGACTCCACCCGAGAGATGCACGTTCTTGCCGATCTGAGCGCACGAGCCGACGGTGGCCCAGGTGTCGACCATCGTGCCTTCGTCGACATAAGCCCCGATATTGACGTACGAAGGCATGAGCACCACGTTGCGAGCGATGTACGAGCCGCGCCGGGCGACAGCCGGCGGCACGACCCGAAAGCCGGCGGCCGCGAATTCGGCGGCGCTCCAGTTCTCGAACTTGGTCGGCACCTTGTCGTAGAACTGCAGGGCGCCTGACTGCATCGCCAGGTTGTCCTCCAGCCGAAAGGAGAGCAGCACCGCCTTCTTGATCCATTCATGCACGGTCCAGGCGCCGTCGCGCTTCTCGGCGACCCGCAGCGCGCCGATGTCAAGCTGCTCGATCACCTGCGAGACCGCCTCGCGGATCTCTGCGGCGGCTGCATCAGGCGACAGGTCGGCGCGGTTGTCCCACGCTTGCTCGATGATGTTCTGAATCTTTTTCATGATGTTTGAATGACGGGCGCCGCGAGGCGCCGCGGATCAATGACGAAGGGACGATTGGTGAGCGCAAAGAAAGCTGCGGATCCGCTCGGCTGCCTCGACGCAGCGCTCGAGCCGCTCGACCAGCGCCAGGCGCACGAAGCCGGCGCCCGGATTGCAGCCGTTTTGTTCGCGCGCGAAAAACGAGCCGGGCAGGGTGAGCACATTGTATTGGCGCAGCAATTCGCGACAGAACTCCCGATCGTCGCCTCCGGGCACGCGCGCCCACAAATAAAAGCCGGCCTCGGGGCGGCGCGTCTCGAGCACCGACGCCACGATCGGAGTGACGGCTTCGAATTTCTCGCGGTACATCCGGCGGTTCTCGACGACATGGGCCTCATCGTTCCAGGCCGCGATCGAGCCGGCCTGGAAGGTCGGGCTCATGGCGCTGCCATGATAGGTACGGTAGAGCAAGAACTGCTTCAGGATTGCGGCATCTCCGGCCACGAAGCCTGAGCGCATGCCCGGCGCGTTGGAGCGCTTGGAGAGGCTCGAAAACGCGACGAGGCGCGCAAATCCGTCGCGCCCGAGCGTGTGCGCGGCCTGCAGCGCGCCCAGTGGCGGCGCCGATTCGTCGTGGTAGATCTCCGAGTAACACTCGTCGGCAGCGATCGCGAAGCCGTAGCGATCGGACAATTCTCCCAGTCGCAACGAAAGTCGTTCTCCGGCACCTGTTCGACGTACCAGGGTTGCGCGCCCGCCAGGAGCGCTGCGCCTTCATAGATCTGGTAGAACGGATTCGGGCAGACGACCCGGCCGCCGTCGTGCGGATCGATCACCGCCTGGGCAAACGCGAACAAGGCTTCGCGCGAGCCGTTGATCGGCAAGACCTGTGTTTTCGCATCGATGCCGGCCAGGCCATAGCGGCGCTCGATCCAGCCCGCGATCGCGGCCCGCAAGGCGTCGGAGCCGGCGGTCGGCGGATAGCTCGCCAGGCCATCGAGATTCGCCGCAATGGCATCGCGAATCACCGCCGGCGTCGGGTGGCGTGGTTCGCCGATCGACAGATTGAGCGCGCTGTGATCCGGCGAGGACTGCACGCCGGCCAGCAGTTCGCGCAGCCGCTCGAACGGGTAGGGCTGCAGGCGCTCGAGGATGCGATTCATTAACCGCGCGTGCTCCGCTCGGCCGGAAAGGTATCGAGTTCGACGCGAGGCGCCGGCTGCCATCCGGGTTTGCGGTGCTCGGCAACGACAGTGGTGAAGATCCCGCCGCGCACGTACCACCGGGCGGTCACCCGAATGAAGCGCGGCGCCGTGGCCGCCACGAATTCATCGAGCAATCGATTGGTGACCGCTTCGTGGAAGACGCCCTGATCGCGAAACGACCACATGAACAGCTTGAGCGCCTTGAGTTCGAGGTTGCGCTCGTCGGGAATGTAGTCGATCACGATGGTCGCGAAATCCGGCTGGCCGGTCAGTGGACACAGGCATGTGAACTCGGGAATCTCGATGTGGACGAGGTAATCCCGCTCCGGCGCCGGACTGGCGAAAGTCTCGAGTGAGGGGGTGGGTCTGGAAGGCATCTGGAGGATCGGCGAAAGCAAGCCGCACGGGTGCCGGGCAGGCAAACGGCCAGTGCTATTATACGGGGCGCCAGAAAGTCGCCCGGTGCCGGTGCGGCTCTCGTGCTGTCGCGCGATCCGAGGCTGTCTATGAGCCGACGCTGTCGCGTGAGCCGGCCGCCCAGAACGTTCCGCCTGCCGCGCCGGCGTCGTGGCAGGGCTTGCCGGGCGGCTCCTCATCGTCTGCCGCAGGATCTTCCCGTGCGCCTGAAACACATCAAACTCGCCGGATTCAAGTCCTTCGTCGACCCGACCGCTTTCGACGTGCCCGGCCAGCTGGTCGGGGTTGTCGGGCCCAACGGCTGCGGCAAGTCGAACATCATGGACGCAGTGCGCTGGGTGCTCGGGGAATCGAAGGCTTCCGAGTTGCGCGGCGAATCGATGCAGGATGTGATCTTCAACGGCTCATCGCAGCGCAAGCCGGCCTCGCGGTCGTCGGTCGAACTGGCCTTCGACAACTCGCTCGGCCGGATCGGCGGCAGCTGGGGCCAATACGGGGAAGTCTCGGTGAAGCGCGTGCTGACTCGCGACGGTCAGTCAAGCTACTTCATCAATAACCAGCTGGTGCGCCGTCGTGACGTCCACGACATGTTCCTCGGTACCGGACTGGGACCGCGCGCCTACGCGATCATCGGGCAGGGAATGATTGCGCGGATCCTCGAGGCGCGTCCCGAAGAGCTGCGCGTGTTCCTCGAGGAGGCAGCCGGCGTGTCGCGCTACAAGGAGCGCCGGCGCGAAACCGGCGCCCGGCTCGCCGACACTCGCGACAACCTGCTCCGGGTTCAGGACATTCTGCGCGAACTCGACGGCCAGATCGAGCGGCTCGAGCGCCAGGCCCGAGTGGCGCGCCAGTTCCGCGAACTCGAAGCCGAGCGCGACCGCCGCCAGAAACTGCTCTGGATCCTGCGCCGCGCCGATGCCGAAGCGGAACGCCATCGTCTGGCCGCGCAAGCCGCGCAGGCACGAGCGCAACTCGAAGCGCGAATCGCCGCGCAGCGCTCGATCGAAGCCGAGATCGAAGGCATGCGCGAGGCTCACTACGCTGCGGGTGACGCGGTCCACGCGGCACAGGGCGGTCTTTACGAGATCAATGCCGAGGTGAGTCGGGTCGAGGGTGAAATCCGGCTGGTGGTGCAGACGCGGGGGCAGTTGCGCGAACGTCTCGACAGTCTCGAAGCGCAAGCGCAGCGGGCGCAGTTGCAACAGGAGCGCGCGCAGGCCGACCTTGCCAGCGCCGGGGTGGAACTGCGCGCCGCGCGCAGCCGCTGCGAGGACCTCGCCGCGATCGTCGCGGGCGCGAGTGACGATCTGCCGCAGATCGAGGCGCGCTTTCGCGAATCGCGTGCGGGCGTCGACGAGGCGCGCGTGCTGGCCGCGCATACCCGCCAGGCAATCGAGCTGTCGGCGCTGCAAAGTCGCCGGGCCGGCGAGTCGCTCGATCGGGCGCGCCGCCGTCGTGACCGTCTGCACGACGAGGCGGCGGGACTGCGAGCGTTCGAGCCCGAGGCGCTCGCAGCAGCCATCGAGGCGCTCGCGGCCGCCGAACACGGCGATCACCTGATCGCCGACGAACTTGCTCGCACCGAGCAGGCGTGGAGCGCGCTCGACGCACAGCGTGCGCCCGCGCGAGAGGCCCACCGCGAGGCCGAGTCGAGGCTCGCCCGGATCGAGGCCCGTATCGGCGCGCTGCGCCAACTCCAGGAGCGGGCCGAGAGTCAGGCCCGGGTTTTGCCCTGGCTGGCCCGTCATGGGCTGGGCAGTCTCGCCCGGCTCTGGCAAAAGTTGCGCATCGACGCCGGCTGGGAGACTGCCGTGGAGTCGGTGCTGCGCGAACGGGTCAACGCGCTCGAGGTCGGCCAGATCGAGATGGTGGCGCAACTGGTCAACGACGCTCCACCCTCGAAAGTCGGTTTTTTCGCCACCGCCATGGCGGCGCCGGACCCGCCCGCCGCCCCGCCCGGCCTGCGCCTGCTTCACTCGGTTGTCCACAGCGGCGATGCCGGCGTGCAGGATCTGCTCGTGGACTGGCTGACCGGCCATTTTGCGGCCGACACGCTCGACGAGGCGATCGCCTGGCGCGGCTCGCTGCCGGCGGGCGCGCGCTTCGTTGTCCCGCAGGGCCATGTCGTCGGTCGGCAGATGCTCTCGCTTTACGCCGCCGATTCCGAGCAGGAGGGCGTGCTGGCGCGCCGTCAGGAGCTCGAGAACCTCACGCGCGAGGCGCGCGCTCAACAACTGCTGCTCGAGGAGGTGCGCACGCGGGCAGCAGGCATTGAGGCGAGCGCCTCGGAGCGGCTCGCGGCGCTCATGGCGCTGCGCGAGCACCATAACGGACAGCTCAAGCAGATGGCGGCGCTCAGGCTCGATCGGCAGCGCCTCGAGCAGGAATGCGATCGGGTTGCACAGAATCGCGAGCGCATCGGCGCTGAACTCGACGAACTGGCCGCGCAGATCGACGGCTTCGAAACGGAAATCGCCGCCGAGCGCGACAGCTTCGAACGACTCGATGACGAACTGGCCGGGCGTCAGCAGCGTGCCGAGGACCGGCAGCGCGAGCTCGAGGGCATCGAGATGGAATTGACGCAACACCGCGACAGCCTGCGCCGCCAGGAGCGCCAGGCGCAGGAGGCTGCCTTTTCGGTGCGTGCCCTGGAGGGCGCGCTCGAGCGCTTCGAGGGGCTGCTCGAAGAGGGCCGCGCCGCGGCGGCGCAAGCGGCCGCGGACAGCCAGACCCTGACGCTCAGGCTGCAGGCGCTGTCCGATGACGCTTCGCAGCACGCGCGGCAGGCGGCGCTCGAGCGGCGCGCGAGCGCCGAGCAATCGCTTTCCGCGGCCCGCCAGCGCCTCGACCAGCTGGCCGGTGCCTTGCGGGAACGCGACGAGCAGCGAGTGTTGGCCGAGCGTGCGCAGGAACCGCTGCGCCAGCGGGTCGTCGAATTGCAGTTGAAGGAGCAGGCTGCGCAGCTCAGCGAGGAGCAGTTCGCTCAGCAACTGACCGAGGCGCAGGTCGACGAGGCCGCGGCGGCGGCGCTGCGCGAGGAGATCGAGCCGCTGCCCCGCGCGTCGTGGCTGCAGGCCGAACTCACGCGCCTGGGCAGCGCGATCGCCGGGCTCGGCGCGGTGAACCTGGCAGCCCTCGATGAGCTTGCGCAGGCGAGCGAGCGAAAGGGCTTTCTCGATGCGCAGTCGGCTGACCTGAACGAGGCGATCGCGACCCTCGAAGATGCGATCCGGCGCATCGACGGCGAGACCCGCACGCTGTTGCAGGACACCTACGATACGGTGAACCGGCATTTCGGCGAACTCTTTCCCCAGTTGTTCGGCGGCGGCGAGGCGAGGCTCGTCCTTACCGGTGATGAAATCCTCGACGCCGGCATCCAGGTGATTGCGCAACCGCCCGGCAAGCGCAACAGTTCGGTTCATCTGCTCTCGGGCGGCGAAAAGGCGCTTACGGCGATTGCCCTGGTCTTCGCCCTGTTCCAGCTGAACCCTGCGCCGTTTTGCCTGCTCGACGAGGTCGACGCGCCGCTCGACGATGCGAACACCGAGCGCTACTGCAACATGGTGCGCACGATGTCCGACCAGACCCAATTCCTTTTCATCACGCACAACAAGATAGCAATGGAACTCGCGCAACAGCTTATCGGGGTCACGATGCAAGAGCGTGGCGTATCCAGGATCGTGGCGGTCGATCTGGCAGCGGCCACCCGGATGGCGGAGGCAGCTTGATGAGTAGCCTGACAATGAGCGTCCTGATTCTGGCGCTCGCTGCGATCGTTGCAGTCGTTGCGGTGAACCTCGTGCAGGCTTTCGGGTGGCGCAAGCGCCTGTCGCAGCGACGTTCCAGGTTGCGCGCAGCCGACCCGGAGACACCGTCCGCCGATCCGATCGAGACGCCCGTTGTCGCGCCAGCGCCCGCAGGCGGCTTCTCACGGCAAGCGCCGCCGCCGCCGCGAGCGGTGCGCCGCGAGCCGCGCCTCGGCGAAGTGGCAGCGGATTCGACTTCCGCCGATGGTGGCCATACGGTGCCGATCGAGAATCACGCGCGCGGTTCGGCCCGTCCGGCCGCGGCCAGCGCCGGGACTGCCCAGTGGAGCGAGAACGTGCTGTCCGAGCCCGTCGCGGGCGACGACGTACCGTGCTCGAGCGACATCGGCACCGACACGGACCGCTACGTGGATCGCTACACGGATCGCACCCGCGGCGAAGGTGCCGGTGGCTTCATTGGCACGGAAGGCGCTGAAGGCGCCGATGGCACCGGCGAGAAGGTGCTCGCTGCTGCGCAAGCCCCGGCGCCGGGCGTGAGCTCGCAAGCACCGGCGTCTTCGCCTCGCGCGGACGCTTCGCGCTTCGATGCGCGCACGCCGGCCTGCGAGGCCGGCGGCGCGGTGTTGTCGCCGCTGTGCGACTGCATCGTCACGCTGCCGCTCGATCGACCCGTGCCCGGCGAGCGTCTGCTCGCGCTCACCCAGGGCATTCGCCGCGCGGGCGCCAAGCCGATTCTCGCCGATGGCATTCCCGCCGGCCTGCCGGTGGCGCAGTCCGAGCCCGAGGCGCGTTCGCTCGCGACCGGGGTGGCCTACCGCGCCCTGCGCATGGGGGTTTTGCTGGCCAACCGGCATGGACCGCTCAATGCCATGGAGTATTCGGATTTCGTCTCGGCGGTGCAGTCTTTGGCCGATCAGTTGTCGAGCCTGGCCGACCCGCCGGACATGGCCGACGCGATTGCCCGGGCGCGCGATCTCGATGCCACCTGCGCGCAACTCGATGCGCAGATCGGCCTGAACGTCGATTCGCCCGAGCCCCTGGGTGCGGCGCTGGTCGGTGCGCTCGCTGCGGATCTCGGTCTCGTCGATCGGGGCGGGCACCGCCACGTTCGGCTTGGTCCGAACGGCGAGCTGGTTTTCACGATGTCGCTCATCGGATCGCCGCAGCGTCTCGGCTTCCTGCTCGATGTGCCTCGCTCGGCCGAGGTGCTCGGCGGCTTTGCCGCGATGACCGGGTGCGCCCAGGACGCCGCGGTCCGGCTATCCGGGCAGGTGACCGACGACAGCGGTCGGCCGATCTCGGAGGAAGCCCTGGGCACCATCGCTCGCCAGTTGCGGCAGCGCTACGACTCCCTCGACGCCATCGGCCTTGCCGCCGGTTCGCCACTGGCCATGCGGGTGTTCAACTGATCGGGCCCCCGGCAACGTCGCGTTCGCGCGCCGCAGGCCCCTGGCCCGCGGCTGACTGATGGCGGCAATACACGCCGCCCGCGAGCGTGTCGAGGCGCTGCGATCCCTGCTCGAGCGCTACAACCGGGAGTATTACGTTCTCGACGCACCGACGGTGCCCGATGCGCAATACGATCGGCTGTTCCTCGAACTGCAGGCGCTCGAGCGGGAGTTTCCGACGCTTGCTTCGCCGGATTCTCCGACGGCTCGCGTCGGCGGCGCCGTTGCCGGCGGGTTCGCCGTGGTGCGGCACAGCCAGCCGATGATGTCGCTCACCAACGGCTTCACCGACGATGCGGTGCGCAGCTTCGATCGGCGCATCCGCGAATTGCTCGCTCATTCGGGAATCGACCCCGCCGGGCTGCGCTACTGCACTGAACTGAAGTACGACGGTCTCGCGATGAGCCTTCGCTATGAGCGCGGCCGGTTCGTGCAGGCGGCCACCCGTGGCGACGGCGCGCTCGGCGAAGACGTGACGGCCAACATCCGGACTGTGCGCGCGGTGCCGCTGCGCCTGATCGGCGTCGCACCCGCCGTGTTGGAGGTGCGCGGCGAGGTGCTGATCTGGCGCGCCGATTTCGAGGCGCTCAACGCCCGGCAGCGCGCAGCCGGCAAGCGGGAGTTCATCAATGCACGAAATGCTGCTGCCGGCAGCCTGCGTCAACTCGACCCTCGGCTCACGGCGCAGCGGCCTCTGAAATTCTTTGCGTACGGCGTCGGCGAGGTCGAAGGCATGGAGTTGCCCGGCGGGCATTGCGCCTTGCTCGACTGGCTCGGGCAAGCGGGTCTGCCGGTCAGCCCCGAACGATCCGTCACGACCGACGTCGACGGGCTGCTGGCGTTTTACGGGCGCATGGCCGAGAAACGCGTTGCATTGCCCTACGAGATCGACGGCGTGGTCTACAAGGTCGATCAGCGCGACTGGTACGAGTTGCTTGGCCACGTGGCGCGCGCGCCGCGATACGCGCTCGCGCACAAGTTCGCGGCGCAGGAAGCCGTCACCGAGTTGCTGGACATCGAAGTGCAGGTCGGGCGCACCGGCAAGCTCACGCCGGTGGCGAAGCTGCGCCCGGTGTTCGTCGGCGGTGTAACGGTCGCGAGCGCCACTCTGCACAACGAGGGCGAGATCGAGCGCAAGGATCTGCTGATCGGTGACTCGGTCGTGGTCAGGCGCGCCGGCGACGTGATCCCCGAGGTGGTGCGGGCGCTGCCGCGCGAGCACGTCGCGCCGCAGGCGGGGCAGGGCGGCGGACCCTACCGGCGCTTCGAGATGCCGTTGCGCTGCCCCGTGTGCGGCTCGGCCACCGAGCGCCTCGAGGGCGAAGCGGATCGCCGCTGTGTGGCAGGCTTGTGGTGCCCCGCGCAGCGGCGCCAGGCGCTGCTGCATTTCGCGCAGCGGCGCGCGCTCGACATCGAAGGGCTGGGCGAAAAGCTGGTCGGCCAGATGGTCGACGCGGATCTGGTACGCACACCGGCCGACCTTTATCGGCTCGATGTGGCAACTTTCGCCGCGCTCGAGCGCATGGGTGAGAAATCCGCAGCGAACCTGGCGAAAGCGATCGACCGCTCGCGCGCGACGAGCTTCGCGCGCTTCCTGTTCGGCCTCGGAATTCGCCACGTCGGCGAAGAAGTCGCACGAATCCTGGCGGGCGCCTATCGCGGCGACCTCGATGCGTTGATGAACGAAGACTGGGACTCACTGACGGCACGCAAGGCGGCCCTGCAAAAAGAACACGCGCGTGCGAACGCGCGCAGGCGCGCGCCCGACAACCAGGGCGAACCGGTGCCGCTCGAGCCGGTGCCGCTCGAAGGCATCGGCCCGGAGATCATTGACAGCCTGAAGAAGTTCTTTGCGGAGCCGCACAATCGTGAGGTCATCGTGGCGCTCCTGGCGGCCGGCGTGCATTGGCCGGTCGCCAGCGGCGCGGCTTCGCACGGCTCGGGCGACGGCGATTCGGCTTCGCGCGCCTCGGGCGAGAGCAGTTCGGGCGGCGGCTTGGCCGCCGGCCAGGGCCGCAACTCGCTGGCGGGCCGCAGCTTCGTGCTGACCGGGACCCTCCCGGGGCTGACCCGCGAGCAGGCCGAGACGTTCGTGCGTGAGCACGGTGGCACCATCACGGGCTCGGTGTCGCGCAAGACCGATTTCGTCGTCGCCGGTGAAGCCGCCGGCAGCAAGCTCGCGCGTGCACGCGAGTTCGGCGTGCCGGTCATCGACGAGGCGGCGCTTCGCGCGCTCGCCGCGGAATAACAAGGGAGACATCGCAGGATGCTAGGAATCATCGGCGGCAGCGGGCTCGCCCGTCTGGCCGATCTCGTCGATACGCGCCGCCGGATCGCGCGCACGCCCTGGGGCGATCCGTCCTGCCCGCTGACCTTTGGCCAGCTCGATCGCCGTGAGGTCGTGTTCCTTGCGCGGCATGGCTACGGTCACACCATCGCGCCGCACGAGATCAACTATCGAGCCAACCTCTGGGCGCTTCGCGATGCGGGCGTTTCCGGCATCGTGTCGGTTGCGACGGTGGGTGGTATCCGCGAGGACTGCGAGCCGGGCGCGATCGTCATCGCCGACCAGATCATCGATTACACCCATGGGCGCGACAGCACCTACTACGAGGGGCCCGATCAGCCGGTCCTGCACATCGATTTCACCGAGCCCTACGACCGGGTGCTGCGCGCGAAAATGCTCGCTGCTGCCGCGCGCGCCGAGGAGCGCGTGATCGATGGCGGCGTGTATGCCTGCACCCAGGGCCCTCGTCTGGAGACGGCGGCCGAGATCCGACGCCTGGCGCGCGACGGCTGCGATCTGGTCGGCATGAGCGGCATGCCCGAAGCATCGCTCGCGCGCGAACTGGGCCTGCCGTATGCAGCACTGTGCGTGGTGGCGAACTACGCGGCGGGCATCGGCGACAGCGCCGAGCACGTTTCGCTCGACGCGATCGCCGACGTGCTCGATGCGACCATGGCCAGGGTGCGCCGGATCCTGTCGGCGATGGTGTGCGGCGAGTAAAGCTGCACTGAGGTCGCACTGAGGCCGAACCGAAGCCAGCACTGCGGCCGCTCAGGCGCGCAGCACCGCCAGCAGGTCGGTCTCGAACTGCAACTGATGCCGGGCGTTGAGCAGCGCCGGCCCTTCGATCAGGAAAACGTCTTCGGCGCGCTCGCCCAGGGTCGCGATGCGCGCGGTCTGCAAGCCGATGCCGTGGCGCCCCAGGACCCGTGCGATCGCGTAGAGCAGGCCGGTGCGGTCGTTGGCGACGACCGACAAAAGGTAATGCTCGCCGTGTTCATCCGGTCGCAGATCGACTGAGGGCTGGATCGGGAAGTTGCGCGAGCGCCGCGAACTGCGCCCGCGCACCGGCGCGGGCAATGGAGCGCGTTCGGCGAGCCACTCGGCGAGCTCGATCTCGACCAACGAAAGCATGTTCGGGTATCGAGCGGCTTCACCCAGCGGATCGATCACCAGGAAGCTGTCCAGCGCATGGTTGTCGCGCGTGGTGTGAATCTTCGCGTCGAGCACCGACAGGTTCATGCTGTCGAAGTAGCCGCAGATCCTCGCAAAGAGATCCATCTGGTCGGCTACCCACACCGCGACCTGAAAGCCCTCGCCGAACGGCGACAGGCGCGTGCGCACCACCGGATCGTCACGGGCAGCGCTCAGAACCTGCGCGTGCCAGGCAATATCCTGCGCATCGTTGCGCAGGAAGTAGGCCATTCCCAGGCGCTTCCAGAACGGTTCGTAGCGCTCCTGCGGGACTGCCTGCGCCTCGAGCAGGCGCACGGCTTCGGCGCGCCGCGCATCGAGGCGCAACTCGCGCGACGGTGTCTCGCCATCCAGCGCGCGCTTGGTGGCGTGGTACAGGTCCTCGAGCAGCTTTGCCTTCCACGCGTTCCAGACCTTGGGGCTCGTTCCGCGGATATCGGCCACGGTGAGCAGATACAGCGCGGTGAGTCGCTCCCCGGTCCCGACCAGCCTTGCGAACCGGTTGATGATGTCGGGGTCGCCAATGTCCTGCTTTTGCGCGGTCGACGACATTGTCAGGTGATGCTCGACCAGGAACTCAACCAGCGCGGCCTCTTCGCGCTCGAGTCCGTGATGCCGGCAGAAACGGCGCGCATCCAGGCGCCCAAGCGTGGAATGGTCGCCGCCGCGACCCTTGGCGATGTCGTGAAAGAGCGCTGCCACCGTCAGCAGCCAGGGTTTGTCCAGCGTGGCGAGCAACTGGCTGCAGAACGGGTACTCGTGCGCGTGCTCAGCGATGCCGAAGCGGCGCAGGTTGCGCACCACCATCAGGATGTGCTGATCCACCGTATAGACATGAAACAGGTCGTGCTGCATCCGCCCGACGATGCGCCGGAACGCCGGAAGATAGCGCCCCAATACCGACCACTGGTTCATCCGCCGCAGTTCGTGCGTGACGCCGCGCGGCGCTTGCAGCAACTCGAGGAACAGTGCCCGGTTTTGCGGGTCATGCCGGAAACGACCGTCGATCCTGCCTCGTGCGTGCCAGAGCGCGCGCAGGGTGCGTGTGGTCATCCCGGAGAGGTCGGAATGTTTCTGCATTGTGCGGAAGGCGCGCAGCATCGCCGCCGGCTCGCGCTCGAAGAGCGTTGGATCGACGAGATCGAGCAGTCCTTCCCGCTTGAGAAATTCCGAATCGATGCACTCGGGCAGCGCCCTCAAGGATGGGAAAAGCGCCGCTCGAAGGTTCTGCAACAGGATCGTATTGAGTTGCGTGACCGCTTTGGCTGCCCGGTAGTAACGCTGCATCAGCTCTTCTGACGAGCGGCGCGCGCTGTCGCGAGCCAGGCCGATCGCCTCGGCCGTCTGGGCCTGCAGATCGAACAGCAACCGATCCTCGCGCCGGCCCGCGAGCAGGTGCAACCAGGCCCGGATCCGCGCGATGCGACGCTCGTTGACATGCAGTTGCGCTGCCTCGCGAGCGGTGATCAGCCCGCGTTCGTGAAACTCACGCCAGCTGCGGCCAAATCCCGCGGCCCGCCCGATCCAGCGGATGACCTGCAGGTCGCGAAGCCCACCGGGGCTCTCCTTGGTATTCGGCTCGAGGGTGAATGGGCTGTCGTCGTACTTGGCGTGGCGCTGGCGCATTTCCAGCAGCTTGGCCGAGTAGAACTCGTCGGAGCGCAGATCCGCAATGCAGCGTCGGCCGAGTTCCTCGAAGGCGCCGAGGTTGCCGGCCAGGAGGCGGCGCTCCAGGAGGCTCGTGCGCACCGTGATGTCGGCCTGCGCCTCGCCCAGGCATTCTTCGACAGTGCGCACGCTATGCGCGATCTCGAGGCCGATGTCCCAGCAGGCGCTGATGAAGCGCTCGAGTCTCGCGGCGGGCGCGCCGTCGGGGCGCGTCGGAACAAGGATCAGCAGATCGACGTCGGAATGGGGAAACAGCTCGCCACGGCCGTAGCCCCCAACCGCGACCAGGGTGTAATGGCATGATGGCGCGAGCAGTTGCCACAGTTCCCGCAGGGCATGGTCGGCAGCGCCGGCAAGTGCGTGAAGCAGCCGTTCCGGATTCTGGGAAACCCGGAAGGCGTTGATGGCGCCGGTGCGGTCGCGTTGCCAGTGCGATTGCAGCGGTGCGAGTTCGAGCATGAGCCTGCCCGTGGGTTCTGAAGCCGGCGCGGCCGTGGGCACGAGCCGCGCCCCCGCTTCAGGCGACCTCGGGCAGCGCTTCGGGGCGAGCCGGCGCGCTGGCCGAAGTGGTGAGCACTTCGTGGCCGTTTTCAGTTACCAGAACGGTGTGCTCCCACTGCGCCGAGAGGCTGTGATCCTTGGTGACGATCGTCCAGCCGTCGGAAAGTTCGCGGATCTCGCGGCGCCCGGCGTTGATCATCGGCTCGATCGTGAAGATCATGCCTGGTTGCAACCGTTCGCCAACGCCGGGACGGCCGTAATGCAGGATTTGCGGATCTTCGTGGAAGCCTTCGCCCACTCCATGACCGCAGAACTCGCGCACGACCGAGAAGCCGCTCGCTTCGGCGTGGCGCTGGATGGCGTGCCCGATGTCACCCAGCGCGGCGCCAGGGCGCACCTGGGCGATGCCCAGCCACATGCACTCCCAGGTGACCCGGCAGAGCCGGCGCGCCGCGATCGAGCCCTCGCCGACGATGAACATCCGACTGGTGTCGCCGTGAAAACCGTTCTTGATGACGGTGATATCCATGTTCAGGATGTCGCCGTTGCGCAGTACCCGGTCGCCGGGAATGCCATGGCAGACCTGGTGATTCAGTGAAATACACACCGACTTCGGGAACGGCCGGTAGCCCGGCGGGGCGTAGTTCAGCGGCGCCGGCACGGTTCCCTGCACCTCGGTCATGTATTCGTGGCACAACCGGTCGAGTTCCCCGGTGCTCACGCCGACCTTCACGAAGGGCGTGATGTAGTCCAGGACCTCGCTGGCGAGCCGGCACGCGACACGCATGGCCTCGATTTGCGAGGCGGACTTGATGATTATCGACATGTTAGAATTATAGGCTTGGCTCGATTTCGGACCAAAATCGCGCGCGCCGCACCTGAAGGGTGCCATCGGCTTTGTCCGGCGGCCTTCGCGGCGTGTCGGAACCAACCCTCAGTCGGAGTCTGTCATGCCCGTCACCATGCGGCAAATGCTCGAGGCCGGAGTTCATTTCGGCCATCAAACGCGGTTCTGGAATCCCAGGATGGCCCCCTACATCTACGGCCATCGCAACCGCATCCATATTTTCAACCTCGAGAAGACCCTGGCCATGTACCAGGACTCGATGAAATACCTGCGCCAGTTGGCGGCCAACCACGGCACCGTGATGTTCGTGGGCACCAAGCGGCAGGCGCGCGAGGTCATCGCCGAGGAAGCTACGCGGGCCGGCATGCCGTTCGTCGACCAGCGCTGGCTGGGCGGCATGCTCACCAATTTCAAGACGGTGAAGGCCTCGATCAAGCGCTTGAAGGATATGGAAGCCACGGTCGCCGAAGGCGGCCAGGAAAAGATGTCGAAAAAGGAGGCGCTGCTGTTCCAGCGCGAGATGGACAAGCTGCATCGCAGCCTGGGCGGGATCAAGGACATGGGCGGCCTGCCCGATGCGCTTTTCGTGATCGACGTCGGTTTTCACAAAATCGCGATCACGGAAGCGCAAAAGCTCGGCATCCCGATCGTGGCGGTCGTCGACACGAACCATTCGCCCGTTGGTATCGATCACGTGATTCCGGGCAACGACGACTCAGGCCGCGCGATCCAGCTTTATGCTCGCGGCGCGGCCGACGCCATCCTCGAGGGACGGGCGGCGTCGCTGCAGGAAATCGTCAAGACCGCCGATGACGGTGACGAAGAATTCATCGAAGTCGACTCCGTGGAAAGCGAACAGGCCTGATCGCCGGAGCCGCGGGCGGCGCCGGCCGCGGCGTGGCGGGGCTGTCCGGGACAGCTCCTTTCACATCCGAACCGAACAACCGAACAACCGAACGGAGTCCAGCAATGGCCGAAATCACCGCAGCCATGGTCAAGGAACTGCGCGAGAAAACCGATGCACCCATGATGGAGTGCAAGAAGGCGCTGACCGAGGCGGGCGGCGATCCGGCACGCGCTGAAGAGCTTTTGCGCATCAAGCTCGGCAGCAAGGCGAGCAAGGCCGGCACACGCATCACCGCCGAAGGCATCATCGGCATTCACGTGGCCGACGAGGGGCGCCTCGGGGCAATGGTCGAGCTCAACTGCGAGACCGATTTCGTTGCGAGGAACGAGGACTTCCTTGCGATGGCGCGCGACCTTGCCGTGCTGGTCGCCGGGCGCTCGCCGGCCGATCTCGAGGCGCTGGGCGCCCTGCCGATGGCCGGCACTACCGTTGAAGATTTTCGCAAGACCTTGATCGGCCGCATCGGCGAGAACCTGAGCATTCGTCGTTTCGTGCGCATCGCCGCCGAAGGCCGGCTCGCCAGCTACCTGCACAGCGGAGCCAGAATCGGTGTGCTGGTCGACCTGATCGGTGGCGACGCGGCACTCGCCAAAGACCTGGCGATGCACATCGCGGCGAGCAAGCCGAAATCGTTGTCGAAAGACGGGGTCCCGCCCGAGGATGTCCAGCGCGAGCGCTCGATCGCCGAACAAAAGGCTGCGGAATCCGGCAAGCCCGCCGAGATCGTCGCGCGCATGGTCGAAGGCACGGTCCAGAAATATCTCAAGGAAGTCACCCTGCACGGCCAGCCGTTCGTCAAGGACGACAAGCTCACCGTCGAGCAGTTGCTCGAGTCACGCGGCGCGCAGGTGGCGTCGTTTGCGCTGTACGTCGTTGGCGAAGGCATCGAGAAAAAGCAGTCCGACTTCGCCGCCGAGGTCGCGGCGCAGGCAGCCGCGGCCGCCGGCCGGTGACCGCTGGGCGGGCCGAAAAGCCGCATAATCCCGGGGCCGGAGCAGGGCCGGGCGCAGCACCCCGGCCCGACAGGTCCGCATGACAGGAATCGGAGGCCGAGGTTGAACCAAGTCGAGAGCGTTTCCGTCGTTGACCTCGAATCGGCGGGCGCGGGCCGCGCGGCTGCCACCCGCGGCGCGCACCGCCGCGTGCTGCTCAAGCTGTCCGGAGAGGCGCTGATGGGCGACGACTCCTACGGCATCAACCGCGACACGCTCGACACGATGGTGCGCGAAATCGCCGCCGTGATGGCTCTCGGGGTGGAACTTGCCATCGTGATCGGCGGCGGCAATATCTTTCGCGGCATGGCGGGCGGCTCTGCGGGCATGGACCGCGCCACGGCCGATTACATGGGTATGCTGGCCACCGTGATGAACGCGCTCGCTCTGCAAGACGCCCTGCGCCAGAAAAACGTGGTCGCGCGCGTGCAGTCGGCGCTCAAGATCGAGCAGGTCGTCGAGCCCTACATCCGGCCGAAGGCCCTGCGCTATCTAGAGGAAGGCAAGGTGGTGATCTTTGCAGCCGGCACCGGCAATCCGTTCTTCACCACCGACACCGCCGCGGCGCTGCGCGGTGCCGAAATGGGCGTCGAGGTCGTGCTGAAGGCCACCAAGGTCGACGGCGTGTACAGCGCCGATCCGATGGAGGATCCGCTGGCGACCCGGTACCGGCGGATCGGTTTCGACGAGGCGATCAGTCGCAACCTGAAAGTGATGGATGCGACCGCATTCGCGCTGTGCCGCGACCAGAAGTTGCCGATCCGGGTGTTCTCGATCTTCAAGGAGGGTGCGCTGCTGCGTGCGGTCCGTGGTGAGGACGAGGGCACGCTGGTTCACGTTTGAAAATCATTATCGATGCGGGAGGGTTCATGAGCGTAGCCGAGGTCAGCCAGTCGGCTGAGCAGAAGATGGAGAAGTCGCTCGAGGCGATGAAGACCAGCTTCCAGAAAATCCGCACCGGCCGGCCCCATGCCGGGTTGCTCGATCATGTTCATGTCGACTACTACGGCAGCATGGTGCCGTTGAGCCAGGTCGCCAACGTCACGGTGCAGGATGCGCGCACCCTGGGCGTGCAGCCCTGGGAAAAAAAGATGGTGCAGGTCATCGACAAGGCGATTCGCGAGTCCGATCTCGGTCTGAATCCGTCCACCAGCGGCGACCTGATCCGGATCCCGATGCCGGCCCTGTCCGAAGAGCGGCGTCGTGAGTTGAGCAAGGTGGCGCGCAACGACGCCGAACACGCCAAGATTGCCGTGCGTAACCTGCGCCGCGACGCGAACGAGCAATTCAAGAAGCTGCTCAAGGACAAGGCGATCTCGGAGGACGACGAGCGCCGCGCACAGGACGACATCCAGAAACTGACCGACCGGTTCGTTGGCGAGGTCGACAAGCTTCTGACGGTCAAGGAGCAGGAGATCATGACGGTCTGACCGTCGATCGCCCACGACCGATGACCGTTTTCCCAAGTTCGACCCGCGAAATCCCCAGCAGTGGTGGGGTGCCGCGACATGTTGCCATCATCATGGACGGCAACGGCCGCTGGGCCACCGCGCGGCGGCTTCCGCGGGTGGCCGGGCACGCCAAAGGCGTCGACGCGGTGCGGCGCACCGTGGACGCCTGCGCGCGGCGCGGGGTGGACTTCCTGACCCTGTTCGCGTTCAGTTCGGAGAACTGGCGGCGCCCCGCCGACGAAGTGTCGGTGCTGATGCGTCTTTTCATCAGCGCGCTGGAGCGGGAGCTTTCGCAGTTGTTCACCAACGGGATCCGCCTGCGCGTGATCGGTGATACGAGCCTGTTCGAACCGCGCCTTCGCGAGTTGATCGCCGATGCCGAAGCGCGCACCGCGCGCAATCGGCGCATGACCCTCACCGTGGCCGCCAACTACGGGGGGCGCTGGGATGTGCTGCAGGCCATGCGAGCGCTTTTGCTCGAAGACCCCGAGCTCGCCGCTCATCCGGAGCGAATCGACGAGGCGGGTCTTGCGCGTCATCTGGCCATGGCCTATGCACCCGAGCCAGACCTCTTCATCAGAACCGGCGGCGAGAAGCGGATCAGCAATTTCCTGCTTTGGCAGCTCGCCTACAGCGAGTTCTACTTTACCGACGCCTGGTGGCCCGACTTCGACCAGGTTGCCCTCGAACGGGCCTTCGCCTCGTATCGCAGCCGGGAACGCCGCTTCGGTCGCACCAGTGCGCAATTGTCCGCGCAAGCGGTGTCATAGGCGCCGCCCCGATGCTTGCGCAGCGCGTCGTGACCGCCCTGATCCTGCTGGCGGTTCTGCTGGCGACCCTCTTCGTTTTTCCCGCCTGGGCCTGGGGCCTGCTCACCCTGGTCTTTCTTGCCGTGGGGGCGCGCGAATGGGCCGCGCTCCTCGGGTGCTCGGCGCAGGCCCAGGGATCGGTTGCCGCGGGCGTCTTCATCCTCGGGGTCGGACTGCTCGCCTGGTGGCTCGCCAGCGGCTGGCCGCCCTGGTTCGCCGGGGCGGTCGCCCTCGCCGCGACCGCCTGGTGGTGCATTGCGGCGCCCGCCCGCCTGGCCGCCCATCAGGCGCGCGGCGGCGGCTGGCCGCTGGCCGCAGCCCTGTTGCTCGCCTGCTGGATCGCCTTGCTCGAGTTGCGCGCGTTGGGCCCGGTGCC
>CAJDTU010000013.1_pt1 | contig 98153 bp, 92 predicted proteins | sample 7389901 | NCBI WGS metagenome assembly CAJDTU01 (sample SAMEA7055649, study PRJEB34461) | soil metagenome | biome: terrestrial ecosystem; feature: Peninsula; material: soil | place: Antarctica | collected 2016
GGGAACATCGCGAACACCCGCTCCAGTGTTTCGGCAGCCGAGTGGCGGGCGCGCGGCAGCAGGCCGCCGACCTGCAGGTTGTCCAGCACGGTCATCGAGGGAAACACCTGGCGACCCTCGGCCACCTGCCCCACTCCCAGATTGCAGACGCGATGGCTGGCGAGCCCACCGATCTCCTTGCCCTCGAAGAGGATCGATCCGGAACGCGGCTTCAGGATGCCCGCCACCGTGCGGATGAGCGAGGTCTTGCCAGCGCCGTTGGCGCCGATCAGCGCCACGATTTCGCCGGCGCCGACCCGCAAGCCCACGCCGTCGAGCGCCTGGGCATCGCCGTAGAACACCGACAGATCGCGCACTTCGAGCATGAGGTCCGCGCTGCGGGGTGCGCTCGCCTCGCCGCTGCGCTGCCCGGTCACCGCACCGCCCCCGGACCCAGGTAGCTGTCGAGCACCCGTTGGTCGCGAGTCACTTGCGCCGGCGTGCCCTGGGCGATGATCTCACCGTGATGCAGCACATAGACGCGCTGCGCAAGCGCCATGACGGCGCGCATGACGTGCTCGGTGAGCAGGATCGTGAGGCCGTGCTCGGCGTTCAGCCGTCGGAAGACCGCCACCATCTGGTCGGTTTCGGTGGGCCGCAAGCCGGCCATCACTTCGTCGAGCAGCAACAGTTTCGGCTCGGTCGCCAGCGCCCGCGCGATCTCGAGTCGCTTGCGGTCCGGCAGGGTGAGGCTCGATGCCGGCCGTTGCCGCAGGCCCCACATGCCGAGCGAGCGCAACGCGCTCGCTGCGCGCTCGCGCGCGAGCAGGCGATCCGCGGTGCCGCGAAAGCCGCCGACCATGGCGTTCTCCAGAACGCTCATGTCGGCGAAAGGCTTCACCAACTGGAAGGTGCGGCCGATCCCGGCAGCGCACACCTGGTCGGCACGCTGGCCGGCGATGTCCAGGCCGAGAAAGCGGATTTTGCCGACATCGGGCGCGAGCGAGCCTGCGACCAGATTGAACAGCGTGGTCTTGCCTGCGCCGTTGGGGCCGATCAGGGCCGCGATCTCGCCCTGGCGCACCTCGAGCGAAGCGTCCGCGACCGCGCGCAGCCCGCGAAAGCTCTTCGAGACACCGGCGACCTCAAGCATCGTCGCGGTTCCGCGCGAATCCGAGGCGCCGAGCGATGCCGGGCCAGATCCCGTTCGGCATGAACATGATCGACATGCCGAGAGCCACGCCATAGAGGATCTGCTTCACACCCGGGATCTCGTAGCCCGAGGCAGCAAGCGCCGCGTTGATGCCCTCGGACGCCGCTGTGAGCACCGCCGCACCGAGGATCGGCCCGAACAGGGTGCCGATGCCGCCAATGACCGGGGCGAGGATGATCTCGATCGAGCGGCCGATGCCGAAGAGCTGCTCCGGAAACAGGTTGTTGTAAAAGAACGCGAAGAACACGCCGGCTAGCCCGGTCAGGGCTCCGGAGATCTGGATCGCGTACATCTTGTAGCGAAAGGTGTCGACCCCGGCGGCGCGCGCCGCCTCTTCATTGTCGCGAATCGCACGAAAGTAGAAGCCGGCGCGACCGCGCAGCAGCCACGCCGATACGAAAAAGCCGAACACGGCCAGCGCAAGCGCCAGGTAATAGAACATCACCGGGCGGCCGCGCAGATTGAGCAGGTCGAAGCGGTCCTGTTGCACGACCCTCAGGAAAAAACCGCCCGAACCCCCGACCCAGCCAAAGTGGTCGAAACCGATGCGCGTGAACTCCGCAAAGGCGATCGTGAGCAGCGCGAAATAGGTGCCGCCGATCCCGAAGCGGAAGGCAAGCCAGCCGATGATCGTGGCCGCCGCAACGCAGACCACGACGGCCGCGACCATTCCGATCCACGGGATGATGCCGAAGTGCTGGTAGAGCGCCGCCGCTGTGTAAGCCCCGAGCCCGACGAAAAGGGCGTGTCCGAGCGACAACTGGCCGCAAAAACCCATCATGATGTTCCAGGCCTGCCCGACGAAAGCGAAGTACAGGATCAGGATCATCACCGACATCAGATAGCGATCGAGGGCTATCGGCGTCACGAGCAGCACGGCCAGCAAGACCAGCAGCGCCACTCGGGAGCGCATCGGCGACGCGGTGAATATCGCTACCAGATCGCTTCGCACGCGGGCCCGGCTCACTTCGCCGAGAACAAGCCGCGCGGCCGGAACGCGAGCACCAGGATCAGCAGCGCGAACGACACCATGCTCTTGGCCGATGGCGTAACGATCAGCCCTGCCACTGATTCGGAGACGCCGATCAGCACCCCGCCGGCCAGCGCACCGACCATCGAGCCAAGCCCGCCGATGATGACGATGACGAATGCCAGGAGCGTGTAGGCCGGCCCGAGACCGGGGGTAACATCGACGAGCAGGCTCATCAGGCAGCCGGCCACGCCGACACAAGCGGTACCGAGCCCGAAGGTGAGTGCGTACAGGTGCTTGACGTTCAGCCCGATCACCTGCGCTCCGAGCAGATTGTCGGCACACGCGCGGATCGCCTTGCCGAACGAGGTGAAACGGAAGATCGCAAACAACAGGCTGCAGGCCGCCAGGGCGACAATTGCGCAGATCACGCGCACCTTGTCGACCAGCAGGGGACCAATCTGATAGGAATCGAGCGCGTAGTCGACCTGCACACTGCGGGCATCGGGGCCGAAGGCGACCAGCAGCACGTTGACGATGACCAGCGCCAGCGCCATCAGCAGGATGAACTGCGAATGCTCCGGGCGGTCGATGAACGGATTGATCATTACGCGCTGCAGTACGTAGCCGAACCCGAAGAACGCAAGCGCGATCGGCACCAGCATCAGCAGGGGATCGATGCCCGCCAGCGCGAACGCAAACACCGCAGCGTACATCGCCACTGCCATCATTTCGCCGTGCGCGAAATTGACAATGCGCACGACGCCGTAGATCACTGACAGGCCGAGCGCCATCAGGCCGTAGACCAGGCCGGTCAGCAACCCGCTGATGACGATATTGGCGATCGCCTCGATGGGCAAGAAATGTCTCCGGATCGCTATAAAGGCGGAGCGCGGCGGACGTGAGCCCGCCGTTCAGCGCATCAGGTCCGCGCGGTCCAGGCCGGCATCGGATACACCGGCGCCATTTGCGCGGCGGCTTTCGGCAGCACCACCGTGGGCTGGCCGTTGCGGTTCTGGATGCACGCCGAGGCGATCTTCGTGTTCTGGCCTTTTGCATCGAAACTGATCGGGCCGCCGATCATCACGTGCTCGGTGATATTGGTCTTGCGGATTGCGTCAGCCAGGGTCGCGCCGTCGGTGCTTGCCGCGCGCTTGAAGGCGTCGGCAGCAATCATCATCGCTTCGACGGTGAAGCCGACGTTCAGGGCGTGGAACATCAGCTTGTCTTTCGGAAACTGCTTGCTGAATGCCGCCTCGACCCGTTTGGCAAACGCCGCGTTCGGGTCGTACCAGGGCACGTTCGAGATGCAGTAGTCGGAATACTTGTGTCCGAGCGCCTTGTAGAACTGCGCTTCGTACATGCCCGGCGAGCCCGGACTCATGATTCCCTGCGGCGACCAACGCTGCTTGACGCACTCGCGCACGAGCAGGATGGCGTCGTTGAGCCGGCTCACGAGCATGATGAAGTCGGCGTTGGTGGCCTTGGCCTTGGCGACCTCGACCGACAGGTCGCGCGCTTCACGATCGTAGGAAATGGTCTCGACAACCTTGAACGGCAGGTAGTCGAGCGTGGGCAGGATGGCCTCGACCGCCTTGCGGTTGGCCATGCCGAAGGTGTCGTTCACGTGCATGAACACGCAGGTGCGCGGCGCCGCGCCGGTGGCCTGGAAGAGGTCGCGAAACAGGCTCAGGCCGTTGCGCACGAGGTCAACCGAGGTCGGGAAGTTGCGGAACGTGTACTTGTAGCCCTGCTCGGTGATCTGCGGCGCAGCCGCGATGTTGATCACGAACGGCACCTTGCGCTGCTCGGCCACCTGTGCGATCGCCGAGGCGGCGCCCGAGTCGAACGGCCCGACCAGCAGATTGGCCCCGTCATCGATCAGCTTCTCGGCGCGCGAGCGCGCGACCTCGACGTTGGACTCGATATCGGCATTCATCAGTTCGATGTCCACGCCATACACCTCGCGCACCAAACCCGGGGAGATGTCGGCACCGAGTTGGCACGACTGGCCGATGAACGCCAGCGGGCCGGAGCGCGGCAAGAGCACCCCCACTTTCAGGGTCTTTGGCTGCGCCCGAACGATCGCCGGGGCAGCAAGTGTGGCGCCCCCTGCGACCGCAGAGGCGACAGCCAGGCGGTTGAAGTCGCGGCGGTTGACTTGGCTCATGTTGATCTCCTCCAGTTGAATGGCCGGGCTGCCGTTCTTGTGCCGACGGTTGCAACCCGCAGCGCAGCAGGCTATCACGGTGGGGCGAGAAACGGCGACGTGCAGGTCCGGGGCAAGGGCGGGTCGAGCGCGAACAAATGCTCGAAAGCCGCGAATCAAACGCCGCTCGCCTGCTCGCGCAACACCCGCTTGAGGATCTTGCCGGTGGCGCTCTTGGGCAGTTCGTCGACGATGTCGATGCGCGCCGGAATCTTGTAAGCGGCGATTTCCTCGCGACACCACGCCGTGACCTGCTTCGCAGTAAGAGAATGGCCCGCCTTGACGACGATCGCGGCGGCTACCTCCTCGCCCTTCTCGGGGTGCGGAACGCCGTAGATGGCCAGTTCCTGGATCTGCGGCATCCGGTACAGGTACTGCTCGACCTCCGCGGGCCAGACCTTGAAGCCCGAGACATTGATCATGTCCTTGACCCGATCCACGATGTAAACGTATCGGTCACCATCCATCCGGCCGATGTCGCCCGAATGCAGCCAGCCGCCGCGCAAGGCGTGCGCGGTGTCTTGCGGCCGGTTCCAGTAGCCTTTCATCACGCCCGGGCCGCGGGCGACGATCTCGCCCCATTCGCCGCGCTCGACTTCGCGGTCGTGCTCATCGAAGATCGCCAGTTCGAACCCCTCGATGGCCCGGCCGACCGAGCCGAACCGGTGCTCCACCAGGTCGTTGTAGCAGGCGAACGGCGAGCACTCGGTCAATCCGTAGCCCTCGTAGATGCGCCGCCCGAAGCGCTCGGTCCAGCGCCGCGAAATCTCTTCTGGCATCGTGGCTGCGGCCGACATTTCATAGCGGATCGACGACAGGTCGTATCGAGCGAGATCCATCGACAGCAGACCGATGAAGATCGTCGGCACGCCAAAGAGCATCGTGATGCGCTCGCGCGCTATCGCCTCGAGCACCTGGTCGGGAACGAAGCGCCGGAACAAAACAACCGTGGCGCCCGCGAACAGCCCCGCGCTCAGGATGTAGTTCTGTCCATAGACATGGAAAAGCGGCAGGAACACGGCGAGCCGGTCGTCCGGCCGATAGCCCGAGTACCGGGCGGCGCTCGCGATGTTGGAACCGACATTCGCCTGTGTGAGCGTTATGCCCTTGGGGAAACCGGTAGTGCCCGACGAGTAAAGCAGCGCAGCAGGATCGTCGGGCGCACGTTCGACCGGCTCGAAGCGCTGCGGCTGCCCGGCAAGCCAGCCGGCGAGGGACTCCGGGCCAGCGGTGGACGACGCCGACTCACCTGAGGAAGGCTGCGACTCACCTGCGGGCCACTGCGACCCGGCGGCGAGCGACGCGTTGCTGGGGCGTGGGGCCGCCTGTGCGGCAGGAGCGCTTGCCTGGGCGGCGTTCGTCGGCGCATCGACCAGCACGAGATGTTCGACGGACGGACAGCGCCCGCGCGCGACGAAATGGGCGAGATCCGCGGTGGTGAAAGCGACCCGCGCGCCCGAGTCATTGAGCAGGTATTCGACCTCGGCCGAGCGGAAGATCGCATTGATCGAAACCGGAACCGCACCGAGCTGCTGCGCAGCGTAATAGACCGTGGCGAATTCGGGAACGTTCGGAAGGAACAACGCGATGCGGTCGCCGGCGCCGATGCCGCGCGCAACCAGCGCGTGAGCGAGGCGTGATGATTGCGCATCGAGCTCGCCGTAAGTGCGCATCTTGCCTTCGAAGACAATGGCGGGATGATCGGGCGAGCTTGCCGCCCGGCTCTTCAGGGCGCTTGCCAGGTTCATGTGCTGCTCCTGCGGGATCGGAACTGATCGCGATTCACTCGCTGCACCCTACACCGAGGCGCCGGGTTGTGCCACTGGCTCAGCGCGCTGCACGCGCCTCCCAACGCTTCCAGGCGCTCAACACGATGTTCGGATATTCCGGCCGGCCCAGGCTGCCGTTATAGCGACCGAGCGCGCGAAAAAGATCGCCACGCTCGATATCCAGGTAGTGCCGCAGAATCGTGCAGCCGTAGCGCAGGTTGGCGCGCATGTCGAACAACCGGCTCGGGTCGCCGTCCCCGATGGTGCCAGTCCAGAACGGCATCACCTGCATGTAGCCGCGCGCACCGGCGATCGAAATCGCATGACGGCGAAATCCGCTTTCCACCTCGATCAGGCCCAGCACCAGGTGCGGATCGAGTCCGGCACGCTGCGCCTCGTAGCGCACCTCGCGCAGGAACTCGACGCGCTGCTGGTACTCGGGCTTCCAGCGCCGCGGCAGATGGGCCGACATCGCCGACAGCCAGTCGACTTTCTCCAGAACGCTCGCAAAGCGCGGTTCGGCGGGGCCATCGTCACGAACTGCCGCAGCCAGCGCGCCGCGCACGGCATCACTGAGCGGCTCGTACTGCTGGGCTCCGGCGCAGGCCACGCCCGCGGCAACACTCAATACGAACGCGGCCGCGATACGCGCGGCGGCAAACCAGGGAACGCGAAGAACTGACATGCAGGCAATTCGAACCTGCCCGGGCTCAACCGGCAAGCACCTCATGGACAGCCGGCAGCGCTTCGCCGACAGACACCGTCTGTTGCCCCATGGTTCGGCGATCCAGCAACTCGATCCGGCCGTCCTTCAGGCCGCGCTCGCCGATGGTGACACGCACCGGCACGCCGAGCAATTCCCAGTCGGCGAACATCGCCCCGGGGCGTTCGTCGCGATCGTCGAGAATCACGTCAATCCCTTCGGCCCGGAGTTGCGCGTACAGCGAATCGGCGAGCTCGCGCACGCGCTCGGACTTGCGGTAGCCGACCGGGCAGATCACCACCTCGAAGGGGGCGATCGCGCGCGGCCAGATGATGCCGCGTTCGTCGTGGTTCTGCTCGATGGCGGCGCCCACCAGCCGGGTGATGCCGATTCCGTAGCAACCCATTTCGAAGGGACGGGACCGGCCGTCCTCATCGACGAAAGTAGCGTTCATCGCATCCGAGTACTTCGTGCCCAGGTAGAACACGTGGCCGACTTCGATGCCTCGCTGGATCGCCAGTTCGCCGCGGCCGTCCGGCGACGGATCGCCGGCCTGCACATTGCGAATGTCGGCGATCTCCGGTTCGAGCAGATCGCGGCCCCAGTTCGCGCCGGTGTAGTGAAAGCCCGCCTCGTTCGCACCGCACACGAAGTCATGCATGTTCGCCGCGGTGCGGTCGGCCAGCACCCGCACCGGCTTGCGCGTGCCGATGGGGCCGAGATAGCCGGGCGGGCAGCCGAAGTATTCGACGATCTCGGCCTCGGTGGCAAAACGAAACCCGGCAAGCCCCGGGATCTTTGCCGCCTTGATTTCGTTCAGTTCGTGGTCGCCGCGCACCAGCAGCAGCCAGATCGCGGGATCCGCGCCGGCTCGCGCGGCCGGCGCGGCGCTGCCGCTCGCGCCAGAGGATGGGTCGCGCTTTTCCTCGCCGCCGGCGCGCGGATCCACTGCAAGCACCAGCGCCTTCACCGTGCGGGTCAGCGGCAGTCCAAGGAATTCGGCCACGTCTTCGCACCGGGCCTGCCCGGGAGTTGCAACCTTTACAAGTGGTTCGCGGGCCGGCGCGCGCACTTCGTGAAGGGGCAGGGCTTCAGCCAGCTCCACGTTGGCGGCGAAATCCGAATCCGGACACCATGCGATTGCGTCTTCGCCGGTATCGGCGATCACCTGGAATTCGTGACTTGCCGAGCCACCGATCGCGCCGGTGTCGGCAGCGACCGCGCGAAAAACCAAACCGAGCCGGGTGAAGATCGCCTCGTAGGCCTCATACATGATTCGGTAGCTTGCGAGCGCCGCCTCGTGATCGCGGTCGAACGAGTAGGCGTCCTTCATGGTGAATTCGCGCCCGCGCATGACCCCGAAACGGGGCCGGCGCTCATCGCGGAACTTGGTCTGGATGTGATACAGGTTCTTCGGCAATTGCCGGTAGCTGCGCAACTCCTGGCGGGCGATATCCGTGACCACCTCCTCGGAGGTCGGCTGCACGATGAAGTCGCGATCGTGGCGGTCCTTCAGGCGCAGCAACTCCGGGCCGTATTGCTCCCAGCGCCCCGATTCCATCCACAACTCGGCCGGCTGCACCACGGGCATCAACAGCTCGATTCCCCCGGCACGGTCCATCTCCTCGCGAACGATCGTCTCGATCTTGCGGATGACCCGCAGGCCCATCGGCATGTAGGTGTAGATACCGCCGGCCAGCTTGCGGATCATTCCCGCGCGCGCCATCAGCCGATGGCTGACGATATCGGCGTCGGAAGGGGCTTCCTTGAGCGTGGCGATGTGAAACCGGGAGGCTTTCATTTGGTGGCAGTCGGAAAAGTCCGGCAAGAACGATGGCGATGGGCTACGCGCAAGGCGCGGCTCTATATAATTGATGCAACTAATTGTAAGAGATCGAGGGGGCGGCCATGCTGGACCGCGACGGCTATCGCCCGAATGTCGGCATCATCCTGATCAACTCGAGGAACGAGGTCTTCTGGGGCAAGCGCATTCGCGAACATTCGTGGCAGTTTCCGCAAGGCGGCATCAACCGCGGCGAGGCGCCCGAACAGGCGATGTTGCGCGAGTTGCACGAAGAAATCGGCCTGCTGCCCGAGCATGTCCGGATCATCGGTCGAACGCGCGAATGGCTGCGCTACGACGTGCCCCTGACCTGGGTGCGTCGCGAATGGCGAGGAAGCTATCGCGGCCAAAAGCAGATCTGGTTCCTGCTCAGGCTGGTCGGACGCGACACGGATATCGACCTGCGCGCCACCGGCCACCCGGAGTTCGATGCCTGGCGTTGGAGCTACTTCTGGGTGCCGCTCGAAGCGGTCATCGAGTTCAAGCGCGAGGTCTACCGGCTCGCACTGATGGAGTTGTCGCGATTGCTGCCGCCGTGCCGTCCTTGGCATGCCGCCGAGCATGCGCACTTTCTCGCACCGCGCTTTCTGCGCGGCCACCGCGGACATTCGTACAGCGAGCCCGATAGCGTGTCCCACAGCGAGACGCCGATGCCGGTGCCGGTGCCGACGCTCGAGAGCAGCGATACCTCTGTGAAGCCGCGATCATGAACCGGCGCACCGGCCGGTGGCGGCAGCTTCGCCCGGTTGCGGCCTGTCCGGTCGTTGCCTTGGCGCGCCTCGCAGCGCAACGCGCGCTGATCGTTGCCGCGGCGTTTGCCGTCATTGGCTGCAGCGCAGCGCGATCACGCGCGCCCGCGGCCGACCCGGTCAATAATCCGACCATCGATTTCAGCGCGCCCGAGCGCGACAGCGTCCGGGCGGCGCTTCCGGAACCGATGCCGGCCATTCCCGCCGACAGCGCGCTGCATCCGTTCCAGGTGAGCGCGACGACCACGAACACCTTCGGCATCGACCCGGCGAGCCTGCGTGTGCTCGGTCACCGGATCGTGCAGTTCACGCTCGTCGTCGAGAGTCCGGGCGGGGTGCGCAACATCGGCTACGACGCCATCGATTGCGAAACCGGGCGATTCCAGATGCTGGCAATCGGCCAGGACGGCCAGGATGGCGAGGGCTGGTCGACCGTGCACGATCCGCAATGGCGCGGTTGGCTCACCGGGGACACGGTGAACGCGCAGTACCGCGAGCTCTCGCGCAGCTGGTGCGACGGCAGGGCCGTGGCGGGGCAGCCAGCCGAGTTGCTGCACCGCCTCGACACCCTGCCGGCACGCTACCTCAACAACCAATAACGGGCGTGACCAGGGGTCGCCCCTCGGCCCAGGCCGCCACGTTGTCGAGCACGAGCTGACCCATCGCGGTACGGGTCGGATGCGTGGCACTGCCCACGTGAGGCTGCAGGACCACGTTCTCCATTTCGAGCAGCGCAGTTGGAACCCGGGGTTCGTCCTCGAACACGTCGAGCCCCGCGGAGCCGACCCGTCCACTGCCGAGCAACTCGATCAGCGCCGCCTGGTCGACGACCGAGCCGCGCGCAATATTCACGAAAATGCCCTCGGGACCGAGCGCCTCGAGCGCGGCCCGCGAAATCACGCCGCGCGTTTCAGGCCCGCCCGGGCACGCCGCGATGAGCACGTCGGCCCAGCGTGCCAACTCGACGATATCCGGGAAGTATTGCCATTCGATCTCGGGCTTGGGCCGCGGACCATACCAGCCGATCGTGGTATTGAAGGCGGCACAGCGCCTGGCGATCGCGTGGCCGATCCGCCCGAGTCCGACGATCCCGACGCGTCGTCCCTGCAGGCTTTGCGTGAGGGGCATCGAAGCCTTCAGCCAGCGGCCCTCGCGCACAAACCGATCGCCACCAGGAACCCGGCGTACTGCGGCCAGCAACAGTGCCAGCGCCAGATCGGCGACCTCCTCGGTCAGGACGTCAGGGGTATTGGTGACCGCAACGCCATGCTCGGCGCAGTAAGCCAGGTCGATAGCGTCTACGCCGACCCCGAAGCAGGCCACGAGCTTCAGTTTCAGCAGTTTCGCCATCGTCTGGGCATCGATGCCCAGGCCGCCACTGGTGACGACGACCTGGCAGCGCTCGGCCAGCGACGCAATCAGCGCATCGCGATCGCTGGCCTCCCACAGTTTGTGAACCGTCCAGCGCGATTCCAGTTCGCCCTGAGTGGGGGGATACAGCGGTCCCATCAGCAGGATCGGCAAGCTCTTTCCTTCATGCATTTTTACGCTCCTCGTCGATCAGTGTCGGGCGCTGGTTTCATCGCCCGCGGCGCGCTCACGCCGAACTTGTTTGCCCACGGCAAAAGGGCCGGCATGATCGCCGGGTGCAGCGCCACGCCGTCGGCAAGTTGTTCACGCCGGCGGGCGAGTCCGCGTTCGCCGGGCAGGCGCACCGGCCGGCCCGGATCGCTCGGCTTCGAGCCGTGGCAGGCGTCGACGATCCAGTCGCTCTGGCGCAGGAATTCCCCGGTGCCGGCGAACGCCGCCGGATCGTAGAGCTGCACGAAGACCGTGGCGCCCCAGCCTTCCTTGGGATCGGCGCGTCCATGGCCGGACAGCCCGCCGGTGAGCGCCTCGATGAGCAGCGCCAGCCCGTAGCCCTTGTGGCCGGCGTCAAGACCGCCAAGCGGCAGGATCGTCCCGGGAGGTTGCGCGGACAGCACCCCAGGATCCTTGCTCGGCTGGCCGTCGGCGTCGAGCCACCAGGCATGCGTGCCGAGCTGGCTGGCGGCCTGCAGGCGGTTGGTCATGCCGTTGGTCGTGAGCGAGGCGGAGATATCGATCATCACCGGGTCCGCCGAGGCCGGGATGCCGACCGCCAGAGGGTTCGGCGTAAACACCGCCTGGGTGCCACCGAAGGGCGCCACGCTGGCGCCCGCCGGGTCGGAGCTGGCGATCATGATCATCAGCCCTTCGCGCGTGGCCTGCTCCAGGTACGCTGCAAGGCAGGCAATGTGGTGGCTGCGCCGGATCACGACCGTGGCCGCGCCGTGCGCGCGTGCGCGCGGCGTAGCCCAGCGCACGGCGCGGCGCACGAGCCAGGGGCCAGGCAGGCGCCGGCCATCCCAGGTCGCCACCGCGGCGCGCTCGGCGAGCACCCTCGGTGCGCCGCTTGCCTGCATGCTCGCGCGTTCGAGCTCTCCCAGATAGCCGGCAAGCAGCAGCAAGCCATGCGTATCATGGCCGAGCAGATCGCCTTCGACGAGCACCTCGGCGACATCGCGCGCCTTCTCGGCGTCCAGTCCGGCGCCGCCCAGCAACACCTCGGCGAATCGGATCAGCGCTGGCGCTTCGAAGCGCGCGGCGCTGTCCACAGGCTCCATCGGCATCGGGTTTCTCCTCTTGCGGTTCAGTAGACCGCGCGGCCGCCCGACACGTCGAACACCGCTCCGGTGGAGAACGAACATTCTTCGCTCGAGAGCCAGGCCACCATCGCCGCGACTTCGTCGACGGTGCCGAAGCGTCCCATGGGGATTTTCGAGAGCATGAAATCGATGTGCTGCGGGGTCATCTGGTCGAAGATCGGCGTGCGCACCGCGGCCGGCGTGATGCAATTCACGCGGATTCCGGTCTTCGCGACTTCCTTGCCGAGCGACTTGGTCAGGCCGATCACCGCCGCCTTCGAAGTGCTGTAGGCAGAGGCATTCGGGTTCCCCTCCTTGCCCGCGATCGATGCGATATTGACGATTCGCCCGTAGTCGTTCTTGAGCATCTCGCGCACTGCTGCCCGGTTGCACAGGAATACGCCGTTCAGGTTGACCTCGATCACCTGTTTCCAGGCGTCTACCGGGTACTCCCAGGTCGTCGTGTTCGGGCCGGTGATGCCTGCGCTGCAGCACAGGATGTCCAGGCGCCCGCAGCCCTCGACCGTCTGCGCAGCAACGCCGTCGACCCCTGCCGGGTCGGCAACATTCACCCCGAAACCACAATGGGCGCCGCCCGCCACCGCAGGCAGGGCATCGGCAGCGGCCTGCGCTGCCTGGGCGTTCAGGTCCCAGATGGCAACGCGCGCGCCGCACGCGGCGTAGCGCTGCGCAATGGCGGTGCCGATCCCGGAGGCGCCACCGGTAACGACCGCCACGCGGCCCGCAAGGTCGATCCTGTTCATGTCCGCTCCTTTCGCTGATGTCGCAAAGTCTGGTCGCACGGCATAATGCCGCGCATGAAAAAGATACTGTTTACCGATCACGATCTGCTCGACATCTCGCTCGAGCGCCGGATCTTTCGCGACGCGGGCATCGCGCTCGTCGAGGGCCAGTGTCGCACCGAGGACGACGTGGTCGCGCTGGCGCAGGACTGCAGCGCCCTGCTCGTGCAATACGCACCGATCAGTGACCGGGTGTTCGAGGCGCGTCCGCAGATCGGGCTGTGTTCGCGGATCGGTGCGGGCTACGACACGATCGATGCCGCCGCCGCGGCGAGGCATGGCGTGTGGGTAGCGAATTCTCCGGACTACGGCATCGGAGAGGTCGCACTGCACGCCTTGTCGATGCTGCTCGCCGTGCTGCGCAATCTGGCCCGCCTCGATCACGACATCCATGCCGGCACCTGGCACTACACGAGTGCCGGAGCGATCCCGCGCGCGCAGGACCTCACGGTGGGCGTGCTCGGCCTGGGCCGCATCGGCAAGCGCTTTGCTCACTACGCGCAGCCCATCTTCAGTAAAGTGATTGCCCACGACCCCTGTCTGATCGACGGCGACTTCCCGCAGTATGTGCATCGCGTGACACTCGAAGAACTGTTCGCCCGGGCCGATGCCGTGTCGATTCACTGCCTGCTGAACAACGACACTCGCGAGCTCGTGGACGAGCAGTTGCTCTCGCTGATGAAACCGGGTTCCTACCTCGTGAATACCGCGCGCGGCGCCATCCTCGACGTGGACGGCCTTTTGCGCGTGCTGAAAACTGATCGTCTCGCAGGCGTCGGACTCGACGTGCTGCCGCTCGAACCGATCCCGGTGGACCATCCGCTGCTCGCCGATCCACGTGTGCTGCTCACACCGCATTCGGCCTTCTATTCCGTGCAGTCGGAAATCGAGTTGCGCCGCAAGGCCGCCATGAACATCGTGAACTGGATGCGCAACGGCCGCCCGGACTACCCGGTTGTCGCGGGCACGCGCCAGCCGCCGCCGGGCTGAGCGGCGTCCCGGCGCGAGTGCAGCCCGCTGCGCCGGGCGCAAGCGCTTCAGATCTCGAACTTCACGACCCGCTGGCGCTGTTCGCCCAGCCCGTCGATGCCCAGGGTCATGACGTCGCCGGCCCGCAGGTACTGCGGCGGCTTCATGCCCATGCCCACGCCCGGCGGCGTGCCGGTCGTGATGATGTCGCCCGGGTTCAGGGTCATGAACCGGCTCACGTAGGCGATCAGCGAGGCGCAGTCGAAGATCATCGTGTTCGTGTTGCCGCGCTGTCGCTTTTCGCCGTTCACGTCGAGCCACATGGCGAGGCTTTGCGGATTGCCGGCTTCATCGGCGGTCACGAGCCACGGGCCGATCGGGCCGAAGGTGTCGCAGCCCTTGCCCTTGGTCCAGTTGCCGCCGCGCTCGAGTTGATACTCGCGCTCGGACACGTCATTCACGAGCAGGTAGCCGGCCAGGTGGCTCAGCGCGTCGGCCTTGTCGACATAACGCGCGCGCGTCCCGATCACGACGCCCAGTTCCACTTCCCAATCGGTCTTCACCGAGTCCTTCGGCAGCATCACGTCGTCGGTGGGACCGCTGATCGAGCTGAGTGTCTTGTGAAAGATGATCGGCTCCTTCGGCACCGGCGCCCCGGTCTCGGCTGCGTGGTCCGAATAGTTCAGGCCGATGGCCACGAACTTGCTCGCACCGGTGACCGGCGCGCCAAGGCGCGGATTGCCCTGCACGAGCGGCAGCGTGTCGGGCCTCGTGCCGGCCAGCTTTGCCAGGCCCTGCGGCGAGAGTTGCTCCGGGCCGATGTCCGGGATCAACCCGGAGAGGTCGCGCAGTCTTCCTTCGGGGTCGATGAGGCCGGGCTTCTCGTTGCCGGGTGTTCCATAGCGAACCAGTTTCAATTCATTCTCCAGTTGAAAGTCCAGAAAGAGTTGGCAGGCTGAAAGATCAGATCGTCATTCCACCGTCGACGCTGATGCATTGGCCGGTGGCGAACGCGCTCTCGTCGCTGGCCAGATAGACAATGATCGGCACGATCTCCTCGGGAGTCGCGATCCGGCCCATCGGCTGGCGCGCAACGAACATCTTGCGCGCCTCGTCGGCATCGCCCAGCGCATGCATCCGACCCTGCAGGCTCGGTGTTTCGACCGTGCCCGGTGCAATGCAGTTGCAACGAATACCCCGGGTCACGAAATCGGCGGCAACCTGCTTGGTCAGTCCGACGACTGCCGCCTTCGAGGTGCCGTAGGCGAACCGGTTCGGCAGCCCGCGCAGCGACGAGCAGACTGAAGCCATGTTGATGATCGAGCCGCCGCCGTGCTCCAGCATCTTCGGCAGCGCTGCCTTGATGGTCTTGTACATCGAGCGCACGTTGATCGCAAAGCTCGAGTCCCAGTCCTCGTCCTCGCACTCGAAGATCGTTCCCTGGTGGACATAGCCGGCGCAATTGAACAGCACATCGAGCGGCGGGAGGCCACCGATCATCGCGGCGATCGCCGCATCGTCGGTCACGTCGAGCCGGCGCACCTCGAGGTCGAGCCCTTCGGCCCGCGCCTCGTCGGCCAGGGCGGCAAGCAACTCGTCGCGCAGATCGGTGGCCACCACCCGCGCGCCCTCGCGGGCCATGCTCAATGCTGCAGCGTGGCCCATCCCCTGCGCTGCCGCAGTCACGAATACCCGCTTGCCTGTGAGACGTCCGGCCATCGTCCTTGCTCCTGTTCAGCTTTGTCGTGTTGTCGCTGGCTGTGGTGTCGCCACTTCCTGGCGGTCTTGCCGCTGCCAGCCGTGCCGCCGTAGCGTAGCGCAGCCCTTATCGCACTTCAAACTGCATGGCGGCGAGCCGTGCATACAAGCCGCCGCTCTCGACCAGAGAATCGTGCGTGCCCGACTCGACGACGCGGCCCCGCTCGAGCACCACGATCCGGTCGGCGTTCACGACGGTGGCCAGCCGATGCGCAATCACCAGCGTGGTGCGCCCCTGCATCGCCGTCTCGAGCGCCGCCTGCACCGCACGCTCGCTTTCCGCGTCGAGCGCGCTCGTTGCCTCGTCGAGCAACAGTAGCGGAGGATTCCTGAGAAGAGCGCGTGCGATCGCAACCCGTTGCCGCTGCCCGCCCGACAGGCGCACGCCCCGTTCGCCCAGATAGGTCTGCCAACCCTGGGGCAGGCGCTCGACGAACTCGTCGACCCGGGCGGCCCGCGAGGCCGCGATCACCTCCTCGTCGCTGGCATCGAGCCTCCCGTAACGAATGTTCTCCATCGCGTTGGCCGAGAATACGACGCTATCCTGCGAAACGAGTCCGATCGACTCGCGCAGTGCCGCCGGATCGAGTCGGCGCAGATCGATCCCGTCGAAGCGGATTGCCCCTGCTTGCGGATCATGGAAGCGCAGCAGCATCTGGAAGACAGTGGTTTTGCCCGCCCCCGACGGGCCGACCAGCGCAACGGTCTCGCCGGGAGCCACGCGCAGCGACACCGCATCGAGCGCAAGCTCCTGCGGGCGCGACGGATAGCTGAAGGAAACCGCATCGAACTCGAGCGCCGCGGCCAGGATCGGCCCGGGCGAGGACGTGCGCTGGCGCGGCAGCATCTCGGGGTCGGGCGGCGCGCCGATTGTCGGCTGCGCCTCGAGCAGTTCGAGCAGCCGCTCGGCGGCGCCGGCGGCGCGCTGCACGTCACCGAACACCTCGGCAATCGCGCCGGCCGAGCCCCCGACAATCACCGCGTAGAGGATGAACTGGGTGAGCAGTCCCGGGGTCATCCGGCCGTCGAGCACCGCGTGCGCGCCCAGCCACAGGACGAAGACGATCGCGCCGAAAACGAGCACGATCGCCACCGCGGTGAGCAGCGCGCGAGCACGCACCCGGCGCACCGCACTCACGAAGGCGGACTCGGTGGAGGCGCCGAAGCGGCGGTCCTCGAAGTCCTCGCGTGCGTAGGCCTGCACGATCTGCATCGCATTCAGTGTTTCGCCGGCCAATGCGCTTGCGTCGGCGATCCGGTCCTGGCTGTCGCGCGACAGCCGGCGCACCTTGCGCCCGAAGACCAGGATCGGCAACACCACCAGGACGAGTAAACCGACAATGATCAGCGCCAGCCTGGGGCTGGTCACGATCAGCATTGCCAGCCCACCGACGAAGAGCAGCGCGTTGCGCAGGCCAAGCGAGATGCTGGTGCCGATCAGCGTCTGGATGAGCGTGGTGTCGGTGCTCAACCGGGACAGCACCTCGCCGGTGCGCAGCGTTTCAAAAAAGCGCGGATCCTGGCGCAGCACCTGCCGATAGACCGCGCGGCGCAGGTCGGCGGTCATCCGCTCACCGAGCCAGGAGACGCAGTAGAAGCGCAGCGCCGTGCCCAGGGCCAGCACCACGGCGACCGCGAACAGCGCCGGGAAGGCGCGGTTCACGTTGGTACTGCCGCGGATCGCCTCGCTCGAGAAACCGAGATCGATCAACTGCCGGAATGCCAGCGGCATCGCCAGGGTGGCGCCGGCCGCCACCAGCAGCGCCACCGCCGCGAGCGCCACCCGCCAGCGGTAAGGGGCGAGGAAGGGCAGCAACGCGGCGAGCACCGCGCTTGATCGACGCGGATGCTGCGGCTCGCTGCCGGACAGGTTCGGGTCGAAGGCATCGGTCGCGCTCACCTCGGCGGAAGCGCTCTTTTCGGCGGTCGCCCCCGCGTCAGTGGCCGACTTCTCGTGCGGGGCGGCGCGGCTGTCGGCAGCGGGGAGCGCAGCAGCGTCCCGGTCGGCCCTGACATTCACCGCCGCACCGCCAGCGTACCTTGCAGCATCAATCGGCGGTGCCAGTAAACGACGCGCGCTCGAAGCGCGGCGTTGCCGACCAGATCCCCGAACACGGGCTCGAAACCGAGGACGGCCTCGACGCGCGCGTCGAGCGAATCGTCGACGTCGCGCGCATCGACGAGACCGCCACCCGGGCGCGAAGCGAGCAGATTGTCGGCGGCCGCGCGACGTACCTGGCTCCCTGCCGTCGTCAGGCGCTGCGCAAGCACTTGCGCCAGTGGATCCTCGATCGACCAGCGCTCACCGTGTTCACCGAGCCCGCCGAGGTAGCGCAGCCAGGCGGCGATCGCCAGCGCCAGCGCATCGGGAACGGCACCGGCCGCCAGACGGTCACGCGCCGCCGGCAGCCAGCGCATCGGAATCTTTTGCGAACCGTCGATTGCGATCTGGCTCAGGCGGTGGCCGAGCGCGGGGTTGGCAAAGCGCGCGAGCAGCGCATCGCAGTAGGCGGGCGCCAGGGCGCGCGCTTCGGCGGGCAAGGTCGGCACGAGATCATTGCGCCACATGCGTTCGACGAAAGCGCGCAGCACCGGTTCGGCGATTGCCTCGTCAACCGTGACGAATCCGGCCGGTACGCCGAGATAGGCAAGCGCCGAATGCGCGGCGTTGAGCAGCCGCAACTTCATCGCCTCGAAGGGCGCCACGTCGCGCACGAACTGCACGCCATCGCGCGCCCAGTCGGGCCGGTCCGCGGCGAAGCGGTCCTCGACGACCCACTGCGCGAAGCCTTCGCTGGCGACCGGACAGGCATCGTTGAATCCCGTCAACGCGAGGGCCTCCTCGCGATCGGCGGCGCTGGTGGCCGGAACGATGCGGTCGACCATCGTGTTCGGGCAGCTGATCCGCTCCTCGATGAACCCTTGCAGCCGCGGGTCGCCGCGCAGCCGCGCTTCGTTGCGCAACACCCGGTGCAGTGCGTCGCCGTTCTGCGTGAGGTTGTCGCAGGACAAGAGCGTGAGCGCGGCGCCGCTGTCGATGCGCCGCCTGATGCCGTCGGCGAGCAGCGCAATCGCGCCGCCGACTCCGGGGGCATAGCCCTTCTCGGTGACAGTGAGGGTGACGATGCGCACGGCCGGATCGGCGAGTCGTGCTACGGCGCGTGCGGGCTGCGCCGAGTACGCAATCGCCTCGCGAAGAGCCGCGATCACGCGCGCCCGGGCGCCCTTGTCGCGAACCAGCAGCGTGTACAGGCCATCCTGGCGGTTCAGGCTGTCGACGATCGGGCGACTGTGCAGGTTGATTGCACAGATCGCCCAGTCGCTCTCGCCCGCGGCGAGCGCGTCGTCGGCATAGACCGCCTGATGGGCGCGATGAAAGTTCCCGATGCCAAGATGAACGATGCCGACGCGCGTTGCGCGCGGATCGTAGCGGGGCCGCACACCGGCGGGAAGGTGTGCCAGCGCGGCGAGCGACAGTGCCGCGCTCAAGACGGCCCCCCGATCCCCGGGCGGGTCAGCCTGGGCGTGAGCCGCAGCGCTGGATCGGCCCAGCGCGTATTGGGCACGAGCGGATACCATCCCGGTCGCCCTGGATCACGGTCGTACGGATAGCCGCCGAGTTCGACGAAAAGCTCGTGATATTCGCGAACCTTGTCACGATCGAGTCGCACACCGAGCCCGGGCCCGTCGGGCACGGCGATCGCGCCGCCGTGATAGCGCATCGGCCCGCCGACAATCACGTCATCGCTCAGGTGGTGGTAATGGGCGTCGGCCGCATACGAGAGGTTGGGCACGACCGCCGCCATGTGCAGCATCGTGGCCAGTTGCACGCCGAGTTCGCCCGACGAGTGCACCGCCACGCCCAGCCCGAAGGTCTCGCAGATGCCGGCGGCCTTGATGCAGGGCCGGATGCCGCCCCAGAACGTGGTGTCGAGGAGGATCACGTCGACCGCGCGCTGCGCCACATTGGCCGCCAGTTGCTCGAAGTTGACGACTACCGTGTTGGTGGCGGTCGGAATCCGGACGAACTCGCGCAGCCTTGCCAGTTGCGGCATTCCCCAGACGGGGTCCTCGTAGTAGTCGTTGTTCAGTGACTCGATCGCACGGCCGAACTCGATCGCGTCGCCCAGCGACAGGGCAGCGTTCGGGTCATAGCGCAGCCGGTCGCCGGGCATGGCGTCGGCCAGTGCTCGATAGCAGGCCAGTTCGTGGCGCGGCGGATAGACGCCGCCTTTCAACTTGTGCGAAGCAAAGCCGTGCCGCGCTTTGAGCTCGAGCGCCTGCTCCACCAAATGATCGGGGGTGCGCACTTCGCCGCAACCGTTGGCGTCGCCATAGCGAAAGAACAGGTAGCTTGCAAACGGAATTTCGTCGCGGATCCGCCCGCCCAGCAACTCGCTGACCGACACGCCCAGCTTCTGGCCGATGATATCGAGGCAGGCGAACTCGAGCGCGGCGTGGAGTTGCGTGCGGTTGTTGTAGAGGCTCGCAGTCGGGTTGCAGATCGCGAAGCGCATCGCCTCGAGCCGGAACACGTCGTGCCCCCTCAGGTAATCGAGCAGCCCTTCGACCGATGCACTGGCGCTTTCGCCGCCGCCGCCGAACTCTCCAACGCCGACCACGCCGTCGTCGGTTTCCACCTCGACCAGGGTCCGAACGAAGCGCCCCCAATGTGCGCCGTTGCTGTGCAGCAGCGGCGCCTCGAGCGGCACCGAAACGGGGGTAGCCCTGATATCGGCGATGCGCGTCGGCTTCATCGGTGCCTGCCTCTGATCAATTGCGCCGGGATGCAACGCTCGGCGCCGACGCATCGGCGGCGTGGCCCTCATCGAGAAAATACTCGGCGTGCCGCTCCGCGATGTCGCCCAGTACGTCGATGACGGTTCCGAGGTGCACCCGCATCGCCTCGACCGCTCCGCACGCATCGCCGGCAATGACCCGCTCGGCAATCGCACGATGCTCGTGCACAGTCTCGCGCGGCCGGCCCGGGTGCATCAAGCCCAGGTGCCGCACCCGATCGAGCTGGGCCTTGGCGTCCTGGATCACATCCCAGGCGTGCTGGTGCCTGGCAAAACGCGCGAGCATGGCATGCATCGCCTCGTCGGCGCGAAACAGTGCGTCCGGATCCGCAGCCCGTTGGGCGGCGACGAGTTCGCGCAGATTGCGCGCGAGTTCGGCGCGCTGGTTGGCATCGATGCGCTTGGTGGCCAACTCGACGATCCGACATTCCAGCGTTTCACGAACGAAGTGGCTGTCGCGCACCGCCTGCAGATCGATCCGCGACACGAAGCTGCCGACCTGTGGGACGACATCCAGGAACCCGTCCTTGGCCAGGCGCTTGAAGGCTTCGCGCACTGGCGTGCGGCTCACGCCGTAGGTCTCGGCGATGCGGGCCTCCGACAGCGCCGTTCCGGGCTTCAGGGCGACCGAGACGATCTGCGCCCGCAGATCGGAGTAGATCTGGGGGACCGCGACGCGGCTGCGACGAGGTGCTGGCGCGGGTGCTGGCGCGAGGTCCGGGGCGGCTGGCATGAGCGCTAGTATACTAGGCGCCTCGCGTGCTACGATCCGCGCGAAATGATGACTAGGGAGAGGGCGATGCTCGAATGCAAGATCCATGGCGCGAGGGACTTGCGCGTCGTCGAGTCGCCCATCCCGGCACCCGCCGCCGGCGAGGTTCTCGTGCGTCTAGGCGCGGCCGGCATCTGCGGCTCGGATCAGCACTACTACTTCCATGGGCGAGTCGGCAACTTCGTGATTCGTGAGCCCCTGACCCCGGGCCACGAGGCGTCGGGGACCGTGGCCGCAGTCGGCTCTGGCGTCACTCGCGCCAATGAGGGCGACCGGATTGCGGTCAATCCGTCGAGCCCCTGCGGGCACTGCCCGGCTTGTCGCGAGGGTCGCGAGAACCTTTGCCACAGCGTTCGCTTCCTGGGCAGCGCCAGCGTGTTCCCGCACATGCAGGGGATGTTTCGCGAATACTTCACGGTGCCGCAGGCGCAATGCGTAGTGGTGGAAAACCCCGAGGTTTCGCTCGGCGAAATCGCGATGTCGGAACCCTTGTCGGTGGCACTTCATTCGGCAAGACGCGCCGGCAACCTGCTCGGCCGCTCGGTGCTGATCACCGGCAGCGGCACCATCGGCTGCATGCAGGTGCTCGCCTGTCGCCTGGCCGGCGCCTCGCACATCGTGATCACCGACGTCGTCGATCATCCCCTGTCGGTGGCCCGTCGCGTTGGCGCAGACCAGCCGATCCGCGTCGATCAGTTGCCGGCAGGCGCAACCCTTGCGTCGGCCGCCGGCGAGGTCGACGTGGCCTTCGAGGTCTCGGGCGCGCCTGCAGCGCTGGCTTCGTGTCTCGCAACGGTGCGCCGCGGCGGCACGGTGGTACAGGTCGGTACGCTGCCGGCCGACGGCATGCATCTGCTCGTGAACCGGATCATGGCGCGCGAAATCGATCTGCGCGGTTCATTCCGTTTTGGCAACGTGTTCGAGCAGGCGGTCGGCGCAATTGCCAGCCGCCGCGTCGATGTACGACCGGTGCTGAGCGAGGCCTGGCCCTTGCAGCGAGCCGCTGAAGCCATCGAGACAGCGCGCGACAAGACGCGCAGCATGAAGGTGCAACTCACCCCTGCCCTGTAAATCCACAAGACCCGCAGTCCAACACAAGGAGGAGAAGCATGAGACTCATCGCATCACTGCTGGCCGTCGCCGCCACGTTCAGCGTCGCCGCACCGGCCACCGCCCAGACCAAGCTGAAGTGGGCGCACGTGTACGAAACCTCGGAGCCGTTCCACACCCAGTCGGTGTGGGCCGCCGAGGAGATCAAGAAGCGCACCAACGGCAAGTTCGACATCACCGTCTACCCGGCCTCCTCGCTCGGCAAGGAAACCGACATCAACCAGGGCCTGCAACTGGGCACGGTGGACATGATCATCTCCGGACTGTCGTTCGCCGCCCGCAGCTATCCGCGCATCGGCGTCGGCTATTACCCGTTCACCTTCACCGATGGCGACCATCTCGTCCGGTGGTCCAAGAGTCCGGCGTTCCGTGAACTTGCCGATGGCTACGAGAAGAAGAGTGGCGGCGTTCACATCACCGCGATGACCTATTACGGCGCCCGCCAGACCACCTCGAACAAGCCGATCACCGATTGCCCGAGCATGAAGGGCCTGAAGATCCGGGTTCCCGACGTGCCGGCCTACATGGCGATGCCGAAGGCCTGCGGCGCCAATCCCACGCCGATCGCGTTCGCGGAGGTCTATCTGGCGCTGGAGAACGGCACCGTCGATGCAGAGGAAAATCCGCTGCCGACGATCGAGGCAAAGAAATTCTATGAGGTCCAGAAGTACATCATCCTGACCAGCCATATCGTCGATGCGGTCGCAACCCAGATCGCTCCCCACGTCTGGAACAAGCTAAGCGACGAGGAGAAGAAAATCTTCACCGAGGTCACCCTCGAAGCGGCGGCCCGGGGCACCGCCGAGGTGCAGAAGCGGGAGGCCGAACTCGTCGAAGTGTTCAAGAAGCGCGGCCTGAAGGTGACCGAGGTCGACCGCTCCGGCTTCCAGAAGGCGGTGCTCGAGAAGGTGCCGATGGAGTCGATGGGCTACGACAAGAAAGATTGGGACAAGATCCAGGCGCTCAAGTAAGGCAGCAAGCGGCGCGTTGCGCGGGCGGCTGCAGGCAGCGCCTCGCGCATCGTGCCGAGTACAGGCGCGGCTCGCCGATCCGGCGAACGGGCCGGAACTTTCCCGCAACCCCGTGCGGACTCACCGATGACCATCAACACTCCCACCGCCGACAGCGAAGCGCCGGTCTTCGATGAAGAGGGCTTCCACGCGGTCGACGAGCCGATCGACCTGTCAATCTACCGCTGGGAAGACTGGCTTACGCTGGCGATTTTCTGGGTGCTCGCCTACACCGTCTTCTACCAGTTCTTCACGCGCTACGTGCTCTCGGACTCGGCCGCCTGGACCGAGGAGATCGCCCGCTACCTGCTGATCGCCGTCACCTTCCTGGGCGGTTCGATGGCGGTGCGGCGCAACACCCATATCCACGTGGAGTTCGTCTATCGATACTTGTCGCCGGGCGTCGGGCGGGCGCTGTCGACCTTCGTCGACCTGATCCGCTTTCTCTTTCTCGCCTATGCGACCTGGCTGTCGATCGAGTTGGTGCCGAAGATGCACAACCTCGGCATGACTGTCGTGGATCTTCCGATGAGCTACGTCTATGCCGTAGTGGCTCTCGGATTCGGAATGATGGCGTTTCGCGCCGCCCAGGTGAGCCTGGTGCACTGGAAGCAGGGCTGGAGTTCGCTCGAGCGACCCGGTGAAGAGTACTGAACACGGACCCGCCCCGACATGAACGCGCTCTTCTTCGGCACCTTTCTCGCGGCAATGGTCACCGGGATCCCGATCGCAATCGCGATGGCGCTCGGCTCGCTTGTCTATATCTGGCTCACGGGCACGACACCGGCGCTCACCGTGGTCCACCGAATGGTCGGCGGCGTCGACAGCTTTCCGCTGCTGGCCGTGCCCTTTTTCATCCTGGCCGGCAACCTGATGAACTCCGCCGGCATCACCAACCGGATCTACAGCTTCGCGCTGAATCTGGTGGGCTGGCTCAAGGGCGGGCTGGGCCACGTCAACGTGGTCGGATCGGTGGTCTTCGCCGGCATGTCGGGCACCGCGGTCGCCGATGCCGGCGGCCTGGGCACGATCGAGATCAAGGCCATGCAGGACCACGGCTATCCGACCGATTTCGCCGTCGGCATTACCGCCGCCTCGGCGACCCTGGGTCCGATCATCCCGCCCTCGTTGCCGCTGGTGATCTACGGCGTGCAGGCCAACGTCTCGATCGGCAAGTTGTTCGCCGGCGGCTTCCTGCCCGGCATCGTGATGGCCGTGTTCATGATGATCATGGTCGGCTGGTACTCCCACATCCGCGGTTACGGCAGCGACTACCGGTTCTCCTGGCGCGGACTGGGCGGAGCAATGGGCGAACTGATCGCCATCGCGATTGCTTCCGTGGTGCTCTACCAGCTCTGGCGCAACGAGGAACTCGGCGGCCTGATGAAGTTCGGCGTCCCGCTGGTGGTGATCCTCGTCGCGGATCGCCTGATCAGGTTCGAAGCCTTCATGGCGCTGATGACCCCCGTGATTTTGATCGGCGGCATGTCGACCGGCCTGTTCACGCCGACCGAAGCAGCGGTGGCGGCAGTCGCCTGGGCGCTGTTCCTGGGCCTCGTGTGGTACCGGACCCTGAATCTGAAGATGCTCGTCAAGATCTCGATGGACACCATCGAGACCACCGCGACCGTGCTGTTCATCGTGGCCGCCGCATCGATCTTCGCCTGGGTGCTCACCACCACCGACGTGACGCAGTCGATCGGCACCTGGGTGCTCTCGGTCAGTTCCAGCCCATGGATCTTCCTGCTGCTGGCCAACGTGTTCCTGCTGTTCATTGGCTGCTTCATGGAGACGATCGCCGCAATTACCATCCTGGTGCCGGTGTTCATGCCGATCATCGCCAAACTGGGCATCGATCCGGTGCACTTCGGTCTGATCATGGTGCTCAACCTGATGATCGGCCTGCTCACGCCGCCGGTCGGCATGGTGCTCTTCGTGCTGGCCAAGGTCGCGAAGATTTCGTTCGATCGCACCGTGAGGGCGACCCTTCCCTGGCTGGTACCGCTGTTCGCAACCCTGGCGCTGATCACCTACGTGCCGCAGATCGTTTTGTGGTTGCCGAATCTTATTTTCCCGGATTGAGCCGGCCGCGCAGGAGACACTACGATGAGCAGGATCAGTCGAGTCGAGATCTGGCAGGTGAACCTGCCGCCGAAAGTGCCGCGCTCCGATGCGATACAGTCGTTCATCACGCAGGAGACACCGATCGTTCGCATTAGCTGCGACGACGGCGCGCAGGGCACCGGCTATACCTACACGATCGGCACGGGCGGCTCATCGGTCGTCGCACTGCTTGCCGATCATTTCGCCCCCAGGCTCGTCGGCCGCGACTCCGACGACATTGAAGCTCTCTGGAAGGATCTGTTCTTTCACACGCACGCCACTGCGGTCGGTGCGATCACCAGCCTGGCGCTGGCCGCCGTCGATACGGCCTTATGGGATCTGCGCTGTCGCCGGATCGGCCTGCCTCTGTGGAAGCTCGCCGGTGGCGCGCAGTCGCGTGTGCCGGTCTACAGTACCGAAGGCGGCTGGCTGCAGTTGCCGGTTGAAACGCTGCTGAACGAATCCCTCGAGGCGAAGGCCGCGGGCTTTCGTGGCGTGAAGATCAAGGTCGGCAAGCCGCATGTGAGCGAGGACGTGACCCGTCTGGGGGCGGTGCGCGAAGCGGTTGGCGCGGATTTCGAAGTGATGGTCGACGCCAACCAGGCGTTCACGGTGGGCGAGGCGATCCGGCGCGCGCGTCACTATGAGCCGCTCGACCTGGCCTGGTTCGAAGAACCCTTGCCGGCTGAGGATCTCGGCGGCCATGCCCGGCTGGCGGCGTCGACCTCGCTGCCGGTAGCGGTCGGTGAATCGATCTACTCCGTACAGCATTTCCGGGAGTATCTGCAGCGTGGCGCCTGCTCGATCGTACAGGCCGATGTTGCTCGGATCGGCGGGATCACACCGTGGCTGAAGGTCGCGCATCTGGCCGAGAGCTTCAATGTGCCGATCTGCCCGCACTTCCTCATGGAGTTGCACGTGTCCCTGTGCGCCGCGGTGCCGAACGCGGCCTGGGTCGAGTACATCCCCCAGCTCGACGACATCACCCGCTCGCGGATTGAAATCCGCGACGGCCACGCGATCCCGCCCTCGTCGCCGGGCATCGGCATCGACTGGGATTGGCCGGCTGTCGAGGCGAGCGCAATCGCGCACCGCCAAAGCTAGTGCGAGCTCGCACCCTGCACCTGGCAATCCGCATTACCGAACCGAGGTCTGGCGCATGCACGGTATCTGGCCCATCCTCTTTGCCTACTTCTCGAGCGAGAACCGTCTCGATCGCGAGGCCATGCGCCGGCAAGTGCAGGTCGCGATCGGCTGGGGCGCGCCCGGCGTGGCCGTGCTCGGCGTGGCCACCGAGGTGGGCAAACTCTCGGTCGAGGAACGGCGCGACGTGATCCGCTGGGCAGCGGAGGACGTGGCCGGCCGGGTGCCGCTCGCGGTCACGATCGCGGGCGACACCGTTGCCGCGCAACGTTCCCTGGCCGACTATGCGATTGCGCAGGGCGCCTCGTTCCTGATCCTGCAGCCGCCGCCGGCCGCGGCCGCAGGCGCGCTCGATGCCGCCGCCTGCGAAGCGTTCTTCGGGGATGTGATGCGCGGCCAACCGGTGCCGATGGGCATCCAGAACGCGCCCGAATATCTGGGCTTCGGCCTCTCGCCCGAGGCGATCGTTCGCCTGGCCGAACGCCGACCGGAGTTTCGTATCCTGAAGGGCGAAGCGTCGAGCGTCACCATCGAGCGCACCATCGCCGTTGCGGGCGAGCGCCTTGCGGTGCTCAACGGACGCGGCGGCCTGGAATTGCTCGAGAATTTCGACGCCGGCTGTGGCGGGATGATCGTCGCGCCCGACAACGCGGATCTGCAGCACCCGGTTTACCTGGCCATGCAGGCGGGCCGGCGCGACGAAGCGCTCGAGCGCTACCGGCAAGTGCTGCCGGCGATTGTCTTCTCGATGCAGTCGCTCGACACCCTCATCTGCTACAGCAAACGGATCGCTGCCTGGCGCATGGGTTTCGACGTGCACCACGACCGCGCCCCGGCCCTGCTCCCGACCGAATTCGGATTGCGCATGGCGCGCGAGCACGCGCGTCGCCTCGGCCCACTTTCGGTCTGCTCACCCGCCCCCATCCCATCTTCGATCGGCTCGCCTTCCCTCCCCCGGCCTTCCTCCGATCAGCCTTCCTCTGGCCCGGCCACCGCCGGCCGGGCTTCGCCCGGCCAGCCTTGCCTCACCCCGCTTTCCGTCGGTCCCGACCCCTGCCGGGCCGGCTCCGATCTTTGAATCAGGAGTTCATCATGTCCAGCGTTGTCTCTCTCATCCGCCGGCCCACGCTTCGGCTCAACCCGGCCGACGATGTCGTCATTGCCGCGCGGCCGCTGCCGGCCGGCACCGTCGTCGAAGCCGAGGGCGTAACCTGCATCGACGCGATTCCCGCCGGCCACAAGCTCGCAGTGCGCCCGATCGCCAAGGGTCAACCGGTGCATCGCTACAACCAGATCATCGGCTTTGCCACTCAGGACATCGCCGCCGGCCAGCACGTGCACACCGACGTCAAGCCGGTAGCCAAACCTGGCGAACAGGCCACCTTCATGGGGATCGTGCGCGCAGATGGCCGGGTCGCCACCCGCAACTACATCGGCGTGGTGGCCACCGTGAATTGCTCGGCCTCGGTGTCGAAGTTCGTCGCTGCGCATTTCACGCCCGAGGTGCTCGCCGAGTTTCCGAATGTCAATGGCGTCGTGCCGATCACGCATTCCTCGGGCTGTGGCATGGCAAGCGCCGGCGCCGGCATCGACATCCTGCGCCGCACGATCGCCGGTTACTGCCGCCATCCGAACTTCGCCGGAGTCGTGATCATCGGTCTCGGCTGCGAGGCCAACCAGATGGGAGCGCTCTTCCAGGCCGAGCAGATGCAGGCAGGCGCGCTCCTTAAGCCCCTGATCATGCAGGCCGAAGGGGGCACCCGCAAGACGGTCGACTCGGCCATCGCGGCCGTCAAGTCGATGCTGCCGCAGGCCAACGAAGTCAAGCGCGAGCGCGTGCCGGCAAGCCACATCACGATCGGCCTGCAGTGCGGAGGCTCCGACGGCTATTCGGGCATCACCGCGAACCCGGCGCTCGGTGCCGCCGCCGATCTGCTGGTGGCGCACGGGGGCACGGTGATCCTCTCCGAGACCCCCGAAATCTACGGTGCAGAGCACCTGCTCACGCGGCGCGCCGTCTCGCAGGAAGTTGCCGAAAAGCTGATTCGCCGGATCAAATGGTGGGAGGACTACACCGCGCGCAACAACGGCAGCATGGACAACAATCCGTCGCCGGGCAACAAGGCCGGCGGACTCACGACCATCCTCGAAAAATCATTAGGCGCGGTAGCCAAGGGCGGTACCACCAATCTGGTCGACGTCATCGAATACGCCGAGCCGGTCACCGAAAAGGGCTTCGTGTTCATGGATTCGCCCGGCTACGACCCGGTCTCGGCGACCGGCCAGGTAGCCAGCGGCGCAAACATGATCGTCTTCACGACCGGCCGCGGCTCCTGCTACGGTTGCAAGCCCTCGCCGTCGATCAAGCTCGCCACCAACACGCCGATGTACGAGCGGATGATCGAAGACATGGATGTGAACTGCGGCCAGATCGTCGACGGCTCGGTCACGGTGCAGGACAAGGGCCGCGAGATCTTCGAGACGGTCCTGCGCGTGGCGAGCGGCGAGCAGAGCAAGAGCGAAGCGCTCGGAATCGGCAACGACGAGTTCGTGCCGTGGTCGGTCGGCGCCGTGATGTGAGGCGATGAGCCGGCTTGTGAGATGACCGGTGCGCGAGGGATCACCGGCGCTCGAGGCCACCGCGCGCCGACGGCCTCGTGCCCGGCTCAATCCGCGCGCGGCCCCAGCATCTGCTCGGGCCGCACCCACTCGTCGAACTGCTCGCCGTTCAGATAACCGAGCGCGAGCGCGGCCTCGCGCAGCGTACCGCCTTCGTGGTGCGCCTTCTTGGCGATTTCCGAGGCGCGGTCGTAGCCGATGTGAGGCGCCAACGCGGTCACCAGCATCAGCGAGCGATTCACCAACTCCGAGATCCGCGCCCGAACCGGCTCGATTCCCGAAGCGCAGTGCTCCTCGAAGCCGGCCATCCCGCCGGTGAGCAGGCGCAGGCTCTGGAACAGATTGTGCGCAATCAGGGGCTGGAAGACGTTCAGCTCGAACTGCCCGGATCCCGCACCGATGCCGAGCGCCACGTCATTGCCCATCACCTGCGCGCACAACATGGTCAGCGCTTCGCACTGCGTGGGGTTGACCTTGCCCGGCATGATCGAGCTGCCCGGCTCGTTCTCGGGAATCCGGATCTCGCCGAGCCCGGCGCGCGGACCGCTGGCAAGCCAGCGCACATCGTTGGCGATCTTGGTGAGCGCGATCGCCAGGACTCGCAATGCGCCGTGCAGGGCCGCCACCGGCTCGTGGCCTGCGAGCGCCGCGAAGCGGTTCGGCGCAGGCGCGAACGCGAGGCCGGTGCGCGCTGCCAGTTCCTTGCAGACCAGTTCACCGAAGCGCGGGTGCGTGTTCAGACCGGTGCCCACGGCCGTGCCGCCGATGGCGAGTTTCAGGAGCGCCGGCAGCGCGGCATCGACGACCGCTCGCGCCCGGTCGAGTTGCGCGACCCAGCCGGAAATCTCCTGCCCCAGGGTGAGCGGAGTGGCGTCCTGCAGGTGGGTGCGGCCGATCTTGACGAGGTCGGCGAACTCGCGCGCCTTGCCATCGAGCGTGTCGCGCAGCGTAGCCAGTGAAGGCAGCAGCCGTTCCGCGACCGCCTGCGCCGCGGCCAGATGAATGGCCGTGGGGACTACGTCGTTCGAGGACTGGCCGTGGTTCACCGCATCATTGGGATGCACGGTGCGGCCGGCGCCGCGTTCGCCGCCGAGCAGCTCCGAGGCCCGGTTGGCCAGCACCTCGTTCATGTTCATGTTGCTCTGCGTTCCCGATCCGGTCTGCCAGACCGACAGCGGAAACTCCTCATCGTGCTGGTGATGCAGCGATCGCTGCGTCTGCGCGCCCCAGAGCCGGGCGCTTGGCACCTCGATCGGGCCGAAAGCATCGCGCTCGGTTCGTGTAGGTTCATTGTCCGATCGCTTGTCCGTCATTTCAGCTCCTTACTGCAACCATGGGATAGGCGGATCGCCAACCGTCACGAAGGCCGCCGCCCGTTCCGGCCTCGCCATGCCGAAAATACCAGCGATTGGCGCAATCGGGGCCGTTCAAGCCCGATTGCTCGCGGGTTCCGCCACCAGGCACGCGAATTCCGGATACGATCGGCGCACGTATCGACCTTTCTGGAGATTCCGGATGACTCCCCCGCGTCGCAGGTTCCTGCATTCCGGCGTCGGCATGGCGGTCGCCGCAGCGTTGCCGTTCGTGACCGGCGGCTGTGCCTCCCTGGCGGGCGCAGCGCCTGCGGGCACGCAAGTGTCCGAAGGCGTCTACCGCACGCGCATGGGCGCGCTCGACATGATGAGCGTATCCGACGGGTTCGCACAAACGCCGCTCACCGACGGCTTCGTGCGCAACGCCTCCCTGGAGCAGGTGCGACAGGCACTGCGCGACGCAAATCTGCCTGACGACAGGATCACGGTCCCGTTCACCGCCGTCCTGGTCGAGACCAACGGGCGCCGCCTGCTCTTCGACAGCGGCAACGGGCAGTTCGGCGCACTGACCAGCGGACGCGTCGCCGCGAACCTGCGCGCTGCCGGCATCGCTCCGGAGTCGATCGACGCGGTGCTGATCTCGCATTTCCACGGCGACCACATCAATGGCCTGCGCAATCGCGACGGCACGCTGGTCTACCCGAACGCGCGGATCCACGTGCCGGCCGCCGAATGGAACTTCTGGACGGACGACGCGAGAAGGGCCGCCGCCCCCGACAAGCTGAAGGCCGGGTTCCAGGGCGTGCAGCGGGTGTTCGCACCGATCGCGCAACAGGTCCAGCGCTTCGGGCCGGATTCCGAGGTGCTTCCCGGAGTGCGGTCGATGGCAGCCTACGGCCATACGCCAGGCCACACGATCTTCAGCATGGAATCGGGCGGGCAGACCTGGGCCTATCTCGGCGACGTGACAAATATCGCCGCGCTGTTCATGCGAAACCCCGATTGGGCCGTGATGTTCGACATGGACCCCGAGATGGCCCGCCAGACCCGGCATCGCGTGCTGGACACGGCGGTGGCCAGGGGCTGGACCATCTCCGGCTTTCATTTGCCCTCCCCGGCCATCGGCCGCGTGAAGCGCCGCGGTTCGGGCTTTGATTTCACGCCGCTGGGCTGATCCCTTCGTGCCGTCGGGCTGACCGATTGGCGCACAGCCGGTCCAGGCGAGTTGCGGCGCTGCCGAGATCATGGGCTGGCGATTCCTCGCCGACGCGCTCGTCGTGGCGCACCTCGCCTTCATCGGGTTCGTGCTCCTCGGCGCTCTGCTGGTCGCGCGATGGCACCGCCTTGCGTGGGCTCATCTGGCGGCCGCGCTATGGGGCGTCTGGATCGAGACGAGCGGCGCGATTTGCCCACTCACACCGTTGGAGAACCGTCTGCGGCGGCTCGCCGGCGGCTCGGGCTATCCGGGCGGCTTCATCGAGCACTACCTCATCCCCGTCATCTACCCACCAGGCCTCACGCCGACGGTCCAGACATGGCTCGCGGTAGTCGTCGTAACGGTCAACGCGGCGATCTATTCGGCGATCCTCATGCGCAGGATGGGCCGGCCGCGCGTGCGCTGACGCCGACCCGGAGCGAGCCTTCGGGCGCTTTCCCGGCCGGGCGCTGCATCCTCCCGGCTAGCGCAAGACCAGGTTGTCGCGATGGACGAGCTCATGATGCTCGACGAAGCCGAGGATGCTCTCGATCTGCGACGAGGGTCGCCGCATGATCAGCCGGGTTTCCGAGCTCGAATAGTTGATGAGGCCACGGGCGATTTCATGACCGTCGGGCCCGCGAATCGCCACCGCCTCGCCACGCCCGAACTCGCCGCAGACCTCGGTGACGCCGATCGGCAGCAGGCTGCGTCCGCGAGCGATCAGTGCGCGCGCCGCGCCTTCGTCGAGCCACACCGCCCCGTGAAGCTGCAAGTGGTCCGCGAGCCACTTCTTGCGCGCCGCAAGCCTGGGAGTCTGCGCAACGAAGCGTGTGCCGATCGCCTCGCCGCGCGCCAGCCGTAGCAGCACATCGGGGTGCTTTCCCGAGGCGACGACGGTATGCGCGCCGCCGCTCGCGGCCCGCTTGGCGGCCAGCACCTTGGTCAGCATGCCGCCCCTGCCGATCGAGGAGCCGGCGCCACCGGCCATCGCCTCGAGTGCGGGATCGCCGGCGACCACGCGCGCAAGCAACCGCGCAGCCGGATCGCGACGCGGATCCGCAGTGAACAAGCCGGCCTGGTCAGTGAGAATGATGAGTACTTCGCCATCGATCAGGTTCGCAACCAGCGCACCCAGCGTGTCGTTGTCGCCGAACTTGATCTCCTCGGTGGCGACCGTATCGTTCTCGTTGATGATCGGCACCACGCCGAGTTCGAGCAGCGCGAGCAGGGTGGAGCGCGCATTCAGGTAGCGCTTCCGATCGGTCAGGTCATCGTGCGTCAGCAAGACCTGCGCGGTCTGCAGGCCGTGGGCGCGAAAGCAGCTCTCGTAGACCTGCGCAAGCCCCATCTGCCCTACCGCGGCCGCCGCCTGCAAGGCGTGCATCGCGCGGGGGCGCCGTGTCCACCCCAGTCTCTTCATGCCCTCGGCGACTGCGCCCGACGACACCATCACAACTTCTTTGCCGAGGGCTCGCAACCCGGCGATCTGGGCGCCCCACAGCGAGATCGCATTCTCATCGAGGCCGCGCCCCTGGTTCGTGACGAGGCTCGATCCGACCTTCACGACGATGCGCCGTGCCCCGCTGACCACCGTATCGGACCCTGCGCACGCTGCTGTCACGGCGGCGGTACACCCCTCAGACATCGTCGGCGCCTTCGGCTGCGGGTCCGCGGGGACCCGTCGACCGGGGGTCACGGCCTGCCGCGTCGCCGCCGCCATCGCCGTCGCGCCCGGCACTTTTGCCGACTTCGTCGTGAGCCGCGTCGCCTTCCTCCTCGACGTCGCTGTCCATTTCACGATCGAAGCGCGGATCGATGTCGGCCGCCTCGGCGGGCCGAATGGACTCGAGATACTGGTTGATCGTCAGGCACAGCAACTCGCAGCCTTCGTGGGTCAGCGCCGAAATCGAGAAGACGCGTTCCACCGGGATGGCTGCCTTGCCGCGGCCGCGATAGCGCTTCACGAAATCCGCCACGCGCGCTTCCCGCTCGTCGACCGGGATCATGTCGATCTTGTTCAGCACCAGCCAGCGCGGTTTTGCGGCGAGCTCCGGATCGTACTTGAGCAGCTCGCGAAGGATCGCTCGCGCGTCTTTCACCGGATCGGCGTCTGGATCGAAGGGCGCAAGGTCGACGAGATGCAGCAGCAATCGGGTGCGCTGCAGGTGCCTCAGGAACTGATGGCCGAGGCCCGCCCCCTCGGCGGCGCCCTCGATCAGCCCGGGAATGTCGGCCACCACGAAGCTCTTCTCGGGTCCGACACGCACCACACCCAGGTTCGGATGCAAGGTCGTGAACGGATAATCGGCGATCTTCGGGCGCGCGTTGCTGACCGCCGCAATAAAGGTCGACTTGCCCGCGTTCGGCAGGCCGAGCAGTCCGACGTCGGCCAGGACTTTCAGTTCGAGCCTGAGCTTGCGTTCCTCGCCGGGCCAGCCCGGTGTCGCGGTGCGAGGAGCGCGATTGGTGGCCGATTTGAAATGGATGTTGCCTTGGCCACCGTCACCGCCCCTGGCCAGCAAGGCACGCTCGCCGTGAGCCACAAGATCGAAAAGCAGTTCACCGGAGTCGTTATCGAAGACCTGAGTGCCGACCGGCATTCGCAGTTCGATGTCGTCGGCTCCCGCGCCGTACTGGTCCGCTCCGCGTCCGCGCTCACCGTTGCGAGCCTCGAACCGTCGTTTGTAGCGATAATCGATAAGAGTGTTGATGTTGCGATCGGCAGTCGCCCAGATGCTGCCGCCGCGGCCACCGTCGCCGCCATCGGGGCCGCCTCTGGGAATGAATTTTTCCCGACGGAACGACACGACGCCGTTGCCGCCGTCTCCGGCGATCACTTCGATGCGCGCTTCGTCGATGAATTTCACGTCTGCTCCATGCATTTGCGCCGCGGCGCACGGCCAGTCAGTGCCATCGCGGCCGCGCAGTCAATGCCGTTGCGGCCGCAACGCATGGCGGATGCGCAGTCAAAAAAGCCCCGCACAGCGGGGCCCTTCGGCTGCGCGCCGCTGTCCGGTTCAATTCGACAGCGAATCCGCGCTCACCGCTTCGGCGCTTACCGCTTGGGCGCTCGTCAGCTCGGCGGTCATCGCTTCGACGCCCGCCAGTTCGATGTCCGCCGTCCCACCGCTCACCGCCTCGATGCTCACCGTGCTGCGCTTCAACGCGCCTTTAACGGCAAATTTGACGTGACCGTCGACCAGCGCGAACAGCGTGTGGTCCTTGCCAAGCCCGACGTTCTCACCAGCGTGAAAACGCGTGCCGCGCTGGCGAACGATGATTGAACCGGCATTGACCGACTCGCCGCCGAACGCCTTCACGCCAAGCATCTTCGGTTGCGAATCGCGACCGTTTCGCGTAGAGCCGCCGCCTTTCTTCTGTGCCATGTTGTGTTACTCCTGAACGGGCGTGGTCAACGACGGGTCGACCCGGCCCAGTTCTTCATTGGTCATCTGCGTGCCGCTGGTGATCGGCACCCCGCCAGCCTGGTCGCCACTCGCGCCCCCGGCAAACGCCGGCGCTTCGGCCTCGATGCCGCCCGCTTCGGCTGCGACGCTGCCCCCTTCGGCCGTGGCATTGCCGATCGCCGAGGAAATGCCGCTCACCAGCAACTCGGTGTAGTTCTGGCGATGACCTTGCTGCTTGCGATAGTGCTTGCGCCGGCGCATCTTGAAGATGCGCACCTTGTCGTGACGACCCTGGGAAAGCACCGTTGCCGAAACCGTCGCCCCTGCCACCAGCGGCGTGCCGACCGAGATCCGGTCGCCTTCGCCGACCGCCAACACCTGGTCGATCGTGATTTCAGCCCCGATGTCCGCCGGCATCTGTTCTACTTTTATCTTCTCGCCGGCAGCAACTTTGTACTGCTTGCCGCCGGTTTTTATGACCGCGTACATGGGGAACCTCGAACGTCTGAAAAGAACACCCGCCAGCCCGATCCAGCCCGATAAAGGCAGGACTCCCGAAGCGGCCGCGCGGGCCAACGGGAGCGCCAATCGGAGCGCCATCGAGGCGGCCGACCGGCAGGAACGTGAAACCTAAACCCTACATTATCCTTCAAGCCATCCGGCGCGTCAAAGGCGCAGGATGAGACGTGAGGAGAGCGTCTATAATCCGCGAGCCTCCCCGGCCAGCCGATGAAACCCGCAGACCTCTTTCCCCTCCTCGCTCCCGATCTCGACGAAACCGACCGGATCATCCGTGAACGGCTGTGCTCCGAGGTAGCGCTGATCAATACCGTTGCCGACTACATCATCGGCGCCGGCGGCAAGCGGCTGCGACCGGTCCTGCTGTTGCTCGTTGCGCGCGCGCTCGACTACCGCGGACCCTCGCACCACTGGCTGCTGGCGGCCGTGGTCGAGTTCATCCATACCGCCACGCTCCTGCACGACGATGTGGTCGACGAATCGGCGCTGCGCCGCGGCCGCGACACCGCCAATGCGGCCTTCGGCAACGCCACCTCGGTACTTGTGGGCGACTTCCTTTACTCGCGCGCCTTCCAGATGATGGTGGAGGTCGACGACATGCGCGTCATGCGAGTGCTGGCCGACGCCACGAACACCATTGCCGAAGGCGAAGTGTTGCAGTTGATCAACTGTAACGACCCCGACACCAACGAAGCGCGCTACCTCGAGGTCATCCGCTACAAGACGGCTCGCCTCTTTGAAGCAGCTGCCCAACTTGGCGCAATACTGAGCGGCGCCGATCGCCAGTCCGAAACCGCGGCCGCCGAGTTCGGCCGGCGCCTCGGCACCGCCTTCCAGTTGATCGACGACGTGCTCGATTACTCCGGCGTGACCGCCGATATCGGAAAGAACGTCGGTGACGATCTGCGCGAAGGCAAGCCCACCCTGCCGCTGATCCATGTGATGGCCGAGGGCACGGCGCACGAGCGCTCGCTCGTGCGCCAGGCGATCGAGCAGGGACACACCGAGGCGTTCGGCCCGATCCTGGTCGCCATCGAGCGCACCGGGGCACTCGGGTACACCCGAGCGCGCGCCACGCAGGAAGCCGAGGCGGCACGCGACGCGCTCCATGCGATGCTGCCGCACGGCCCGATCGCCGGCCCGGCTTCCACGTGGCACGAAGCACTGCTATACTTGACGGCTTACTCGATCGAAAGGGATCGTTGACGGCGCTTGCAGCGCCGATCTTGATTCCTGCCGCGGCGGCCGCCTTTCCCGATGCTCAGGGCCGCCGAGCAACGATCCACGTATCTCCCTCGGGGTGTAGCTTAGCCTGGTAGAGCGCTACGTTCGGGACGTAGAGGCCGGAGGTTCGAATCCTCTCACCCCGACCAGAATCCCGTTGGAATCAACCAGGCGACCCTGGCACAGAGCAGATGCGGTGGCTGCTCGCCGCTGAAGTTCGTCACATGCCCGGACCAGAGATGGTTCCCGGTGCGGTCTCGATCACAGCCCCAAGCAACGCCGTCTCCGCGTCACGGGCGGCGCGCCAGAAGCGGCGCAGGATTTCCTGCTCCACCCTTACCCGGATATCGACCTGGCAGACGTAGCGCAGTGCCAGCACCGTTTGGCGGCTATCGGAGAAGTTGAGCAGCACCTTCGGATCGGCCGATGGCAGGTCCACGAGCTGGCGAGCCTCGACCTGCGCCAGGTGGCGCCCCGCCTCCTCCAGCCAGGGTGCGCACACCTGGCCCGCAGCATCGAGGAGCAACTTCTCGAGGCGCGCGATGTCGGCCAGGGGTGAGACTGCTACTGCCACGAGCTGGATGATGAAGCGCCCGGTTGCGGTTTCGTTTCGCACGGGCTGAGTCAGCAGCATGGAATTGGGCACCGACACCGTCTTGCCAGTGAGCTGGTTGCCCTCGAGCGTCTCGGCAAGCGTGGTGGCCAGCCAGTCGATTCGCACGACCTGGCCCCGGATGCCGGCGATCTCGATGAAGTCATCGAGCCGGTAAGGCCGGGTGCTGGCCAGCACGGCCGAACCCATCAGGTTGAGCAGCAGCTCCTTGCTCACGATGAGAGTCGCACCGGCCACGGCGGCGAGCGACAGGGCGAAGCCCGCGATGAGGCTGCCCCAGATGAAGAGCACCGCCACGATGCCGCCGGCGACGCTCAGGTTCTGGATCCACGCGAGTTGGCCGCGGCGCTGCCGCATGTTGCCGGCACTCCGCCGCGCGACAACGGTGGAAAGACGCACGACGGTGGCGCTGAGCGCCACGACCGCACAGGTCGCCAGCAAGCGCCCGAACTCGACCGCTGCAAGAATGGGTGTAGGTTCCAAGAGCAGCCGATCCAGGCTCGGAGAGGTTGGACGCTCGGGCCCCGTGAAAGGCGCGCAGCGTCAGTGAAATGAGGCTGAACCGAAAGGCGGCGATCGTCTCGCCCGAGGCGCCGAGCGGCGGCGCTCGGGCGCCGGAAGGCGGTCGCAGCGGCACCGCAGCCGGCATCGAACGCACAACTGTCGACCTCCTTTACACTCGCGTTGACGGTGCCCTCTCGACAAGCGGCAAGTACTTGATTTCATTGCCACCTCGCGCTGCGGCCCGATTCTTGCTTACTGTTAAGCAGAGGCACGCGAAAAAGGCGATCACCTGTGATCGATCCACGCGCCGCAGCAACATCGAGGCATCCGGCAAATCCATACCGCGCCAATCAAGGTGCGCGGTGTGGAGAAAGTGCGGGATTGCCTCATTCCCGGCGGATTGAACACAACGATTATCCGCCGGCAGGGTATCCTATCGATAAGCAGGACAGACGGGCAATCGACCATGAACAAGCGAAAAGAAAACGAACAGACCGACACTGGCCACAAAGCGGCGGGTGAAGCGGCCGGGGCCTTGATGAGGCGACGCGTGATGTTGCGCGGCGCCGCCGCGGCAGTTCCCACGATCCTCACTTTGCACAGCGGCGCAGCGCTCGCTCGCTCGAGCAACCTGCTGTCGGTTGCTGACGGCGCGGCGACCGACCGCGACGGACGCAACCTGTGTGTGGACGAGAGCACCGTTGAACTCAACCCCGGGACTCGCAAGGCGTACGACCTCGGTCAGCCTCCGCAAGCAGACGTCACAGCCATAAGCCCGCGCACCTACTACAGAGATGCGAGCGGCAGTGGCGCGACCGTTTCGCCCCAGGAGATGTGCCAGAACGGCGGCGACTACTACTACAAAGGTGACTCAGGGCTGACTTCCCTGGGAACGGCGGCCGAGAAGGCGGACAATGCGACCTTCGGTGTACGCGTATCCGTCGACGGGAAAAGCGTAAACGAAGGCTGGACGAAGGTCACCGTTCCGCGCGGCGGCCTCGTTTCCGCGACCGCACTGGCGTCGTTTGCCAGTGCCGTTAACGTTCGAGACATTTGAGCGGCTCGGCAGACCGAGTCCGCTGGCGAGCCGCCGCGCAACACGCGTTCGCCTGGGCCAACGAAGACAACGAGCCGGTTCTTTACCACCGGCCCTCCGGTCAGACTCACTTCATCAACGCCGCGACAGCGCTGCTGTTGCGGCAAATCCTGCTCCAACCAAATGATGCCGAGAGCGCGAGCCAGGCGCTGGCCGCCGCGCATGAAGCGCCTGAAAGCGACGACCTGATCGAGCACGTGGCCGGGATTCTGCTTCGACTCGAGGAACTCGGCCTGGTCGAGCGCGTGCGAACCTGATGGACACCGTCGGCACCCTCACAGCCGGAGAGTTCGAGGCTCGGCTCGCTGCCGAAGGGCAAGGCGTGCGCATCGGTCCGTTCGACTTCCATATCAAGGCGCGCGTGCGCGGCCTGGTCGAGCCGCTGCACCGGCTGTATCGCGATTACCCGCTGCTCGACCGCAACCGGGTGTTCAGCGCCCACGTCACGATGCACGAGTCGCGGCGCCTGACGCCGGGGCGATCCCGGCGGGTGCGATTCAGCGTCGATGGCCGCACGCCGCATCCCGATATGCCGGCCGGGCAGGCGCTCGCGGTGCTCGAGTGGGGGCTGAATCTTGTCGTTGCGCTGCGCTTTCATCGCTTCCTGATGCTGCATGCCGCCGCCGTTGAACGCGGCGGGCGCGCGCTCCTGCTGCCGGCGTCACCCGGCGACGGCAAGACCACCTTGTGCGCAGCCCTCGTGCACCGCGAGTGGCGGCTGCTGTCGGACGAGTTCGGCCTGCTGCGTCCCGGCTCGACAAATGTCGTGCCGGTGCCCAGGCCAATGCCGCTGAAGAACGGGTCGATCGAGGTGCTGCGCACCTTTGCGCCCGAGGCGTGCCTGGGTCCGTCGATTCCGGGCACGATCAAGGGCACGGTGGCTCATGTGCGCCCGCCTGCAGCGAGCGTGGCGCGCGCCACCGAGGAGGCGCCGGCGGCATGGGTCGTATTTCCGCGCTGGAGGGCCGGCGCGGCGCTTTCGCTCGAGCCGATCCCCGCGTCCGAAGCGTTCATGTCGATTGCAACCAACGCATTCAACTACGAAATGCTGGGCGAGGCCGCATTCGAGACGGTGCGCCAGATTGTCGAGAGCACTCGCTGCTTTCGGCTCACCTACTCGGATCTCGATGAGGCGATCGGGGCGCTCGACGCGCTCCTCGATGGCGAGCGTGGGTAAGCTCTCCGGCGCCACCGGGCAGGTTCGCGGGCTCGTCATGGCGGCGCTGCGCAACCCGGCTGGCCTGGTAGAGCTGACCTCTTGCGACCTGGATCTCACGATCAGGCTGATGCGACGCGCGCGCCTGCTCGGGCGCATGGCATGGCAAGCGCGTGAACAAGGTTTTTCTGCGTCGTTGCCGCGCACCGCGGCCGATCACCTGCTCAGTGCGCTTGCGTCTACCGAGGCCCGCGAGCGCGTGGCCCGCTGGGAGCTGAACCGGCTGAACTGGGCGCTCGATGATCTTCCCGCAGTGCCCCTGGTTACGCTCAAAGGGTGCGCCTACCTGCTCGCGAGCCTACCGAACGCCCGCGGCCGCAGCTTCGCCGACGTCGATCTGCTCGTGCCGCAGGCGGATTTGCAGGCGGTCGAAACGCAACTTCGCGCTCGGGGTTGGCAGGCATCGGAGCTTTCCGCCTACGACGAGCGCTACTACCGCAGGTGGGCGCACGAGTTGCCGCCGATGATCCACCCCGAGCGTGAAGTCGAAACCGACCTGCACCACAACATCCTGATGGCCACGTCGCGCCTGAAGCCCAAAGCCGCGCTGCTGCTCGGCGAGGCGCGCGCAGTACCGGGCTCGCGCTACCGGGTGCTCGCGCCGTCGGATATGGTGCTGCACGCGATGACGCACCTGATGTTCGGTGAAGACCTCGCCGATGCGCTGCGTGAACTGGTCGACATCGACGATCTGCTGCGGCACTTCGGCAAGCACGAGCCGGGATTCTGGACCCGATTCTGGCCGCGGGCCGAGCAACTCGACCTTGCGCGCCCGGCCTTCTACGGCTTGCGCTACGCGGGCGCGCTGCTCGGGACTCCGGTTCCCGCTGCCGTCGCCGCCGCGTCGCGCGCGGGTGCTCCACCGACATCGGTGATCCGCCTCATGGACCAGCTGGTGCCACAGGCGCTGTTTCCCGCTCATCCCGATGCTGCGCTCCGTCGAACCGGGCTCGCCCGCACGCTTCTCTATGTGCGCTCCCACTGGATCCGCATGCCGGCTCCGATGCTCGCGCGGCATCTGGGCTACAAGGCCTGGTTGCGGGTCCGGCGCACCGAGCCGCGCGGCGCCTGAACGGCGTGTGCCATGCCACCCCGAGAGCCCGGGAGCGCGTTTCGCAGGAGCGCCGCAGGGCCCTCACCTGATCGGTTTGCCGTCCGTGATCGCTATCGATGCGCCGGAGAGATCGCTCGCCTCGTCGGACGCACGCAGCACGTAGATCGACGCCGGTTCGGCCGGTTGTCCGGGCCGTTTCATCGGCACTTCATCACCGAAGCTCTCGAGTGCTCTTGCGGCATGGTCGAGGGGATGAGCGGCGTCCGGATCGGACCGAGCGCCACCGAGTTGGCGCGAACCCCCTTGTCGGCAAGCAACTGCGCGAGCCCGCCAGTGAAATCGACGATTGCCGCCTTGGTGGCCAAGTGGGCAAGCAGTTGCGTCATGGCTGTTCCCCTCTGGAGGCCGTTCCCGCCGCGTTCACCCGGTCAGGGTCAACGCCGCCGAATCGATCGACAATCGCCATTGCCTGCTGGCGCTGCGCCTCGTCCGCCGCCTGGACTACCAGCAGGTTCCCGCCGCGAAACGTGGGATGAGCGAAATTCAGCGCATAGGGGTCTGGCGAAGCGGGCGTGACAAAGTCGGAATCCCCAGGTTTGATATCCGTGCGGCCGTTGCCCACGGTGAAGTTACCCTGTACGGGACCGGCCTCGTCTTCCATCGCCCGGACCTGCACCGCAGCGGGGGAGAATCCGGCGGCGACGAGTTCATTGCGCGCCGCCGTGGCATCGTCCAGGCGATCGAAGCTTCTCAGCAAAGGGGCAGACATGGAGTACCTCCTGATGGCTGGAAGGCCAGCAAGCGGCAAGCCTGCTACCCGGCTTGCCCATTACCCGGCTTGCCCATTACCCGGCTTGCCCATTACCCGGCTTGTGCCCATTACCCGGCTTGCCGATTACGCCGCCTGCCCGTTACGCCGCCTGCCCGTTACTCGGCTTGCAAGACCGCGGCCAGCCAGTGGCCTGACGAGTCGATCAGCGCCATACACCGGCCATCATGTGACGGCAACAAGCGCACCCGACCGGCCGGCCCCGACACCCACGCCTTGTCCAGTCCATGCAAGGTCTGCGCGTCGACGACAACGAGCCCGACTCCTTGCTCCCGACCGACCGCAACCAGGACCGAGCGGTTGTCGCCAAAAGAGCGGATCGCCAGGAGCGGGCCGGACAGCGCGAGCGCCCGGGTGAGACGCCAGGAACCGGACTCGAATACTTGCAAGCCGTGGCTGCCCGCGACGCCGACCAGCCAGCCGCGAGCCTGCGCTTCCTGCCAGGCGGCAGCGAGCCAGCGGCCCCCCTCGGGCGCCGGCGGCAGGCGAGCGATCTCGCGGCGCACCTCCAGATGCAGCACCGTCGCGTTGCCCATCGTGTCGATCCTGAGCCATTCGTAGGGCACGGCGCCTGGCACGAAAGCGGCGGTTGGCGAGGCCACTGACGATACACGCGGCGTAAAGCGTCCCGGCAGCGGCACTGACTCGCCCATCCGGTAGTCGTGGACAAGCCCCTTCAGGACGGGGGGCGCATTCCGGTCGAGGGCCAGTTCCCAGACCTCTGCGCCGGCAGCCGGCTCGGCAAGACCGGCAATGAAACTCGATCGCCCGGGTATCACCGCCAGCGCGCCGACGACCGCGGGGTGTCCGGGGTGGTAGATATGTACGTCGGACAGCGTCTTTGCGTCAACGATGCGCAAGGGCTCTTCGCCACTGCCGCCGACGGCCATCAGTCCGCCATCGACAGCCGAAACCGCCACCTGATCCGCCCTCGTGGGCAGCGCGCGCGAACGCAAGGGGCGCAGCGACGGCAACCCGAGCGATAACAACTCGCCGCTGCGCAGGATTGCCTGCGCGCGGGGGAAGTCCTCGCCGTGCGCCGCAGCGACAGGCGCGCCCCTGCCAGGACCGGGCTCGAGCACGGATTCGAGCATCGGCTGGAGCACGGGCTCGGCAGCGAGCGGCTGCGACAGCATGGCAGACGCCAGGCGTTGCCCGCTCGGGCAATCGAGCAGCGACAAGCTGCGCGCACCCGGCTCGCCCACGAGAAGCCAGTTGCCGGCGCGGATGGGAGTGCGGTCGCAGTTGCCGTTGACACGGCAGCTGCCATTCCCGTTCATGTCGCCATGGTCGTTGCCCGTGCCTTTGCCACTCGCCGCCAGCCCGGCCTGCGCGCTCGCGATCCCCGCGCAGATCGCGACTGGCGCGACAACGTACAAAAGGCACGACAGGGCGAGAACGTTGTTCGCGCGAGCCGCGTCTGCCTGCCTCCTCTTTGGCCCAACAGTCACCGCAGCGCCGTCACCACTCATCGGCCTGGCATGCCGTTCGGCCCTGATGAAGTCGATCTTGACTCGCCGGGCGTGCAACAGTTCCATATCCGCTCGATATCCGAGCGGAAGCGCTCGGAAGGTCTGCCATCCGTGCAATCCGGCGCCATGAAATGCCACTAACCTGTGCCTGGAGAAGCTGGAATGGACAAAGTAAAGATGTCGGAGGTGCCGTCTTCGCTGTCGCTGCTGGTTGACCCGACCCGCGCCATGCTGGCGGCGCAACGCCTGTACGCGGCGTCAGGGCACGGGCTTTGCCACTCTGGCTGGCTGGGAGGAACCGTCGCACGTGGACAAATCTCTTTGGCGCAAAGCGCGTCCGACGCCGATCACGACGATGACAACGACGACTGAGCGCCGCTGTCCGGACGACAGTGACCCGAGATCCCCCTTCAAAAGCTCGGTGTTGGTCGCGAAAGCGACCATTGTCAGCCAAGCTCTCGAGCTGGCGCTCCGACAGTTGCGGAGGCCCGTTCGTGCGCCGTGCGCCACGGGAGTCCACTTGCCGAGAACCTGACTCAGGCTCGGATTTCCTTGACCTCGATGTGGTATGTCGCCCAAAGGCACGAGGCAAAACGTTCGGGCAACGGTTTTGCTGCCATGTCAGGGAAGCGGTCCGCGTCGTAGACAAGGCCACTGCGCCGAGCATCGTCGCACTTGGAAAATGACGCTTTTTCACAGGAATCCTTCAGGTCGTCAATGAAAATCCCGGCTCTCGACCGCCAAACGCCCCAGCAGCGGTGTCAGATCTTCGAGACGGCCGGCAATCAGGCTGCGCAGTTCGCCCTCGCTTTGCCAGGTGCCGTAGACGGCAAGCAGCCTCGAGTGCAGCAGTTCGCGGCGTTGCCGCTCGCGCAGGCTCTTCCACACGATGACCTGCACCGTTCCGGTCTCGTCTTCCAGCGATACGAAGATCGTGCCGTTGGCGGTGTCGGGCTGCTGGCGCAGGGTCACGATGCCGCAGGCTCGCACGAGGCGCCCGTTGGGCACGCCATGGAGTTCGGCAGCCGTCGACAGGCGGCGCCTGGCCAGGAGCGGGCGCAGGAGCGCAAGGGGATGGCGGCGTAGCGTGAGCCCGGTGGAGGCGTAGTCGAAGACGATTTCCTCGCCCTCCGGCGCTTCGGGGAGCTCCAGGTAATCTTCATTGACGGGCGCCTCCTGCAGCAGTTGCGGCGACGACCGCAATGCGGAAGCATCCCACACCTGCTGGCGACGATGGCCACTCAGGCTCATCAGGGCGTCGGCACCGGCCAGCAAGGTCATTTCGTGCAGTTCCAGCCCGGCGCGCCGGGCCAGATCCTCCGCGCTGTCGAACGGCTGCTCGCGGCGCGCGGCGACGATGCGCTGCGCGCTCTCCTTGCGCAGGCCACTGAGCAGTCGCAGGCCCAGGCGCACCGCCGGCGGAGGGGGCAGCCCTTCCAGGGTGCAGTCGTAGTCGCTGCGCAGCACGTCCACCGGGTGTACCTCGACGCCATGGCGCCTGGCGTCCTGCACGAGCTGGTTGGGTGAATAAAAGCCGAGCGGCTGGCTGTTCAGCATTGCCGCCAGGAATTCCGCCGGGTGATGGCGCTTGATCCAGCAGCTGGCGTAGACCAGCAGGGCAAAGCTCGCCGAATGCGACTCGGGAAAGCCGTATTCGCTGAAGCCCTTGATCTGCTCGAAGATGCCTTCGGCAAAGGCCCGCTCGTAGCCGCGCTCGGTCATGCCGCAGATGATCTTGTCGTAGTACTTCTCAAGGCCGCCCTTGCGACGCCACGCAGCCATGGAGCGGCGCAGGCCGTCGGCTTCACCGGGTGTGAAGCCGGCGGCGAGAATCGAAATCTGCATGACCTGTTCCTGGAAGATGGCAACGCCGAGCGTTCGACCGAGCGCTCCCTTCAAGGCCTCGGACGGATAGGTCACCGGGGCCTTGCCCTGGCGCCGCTCCAGGAAGGGGTGCACGGCGCCTCCCTGGATCGGGCCCGGGCGCACCAGGGCGACCTCGATGACCAGGTCGTAGAAGCAGCGGGGCTTCAGACGCGGCAGCATCGTCATCTGCGCGCGACTTTCGATCTGGAAGACGCCCACGGTATCGGCCTTGCAGACCATGTCGTAGGTTGCGGAATCTTCCGCGGGGATGTCCTGCATCTCGAAGACGTATCCCTTGCGCGCGCCGATGAACTCGAGCGACTTGCGAATGGCCGTGAGCATTCCCAGGGCCAGCACATCGACCTTGAGCAGGCCCAGCGCATCCAGGTCGTCCTTGTCCCACTCGATGACGGTACGATCGAGCATCGCGGCGTTCTCGATCGGCACCATGCGCGACAAAGGCCCGCGAGTGAGCACGAAGCCGCCCGTGTGCTGCGAAAGATGCCGGGGAAAACCGATGAGCTGGGCAGTGAGGCGCAGCAACTGCTGGACCGCCAGGTCGTCGATGGCCAGGCCGGCCTCGGCCAGGCGCTCGGACGACACCTGGCGGCCATCGAACCAGTGGTGGTCCCCGGCGAGGCGATCGACCGTCTCCGGCTCGAAGCCGAGCGCCTTGCCGACATCGCGGATCGCGCTCTTGGGCCGATAGGTGATGACCGCGGCCGTAAGCGCCGCCCGGTCGCGGCCGTATTTGCGATACAGGTACTGGATGACTTCTTCTCGCCGCTCGTGCTCGAAGTCGATGTCGATATCGGGCGGTTCGTTGCGCTCCCTGGAGATGAAGCGCTCGAAAAGAACGGACAACCGGGCCGGGTCGACCTCGGTCACACCGATGCAGTAGCACACGACGCTGTTTGCGGCGCTCCCCCGGCCCTGGCAGAGAATGCGCTGGGCGCGCGCGAACTGCACGATATCGGCAACCGTGAGGAAGTAGTGCTCGTACTTCAACTCGGTGATGAGTTCCAGCTCGTGCTCGATCTGCTGCTCAATCCTGGCCGGCATGCCTTCGGGCCAGCGTCGGCCTGCGCCCTCATAGGTAATGCGGCGCAGGTACGAGGCGGGCGTTTCACCGGCCGGCACCACCTCGTCGGGATACTGATAGCGCAGCTCGTCGAGTGAGAAGTTGCAACGCCTTGCCACCCGCAGCGTTTCGTCGAGAAGCTCCTCGGGACAGGTCTGCGCCAGCCGCAGCCTGGTTCGCAAATGGCGTTCGGCGTTCGGCTGCAGGGCCAGCCCGCATTCGGTCAGGGGCTTGCCGATGCGCGTGGCTGTCATGACATCCTGCAGCGGCTTGCGCGACCGGACGTGCATGTGCACGTCGCCGATCGCTACCAGCGGCACGGCGGTCGCCTCGCGAGTCGCGCGCAGCTTGTGCAGCCACATCTCGTCATCGAGCAGCCGCAGGAGCGCCACGCCGAGCCAGCACCTGCCGGGGAACTGGCGCAGCAGCCACCTGGCAACGACCTTCAGTTGCCCCGGCGCCAGACCGCGCTCGGGCGCCGCGACCACCAGGCAGTCCTGGAGTTCGTCGCCGTCCACCTCTTCGAGGCGAAGCCGGTAAGTCCCCTTTTCGGAGGCGCGGCGCAGCTTCGTGATGAACTGGCAAAGATTTCCATAACCGCTCATGTTGCAGGCGAGCACCGCCAGCGTGAACGGTGCGGCGCACTCGACGCGGAACTGGCTGCCGACCAGGAGCTTCAGGCCCTGCTCCCTGGCTGCCACGTGCGCGCGCACCATGCCGGCCATGGAACATTCGTCAGCGAGAGCAAGCGCCGAGTAGCCGAGGGCCTTGGCGCGTTCGACCAGCTCCTCGGGCTGGCTGGCGCCGCGCAGGAAGGAGAAGTTCGAGAGGCAGAGCAGCTCTGCATAATCGGGAAGGGCCGGCATCGGGCAGCGCCTTCACGCAAAAACGCCGTGCAGATACCAGGCGGTCTCGTCGCCGGCCAGTCGCTCCTGGTAAACCCACAGCACGCCGGCGTGCTGGCTCAGCGCGACCCAATAGTCCCTCTGGATGTTCCAGGTGCGCGCGCCCTGGGCATCGGTCGTGCGATGCCACCAGCCCCCTTCGACGCGGTGCGGGCCGGTGAGCAGGTGCAACACCCCCTGATACATTGGGCGATGGCCCTTGACCGCGAGCCGCAGCGGTTCAGGCAGGATCCAGGTGGGCTGGGGCATAGCCACGCAGCGAGCCGGCTTCCGGGGTTGAGGTTGGGGCGCAGACTGCCAGTGCACCATCCATTCGAGCCGGTGGTCTTCCAGCACTACGGGGCGAAGCACCCGCTCAGGGCCGAGGCGCGCGGCGAGGCGCTCGAGCACCAGGTTCAGGTTCTCGCGAGTGAGGGTGGCCTCGGGCAGCAGGGAGCCGCTCGGGATATCGAGCGGCCGGACCTCGACGGCCGCGAGCTCCAGTTCACCGGCCGGCGCCTGCAGTTTCACGTTCGCCAGGTGTTCAGCCAGCAGGCGACACAGGTGTTCGATGTCTCGCGAAGGCTCGCCGGTGCGCAGCGTCAACTCGCCCTTGTCTGCAACGTGCCGGGCCCGCATGAAGTCGTGCGCCCAGCAAAGGGTGAACGCCGTGACCCCGCAGTGGCGAGCCGCCAGCCAGCCGCACATCTGCAGCAACAGGCGCCTTGCGCCGAAGAGCAGGGGCGGCGCCGTTTCGACCCGCGACATCAGCTCGAGGCGCGCCTTGAACGTCTCGGGCAGCTCCACCCAGCAGTGAAGCTCCGGGCGAGCGCCATAGGCCTGGTCGAGCGCGACCAGCAGCGCCTTGTCGAAACGCCTGCTCAGTCCGCCACGAGGCAGCTTGCGGATGTCGCCAAGCGTTTTGCATCCCAGGCGCGCGAGCGTGGGGCGATGAGGGTGAACGGCCGACAAGGTCTCCATCGGCAACGCGTCGAGCATCGCGTCGAGCGGTCGCCTGAATCCGTTTTCGACCCCGGCCCGCGCCAGCGCGAGGGCCGCCAGGCTGGTCGGCGCCCAGGCAAGGGCCGCGACCCCGAGGTCTTTCGACTCCGACAGGACCCGGTCGCGCAAGGCGTGCTTGCCACCGAACAGACGTACGCTGGCCTGCACCTCCATGACGACCGCTTCATCGACGAGCGCAACGCGAGGCGTGAATTGCAACGCCCAGGTGGCCAGCCCGTGAAGCGCGTCAGTGGGCGCCGACGTGGCCTGGTTCGCGCAGGGCAATGACATTGCTGCCCACAACATTCGCAGCAACCTCGCATGGATGAATCAGCGCGCTCGGCTTGCTCGCCCGGGGGGTGAGCACGGCGTCCAGGCCGCCCGGCACGGAGTGCAATACCAGGGTGGTGTCGAGCAAGGCCCCGCGCCGCTTGAGCACCTGCACGCGCAGCGCCCAGTCCGGATCCAGGCCGGCCTGCACCCGCAAGGGCGCTGCGGAGGCCTCGCGGGCGGTGTGCTGCGGCCGGAACAGGACCACCATGCTTTCGCAAGCCTGCGCACAGACCTGCAAGCGCCGGATCTGCTCCGGCCTTGTCTGTGGCAGCCAGGCGAGCAGCGCCCCGGCGGCATTCGACTTCACGAGCTGCTCGGTACACCAAAGCCGCTCCGCCGGCGTTGCGGCGGCAATCCAGACGAAATGGCGCTCGTCGATGCCACAGTGAGCCAGGCCGGCAATGTGCGGCGCTTTCGGCGGCCCGACCACGACGACGGTCTTTCCGTTGGCAACGATGCCTTGAAGCGCCGGACCCAGCAGGCGCCACTCGAGCACCGAGGGCTGGGCGCTGAGAACCTCGGTCAGGGCATGGCGGGGCCACCCGCCGCCCGGCAGCTCCTGGTCCAGCTCGGGCCAACCCGAAGACACCGCTGCGCTGACCGGAGTGCCCAGGGCGCCAGCCCGCCAGATGGCGGCGCGGACGGCGGCAGGCAGGCGCCCGACATCGAGCCGAGCCCTGTGGGGAGATTCTGGCGGCGCAGACGGGTGGTCCTGCCGGGGTGTGGCGGCATGCATGGTGAGCGCCTCGATACTGTATGAACGTACAGTATTAGTATACGGCACCGCCTCGCCTTCGAGCAGGTGGACAAACTCGCCTTGCCTGCCGTGCCCAATGGTGCAGCGTCAATACCGCGCCGGGCGGCAGTCGCGCCGAGTCAAAGCCGAACGGATGCAGCCTCGGGATCCAGCTTGCCGTCTATCGCAAATTGCAGACATCTGCGTAGGCTGTAGCTGATAATGTTCCAGCGAAAGGAGCCCGACATGGCTTCTCACACGATCGACCACCACACCCTTGTCCGCCCTTGTCTAGGCCAACGCGGGGCGACCGTATCGACCACCAGATGAGCCAGTTGATCGAGCACCCCGCGATAGGCGCGACGGTCGAATGAAGAACACGCTCGAGCCGGCCATCAGCCGCACACCCTTCATCGTCGTCTACCGGGTCGGGCCGCGAGCCAGGCGTATCGAGTTGCTGCGCCTGCTGCACGGCGCGCAGCAGTAGCCCCCACAGGAGGGCTGATGGCCATGATCGATCGATCAGACACAGCGCACCGCCATATCAAGAGGCTGCTCTACGAACCCCCCTTCGACTGGGCAGCGATGCTTGCCTTTTTCAGCGCGCGGGCGGTGCCCGGAGTCGAGCAGGTCACCGATGACGCTTATCGTCGGACCATCCGCTGCGGCGCGGGCGATGGCCTTCTCGAAGTGCGCCATGACCCGCAAGCTCGCGCCCTCGTCGCCATCCTTCACGAGGCGCCGGACGGCGCAACGGGCGATCTCGCCATGCGCCTGCGCCGCATGTTCGACCTCGACGCGGACATGGCGACGATCGTCGCGCACCTGTCCCGCGATCCATTCCTCGCCCCGCTGCTCGAGGCAAGGCCTGCCGTTCGCGTTCCGGCCTACTGGGATCCATTCGAGACGGCGATGCGAGCGATCCTCGGCCAGCAGGTGTCGATCGGCCGCGCCCGTGCCCTGAACGGGCGGCTGGTCGAGCGTGCGGGCCCGATCATTTCCGATGCGTCCGGCACCCCGTTACGCAGCCTGTTTCCGACACCCGGAGAGGTCCTTGCGGCCGATCTGTCGGGCATGGGAATGCCGGGAGCGCGAGCGGCCGCGCTGAAGGCGGTTGCCGAAGCCACCTTGGCGGACCCCCACCTGTTCCGGCGCAGCGCCACGGTTGAGGAAACGGTCGCGCGGCTATCCGCGATCAAGGGCGTCGGCCCCTGGACCGCGCAATACATCGCGATCCGTGCCTGCTGCGAGCCGGACGCCTTCCCGGCCAGCGATGTGGGGCTCCTGCGAGGCGCCGCCGACGCGAACGGAAAGCGTCCCAGCCCTGCCGAACTCACCCTGCGCGCCGAGGCGTGGCGACCGTGGCGCGCCTACGCCGCGCAGCATTTGTGGTCTCGGGACGTGGTCGGGCCGGTGCTCGCGCACAGGCGGCCTCGCGGCGCGGAGGACGCATGAGGACGCATCCATTGCGGAGTAACGCGTCAGCCGGCCGGGCCGAGGTATCGCTCGACCGGCACATCGACCGCCACCCACACCGCTCCTGCGTAGTCGGGATCTACCTGATGCTGCGCAAGCGCGCGCCTCGCCGGCAACCCCTCCTCCCGGGCGAGCAACGCCTCGACGTGAGCCTCGATCGCCTCCCTGGCCATCTCGATCGCTTCATCGAGCGTGTCGCCCGCCGAGAAACAACCAGACAGGTCCGGGACGGTCACACCGTACCGGATCCCGGCGTCGGTGTGCAGGGCAAAAGCAGCAAGAGGCCTCCGAGCGCATACACCTGCGCCCGACTTCGCGAGCAACAACGCCAGGAAGTGAACCGGACCGCACGCGCCGGCAAACGACAAGCCGACCCCTCATGCCGCCCGTCTGCAGCTAGCGCCCTCCCGGTCCCGCCTGCTGTCCGCCGCCCACGCTTCGCGCTATGGTTCGGCTGCCTGCACGAACACGACGCCCGACCAGCGGGCAGACCCGACCGGCGCCACACGACGGGAAACGCGGCAAACCTCTTTGCATTGAAAGCATCGCCATGGCCTCAAAAACCTTCCTTGTGCGCAACGCCGATACCCGCCAGACGGTGGGGCTGTTTTGCGCCCGGCACTCGAATGAACTCTTTTGCCTGATCGACGAGCAAAGCGATCCCTTCGAGTGCGAGTACCTCGAACTGAATGCGGGCGAGGGGCTGTTCGCGCCCGATCAGCCGTCGGCGCTGCCCACCGAGGCGCTCTCCGGGCGCATCGGCAAGAATTCCGAGTGGCGTTCATTGAGCCTGCAGGGCTTCGAGCCCTCCGCCCTCGCCTTTGCCAGGCCGCTCACCGACGCCAGAAGCCGGGCGTCAACAGCACGATCAGGCTGAACATCTCGAGCCGGCCAAGCAGCATGGCCGCAATACATATCCAAGCCTGGAAATCGGTCAGCGCCGAGTAGTTGGTCGCCGGGCCCACCACGCCGAGCCCCGGGCCCGTGTTGTTCACGCAGGCGAGGATCGCAGTGAATGCGCTGACCGGATCGAGCCCGGAGAACAGCAGCAAGAGCGTCGTAATGATCACCGTCACGCCATACATCAGCATGAAGGCGAGCACCGAGAACACGACCTTGTTCTCCACGAGCCCGTCGCCGATCCGAATGGGCACGATGGCATTCGGGTGATGAATCTGCGTCAACTCGCGCAAGGCCTGCTTGGCAAGGATGATGGCACGGATCATCTTGATGCCCGCCCCGGTTGAGCCGGCCGAGGTGGCAAAGCACGACAACAACAGCATCAGCACCGGCGCGAAAACCGGCCAGGCGCCGAAGTCAGTGGATGTGAAACCGGTCGTGGACGCGATCGACACGACATTGAACATCGCGTAGCGCAGTGCCTCGAGACCGTTGCCGTACACGCCCTTCGCGTAGAGGAACGCGGCCACCAGCAGACCGCCGCCGACCATGAAGAGAAGCGTCATCCGGGTCTCGAGGCTTTCCAAGATGGGCCTGAGCGAGCGGCTGCGCATGGCGACGAAGTACAGCGCGAAGTTGCAACTTGCGATCAGCATGAAGACTACGCAGATCCAGTCGAGCAGAGGCGAGTCGAAGAACGCGAAGCTCGCGTCGTGGCTGGACAGCCCGCCCAGGCTCATCGTGGTGAACATGTGCATCCAGGCATCGAGCCAACCCATGCCGCCGTAGCGGAAGGCGGCTACGCAGGCGAGCGAAATCGCGCAGTAGACGGTCCAGAGCCCCTTGGCGGTTTCGGTGATGCGCGGCGTGAGCTTCGTGTCCTTGAGCGGCCCGGCGGTTTCGGCCCGAAACAGATTCATGCCGCCGCTGCCGACCAGCGGCAGGATCGCCACGGCCAGCACGAGAATGCCCATGCCGCCGATCCACTGCAGCAGGCAGCGCCAGAAGTTGATCGACACCGGCAACTCGTCCAGGCCGGACAGGATGGTGGCGCCGGTCGTGGTCAGGCCCGAGACCGTCTCGAAGTAGGCGTCGGTGAACGACAGCGAGCCTCCAGTGCTCCTGAAGTGCAGCAGCAGCGGCAACGTGGCAAACGCCGGCAGCCCCGTCCAGGCGGACGATACGAGCAGGAATGCATCGCGCGCGTGCAGTTCGCGGCGATGGCGCAGGGTCAGGAGCGAGAGCAGCGCGCCGCCGGCCACCGTGGCGAGCATCGAGATGCCGTACACCCCCGCGGCGCCGTCGTCCTGCGCGATCGACACCGCCAGCGGGATCGTCATCGTCAGGCCGAACACGATTGCCAGCAAGCCGAAAACATTGACGACGGGCAGAAGATGCCGCACGAGCGCAGAAACCCGAACGCCGAAGAGGCAGGAAGTATGCACCGGATCGCCGCCCTGGCGGCGAGTCCCTGCGAGCCCCCGGGGTGCGCGGCGCAGGACCGGACCGGTTTTGCGCCGCCGGCGTTTCCCGCAACGAACTCGAACAGAAATATGATGAGGGCGAGCAGTGTGGTTGGCAGCGTCTCGTGCGAGGAGGCCCGGTTGATGAACGACAAGCGCCCTGAACTTCCCGTGTTGGTCGCCGGTGGCGGCATCGGCGGGCTGGCGGCTGCCCTGGCGCTGGTGCGCCAGGGTTTTTCAGTCAAGGTGCTCGAGCAGTCGCCCAGACTTGGCGAGATCGGCGCCGGCATCCAGCTCGGCCCGAATGCCTTTGCGGCGTTCGACGCTCTCGGCATCGGCGAGAAGACGCGCGCTCGCGCCGTCTACACCGACGAAATGGTGATGCACGACGCGCTCGACGAGACCCTGGTCGGCCGGATTCCGACAGGCGAAGCGTTTCGCCGGCGCTTTGACAATCCCTATGCGGTGATCCATCGCGCCGACGTCCATCTGTCCCTGCTCGAAGGCGCCCGTGAGTGCGGCCACGTCGAAGTCCTCACGGGGACCAGTGTGCAGCGCATCGAGCAGGACGATGACAGCGTCACCGTCCACGACAGTGCCGGCGACAAGCATCGCGGTGCGGCGCTCATCGGAGCCGACGGCGTCAAGTCGGCGGTGCGCCGGCAGTACGTCGGCGACGACGCGCGCGTGTCGGGTCACGTGGTGTATCGCGCGGTGGTCGACAAGAAGGACTTCCCGTCCGACCTGCAGTGGAATGCGGCCAGCATCTGGGTCGGCCCGAACTGCCACCTGGTCCACTATCCCTTGCGCGGCGGCGAGCAATACAACGTGGTCGTGACCTTTCACAGCCGCGACAAGGAAGAGTGGAGCGTGCGCGAGGGCGGCCGCGACGAGGTGCAGAGCTACTTCGAAGGAATCTGTCCGCGCGCCCGCCAGTTGATCGACCTGCCCAAGGACTGGAAGCGCTGGGCCACAGCGGACCGCGAGCCGATCGCTCAATGGACCTTCGGGCGCGTCACGTTGCTGGGCGACGCGGCCCACGCAACCTTGCAGTACCTGGCGCAGGGCGCCTGCATGGCGATCGAAGACGCGGTAACGCTGGGCGAGGCTCTGCGCGTGAGCGACGAACGCTTCGACAAGGCCTTCGAGCTGTATCAGCGCTCACGCGTCGCCCGCACCGCTCGGGTCGTGCTGTCGTCGCGCGAGATGGGACGCATCTTCCACGCCAGGGGAGTGGAGCGGCTGGTGCGCAACGACCTGTGGAAGGGCCGCACGCCCGAGCGCTTCTACGACGCGATGGAGTGGTTGTACGGCTGGAAGGTGGACCACTGCCTGGCCGCCTGAACACTGTCCGTACCGTCTTCCATTCATTTTTCACATCAGGAGAACTGATCATGGCGCAACTCGGCCGACTCGAAGATCTTCCCGCTGACTTCCGCAACGCCCTCACCGAGCAAAACCTGGTGCCCCTGTGGCCGAGCCTGCGCGCGGTGATGCCGGCGGACAAGCCGCTGCCCCGGACTCGCGCCACCTTCTGGTCGTACCAGGCGATCAAGCCGCTGCTGCTCCAGGCCGGCGAGCGGGTCCCGATCGAGCAGGCCGAACGCCGGGTGCTGGTGCTGGCCAACCCGGGTCACGGCCTGGAGAAGATGCAGGCGAGCGCTGCAATGTACCTGGGCATGCAACTGCTGCTGCCGGGTGAGTGGGCGCCCTCGCACCGCCACTCCCCGAATGCGCTGCGCATGATCGTCGAGGGCGAAGGCGCCTACACGACAGTGGATGGGGAAAAGTGCCCGATGAGTCGTGGCGACCTGATCCTCACGCCCACCGGCCTGTGGCACGAGCATGGCCACGACGGCAACGAACCGGTCGTCTGGCTCGATGTGCTGGACCTGCCGCTCGTCTACTACATGGAGGCCTCCTACCACGTCGATCGCGAGCGCCAGACCGTGAAGCCAGGCCGCGGCGACCACGTCTACGCGCATGGCGGCGTAGTGCCCACACCGATGTTCGAGCGCTCGCGCAAGGCTTATCCGATGCTGCGCTACCCCTGGGTGGAAACGCGCGCAGCACTCGAGGCGCTGGCCGCCGACCAGCCGGATCTGGAAGCGGTGCAGGTGACCTACGTGAACCCCGAGACCGGCGGCGACGTCCAGAACATCCTCGGCTTCTACGCGCTGATGCTGCGCCCCGATCAGACCCTGACGTTTCCGGTTCGCTCGCCCGCGATGGTGTGCCACCTGATCGAAGGCGGCGCGGGGGTGCGCGTCGAGGACCAGAGCTTTACTCTGGCCGAGGCCGACACCTGCTGCGTCCCGGGCTACAGCGCGGTGACGCTGCGCAATCTCTCGCGAGACAAGCCGTCGTTCGTTTTCATGGCGGACGAATCGCCCCTGCATCGCAAGCTGGGCGTCTACGAGACCCGGTAACTGCCGGGCGGCCCGGCAGCCTCCGGTGACCTTTCCCACCTGCCGAGGCACCCCCGTGTTTCGCCGCATCCGCCGCGCAATTCTCCTCGCCGGTCGGGCTGCCGAACCGAGTCGAGTCCAACGAGCTGCCTGCTCTAGCGCTTGCGGCCCGGCGCTCCTGACGCGCGCCCCTTCCCCACGCCGATCGGCGCCGGCGCGATGCTGACAATCCGCGTGAACAATTGCCTGTACTTGCCGGCCGGCCCCTCCCAGGGATTGTCGTTTGCGGCGAAGGCGGCATCGATCGTGACCCAATCCTCGGGCAGCAGCACTTCGCGCGAGAGCGGAAGGACGCTGGTCTCCTCCTTCGACATGTGGTGCCACTGGAAATCAAAGTAGGAATCGACCGCCGCCCGGAATGCCGCAAGCCCCGGCGGGCCCGCGCTCCGGTAGTCGGCGAGCGCCTGCGCGAGCGCGCGCCACCTGGCGTGGCCCTCGTGATGCTCGCCCTCGAGGACGTCAAGGATTGCCGCGGCCGCCGCACTGCGCCGGCGCAGCGCAACGAACAGGTATTGATCTTCCTTCGGATGGTGAACCTGGTCAGGAACCTCGGTCACGTACTCGATCATGTCATCGAGCAGGCCGAAATCGACCGTGTACTTGCCCTCGGCGACACCAGCGACGAATGCCTGCAAGCCGCTCAGCACAGCGGCAAGCGCCCGGTGCTCGGAACGGATGATGTCGAGTGCTTTTTTCATGGCTCGATGACGACTTGAAGATCAGCCGGCGTTGACGCCGATGAGTCGACCCAGCAGCGCAGGATCGCCCGACAGGATCTCGCTTGCGCCCTGCCAGGCCACGCGGCCACGCTCGAGCACCACGGCCTGGCGGGTCAGCGGCAGGATCTGGTGGGCGTGCTGCTCAACCAGGATCACCGCCATGCTGCCCTCGGAGAGCATTTCGTCGATGATGCGCAGCAACTCCTGGACGATCAGCGGCGCCAGCCCCTCGAGCGGCTCGTCGAGCAGCAGCAGCCGCGGGTTGAGCATCAGCGCCCGGCCCATTGCGAGCATCTGCTGCTCACCTCCGGAAAGCTGGTTGCCCATGTTGGCGCGGCGCTCAAAGAGGCGGGAAAATGTTGCGTAGACACGCTCCAGGTTCCAGGCGCCCGGGCGCGCCACGACGGTCAGGTTCTCTTCGACGGTGAGCGACGGAAAGATATCGCGCTCCTGCGGCACCCAGCCGAGCCCCGCGTTTGCGCGGCGGTGTCCGGCCATGCGCCCGATCTCCTGGCCCGCGAAGCGGATGGTTCCGCGCGTCTGGCGGGCGGCGCCGATCAGTGTGGCGAGCAAGGTCGATTTGCCCATGCCGTTGCGCCCGAGCAGCGCAAGACTGTCGCCTTCGTTCATTGCCAGGCAGATGTCCTCGAGCACGATCGCGTCGCCATACCCGCTCCACACGTCCTGCATGCGCAGCAACTCAGCCATGGCCCGCCTCGCCGAGATAAAGTTGCCGCACGCGTCGATCCCTGGCGATCGCCTCGGGCACGTCTTCGGCAAGCAGGGCGCCGCTCACCAGCACCGAAATGCGGTCCGCGAAGCGGAACACGAGTCCCATGTCGTGCTCGATCAGCACGATCGTGACCTCGCGCGGCAACTGCGCGATCGTGTCGAACAACTCGCGACTCTCGAGCGTCGGCACGCCGGCCGCCGGCTCATCGAGCAGCAGCACGCGCGGCCTGGCCGCCAGCGCGAGCGCGATCTCGATCAGACGCTGCTTGCCGTAGGCAAGATTGCGCGTGCGCTCGTTGGCGACATCGCCGAGCTTGAGGCGCGCGAGCAACTCCGCGGCCTCGTCGAGCGCCTCGGTGTGCGAGCCGACCGAATTCCACCACCGCGCGCCGTGCCCTCGCCGCTCGCAGATCGGCAACATCACCGACTCGAGCACGGTCATGTCGGCGAAGAGCCGGTTGATCTGGAAGGTGCGCGCAAGCCCCCGCTTCACTCGCTGATACTGCGGCAGCGCGGTCACGTCTTCGCCGGCGAGGATGATCTGGCCTGCGGTGGGCTCCAGAAACCCGGTCAGCAGGTTGATCAGGGTGGTCTTGCCGGCTCCGTTTGGCCCGATCAGGGCATGACGGCTGCCGGCAGCAACGTTCAGCGTCACGTCATCGGTGGCAACGAAGCCGCCAAACGTCTTGACGACCTTGCGGGTCTGCAGCGCCCAGGTCATCGCGACCCGCCTTCCCGCGGCTTGCCTTTCCGCGAGCCGCCTGCCGGCGTGCGGCTCCCCCATCGCGACCACAGGCGCGCGATCCCACCCACGATTCCTTCGCGGGCGAACAGCACGATCAGCACAAGCAGCAAGCCGAGCCAGAACTGCCAATACTGCGGATTGACGTTGGACAGGAAATAATGCGCGACCATGAACACCGCCGTGCCAACGAGCGCTCCATAGAGCCGCCCGGTGCCCCCGAGGACCAGCATCAGCAGCAACTCGGCCGAGCGCGAGAAACTGAACACGTCGATCGAGACAAACTGCGTGGTTTGTGCGAGCAGCGCGCCCGCAACGCCCGCGTAGGCGGCGCCGATCGTGTAGATCGCGATCAGCCGCCGGTGCACCGGCGTGCCGAGCGCCGGCATCCGGCCGACATTCTGACGAATCCCCCGAAGGCTCAGGCCGAACGGCGAGTTGACGAGCCGCCGGGCGGCCAGGAACATCAGGAACAGCACGACGAAGCAATAGATGGCTGCGGTGTTGCCGTAAAGATCGAACGGGAACACCCCGAGCAGCGGCTTGACCTCGACGCCCTGCAGTCCGTCCACGCCGCCGGTGTATTCAGTCAGCTTGTTTGCCGCCTCGAACAGCATCAGCGACACGCCGAGGGTGACCATCAGGCGGGTCAGATCGGAACCGCGCAGCACGAGAAAACTGGTCGCATAGCCGGCAACCGCCGACAGCACGAACGCCACGGCGAGCCCCAACAGCGGGTCGCCCAGGCCGTTCGTTGAAAGCAGGCCCGCCGCGTACGCACCGATGCCGAAAAAGGCGGCATGGCCGAGCGAGATAATGCCGGCGTAACCCAGGATCAGGTCGAGCGACAGCGCGAACAGCGCGATCGTCGCGATCTGGCTCAGGAACAGCCGGCTGTCGGAGAAGACGAAGAACGCGAGTACCGGCAGCAGCCAGAATGCGTACTCGGCCGGCTGCCAGCGCGACGCGCGGCGCAGCGGGCCGAGATCGACCTGCCGAGCGGGCGCCGACGGCGCGGTCTCTATGGCGGCGGAGGCTGGGGCGGCAAAGGTCTGGGCGGACCCGGTCGGCGTGTCCGGTTTCGGAGGCGTCGCAGCCTCGTGGGCGACATCGCGGCTCATTTGGCGGCGCTCCGCCCGAGCAGGCCTTGCGGGCGCACGATCAGCGCGACCACCATCACCGCGTAGATCATGAACGCGCCGAGCTGCGGCACATAGTATTTCCCGAGGACGTCGGCCAGACCGATGATCAGCGACGCGTACAGCGACCCCTTGATGTTCCCGCTGCCGCCCACAGCAACCACGATCAGGAAGTAGACGAGGTACTGAACCGGAAATTGCGGATCCATCCCGAGCGCTTCGACGCCGAGCGCACCGCCAAGGCCTGCCAGCGCTGATCCGAGCGCGAACGCGATGCTGAACACGCGATCGACATTGATGCCCAATCCGCGTGCCGCGCGCGGATTGTCCACCGCAGCGCGCAACTCCGCGCCGAAACGCGTGCCCCCGACCATCCATTGCAGGGCGAAGGCCATCGCAAGACCCACCACGATCAGGAACAGCCGGTAGACCCCTATATCGAGTCCCGGCAGACTGAATTGCCCGCGTAGGAACGCCGGCAACTCCAGTTGCTGCTGCTGGGCGCCGAAGAAGTAGTTCGCAACGGAGATCGACATGAAGACGAGCCCGATCGAGAACAGCACCTGGTCGAGATCGGAAGCACCGTAGAGCCGGCGAAAGAGCGTGCGCTCGAGCACCACACCAGCGAGCGCGCAGACCGCGACGACGATCGGCAGCGTCAGCAGGAACGGTACGCCCAGACGCCCGAGCAGCACCACGCAGACGTAGCCGCCAAGCATCGCGAACGCGCCATGCGCAAGGTTGACGAAGTGCATCAGCCCGAGCGTGACCGACAGCCCGACGCTGATGAGAAACAGCAGAAGACCTAGCGCAATACCATCGAAGAAGATCGTCATGGGGGAAGCGGCAGCCGGGTTGCCGAGTCGCGCGCAACGCGGCACAGCGCCCGTGTCCGCGCGCCGGTCCGTTTACCGCTTGGCGGGATCCTCCTTGACGGGATCCTTGACGTCGGGAATCGAGTCGAACTCGACGTTCTGCAGGTCGGCGCCGACCCGCTCGACCTTGCGAATGTAGACCGTCTGCACGATGTCGCGGGTGTCCGGGTCGATCGTGATCTTGCCGCGCGGGCTCACCCAGCTCATGCCTTTGGCTGCCGCGACGAACTTTTCCGGGTCGGCGCTGCCGCCTGTCTTCTCGATCACCGCAGCGATCAGGTGCATGCCGTCGTAGCCGGCCACCGACATGAAGTTCGCGCGATCCTTTGGATACGCCTTGGCATAGGCCTCGGTGTACGCCTTGTTTTCCGGTGAATCGTGAACCTGGGAATAATGAAACGCGGTGATGACACCGAGGGCAGAATCACCGACCGCGTTCAGGATGTCTTCGTCGGTGAGGTCGCCGGTAGCGATGATGCGGATTCCGGCATCGGCCAGGCCCCGGTCCTTGAAGCCCTTCATGAAGGCGATCGTTTCCGAGCCCGGGGGCATGAACAGGAATACGGCATCGGGCTTCGTATCCTTGATTTTCTGCAGATAGGGCGCGAAATCGGGGTTCTTCACCGGCACCCGCACGTCCCCGACGATCTCGCCGCCGGCAGCGGTAAACGTTTTCTTGAACTGCTCTTCGGCATCGTGTCCGGGGCCGTAGTCGGCAACGAGCGTGTACACCTTCCTGATCTTGTTATTGGCGGCCCACGTGGCCATCGGCGCCGTGTCCTGGGCGAGTGTGTGCGACGTGCGAAGGACGTAGGGCGAGCGCGTTGTAATGGACGAGGTCGCTGCATTCATGACCACCATCGGCTTTTTCGCCTCGGTCGCCAGCGGCGCGACCGCCAGCGCCGAAGGCGTAAGGCCGAAGCCGGCGAGCACGTCGACCTTGTCCTTCACCACGAGTTCCTGGGCAAGACGCTTGCTGATGTCGCCGGAGGTTCCCGGGCTGTCGTCCTTGATGATCAGCTCGACCTTGCGGCCGGCGACCGTGTCACCATGAGTGGTGAGATAAAGCCGTACGCCGTGCTCGATCTGCTTGCCATAAGCCGCAAATGGGCCGGACACCGGCAGGACCAATCCGATTTTCAGGGGTTCCGCGGCAAGCGCCGCAGCAGCGATGCCGAGCGCAAACGCAGCCACAGCAAGGGTCGTGATTCGATGCATGCGTTTGTCTCCTGAGGGCCCGGGTGCCGAGGGCTTTTGTCGACAGTACACTGGCGATTTGAGCAATGTCAAGGCGCCGACTGCGCGGTTGGCGGCGCCCGCAGTTTCGTGTAGAAGAATCGGCAGAGCAGCACTGCACAAGGCAGCGGCCTGCCCTTTCCCCGGAGGAGACTTATGACAACGAAATTCGAGAAAGCTGCGCTTGCCACGGTGATCGGCGCAGCACTACTGGCGTCAGCGGGCGTTCAGGCCCAACAGGTCAAACTGATGACCGGCCCGCAGGGCGGCTCCTGGTATCCGCTCGGGGGGGCAATCGCCAACATCGTCGACAAGGCAGGCGTGACGGTGCAAGTGCTGCCGGGCGCCGGCATCGCCAACGTGAAAGCCGTGAACGCGGGCAAGGCCGACCTGGGCTTCGGCAACTCGATCTCCACGGTCGACGGGGTGGCCGGGCGCGCGCCCTTCGAGAAGAAGATGGCGAACGTGTGCAACGTGGCCACGCTCTACCCGCAGTATTTCCAGATCGTTGCCAACGCCGACGCCGGAATCAACTCGCTGGGCGACGCGAAGGGCAAGTCGATCGCGATCCAGCCCAAGGGCAACACCGCGGAATTCATCACGCAGCAGGCGCTCGAGGTCTACGGGCTGAGTTACAAGGACATGGCGCGGGTCAGCTACGTCTCCTACACCGATGCCGTGTCGCTGATGAAGGACAACAACGCGCAGTTGTTCACGCTCGGCACCACGATTCCGGGATCCTCGATCATGGATCTGGCTTCGGCGCGCGACATCAGGATCGTCGGCATGCCTGATGACAAGTTCCAGGCCATGCGCGAGTTGAACCCCGGGTATACCAAGCTCACGATTCCGGCCGGCACCTATCCGAAGCAGAACGAGAATGTCCAAGCGGTCGGCTATGCCACGCACCTGATCGCGCGCTGCGACCTCGACGAGAACGTCGTCTACCAGGTGGTGAAAGGCCTGGTCACGAACAAGGCGGACCTGACCGCGATCGCCAAGGTGATGGGAGCCACCACCACGAAAATGATGGCCGAAGACATCGGGGTGCCCCTGCACAAGGGTGCCGAAAAGTTCTACAGGGAGCAGGGCGTTCTCTGATCTCGCCGACCGGATCTCGAGGGTTCCCCGGATGATGGCCATTCCGCTGTCGCTTACGCGTCGCCTGACCACACTGGTGGCGGTCGCGATGTCCGTCTTCCACCTTTGGGTGGCTTTCGTCGGGCCGCCCGACGCCTATGTGATGCGCGGCCTGCACCTGGCTTTCGCGCTGGTGCTGGCCTTCCTGATCATGCCCGGCTTCAGCGGCAAGGCTGATCGGGCGAACCTCTTCGACTTGGTGCTGGTCGTCGTGGCAGCGGCCGGCGCGCTCTATCCGATGGCGAATCTCGACTACATCATCAACCGGATGTATTACGTCGACGATCCGATCCTCGCCGACTACATCTTCGGGGGCGCGCTCATCCTCATGATCCTCGAGGCGACCCGTCGCGCCACCGGCTGGGCCCTGCCGGTGACCGCCATCCTGTTCGTGGTCTACGGTCTGACGGTGGGCAATCAGTCGTTCGGCATCATGCTGGACCAGCTCTACCTGACCACCGAAGGCATCTTCGGCATTCCGATCTACGTGTCGGCCACCTACGTGATGCTGTTCATCCTGTTCGGCGCCTTCGTAGAGCGCAGTGGCGCCGGACAGCTGTTCATGGACTTCGCACTGGCGATCGCCGGCCACACCTCCGGGGGCCCGGCCAAGGTCGCCGTCATCACCAGCAGCCTGTTCGGCACGGTGTCGGGCAGTGCCGTGGCCAACGTCATGACAACCGGCACCTTCACCATTCCCCTGATGAAGCGCACCGGCTACCGTCCTGCCTTCGCCGGGGCGGTCGAGGCCGTGGCCTCGACCGGCGGCCAGCTGATGCCGCCGATCATGGGCGCGGCAGCGTTCGTGATGGCCGAGTTCCTCGGCGTCTCCTACCTCACCGTGGCTGCTTTCGCGGTCCTGCCGGCGATCCTGTATTACGTGGCCGTGTTCATGGCGGTCCACTTCGAGGCCAAGCGCACGGGCCTGGTCGGCGTTGCGCGCGCCGATCTGCCGCGCATGGGCGCGGTATTGAGCGAGCGCGGGCACCTGTTCATTCCGCTCTTCGTGATCATCGTCGTGCTGCTGGCCGGCTACAGCGCGGCTTTTTCCGCCCTGTGCGGCATCGCCTCGGTGATTCCCACCACCTGGCTGCGCGCAAGCACGCGCAAGACCTTCACGCTGACCGCCATCATCGAGGCGCTCGAAGCCGGCGCCAGGAACACGATCATCGTGGCGCTGGCCTGCGCCGCCGCCGGCATCGTGATCGGCGTGATCACCCTGACCGGGCTCGGCCTGACCTTCACCGGGGTCGTGCTCGAGTTGTCGCAGAACTCACTGCTGCTGGCGCTGCTCCTCACCATGGTGGCCGGCATCATTCTCGGCATGGGCCTGCCCACGACCCCGGCTTACATCGTCCAGGTCGCGCTGCTGGTGCCGGCGCTGGTCAAGCTCGGCGTGCGGGTCGAGGCGGCGCACCTGTTCGTGCTGTACTTCGCCGTGCTTTCCGCGATCACGCCGCCGGTGGCCATGGCGGTGTATGCCGCCAATGGCATCTCGCGCGGCGGGCTGATGGAAACCAGCTGGGCCGCCATGAAGCTCGGGCTGACCGGCTACATCATTCCGTTCATGTTCGTGTTCGGACCGTCGCTGCTTCTGATCGGCGATGGAGTAGACATTGTCGAAACGGCAATCACTGCCACGATCGGGGTGATGTGCCTGGCGGGCTCGCTGCACGGCTACTTCTTCTTCGGCCCGACGCGGATCTGGGAGCGTCTCCTGCTGATCGTCGCGGCTTTCGTGCTGATCAAGCCGGGTATCGTGTCCGACCTGGTCGGCCTGGTGCTCATCGCGGTCACGATCGCCAGCCAGATCCTGCTGCGGTCACCCGCCGAGCGCGCCGCCCAGGGGCCCACCGGCCCGGGATAACGACACCATGGCTCCAGCTATCGGTTTTCGACTGACCTACTCGACGATGTTCGACCCGCCCGAGTCGCTGCACGAGCGTTTCGAGGCGGCGCTCGATGAGGCGCGAGCAATGACGGGCGCCGAGCACGCAATGCAGATCGCGGGGCAGGCGGTGGCGACCGACCAGAGCTTCGAGACCCGCTCGCCGATCGATCGCGAACTGTTGCTCGGGCGCTTCCAGAGCGGCAACGCCGGACACGCCGGGCGGGCGGTGCGCGCGGCACGCGATGCGTTCCCGGCCTGGTCGGTCACGCCATGGCGCGAGCGGGTGGCGATCCTGCGCCGCGCAGCGGGGCTGATCGAAGAGCGGGTATGGACGCTCTCGGCGTGCCTGTCCATCGAGGTCGGAAAGAACCGGATGGAGTCGCTGGGCGAGGTCCAGGAGACCGCCGCGCTGATCGCCTGGTATTGCGACCAGACCGAACAGAACGACGGTTTCATCCGCCCTTTGCCGCTCGATCCGTTGCCCGGATTCGTCAGCCGCAACCGCAGCGTGCTCAAGCCCTACGGTGCCTGGACGGTCATCGCCCCGTTCAACTTTCCGTTTGCGCTGGCCGGCGGTCCGGTGGCAGCGGCTCTCGTCACCGGCAACACGGCGGTCTTCAAGGCGGCTTCGGATACCGCGTGGAGCGGCACCTTGCTGATGCAGGCGTTTCGCGACGCCGGTGTGCCCGATGGCGTGCTCAACCATGTCACCGGCCCGGGGGCCAGCATCGGCGATGCCCTGGTGCGGCACCCCGAAGTGGCCGGGATTACCTTTACCGGCTCGCGCGCGGTCGGTATGTCGATCGTGCGCCAATTCGCGGGCGGGCGCTGGGTGCGGCCATGCATGGCCGAGATGGGCGGCAAGAACGCGGTGGTCGTCAGCGCCCACGCCGATCTGGATCGGGCCGCGGCCGGCATCGTGCGCTCGGCCTTCGGGCTGCAGGGGCAGAAGTGCTCGGCGGCATCGCGCGTCTATGTCGAGCGCGCGGTTTCCGAAGAGTTGCGAGAGCGCCTCGTGACGCTGACCGAGGCGATCCAGGTCGGCGATCCGACCTTGCGCGAGAACTGGATGGGTCCGGTGATCAATCGCGCCGCCCGCGAGCGCTATCAACGCGCGATCGATGCGATCAACCAGGCCGGCCAGATGCGCGCCGGCGGCCGGCTGATCAGCGAAGGCGCGCTCGAGCGCGGCTGGTTCGTCGCGCCCACGCTCGCCTCCGTGTCACGCGACCACCCCCTGTGGAGCGAGGAATTGTTTGTGCCGCTGGTGCTGATCGACGAGGTCGACTCGGTCGCAGAAGCGCTTCGCCTGGCCAACGGCTCGGACTACGGATTGACCGCCGGCTTCTACGGCGGCGCCCACGAGATCGATGGCTTCCTCGACCGGATCGAGGCCGGCGTCACTTACGTCAATCGCCCTCAGGGCGCCACCACCGGCGCCTGGCCCGGCTATCAGCCCTTCGGTGGCTGGAAAGCGAGCGGCAGCACCGGCAAGGCGATCGGCTCGTTCTGGTATCTGCCGCTCTACATGCGCGAGCAGTCGCAAACGGTGGTGGACTGAAGCCGTCGGGCGGCGTTTCTGCCCTCGAATTGCAGCACGCAAGTCGCCGGCTCCGGTCGCTAACTCACAGAAACCACGCCCGCAGCGCCGCCCGGATTGAGGGAGATCGACCGGCACAGTGCGAGCAAGGCATTCGCGTGCGCTCCCGGCTCAGGGTCGTAGCTCAGCACTGCGCGCGGGTCGGGCAGGCGCGCCTGCCCGGCGTGGGCCTTCGCCAGGGCGCGCTCCAGGGCCGCTGTCAGGCTGTCGGGCTCGGTGCGGGAGAACGTGTCGACCGCCTGGGGACCAACCACTTCGAGGCAGGCAATATTGTCTGCGAACACGAGCGGGGTACCGCACAGAACCGATTCGATCCCGACGAGTCCGAATGGCTCGTAGTCAGAGGCCAGGATGGTGAAGTCGGCCGCACGGTAGAGGTCCTCGATATCGCGGCAGTAGCCGAGCGACCGCACACCGGGCAGGCGTCCGCGCACCGCTCGGCCGGCAACGGCGAGGATGATCTGCAAGCCCGAGCGCGAGCCCGCAAAATGAGAAATGAGCATGTCGAGCCCCTTGCGTTGGTGGTCCGAAGACGGAAACAGGAACACCATCTCATTGCCGAACCCGTACTTCTCGCGCAATGCTTGCCGCTCGGCTGGCGTAACGGGCGCGAAGCGTCGCGTATCCACCGGCGGGTACAAAAGGCTGATCCGTCTCTCAGGAACACCGTAGAGCTCACGCAGTTCTGTCTGCATCAGGCGTGAGTGCGCCACGACCTGTGCGGCGCCGGCGTACTGATCGGCTTCCAGGCGGATTCGCCACCAATCGGACAGGCCCGATGATCGGTTGCGCGCCCGCAGGTAGCCGCGATGCGTGCCGCCACAGATTGCAAGATCGGAGCCGCGCACGCGGTTGCAGCCGATCAGCACCTCGCTGGCATGACCGCAACGCCGCAGGCGCTGCAGGGCATACGAAAAGGCATGGTCGCGCAATTTGCGCGGCACCCAGGACACGTCGATCCGGTGCGCCTCGATCCCCGCATCTGCCGCCTGGCCCGGCTCGAAATCGCGCGCGTAGACGGTGACCGGTCGATCGGCCCGCGCCGCGATGGCCCGGGTGATGTCGAGGGCGTAGCGCTCCAGTCCGCCGCCGGCACCGAAGCTGTTGCAGGAGATCCCGATTCGCATTGCCGCAGTATGCCGTGTGGCAGGCGCAAGGGCGCGCCCGCCGGCATACGGAAACCGCGGTGGGCGAGCGTGTCATGATCCGGGCTGTTTTCCTCGAAGCTGTCGGTGACACCCATGCAGTTCTCCCGTTCCGGGGGGGTCGAGAGGGCTTGGTCCCTGGGGCCGTGCGCTGCGCTCGTGGCCTTCCCGGCGATCATGTTCTCCCTGCCGTCGATTGCGAACGGCTGTTTTTCAGTGCTGCTGCTCTGGAGCATTGCGGTTGTCATCCACGATGGTCGCGCAGGTCTGCGATCCTGGGCGAAAGTGCTGCGCACCGACTGGCCGATCATGCTTGCGATGATCGGGCTACCGCTCGCGGTAGCCTTTCACGACCTCGCCGCCTTGCACCGATGGCCGCAAGTGCCGTATCTGTACACCCGCTTTGCCTTGTTCGTCTTGCTGGCGCACGGCTTCGCGCGCATGCCCCCCGATCGCCTGCGCATCGTGCAATGGGGATTCGCGGCGGGCGCAATCGCGGCCGCGATCTGGATTCAATCGGTTGGCACCGCCGGCCGCCCCGATCATGTCGGTTTCAGCAACATCATTCCGTTCGGCAACCTGTCGTTGCTGATGGGCATGCTTGCCCTGATATGCCTGGGCTGGACGGCGCAACGCGCATGGCTCGATGCCGCATTGAAAGTCCTTGCAGGAGCGGCGGGGTTGTATGTTTCCTACATGAGCCAGACCCGTGGCACCTGGATAGCGATCCCCGTGTTCGCGGTGATCATGCTTGCGGCAACCCGAAAACCGGGCCGCCGGGGCAAGGTCGGAATTCTCGCCGCCTCCATGGCCGGGCTGGCGCTCGTGGCCTACGCAAGCGCCATGGTGAACCGCCGGATCGTGGAGGCGGTCAACGGGGTGAGCCTTTTTTTCGAGAAGAACTTGCCTGACTCTTCGGAAGGCGTGCGTCTTCAACTCTGGCAGGCGGCCTCCGACATGTTCCGGGCTCATCCCCTGGCCGGTGTGGGTCCCGAAGGTTTTTCGCAAGCACTGCAGCCCCTGGCCGCGCAGCATGCGATTACACCGGCGGCGGCGGCACTCACTCATGCGCACAACGACGTTCTCAACGCCATGGCCACCCTCGGTGTTCCGGGCCTTGTCGCAATACTTGCGCTTTACTTCGTACCCATGTGGTTCTTCGTGCGACATCTGCGGGTCGATGATCTCCAAACGCAGGTGGCCGCAACCCTGGGCGTCGCGGTGAGCGCCGGCTTCCTCGTCTTCGGGATGACCGAGACGATGCTCATCAACACTCTGACCAATGCCTTCTATAGTCTTGCCCTGGCGGTGTGCTTCGCGCTCGTGGCGCAACGCAGGCAGGCGCTGGCGCGGCTCAGCTCACAATGCTGAAAGCCTACGTGATCAATCTCGAGCGCGAAATCGAGCGCAGGACGCAGATCAGCGCGCAGCTCCTCGCGCAAGGCATTCCCTTCAGCGTTTTCCCGGCCGTCGATGGACGCTTGCTGGATGACGAGTCGGTGACTCGTGCATACGACGACGCGGCGGCGCGCAAGAGCTATCGCGAGATGAGTCGCGGGGAACTCGGTTGCGCCCTCAGCCATCTCGGCGTGTACCGCCAGATCGTGGCCGAGCGCATCGATCACGCGCTTGTCCTCGAGGACGATGCCCGCCTGGGGCCAGAGGTGGCCGGCATGCTCGAGTTGCTGGCGGCGGCAATCCCGGCGCAGCTCCCGGTTGTGGTGCTGCTCTCGCACGTGGACAAGTACACCCGCTGGGGTAGCCAGCCCTTGGGCACTACGGCGAGGCTGGTCAGGCGTTACGGCGAGTGGTGGCGTGCCCACGGCTACTTCGTGACCCGTGCGGCCGCCGCGGCAATGCTGGAGAATCTCTACCCGGTGCGATGCGCGGCAGACTGCTGGTCACACTTCGAAAAGCGCGGCGTGATCGAGGTGAAGGCGCTCGTGCCTTACTGCATCGCTCTTTCAGAGCTGGCCGAGCGCTCATCTCTGGAGCCGCATCGGGCAGACAAGGACGCCGCTGACAAGGCCCGCCGCAGCGTCGGTTATTACCTGCACCGCTACGGCTATCAGCGTTTCCTGCACCAACTCCTTGTCCGGCCTTTGCTGCGGGTTGCCCGGCAGAAGCGGACCTGGTGAGCATGGCGTGACCGGTCATGCCATGCATGTCGGCGGCGATTCCGGCTCCGGTGGCTCGCCGCCGTGTCCCGCAAAGCGCTTACTTGACCAGCTTGCAGTCACCCTCGTTGAGCGGACGGAAGGCCTCATCGGCAGGAATCGTTGCCCGCAGATTGTAGTAGTCGTACGGACCCTTGGACTCGCTCGGCTTCTTGACCTGGAACAGGTAAGCCGGATGGATCGTGCGGCCGTCGATCCGGATCCTGCCCTTGCCGAACAGTGGGTCGTCGGTTGGCATTTCCTTCATTTTTTCCACCGTCTTCACGCCGTCGTCGGTCTTGCCGGCCTCGACCGCCTTCAGATAGTGCATCACGACCGCGTAGACGCCGGCATGATCCGAGGTCGGATACTTGCCGCCGTTGGCAGCCGCGAAACGTTTGGACCAGTCGCGGGTGCCGTCGTTCATGTCCCAGTAGAAGGCTTCCGTGAGCAGCAGGCCCTGCGCGGTCTCCAGGCCCAGGCCGTGGACGTCGCTGATGAACATGAGCAGGCCGGCCAGGTTCTGGCCACCCTTCACGATACCGAACTCGGCCGCCTGCTTGATCGAGTTGATCGTGTCGCCGCCGGCGTTGGCAAGCCCGATGATCTTGGCCTTCGAGCTTTGTGCCTGCAGCAGGTAGGAGGAAAAATCCTGCGTTGCGAGCGGCACTCTTACCTTGCCGAGCACCTTGCCGCCGTTGGCGATCACGACCTCGGAGGTGTCGCGCTCCAGGGCGTGGCCGAAGGCGTAGTCGGCAGTGATGAAGAACCACGTATCACCGCCGTTCTTGACGATCGCGCTACCCGTTCCGTGCGCCAGCATCCAGGTATCGTAGAGCCAGTGGACGGTTGTGGGCTCGCATGCCTTGCCGGTCAGGTCGGCCGTGCCGGCGCCGGTATTCAGGAACGCCTTGCCCTTGTCGGCTGCGATCCTGGCGATTGCCAGCGCCACCGAGGAGGTCGGTACATCGACGATGGCATCGACACCTTCGGTGTCGTACCACTTGCGCGCAATGGTCGAACCGACATCGGGCTTGTTCTGATGGTCGGCGGCGACCACCTCGACCTTCAGCCCCGCCTTGGAGGTTTTCTGGAAATCCTCCACTGCCATCTTCGCCGCCACCACCGAACCCGGGCCGCCGACGTCGGCGTACACGCCGGACATGTCGTTCATCACGCCGAGCTTTACGACGTTATCGGAAATCTGTGCGCTGGCAGCACCCGCGAATCCGGCGATTGCGGTGGCGACCGCGACCGATGTAAATGTTCTTCTCAACACGTTCTCCTGCTCCTGGAAGGCAATCCGCCGGGCCGGCCCCACCGGGGGCCCGAGGGCAGATGCTATAGCGGCTTTTTCAGCCAGTTGGAAATCTCGCCCACGATGCCGCGCCGGAATGCGAGCACGCACACGACGAAGATCAGACCCTGAACGACGGTGACCCAGGCGCCGATCTGCGCGAGGTAATTCTGCATGGCGACGACGATCGCAGCGCCCACGACCGGGCCGAACAAGGTGCCCAGCCCGCCGACCAGCGTCATCAGGATGACGTCGCCTGACATGGTCCAGTGCACGTCGGTGAGCGACGCAAGCTGGAAGACAATGGCCTTGGTGCCGCCCGCCAGGCCGGCAAACGTTGCCGACAGCACGTAGGCGAGGTGCTTGTAATGATCCGTGTCGTAGCCCAGCGACAAGGCGCGCGGCTCGTTCTCGCGGATTGCCTTCAGGACCTGCCCGAACGGGGACTTCACGATCCGCCAGATCATCAGGAAGCCGCCCAGGAAGATCACCAGTACCACCGGGTACATGACCTCGGCGCTGTTCATGTCGAAGACACCGAACAGCTTGCCGCGAGGCACGCCCTGGATACCGTCTTCGCCACCGGTGAACGGCGCCTGCAGATAGAAGAAGAAGATCATCTGCGCAAGAGCCAGGGTGACCATTGCGAAGTAGATACCCTGGCGCCTGATGGCGAGCAGGCCCGTGACCCAGCCAAGCACCGCGGCACACAGCGTGGCAAAGAGGATGGCCAGCTCCGGAGTGACGCCCCAGGACCGGGCGGCGTAGGCCGCAGCGTAGCCGGCCGTGCCGATGAACATGGCATGCCCGAAGGACAGCAGGCCCCCGAAGCCGAGCAGCAGGTTGAAGGCGCACGCAAAAAGCGCGAAGCACATCACCTTCATGAGGAACACGGGATAGACGACGGTGGGCGCGAGCGCGAGGATCACCGCCATCAGCACGAAGGCGATCCGCTGGTATTTCGGGTCGCCGACGCTCGCCGGCGCAACAGTTTGCGTCTGGGACATGGATTCTTATTTCTCGGTGCCGAACAGGCCGGCAGGCTTGATCATCAGGACGATCACCATGATCACGAAGATCACCGTATTGGATGCCTCGGGGTAGAACACCTTGGTAAGCCCCTCGATCAGGCCAAGTCCGAAACCAGTGATGATGGAGCCCATGATCGAGCCCATTCCGCCGATCACGACGACCGCGAACACAACGATGATGAGATCACCGCCCATTTGCGGGCTGACCTGGTAGATCGGGGCGGCCATGACGCCGGCCAGTGCCGCCAGCCCGACGCCGAAGCCGTAGGTCAGCGTGATCATGCGCGGCACGTTTACCCCGAACGATTGCACGAGTTGCGGGTTCTCGGTGGCTGCCCGCAGATAGGAACCGAGCTTGGTGCGCTCGATGACGAACCAGGTGCTCAGGCAGACGATCAGCGAGGCGACGACCACCCAGCCGCGATAGTTCGGCAGGAACATGAAGCCAAGGTTCGTGCCGCCCGCCAGTTGGGACGGCATCTGGTAGGGCAGCCCCGAAGCGCCGTACTCGTTGCGAAACACACCCTGGATGATCAGGGCCAGGCCGAACGTGAGCAGCAGGCCATAGAGGTGGTCGAGCTGGTAGAGCTGGCGCAGCATGTAGCGCTCGATCAACACGCCGGTGAAGCCGACGATGATCGGTGCCAGCAGCAGGGACCACCAGTAGTTCAGGCCCAGCTTATCGAGTAGCAGGTAAGCCGCGAACGCCCCCATCATGTACTGCGCGCCGTGCGCGAAATTGATGATGTTCAGCAGCCCGAAGATGATGGCCAACCCCAACGACAGCAGCGCATAGAACGAACCGTTGATCAGGCCGATCAAAAGCTGTCCGAGTAGCGCCTGGATCGGTATGCCGAAGATCTCCATCCGCGAAGCCCGTTAGAAGTTGCTGGAGTTGATGTGGAAAGCGCCGCTACGGGCCGGCGATGTGCCGGCGCGCCCGCAGCCCTGCGCGACGATCGCGACGGCCCCGTTACTTGACCAGCTTGCAGCCGCCTTCTTTAAGCGGGCGAAACGCCTGGTCGGCGGGGGTCGTGGCACGAAGCTTGTAGTAGTCGTACGGGCCCTTCGACTCGCTCGGCTTCTTCACTTCGAACAGGTACGCCGGATGAAGCGCGCGGCCGTCGATGCGGATCTTGGTCTCGCCGAACAGCGGATCATGGGCGGTCATCTCCTTCATCTTGGCGACCGCCTTCACGCCGTCGTCACTGTTGCCGGCCTCGACCGCCTTCAGGTAGTGCAGCACGACCGCGTAGACACCGGCGTGAACCATTGTCGGGTACTTGCCGCCGTTGGCAGCTGCGAAGCGCTTGGACCACTGCCGGGTTTCGTCGTTCATATCCCAGTAGAAGGTCTCGGTGAGCAACAGGCCCTGCGCGGTCTGCAGGCCCAGGCCATGGACGTCGGTGAGGAACACGAGCAGACCCGCCAGGCTCTGGCCGCCCTTCACGATGCCGAATTCGGCAGCCTGCTTGATCGAATTGATCGTGTCGCCGCCCGCGTTGGCCAGGCCGATGACCTTGGCCTTCGACGCCTGGGCCTGCAGCAGGTACGACGAGAAGTCCTGGGTGCCGATCGGGTGGCGCACCTCGCCCAGCACCTTGCCTCCGCTGGCCCGAACGACCGCTGCGGTATCGCGCTCCAGCGCGTGCCCGAAGGCGTAGTCGGCGGTGAGGAAGAACCAGGTATCGCCGCCGTTCTTCACGATCGCGCCGCCCGTGCTGTGCGCAAGCATCCAGGTGTCGTAGGTCCAGTGCACCGTGGTCGGCTCGCAGGCCTTGCCGGTCAGATCCGCCGAACCGGCACCCGAGTTCAGGAACGCCTTGTCCTTGTCGGCGGCGACCTTGGCGACGGCGAGCGCCACCGACGAGGTCGGAATATCGGCGACGGCATCGACGCCTTCGGCGTCGAACCACCTGCGCGCGATCGTGGAACCGACGTCGGGCTTGTTCTGATGGTCCGCCGAGATGATCTCGACCTTCAGGCCGGCCTTGGAGTTCTTCTGGAAGTCTTCGACCGCCATTTTCGCGGCGACGACCGAGCCCGGCCCCGCCAGATCGGCGTACAGCCCAGACATATCGTTCAGCACGCCGATCTTCACGACGCCGTCGGAAATCTGCGCGCTTGCCGCTGCTGAGAAACCGGCGAGAGCGCCGGCAATCAGCACAGCAACAAGTTTTCGTTTCATTGTCTTCTCCTCCTTCTGTGAGCTCTTGCGACCGCTTCGGCGACTCAGTGGTGCGCCGTTCGTTTGATACTGCCTCGTGCAGCGGCGTCAGACCCCGAGGTACTGGCGCAGCATGTCCATCTTTTCCTCGAGTTCGGCCGCCTCGACCACTTGCACGATCTGCCCGTGTTCCATCACGTAGAAACGATCGGCCAGCGGGGCGGCGAACCGGAAGTTCTGCTCGACCATGATGATCGTGAACCCCTTCTCGCGCAGTTGGCGGATCATGCGCCCGAGAGTCTGCACGATGACCGGTGCCAGGCCTTCGGAAATCTCATCGAGCAGGAGCAGCTTGGCGCCGGTACGCAGGATGCGGGCGACCGCCAGCATCTGCTGCTCGCCGCCCGATAGCCGGGTGCCCTGGCTGTTGCGGCGCTCCTGCAGGTTCGGAAACATCTGGTAGATCTCGCCGAGTTCCATGCCGCCGGGAGCGACCGCGGGCGGCAACATCAGGTTCTCCTCGCAGGAAAGGCTGGCGAAGATGCCCCGTTCTTCCGGGCAGTAGCCAATGCCGAGTTGCGCCATGCGGTGTGGCGGAAACTTGATCGTTTCGATGCCGTTGACCGTAATCGAACCGGTGCGACGTCCGACCAGCCCCATGATCGACTTGAGCGTAGTCGTGCGGCCCGCGCCGTTGCGCCCGAGCAGCGTGACGACCTCGCCCCGGTTCACGACCACGTCGACCCCATGCAGGATGTGCGACTCGCCGTAGAACGCCTGCAGATCGGAGATGCGCAGGAACTCGGTCGTCTCAGTGGCCATGGTCGGCTCCCGCGAGCGCTTCATCGACCGTGCCCATGTACGCCTCGAGCACCAGGGGGTTGCGCGAGACGGTTTCGTAGGGGCCCTCTGCAATGACCTGCCCTCGTTGCAGCACGGTGATCGTGTCGGCGATGGTCGAGACCACGTTCATGTTGTGCTCGACCATCAGCACCGTGCGGTTCGCGGCGACCTTCTTGATCAACTGCGTGACCCGCTCGACGTCTTCGTGACCCATGCCCTGGGTAGGCTCGTCGAGCAGCATCAGCTCCGGCTCGGTTGCCAGTGTGGTGGCGATCTCCAGCGCACGCTTGCGCCCATATGAGAGTTCGCCGGTTACCGAGTCGGCAAATTCGCGCAACCCCACCGTGTCGAGCAACTCCAGGGCACGCTCGTTGAGCACGTCGAGCGTGCTCAACGAGCGCCAGAAATGAAAGGAGGTGCCCTGCGCGCGCTGCAGCCCGATGCGCACGTTTTCAAGCACGGAGAGGTGCGGAAACGTGGCCGAGATCTGGAACGAGCGAACGATGCCGCGCCGGGCCACCTGGGCCGGTTTTTCGTAGGTGATGTCGCGGCCGTTGAACAGGATCTTTCCGGCCGACGGAATCAGGAACTTCGTGAGCAGGTTGAAGACGGTCGTCTTGCCGGCGCCGTTCGGGCCGATCAGCGCATGGATCTGTCCGCGTTGCACACGCAGATTCACATCGTTGACGGCAACAAAGCCGCGGAACTCCTTCACGAGCCCGCGTGTCTCCAGAATATGGTTGTTCTCGCCTGCCATTGTGTCCGCGAATGTGTCGATCGGGTTTTATGCAGAGGGGCGATTATTGCCGGGAATCGCCCTCGTATGCAATCGCTTGGGGTAAGGCCGCGCCGCCGGACGTGATAAATGCCCGCGCGGCGGCCCGGATACGGGATAGCCCCGAGCCTGGCTCGGAGGTCTTTGCGAATCAGTGATTGTCGCGCGGCACGCCGAAGGTCTCGGCGATGCGCTGGTAATTGACCGCGAAATCGAGGCAGCCGCCGTCCTGCAACTGGCCCACGGTACGCCGCTGCAACTCCTGCCAGGGCGTCTGGCTGACCAGTTCGGGCGGCTGCCAGGCCGCCTTGCGGCGCGCGTATTCCTCCTCGCTGATCAGGATGTCGGCGGTGCGCCGGCCCAGGTCGATGCGCACCCGGTCGCCGGTCTGCAGCAGCGCGAGGCCGCCGCCCACCGCTGACTCCGGAGATGCGTTGAGGATCGACGGACTGGCCGAGGTGCCTGACTGGCGCCCGTCACCGATGCAGGGCAGCATCGTGATGCCCTGCTTCACGAGGCCGTCGGGAGGCAGCATGTTGACCACTTCGGCGGAGCCCGGATAGCCGATCGGTCCGACGCCGCGAATGAACAGCATACAGTCGGCGTCGACGTTCAGCGACGGGTCGTTGATCCGGTGGTGGTAGTCCTCGGGCCCCTCGAAAACGATGGCTCGGCCCTCGAAGGCGTTCGGGTCGTCGGGATTATCGAGGTAGCGCTGCCGAAACCCGGAGGAAATCACCGAGGTCTTCATGACCGCCGACTCGAACAGGTTGCCCGACAGGATCGCAAAACCGGCCTCCGGCAGCAACGGATCGTCCCAGGGACGAATCACCTTCGGGTTGTGGCTGGGCGTTGCCGCGTAAAGCTCTCCGATCGGGCGGCCGGTCACGGTGATCGCGCCAGCGTGCAGCTTGCTGGCCAAAAGCAGTTCGTGCATGACCGCCGGCACGCCGCCGGCACGATGGAATTCCTCGCCCAGGTACTCGCCCGCGGGCATGCAGTTCACGAGCAGCGGGATGTCGTAGCCGATCCGGTCCCATTCGCGAATCTCGAGCGGCACGCCGGCATGGCGCGCGATGGCGTTAATGTGCGGCGGGCAGTTGGTGGAGGCGCCAAGCGCACTGGCCGCCACGATCGCGTTCTCGAAAGCCTCGCGCGTCAGGATCTGTGAGGGCCGCAGATCTTCGTTGACCATTTCGACGATGCGCCGTCCGGTGAAATAGGCCATCTGGCCGCGTTCCCGGTACGGGCCGGGGATCGCCGCGCACCCCGGTAGCGACATCCCCAGTGCCTCGGCCAGCGAGTTCATCGACAGCGCGGTGCCCATGGTGTTGCAGTGGCCGACCGAGGGCGCGGAGGCGGCGACCATCTGCAGGAATTCGTCGTAGTTGATGCGCCCGGCGGCCAGCTCCTGGCGCGCGAACCAGACCACGGTGCCGGAACCGGCCAGCCCGCCGTGGTAGTAACCGTTGAGCATCGGCCCCCCGGAGAGCACGATCGCAGGCAGGTCGACCGTGGCGGCGCCCATGATCATGGCCGGGGTGGTCTTGTCGCAACCGGTGGTGAGCACCACGCCGTCGAACATGTAGCCGTACAGGCACTCGACCAGCCCGAGATAGGACAGGTTGCGATCGAGCGCCGCGGTCGGCCGCTTGGTCGTCTCCTGGATCGGATGCACCGGGAATTCGATCGGAATGCCGCCGGCGTCGCGGATGCCGTCGCGCACCCGGTTGGCCAGCTCGATGTGATGCCGGTTGCAGGGCGACAGGTCGCTGCCGGTCTGCGCGATGCCGATGATCGGCCTGCCGCTCTTTTGCAGCTCCTCGAGGGTGAGGCCGAAGTTCATCATCCGCTCGAGATAAAGCGCGGTCATTCCCGGGTTGTCGGGGTTGTCGAACCACTCGCGCGAGCGCAGCCTCGGCGCGGTTCCGCTCCTGATTTTCGCCTCGTAGCGCGCGCTGCCGCCATGGGCCGCGGAGTTGCGCATGCCATCGTTGCCGGTCGCGTCTTTGCTCATCGGAATGCCCTGCCTGATCGGTATGGATCGTTTGTGGGAACGCAGCGGGTGAGTGTAACAACGTCGCGCGCCTTGCCCGTTGTACCGGGCCCGAAAACAGCGAGCGCCGCGCCGTTCGGACACCCGGACCCCACCGCTCGTCCAGGGCCACTGCCCAGCAAGGAAGCCAGCGACACATGATGGCGAAGTTCCGCTTCGATGAATAACGCGAATTCCATGTCCGCCGCCACGATCACGCCGCATCAACCGGTCCAGCAGACGACGCTGGCCGCTATGGGGCGCGCGCTCGTGCAGCATCAACTGCTCAGGGTCGATCAGGCAGCCGCCATCCAGCGCAAGGCCGACGAGGCGGGCAGCGCGTTCATCGACGAACTGCTCGCCAGCTCCCAGATGAGCGCCCGGCAGCTGGCGAAGTTTGCAGCCGAAGTCTTCGGGCATCCGCTCCTCGACCTGACGGCGCTCGACACTTCGGTGCTGCCCGCCGACGCGCTGGACCGCCGCTTTGCGACCAAAGCGCGGGTGGTGGCGATCGGCAAGCGCGGCGGCCGCGTTTCGGTTGCGATCTCCGATCCGGCCGACTTCAGGCTGCTCGACCGGATCCGCTTCTCCGCGCAGGCGACCGTTGACACGATCGTCGTGGAGCACGACAAGTTGTTGCGGCTGGTGGAGAAGCTCAGCCGCAGCACTGCCGAGCAGCTCAGCGATTTCACTGATGACGCGCCGGCCGCCGATCTGGTTTCGGATGAGCAGGCCGCGCAGGCCGAGAGCGACATCGACGATGCGCCGGTCGTGCGATTTCTGCAGAAGATACTCCTCGACGCAATCCAGTCCGGCGCCTCGGACCTGCATTTCGAGCCCTTCGAAAAGTTTTACCGGATCCGCTTCCGGGTCGATGGCCAGTTGCGCGAAATGGCGCAGCCACCGCTCGCCATCAAGGAGAAACTCGCCTCGCGGATCAAGGTGATCTCCAAGATGGACATCTCCGAGAAGCGCGTGCCACAGGACGGGCGCATGAAGCTGGTGATCTCGAGCGAGCGCGCAATCGACTTCCGCGTTTCGACCCTTCCGACCCTGTTCGGCGAGAAAATCGTGATGCGAATTCTCGATCCCGCACAGGCCCGGCTCGGAATCGACGCGCTCGGCTACGAACCCGACCAGAAAGACGCGCTCCTGGAGGCGGTCCGCCGGCCACACGGAATGATCCTGGTCACCGGCCCGACCGGCTCCGGCAAGACGGTCTCGTTGTACAGCTGCCTGAACATCCTGAACGAGCCGGGGATCAACATCTCGACTGCAGAGGATCCGGCGGAGATCAACCTGCCGGGAGTGAATCAGGTCAACGTCAATGAAAAGGCCGGGCTTACTTTCGCCACCGCCCTGCGCGCCTTCCTGCGCCAGGATCCCGACGTGATCATGGTCGGAGAGATCCGTGATCTGGAGACCGCCGACATCGCGATCAAGGCCGCGCAGACCGGCCACCTGGTGATGTCGACCCTGCACACCAACGACGCGCCCGCCACGCTCACCCGACTGGCGAACATGGGCGTGCCGGCCTTCAACATCGCTTCGTCGGTGAGCCTGATCACCGCGCAGCGGCTCGCGCGCCGGCTGTGCCATTGCAAGCAGCCGCTGGAGATCGACGAGGGCGCGCTGCTCACGGCCGGCTTTCGCGAGAGCGACCTGAACGGCAGCTGGACGCCGTTTCGCCCGGTCGGCTGCGAGCGCTGCAGCGACAGCGGCTACAAGGGGCGCGTGGGCATCTACCAGGTGATGCCGGTCACTGAAGCGATGCAGACGCTCATCCTGGCGGGCGGCAACGCCCTCGAGATTGCGGCGCAGGCGCGCGCCGAGGGCGTGAGCGATCTGCGCCGCTCCGGCCTTGTAAAGGTGATGCAGGGGATGACGAGCATCGAAGAGGTGCTGGGCGTAACCAACGAGTGACGATGGCAACGGCAATGGCAAGACAGGCAGGGAGCTGAGCGATGGCCAGCAGAGCAGCGACGGCGACGAACCGAGCAGCGACGGCGACCCGCCGGGCGCAGCCATCCGAGCAGACATTCCTGTGGGAGGGCCGCGACCGCTCGGGCAAGATGGTTCGCGGCGAAATGCGCGCCAGGGGGCCGGCAGTCGTGCAGTCGACGCTGCGGCGCCAGGGAATCATGGTCACGAAGGCGCGTCGGCGCCGCTATGCGAGGGGCAAGCGCATCGGCGAAAAGGACATCGCCATGTTCACCCGCCAGCTATCGACCATGATGAAGGCCGGCGTGCCGCTGCTGCAGTCCTTCGACATCGTGGCGCGAGGTTCAGCCAATGCGTCGGTCTCGAAGCTGTTCGTGGAAATCCGCGGCGACGTCGAGACCGGCACTTCGCTCTCGCAGGCGTTCCGGAAGTATCCGTTGTACTTCGACAGCCTGTTCTGCAATCTCGTGAATGCGGGCGAGCAGGCCGGCATCCTCGATGACCTGCTCGATCGCCTCGCCAGCTACAAGGAGAAGATGCTGGCGATCAAGGGCAAGATCAAGTCGGCGCTCTTTTATCCGACCGCCGTCATGGTGGTCGCCTTCGTGGTCGTCGCGGTGATCATGCTGTTCGTCGTGCCGGCCTTCAAGGACGTGTTCTCCAGCTTCGGCGCCGACCTGCCGGCGCCGACGCTGATGGTGATCGCAGCCTCCGACTTTTTCGTCGAGTACTGGTATCTCATGTTCGGCGGCATCTTCGGCTCGCTTTACTTCCTCAAGCAGGCGCGGCGCCGCTCGCCCAGGGCGCAGATCCTGATGGACCGGTTGCTGCTGAAGGTTCCGGTCTTCGGGCCCGTGGTCGAAAAGGGCACGATCGCGCGCTGGCTGCGCACGCTGTCCACCATGTTCGCCGCCGGTGTACCGCTGGTCGAAGCGCTCGACTCGGTCGGAGGCGCCGCAGGCAACCACGTCTACCTGCTCGCAACCAGGCGCGTGCAGCAGGAGGTCGCGACCGGCACCAGCCTCACGGTGGCGATGCAAAACGCAAGCGTCTTTCCGAACATGGTCCTCCAGATGGCCGCGATCGGCGAGGAATCCGGCTCGCTCGATTCGATGCTCTCGAAGGCCGCCGACATCTATGAGCGCGAGGTCGACGACGCGGTCGCCGCGCTCTCCAGCCTGCTCGAACCGATGATCATGGTCGTGCTCGGGGTCGTGCTCGGCGGCTTGGTGATCGCGATGTACCTGCCGATCTTCAAGCTGGGGCAGGTGGTTTGAGGGGCAAGGTGGAGGCACAGGGCAGCCAGCCGGAACGCTGCGCTCTGTTCATACTCCCATCAGATAGCGCGCTACCGCCCTCGCGATCGGCTGGTCAGTGTTCAACTCGAAGTACGAGAACGCCGGGCACGGGTTGACTTCGAAGCAGTAGACCTGGTTCTCCGGAGCGATCTTGAGATCGACTCCGGCGAACGGCAGCCCGAGGCGCGCGGCCAGCGCCACGCAGCGCTCGGCCACCTCGGGCTGCAGCTCGATCGCCCGGAGTTGCGCCTTACCACCGTTTCTGCGCGCATAGCGGTAGTCCACGACGTCGCTCGCGATCTCGGTCGCGTACACCTCCTCGCCCACGACGTGTACCCGCACGTCGATCCCCGGCACGAGTGCCTGGAACTGGACGGGACACCATCGGATGCGTTCGAGCCTCTGCTGGTCGGCCTCCTCCATGGGCCGCTCGATCGAGCGTACCGCGCTGATCGACTTGTAGATCACGCGCCCATGCTGTTGCTCGAAGTCCAGTACCGCGTGCGGTTCGTTCGTGATCAGTGTGTCGGGCACCAGAAAGCCGGCCGCGCAGATGAGCTGGGCCTGATAGGGCTTGGAGCCGTTGGACCCCTGCGGCTCGGCGCGATTGACCACGCGGCCCGGCGCGATCTCGAGCCAGCGGTACAAAGCGTCGTGGAAGGACCGCGCGTGGCGACGCGTGGGCGAATCCGTATCCTGGCCCTCGAGTTCGGGCAGCAGGCGGTCGTCCATCAGGCGTAGATAGGCCGCCTGTATCGTGGAAAGCTCGTGCGTTTCGCCTTCCAGATCGAGCGTACCGTCGACAGTGCCGCCATCGATCTGCCAGGACAACCGGCATTGCTCGACGCGGCGCTGATTGAACAGCCGATACTCGGCGCCGAGCGCATCGAGCTCAGCTCTGACCATCGCCAAGGGCCTCTCGCTCGGCACGCCGCACAGCAGGATCACGTCGACAGCGCCTCGTCGAGTAGGTCGATGAGCGGCTCGCCCCCCAGGACAAGATCCGGCCGCGGCGATGCCGCCTGGAACTCCCAGCAGCCGCCCCGCTCGATGAGTTCGATGCCCAGAAGGGCGTCGCCGGCCAGTCGCGCTAGCCGCAAGCAGCTTTCCCAGGTGGCTTGCGGCATGGCAGGGGAAGCCACGAGGTGCCCGGCTACGGCAAAGACCGTCACGGTCGCGGGTGCAGGCCGCGGCTGCCATGCCTCGTTCGGGTCGGTGCCGCAGGACTGGCGATACGGAGGCGCCGCCAGACCGGCGCGGCCGGCCAGAACCGCCCACGCCGAGGGGTGCCTCCAGTTGCCGCCCAGGCCTTGAGTAGTCGGCCGGTTCAGCATCGGACCGGGCAGCGCATACAGGCAACTCAGAACCAGCGCGTTCATTTCCTGGACCGCATAGTCGCGGTCCTCGCCCGCGACGGCATTGATGCGATTCGAGGACAGGAAGGTCAGCCGGTTGAGTACCGCTGCCCCGTCCGAGTCGGACAGCCGCCGCCCGTCGGCCAGGTCGATCGACACGCTCGTCGTGCCCGACCGTTCGATGCGGTGATCCCACCGCCTGGCGGCATCCAGATGCGACGCCGTGACCACGCTCACCGCGCGCCCACGCTCGGCAAGGCAGTTCGCCGCCCAGAGGGCCGAGGCGTCGTAGTCGTCGCACAGCACGAGGATCGCGGGTGTCTTGCTGCCCATGACACGTCGCCGGCTGTCAGTCATGTGCTCAGCGCTTGTGCTTGCCCTGTTCAGGCTTGTCTGCACCGTTGCCGCCGGGCGAATCAGGCTCGTCCTTCAGAGCGCCACGAGTCAGGTCCGGCCGCTGGTCGAGGGGGATGAAATGCTGTTGCTGCCCCGCTCCGGCTCCCGTCAGGGGGTCGCCACCGTCGGTGATCCCGCCCGGACCCTCGGCGGGGCCTTCCTTGAAGTCCTTGAGCGCCTCCTTGCCAAACTCCTTCTCCTTCTGCGCTTCCTTCTCGAGCCTCTCGTTCTTTTCGAGTTTCTCCTGCTTGGCGTCCTTGTGTTCCTTGAACTCGTTCTTCTCGAGCTTCTCGAATTTCTCCTTGATGACGTCCTTCTCCGGCTTGATCAACTCCTTGGATTCGTGCTTCAGGAATTCCTTTTCGGGCTTGATCTTTTCGATCTGCTTGGGTGCTTGGCGCGAGCCGCCGGGTTGCGAGCCACCCGGAACAGGTTCCGGGCTGTCGGCATCCGGGGCGGAAGTGTTGTCGTCTGGCATGGTCGCTTCCTTCTACGTTTGAGGCGGGCAGCAAACGGATCGGCCGATCGCTTGCAGAAACTGTCGCCCCGACTTTGCAACACGCAGGACAACTCTGATGCCCGAATGCCCTCCCCGTCATCGTTCAAATGAATGAGGGAAGACCCGTGTTGTTGCCGCCGGCAGTCGGTAAGCGCAATATAGAAATACGGCGGAGGGTTCGATGGTGCTCGCCGCGGTGCTGCAGCCAGGGGTCCTGCAGGGAGTCGCCCGGCACGGCCATTGGGTTCCGTCGCGCTGCTGACGCCTTTCGTGCATGTGAGGGGCGAGCAATGACGACGAACAGTGCACTCCCCGTCGACCGCCTGCTAACGATCGTGGCCGACATCTACGATAGCGCGCGGGATCCGGTCATGATGCCGCAGGCGCTGCAGCGCCTTGTCGACTGGCTGAACACCAATGCTGTTCGATTGCAACCCCACGAAAGGCCAGGCGGCGCCATGGCGGACTCACAGGCCTTGGAGAAGCGAACGGCCCGCGGCGTCGAGGCCGTCGACAATCACCGTCGACGGCAGGCACACACGGAGCGTCGAGCGCCCGAGCGGATAGAAATCGAGGCGGTCCTGAGAGCGCTGCCCGTACCCTGTCTGCTACTCGACAGGATGGGACGACTGCTGTCCCGCAACCTTGCCGCGGACAACGTCCTGCACGAGGCAGGAATGTCGATGCCGAACCCCTTCCCCTGCTTCGACACCGTAGAGGACCGGCAGCTGTGGAACAGGGCAGTGCATGGCGCGACGTACTCGCATCGGGCGCAAGTGCTGGAAATTCGGGGCCGGGCGGGCGGGCCCTGGAAGTTGCACGTCCTGCCGTTCGGCGCGGTCCCGGGACGGGCGGCCACGACGAGCGAACATTGCTCATGGTCGTGTTCGAGCGGATGCGGTGCGCGGCGGCGGAAAGATTGTCTCAGGTTCGCACGCGATGCCGCCTGACGCAGGCTGAGGCCGAAGTCCTTGCGATGCTGCTCCAGGGAGTGGCGCCCAAGGAGATCGCCACTCGACGCGGGGTGAGCGTTCCCACTGTTCGCAGTCAGATGTCCGCGATCTTCGACAAGACCTCCTGTCGTTGCCAGCGGGAACTCGTCGCACTGCTCGGCACGCAATGAAAAACTCACAGAACTTCAGCGGGCACCACACCCACCTCTGCAATGAAGCGCGATGGTTGCAGTGAACCTTGGCCACTCGGGTTCCCTTGTTCCCAAGCGCACTCGCCTCAGGACGGCGCTGGCGGCAAGGCGACCCCCTTCAGCGCCTCGAGCGCCGGCCCCTCGATAACGACTCCGTCGGCCGAGAAGCGGCTGCCATGGCAGCGGCAATCCCAGGTCTGCTCCGCGCCGTTCCAGCCGACGATGCACCTCATGTGCGTACACACGGCCGATACCGCCCGCAAGGTGTTTTGCGCATCTCGCCGGACCGCGACCCGCTCGCCGTCGATTTTCACGACGCGCCCGTCACCGATCGCGATATCACCTGCCTCGTTCAGTTCGGGAGTCGAGCCTAGGTAGCCCACCGCGTACTCCTTGGCGACATTGGCGCTCTCTGAAACGAATTTTTTAGCCGATTTGCCGGGGTCGATGCGAGTGGGGCGGTATTGAGCAGCCGATTCATCAGGTTTGCCAAGGATCTCGTCGGCGATGACGGTCCCTGCCAACGCCCCCCAGGTCAGGCCATCGGCAGCGAAGCCGGTGGCGATATAAATGTTCTTCGAACTACCGGCGCCGGACAGCTTCATCGCGGTCGTCAAACCGGTCATTCCACCGCCGACGATGACGGTGTCGACGGTCATGTCGCTTCGCAGGGCCGGCAGATCGAGTTTCTGCGCCGTGGCTTGCCAGATCGATGGGTGCATTTTCGCCTCGCGTATCAGTAAGTGGTTCTGGTCGCTGTGAGCAGCACGGCGGCAATGCGGTCGGTTTCGGCATAAGCCGGTTCCAGCAATTCCTCGCCGAAGACATCCGGATCGATCTCGAGGTAGCCCCATTCGACACCGACGCCCTCGAGCCGGGACGCCGCGGCGGCAACGAACCGGTCGGCGCCATCGACGATCGCCACCCCGGTGTACAGCAACAAGGTGCCCCCGGGCGCCAGCCGGTCCAGGGCGGCTTCGACGATCGCCAGTGACAGGCCCTCGCCGAGTTCGCCGCCGCCATGCCGGTATGCGCGCTGCCTTGCATCGAGCAGGTAGGGCGGATTGGCCACGATCAGGTCGAATTCGCCATCGAGCGCGGACATCAGGTTGCTGTGGCGCGGCACGACGTTCGGCGTGGCGGCGAGCGCGGCGTTGATCGCCGTGAACCGGAGCGCGGCGTCATTGATATCGACCGCGAGCACTTCGGCGTCTGGCCGTTGCAGCGACACCAGGATCGCGCCCGGACCGGCGCCGCAACCGATATCGACCGCGCGGCGCACCGGCGCGCTTCGAAGCGCGAGATGGCGAGTCAGCGCTGAGGCGAAACGGTACGTGTCGGGGCCAAAAAAAACCGCCTCGGCGCCGGTGGTCGGAAATGCCGAGTGGATGAACATCTGGTCATGCAAAGTCGACAGCCGTATCAGGCTGCGCCAGCCTTCGCCGTGGCGTTGGGCCACGCCGGCGGCGCGCATGAGAGCCCATAGCGGCGGCGGCAGCACGTGTTCCGGGAATGGCCGGCACCAGCCGAACACGCCTGCGATGCCGGTGGCCCATTCGTTGCCGGGCCGACTGTTGACCCGCGCGTGCGTGGCCGGAGTGACGGTGATGAAGCGATAATCAAGCGCTTTCAAAGCTCTCGCCAACTCCAGAAGCGCGGCTTCGCGTCCTGGCTCCTTCATTCCCCGAATGTCGTCATACGCAGCGACTCGCGCAGTGGGCGGCCCGGATATCGCGTCCATTTAACGTTCCACCTGTTTCCCTACTCCGCGTTTGATCGGCCGGGATCCCCGTCGGTTATTCGAACAGGCGGGTGAATATCCGGGTCGCCATCAATCCAGCGCTCGTGTGGTGATTGGCAGGTGACATCAATCCGGTCAGGACCGCCATGGTTTCTTCGCTGCCGGAAGAGGCAGCGAGCTTTTCCTCCAGAAGACGCAGTTCGGCACTGAAATCGTCCTGAGCTTCGCCGGAGCGATGGCCCGAGAAGTCGGTCCGGATCACGCCGCACCCTGCCAGGCTCTGCGGACGATGCAACCGGTCGGGCCGATGGAATCGGTCGGACTGCTCGCCCGCGTCCTGATCCGACCGCTCGAGCAGCCGCTGCCCGGCCCTGAAGCTGCGTTGGCGCGGCTTGTCCCTGGCCGCTTGTCCGGCGCCGGCTTTTCCTTCGAGTCCGCCGGCGATCCAGTCGTAGATCAGTTGCCGTTCATAGGCATTGAATACGCCGAACATTTCCGCGCGCTCGCCCTGTAGCAGTTTCCAGAACCGGCTGTTTTCGGGATCCTGGTGGCGCTTGACCCAGCCTGCCTTTTCCAGGCTCGCGAGAAAGGCCGGCAACTGTCCAGGCTCGGAAAGCCAGTCGTTCACCGTTCTGCCCGCAACCCGGCAATAGTCGGAATGCAGGTGCGCACCCGTCGTGGCCTTGGCCGTAAACACCGAAAGCAGCTCCGTGGTCAGGTCAAAGGACTCGATGACCGAGTGGGTCCCGGCCCCCAGCATGTTGAGCCTGTAGCCGTCGGCCACCCGCGCGTAGAACGCGTCGGCGTCCGCCATGCGCGGCAGCGCATCGAGGACCGCGTGCAGCGATTTCCGGGCATGCCCGGTCGCGACGTTGTCAACGGTTACATGCAGTGTGAAATAGTATGGATCGATGCCGAGTTCATTCAGCTCGTAAGCCGTGATCAGCAGGTGCAGCGGCAACTGTTCGTAGCCCAGGTTGAATCCGATCACCTCGGGCAAAAAATGAGCCGTGTGATGGGCGAGCGACAACTGCACCGCGCCCTGGGTGAAATGGTCGTCGCTGAGGTGGTCCCAGTGTTCGCATCCTTGCGAGGCCAGCAACTTCCGGTACAGAACAACGTGATTCTTGTCTGGCCGGCCTTCGCCGAGTTCTTCCAGATAGATTTTTATGAGTGATGCGAAGCGCGCATCGTTCCAGCGTTGCAGCAGGCCATAAAGCCAGGCGCCATCGATCATCTTGGTGGGCGCAACCGACCTGAGGAAATAAAGCGCATGCGATTTGCTGCTGAAATACCGCCTGGTGCCGCCTGCCTTGCGGGCCGACAGATACTCACGGTATTCACGGCCGACCCGCTGCGTGCTGTCTTCGCTCCAGGCAGCGAGCGACAGCACATTGTCGGGCAGGTCGCAGGGCAGTTTGCGTGCGACATCGAGTTGCCTCGACAGATAGATGCGTGAGGCCGAGCGGCCCAGTTCATCGATCTGCCCGTGTTCCCTGCCACGCTCACCGAGCAGAGCGTGGTAAATGAGCTTTGCGCGCATCGGCATTGCCCCGCTCCCTGCGCCGGAACAGGAGTCAGTGTGATGAAAGCCTGTGTGTATTACGTTGAGCATGATTGCCCTGTTGCTGAGTCGACGGTTCCGGCGATCGGGCATGCCCGCGGTGCGCCGGATATCGGCAAGCACCGGGCAGCGCGCGCTGGCCACGGGTCTCGCCCCGCCAGCGGTGCGCCGGACATCCCTTCGGCAAGCGCTGTGCCATGCCGGGTTCGGCATTCCAGGCCAGGAGTCGACCCGCAGGTCTCCTACCGCCAGACATGCGTTTCGCTCATCCAGCAGCCCGATAGACTATGACACGGGACAGCGCCGATCGCGTCGATACCGTCGCGACGGTTTTGCGCGGCAACACCGACGCTTCCCCGAACGTCGAAGGCGCAACTCCCGGCACGGCTGTTGATCTCATCGAACATGGCTGAAGAAGGTCTGCCCCCGAGCACGAATCACGGCCGCCTGATGATCATCGGCGGCCACGAAGACCGCAAGCACGGCAAGGAGATCCTCCGCCGCTTCGTTGAACTTGCGGGCGGGGCCGAGCGGAAAATCGTGGTGCTCACGGCGGCCAGCAAAGTGCCGCAAGCCGTGTGGGAAATGTACGACCGGGCATTTGGCGAGCTGGGCGTACGTCACCGCAGTCCAATCGATTCGACCAGCCGGACCGATGCAAACGACTCGCGACTGGCTGAAGAGGTTGCCTCCGCCGATGGCATTTTCATGGCCGGCGGCGACCAGAAACGCCTGCTGGCGATGATCGGCGGCACCCCGTTGCACGACGCGATGCGCCGCGCTTTCACCGAGCGGGGCGCCTGCATCGGCGGCACGAGCGCAGGCGCATCGGCAATGTCGGCCCATATGCTCGCCGACGGCAAGACCGAGTCGCGCCCCGAGAAAGGCACCGTGCATCTGGCGGCTGGCCTGGGCTTCGTGCGGCGGGCGGTGATCGACCAGCATTTCTCCGAACGACGGCGGCTGGCACGCTTGCTGACAGTGGTTGCGCACAACCCGCACCTGCTGGGCATCGGGGTCGACGAGGACACTGCCCTGGTGATCGGCCGCGGCGCTGGCATCGAAGTGATCGGCGAAGGCGCGATCACGCTCATCGACGGTCGCCACATGATCTCCAATTTCCTCGATATCGATGCGCACGACAGCATTGAACTGATCAACGTCAAGCTGCATATGCTGCCGTCCGGGGCGCGCTACCGGCCCGGCGATATTCCCGAGCCGCTCCAGGACTTTCTGAATATCCTCACTCGTCCGGAATCGATGCCATGAAAGTAGTGGGGAAACACTTCCTGCGGGGACCGAACCTGTATTCACGCGGTCCGTGCTTCCTCGCGCTGCTCGACCTGCAGGACCTGGACGAGGTCTCGTCGCAGCAGATCCCCGGTTTTTCCGAACGGCTGTGCGAACTGATCCCGACGCTGCACGAGCACCGCTGTTCGCCGCGCCACCCGGGTGGCTTCGTGGAGCGCTTGCGCGACGGCACCTACCTGGCGCATATCGTCGAGCATGTCACGATCGAGCTGCAGTGCCTGGCAGGCACCCGCGTGGGATTCGGGCGCGCACGAAGGGTGCGTGGCAAGCCCCGCCACTACCGGGTGGTCTGCGCCTATCAACTGGCGCACGTCGTGGAGCGTGCGATGGAACTTGCGATCGAGTTGCTCACCGCGTTGGCGCGCGGCGACCGCTTCGATCTTCAGACGCCGCTCGCGGCTTTGCGCGCAATCGCCGAGAAGCGCGCCATTGGCACCAGCACTCGAGCCGTGATCGAAGCCGCCGCGAAGCGGGGCATCCCGATCCTGCGCATCACCGAGGAAGCGAACCTGTTCCAGCTTGGCTGGGGCAGCCGACAAAGGCGGCTGCAGGCAACCGTGACCGGAGACACGGGCCATGTCGCGGTAAAAATTGCCAGTGACAAGCACTTGACCAAGGCGTTGCTGAGCGAAGCCAACCTGCCAGTGCCGCAGGGCGACACCGTAACGACGATCGATGAAGCCTTGCGCACGGCGCGCCGGTTGCGCGGACCGGTGACCATCAAGCCTCTGAATGCCAACCAGGGAAAAGGCGTGACGGTGGCGGCGCGCAGCAAGGAAGAAATCACCCAGGCGTTCGAGCAGGCGCGCCGCTTCAGCCGGACCGTGATCGTCGAGAGTTTCATCAAGGGCCATGATTACCGTGTGCTGGTTACCGGGGGCCGGGTCGCCGCCGCCGCGCGCCGCCGTCCGCCGTGCGTGACAGGCGATGGTGCGAAAACGATTCGCGAGCTTGTCGAACTCGAGAATCTCGATCCGGCACGCGGCGAAGGTCACGCCAGCATCCTGACCAAGATTCCCCTCGATGAGCACGCGCGCGCAGTACTCGACAAGCAGGGACTTAACTTCGATTCCGTGCCCGACGCCGGAACCGTCGTGGTGTTGCGCGGCAATGCCAACCTGTCTACCGGAGGCACCGCCGAAGACGTGACCGACCTGGTGCACCCGCAAACCCGCGACATCTGCATCCGTGCCGCACACAAGATCGGCCTTGATGTCACAGGCATCGATCTGGTTTGCACCGACATCGGCCAGCCACTGCAGGCACAGCGCGGAGCGATCATCGAACTGAATGCGGCACCGGGGATCCGGATGCATGAGTTCCCGAGCCGGGGCAAACCGCGCGACGCCGGCGGCGCAATCGTCGAATCGATGTTCGAACCTGGCGACAAGGGCCGCATTCCGGTCATTGCCGTGACCGGCACCAACGGCAAGACCACGACTACGCTACTGATATCACATGCTGTGCAACTTGCCGGCTTGAACACTGGCACCGCGACCAGCGAAGGGATCTTCATCAACGGTTGTGCGGTGGACAAGGGCGACTGCACCGGCTACTGGTCGGCTCGAACGCTGCTGACCTCGCCCCGCCCGAAGTGGATGCGGCCGTGCTGGAAACTGCGCGCGGCGGCATCCTGAAGCGCGGCCTGGCCTTTGACCGCTGCGATGTCGGCGTGGTGCTGAACGTGACGAGCGACCATCTCGGGCTCGATGGTGTCGAAACACTGGCGGACATGGCACGGGTAAAGGGCGTGGTCGCACGCTGCGCGAGCCGCGCCGCGGTACTGAACGCCGAAGATCCGCACTGTGTCGCGATAGGCAGGCGGCTCATCGCGGGATGCGAAGTGTTCTATTTCTCCATGGATCCCGACAACGCGGTGCTTCGGCGCCATCTGGAACAGGGCGGCCGCGCGTCCTGGCTGCAGGGCACGCTCCTGATGCTTGCCGACGGCACCGGGCAGCATGGGCTGCTGCAAGCCGACAGAATGCCGGTAGCGGTCGGCGGCCACGCACGGCATAACGTTGCAAACGCCCTGGCTGCGGCCGCGGCACTGACCGCCGCCGGCCACGGCCGGGACTTGATTGCCTCGGCGTTGGTCGGCTTCACGTCTGATGCGAAGCACAATCCCCTGCGCTGCAATCTTTTTCATGTGCACGGGGTGACGGTGATCGTCGATTACGCGCACAACACCGTGGCGTGCAAGGCACTGGTCGCGATGGCGCGCTCGATGCTGCAAACCGCCGGGGCGCGCGTCTCGGGGGTGGTTACCGCGCCCGGCGATCGCCGCGCGTGCGACCTGTTCGAAGTCGGTCAGGTGTTCGGCGCCGGCTTCGACGAACTGATCGTGTACGAATCGAATCGGCGCGGCCGCCGCAGCGGCGAGACCTCGAGGATCATCCTGGAGGGCGCTCGCAGTGCACCGACCGCCAATCGGGCACTGCGAGCCGAACCCGATGTACGCGATGCGCTGGCGCTCGCGCTGAGCCGCTGCCGCAAGGGTGACGTACTCGCCTTCACCTGCCCGGACACGATCGAGCATCTCGTTGAAGCGGTGCGGCGTACCGACCCCGAGTCCGCCAACGAGATTGCCAAACAGGTGGCGTGAGGAAGGCTTCCAACTATCCCCGACTGCTGCTCACGGCGATAAGCGTTACTGGAAAGCTGCTCGGCACGCTGTCGATCGCGACCGACATCGGGCGGGTGCGGCGCGCGACGGATGCCGCGCCACCAGAATCGCCCGGACGGATGGAGCGGCGGCGCCCGTGGCGACGCCGAAGGGTCGAAGCGGCCAGACGAACGACGGGGCCGCCTCTTCCGGCGGCTCTCGGTGCATGCGAGACTCGTTAAGGTGACACCGCTACATATTCCTGCGCCCCCGATGCAATGATCGCCGCACTTCAGCAGTCTCCCACCCTGGCGATCGCGGGTGCGCTGGTCTTCGGCCTGTTGATCGGCAGCTTTTTGAACGTGGTCATCCACCGTCTGCCGAAAATGATGGAATTCGAATGGCAGGCCCAGGCCGCCGAACTGCGCGGCGAGGAGCCGCCGCCCGCGCGGGGTCTCAGTCTCGCCGCGCCGCGTTCTCGCTGCCCCGCGTGCGGCCACCCGCTGAGCGCGCTCGAGAACATTCCGCTCGTGAGCTGGCTGATCCAGCGCGGCCGCTGCAAGGCCTGCGGCACGGCGATCTCGGTGCGCTACCCGGTCGTGGAACTTGCGACCGGCCTGCTCACGGCGCTCGCGGTCTGGCGCTTCGGAATCGGCTGGGCGGGGTTGGGCGCGTCGATCTTCGGCTTCGTGCTGATCGCCCTGACCTTCATCGATCTCGATACGCAACTGCTGCCCGACAGCATGACCCTGCCCCTGCTCTGGCTGGGGCTGCTGTTCAACCTCTGGGGTGTATTTGCGCCGCTGCCCGATGCCGTGATCGGTGCCATCGCCGGATACCTGAGCCTGTGGTCGGTCTACTGGCTGTTCAAGCTGGCCACTGGCAAGGAAGGCATGGGCTACGGCGATTTCAAGCTGCTGGCAGCGCTTGGCGCCTGGTTTGGCTGGACGGTGCTGCCGGCGATCATCCTGCTCGCCTCGCTGGTCGGTTCGGTGGTCGGGCTGGCTCTGATCGTGTTCGCGAGGCGGGGCCGCGAGGTGCCGATTCCGTTCGGCCCGTATCTCGCCGGCGCCGGCCTGCTCGCGCTGTACTTGGGCGAACCGCTCACCGTGTTCATCGGTTTGCGCTGAAGCGCCAGACCCGGCGGGCTGCTAGACTCGCAGACATGGAATTCCGAGGTTTCCTGGTAGGGCTCACCGGCGGCATCGGTAGCGGGAAAAGCACCGTCGCCGACATGTTCGCGGCCGATGGTGTGACGATAGTCGACACCGATGCCATCTCTCACGCGCTCACGGCGGCCGGCGGCGCGGCGCTTCCCTCGATACACGAGGCATTCGGCGACTCGGTGATCGGCTCGGACGGCGCGCTCGATCGTGGTGTGGTGCGCGAGTTGGTATTTTCCGATGCCGCCGCGCGTCGGCGCCTCGAAGCGATCGTGCATCCGATGATCAATCACTGCTGCAACCTGCTGCTCGAGGAGGCGACCGGGCCGTACGCGATGATCGTGGTGCCGCTCCTGATCGAATCGGGCCGCTGGCGCGAGCGTGTCGATCGCCTGCTCGTCGTCGATTGTCCAGTGGACGTCCAGATCGAGCGGGTCATGCAGCGCAACCGCTTCGAGCGTGCACAAATCGAAGCGATCATTGCAACCCAGGCCACGCGTGAAGCCCGCCTCGCGGCTGCCGACGATGTCATCGATAACGGCGGCGACCCGCAATCGCTCGCGCCTGCCGTGCAGGTGCTGCATCAGCGCTATCTCGCCCTGGCGCAGCGCGCGCCGACACGCCGGCTCGCCGCAACTCCGACCGACCTGTAGGACGTCCCCTTTGATCCTGTACGAGTACCCGCTGAATGAACGCGTGCGCACCCTTCTTCGACTCGAGGACCTGTTCGAGCGCCTCGAGGTTTTCGCCGCACGCAGCCATGCACTCGACCATCATGTGGCCCTGCTCACCCTGTTCGAGATTCTCGAAGTGGCCGGGCGCGCTGATCTGAAGTCCGATCTGCTCCAGGAGCTCGAACGCCAGCGCCAGGCGCTGGTCGCGTTTCGCAGTGACCCCGACGTGGAAGTGGCGGCGCTCGACCTCATCCTCGCCCAGATCGATGCGGCGGCGACCGGGCTGGGCGCCTTCCCCGGCAAGACAGGCCAGCATCTGCGCGACAATGAATGGTTGATGAGCATTCGCAGTCGCACGAGCATTTCGGGCGGCACCTGCGAATTCGATCTGCCTTCGTACCACGCCTGGCAACACCGGCCGTTCGAAAGCCGGCAGCGCGACATCAGGGCCTGGGCGGCGCCGTTCGAGCCGCTGTACAACAGCCTGATGATCGTGCTCAGGCTGCTGCGCGACAGCGCCGGCCAACGCCTGTCGCTCAAGGCTCGCCAGGGCGCGTTCCAGCAACCGCTGGGAGGCAAGGCCTGGCAGATGGTCCAGGTCCGGCTCGATGAATCCCAGGGGGCGATCCCCGAGATCAGCGCCAATAAACACTTGCTCTGGATCCGCTTCACCAGCCAGGGCGGCGACTTGCGACCCAAGCCGTTCGAGGGCGACGTCGACTTCGAACTGGCGCTTTGCAACCTTTAGCAAAACCGGCTGGATCCCGATGGCTGCAACCGTTGATTGCCCCACCTGCGGGCGCAAGGTTTCTTTCACTCCCGCGAGCCGCTGGCGCCCCTTCTGCTCGGCGCGTTGCAAGACGATCGATCTCGGCGCCTGGGCCTCGGAAACCTACCGGATAGCAGGCGACGTGCGCGACGACGCCGCGTCCTCCGACGAGAGCGACGCGGGGGCCGGCAGCCACCGCGATCCGGGCCGGTCGCGGGCGCGGTAGCACGCCATCACCCGGCCCCCCGGGCGCGAAAAATCACTCCCAGGCCGCGCGCTTGAGCGCCAGTCCGTGCGCTCCGGCCTGACGAGCCGAGCGCCCCGCCTGCGAACCCAGGCCGCCCAGCGCATAGACGGGAATCGAGCTGGGCGCGGCGAGCGCCGCGAAACGAGGCCAGCCGAGCCCCGGCGCGCCCGGGTGCGAGGCGGTCGGCAGCACCGGCCCGAGTAGCGCGTAGTCGGCCTGCAGTGCGCACGCCTTCGCCAGTTCAGCTTCGTCGTGGCACGACGCACCGACCCACCGCACGGGCGGGCGCAACCGAAAGTGCATGAGTTGGGCAGCGCGCAGGTGCACGCCGCCGGCCGCCCGCCAGTACGAGGCCGGATGCGCGCTGTTGACGAGCAAACGGGCGCCGTAGCGGGCGCACAAGCCGTGGACCGCGTGGAACAGGGCATCGAAGCGCTCGGGCGGCATGGCCGGCTCGCGTAGCTGAAGCATTCGCAGCCCGCCGCGCAGCCGGCTTTCGAGCAGGCCCAGGAATGTTTCGTCGCCCAGTTCGGTTGCCGACGAAATCGCATGCACCGACGGCAACCGCAGCCAGCCGATCACGCGGATCGATGCCGGCAACAGCGGCGCAACGTGGATCACATCGGCATGCAACCAGCGCAGCGCCTGGCCCTCGCCAGCGCGCGGCTCGCCGCGCCAGTCTTCGACGCGATGAAAATGCAGCCGGACGTGGGCGTGCGGATAGCGGTGCTCACGCACGATCCAGGGCGACGAGGCGGCGATCTCGATGCCCAGTTCTTCGCGCAGTTCGCGTCCCAAGGCCTGTCCGACCGTCTCACCGGGTTCCAGCTTGCCGCCGGGGAACTCCCACCAGCCAGCGTACGGCTTGCCCGCTGGCCGTTGCCCGAAAAGCACGGTGCCATCGGGGCGCTGCAGCACTCCCACCGCGACGTCGATCAGCGAAGGAGCGCTCGGCGCTTGCGCCAGCGAAGGCGAGCTGACGTCAACCGGTGAACCCGCCGCATCAGCGTCGATGCGCTGTCGGGGTTGGCTCGAACCCGACAGCTTCGCTATCATGGCGCGGCGCGCTTCTCGCCTCGGGCGGAGCGCCCGTGCTGGCCGGCCCAGTCCTTGGCAAACTGCCAGGCCACCCGGCCCGAGCGCGAGCCGCGTTCGAGCGCGAAGCGCAAAGCGTCGGCGCGGGCGGCCGCGATTTCATCGGCGCTGCAGCCGAAGCTCGCAAGCCAGTGGCCGGCGATCGCGAGATACTCTTCCTGGCGAAACGGATAGAACGACACCCACAGGCCGAATCGCTCAGAAAGGGAGATCTTTTCCTCGACTCGTTCTCCGGGATGGATCTCGCCATCCTCCTGATGCTTGGCCTGCAGGTTCTCGGCCATGTATTCGGGCATCAGGTGACGCCGGTTCGAGGTCGCGTAGATCAGCAGGTTGTCGGATTGCGCGGCGATCGAACCGTCGAGCGCAACCTTCAGCGCCTTGTAGCCGGCCTCGCCCTCCTCGAACGACAGGTCATCGCAAAAAACGATGAAGCGCTCGGTGCGCGGGGCGACCATCTCCACGATATCGGGCAGGTCGGTGAGGTCATCCTTGTCGACCTCGATCAGCCGCAATCCCTGCGAGGCCCATTCGTTCAGGCAGGCCTTGATCAGGGACGATTTGCCGGTGCCGCGCGAACCGGTGAGCAGCACGTTGTTTGCCGGCAGTCCTGCCACGAACTGGCGGGTGTTGCGCGCGATCGCTTCCTTCTGGTCGTCGATGTTGCGCAGGTCTTCGAGGCGAATGGCCGCAGGCTGGCGCACCGGTTGCAGGAAGGCCTGCACGCCGAGCGCCGTGGGCCGGCGGCGCCAGCGAAAAGCGACCGCGGCATCCCAATCGGGCGCCCGGGCGGTGGGCACCAGGGCTTCGAGTCGGTCGAGCAACGCGCAAGCGCGCTCGGTGAGGCGCTCGAGTGAACTGGCAGCGGGCATCAGGATCGGTAATCGGCGTTGATCGAGACGTAGTCGTGGGTCAGATCGCAGGTCCAGACGGTGGTTGCGTGATCGCCGCGAGCGAGCAGCACCCGCACTTCGATCTCGGCCTGCTTCATCACTCGCTGGCCATCCTGCTCGCGATAGTCGGGATGCCGGCCCCCGCCGGTGGCGACATGGATGTCGTCCAGATACAACTCGATCGCATCGACATCGAGATCGGCAATGCCGCTGTAGCCGATTGCAGCCAGGATGCGGCCCAGGTTCGGGTCGGAGGCGAAAAACGCCGTTTTCACGAGTGGCGAATGCGCGATTGCGTAGGCCACCGCAGCGGCCTCGGCGGCGCTTGCCGCCTGCTCCACGGCAATCGTGATGAACTTGGTCGCACCTTCGCCATCGCGGATCAGCGCCTGCGCGAGTTGCTGCGCAACGGCGAGGAGCGCCGCTTTCAGCGGCGCCCCGCCGGGGTCGGATCCGTGGGTCACGGTGACACCCGCAGCCCCCGAGGCGATCAGCACCAGCGAATCGTTGGTGGAGGTATCGCCATCGACAGTGACCCGGTTGAAGCTCGCATCGGCGATCTCGCGCGTCCAGCGCTCCAGCAGTGGCTGCGCGATCGCCGCATCGGTGGCGACATAGCCGAGCATCGTGGCCATGTTGGGGCGGATCATCCCAGCGCCCTTTGCGATGCCCGTGACCGTGACCGTTCGCTCACCGATCGGCACTCGCACCGAAACACCCTTCGGGATCGTGTCGGTGGTCATGATAGCTTGCGCCGCGTCGAGCCAATCGCCAGCGCCCAGGTTGGCCACGGCCAGATCGATGCCGCCGGCGAGCCGGTCCATCGGCAAGTGTTCGAGGATCACGCCGGTTGAAAAGGGCAGGACCTGGGCCGGCTGGCAACCCAGCGCCACGGCGAGCAACGCGCAACTGCGTCGCGCGTTCGCGAGCCCCGGCTGGCCGGTGCCCGCGTTGGCGCAGCCGGTATTGACGAGCAGCGCGCGCACCGCACCGCCGCTTGCCCGGAGGTGTTCCTCGCAGACCTGCACAGGCGCGGCGCGAAAGCGGTTCATCGTGAACACGCCGGCCACCGTTGCATTGCGGGCGATCCGCATCACGAGCAAATCGCGCCGCCCGGGCTTGCGGATACCTGCCATGGCGGTGCCGATCTCGACCCCGGCCACCGACTCGAGCGCGGCGCGCTCCGGAGCGATCAGATTCACCGGCATGGTGTCACTCCGGGCTCAGGCGAGCCTGCCGTGGCACTGCTTGTACTTGCGGCCTGATCCGCAGGGGCACGGCTCATTGCGGCCGACCTTCTGCCCGAAACGGCGAAACGGCTGGGGTGCATCATCGGCCATTGCGACCGGCGCCTGTTGCAGGGTGATGGCGAGCGCCGCGGCATCCTCGCCCTCGGCGCCTGCCGCCGCCGCGACCTCTTCGAAATCCGCATGGCTGTAGTTCACGTTCGAGTAGGACACCGGCTGCGCCGCCTGCTCGGCTTGCTCGACCTGCTCGGCGCTTTGTACGCGCACAGTCAGCAGAACCCGGGTGACGTCGTTGAGAATCCGGTGCTGCATCAGGTTGAACAACTCGAAGGCTTCGCGCTTGTACTCCTGTTTCGGATCCTTCTGCGCGTACCCGCGCAGGTGAATTCCCTGGCGCAGGTAATCGAGCGACGACAGATGTTCGCGCCATTGCTGGTCGACCGTTTGCAGCATGATCGAGCGCTCGAAACCGGCGAAGGGCTCAGCGCCGACCAGTTCGACCTTGGCCGCGTAGTGCGCATCGGCCGCTTTCACCACTTCGACGAGCAGATCCGCGTCGGTCAGGTCCGGTTGATCGGTCAGGATCTGCGCAAGCGGCGCCTGCACCTGCCACTCGGAATCAAGGAGCTTTTGCAGCCCGTCGATATCCCACTGTTCCTCGACCGAATCCTCCGGAACATACTGTCGAAAAAGCGTCGTGAAGACCGCGTGGCGGACATCGGTGACGCGCTCGGAAATGTCGGTCGATTCGAGCAGCGAATTCCGGTCGGCGTAGATGATCTTGCGCTGCTCGTTGGCAACGTCGTCGTACTCGAGCAGTTGCTTGCGGATATCGAAGTTGCGTGCC